>Ga0070734_10005256_pt1 | contig 11579 bp, 11 predicted proteins | sample Coa_R1_8_FD_66444 | JGI IMG/M metagenome (GOLD analysis project Ga0070734, IMG submission 66444) | Surface soil microbial communities from Centralia Pennsylvania, which are recovering from an underground coalmine fire - Coalmine... | ecosystem: Environmental > Terrestrial > Soil > Unclassified ...
CGTGCCGGCGGTCCGCTGGCCTGCGCGCCTGGCTTGGCATGCAGCGGACCAGTAATCTGTTTGGCACGCTCGGTTGCCAGTATTCAGGAGAATGGTCCCCCCCGCTCAGACCATCCACCAAGATTTGAAAGTCATCCCGAGGCCGCAGTGGATCGAGGTCGGGATCCTTTTTCATGTGGTCCACGTTCTTGTAACCGTTCTGCATGGCTTGCTGTAGGGTTGCCACGGCACGGTGAGCGTAAGTCTGAGCCAAGCGGCTGCGCTCGGCTTCGGGCAACTAGGGATCCTGTTTGGCCAATGGGGCGCAGCGGGACAGGAAACAAGCGGCGTTGTACACATCGTTCGCCGGGTCGGTAGCCGCCTGGATCCGTTGGGCGGCGGTGTCCGCCGCGGCGGCATGATCGCCCAAGCCAAGCAACGTCTCGGTGAGCATTGCTCGATTGTTGCAAAGGGCCTGGCGAAAATCGGGGTGGCGCGGGTTGGCCTTCCGAGCGCTTTGGTGGATTGCCTCCTGCTCAAGCAATCTGTTCTCCGCTAAGGTCGGCCGGTGCTGCACTTCCTTCACGATACGTTGACGGCTCCTCGTGCCCATCTGCCGACGCACTCATTTCTGAACAATGGCTGAACAGTTCCTCCGGGCCTTCGGAGCGGTGTACCTCGCCTACTTGTTACAATATGGGGGAGGAGCGAACGGGGACGGTCGTTGGTTCACTCCATTCCAGACACTCTTGGGAGGATACCCATGCCCATGCAGCAGACGGTGGTGTTATTGAAACCGGATTGTGTCCAGCGCCGGCTGGTGGGTACCATCATCCAGCGCCTGGAACAGAAAGGCTTGCGCCTGGCTGCGATGAAGCTCGTTCAGGCCAATGATACCTTGGCCGAGAAACACTACGCCGTGCACAAGGGAAAGCCATTTTACGTGTCGCTGATCGAGTTCGTGACTTCAGGTCCGACCGTGGCCATGGTTTGGGAAGGTCCTGAGGCCATCTCGGTGGTTCGCACCTTGATGGGCCCCACCGACGGCACCAAAGCTCCCCCGGCAACCATCCGCGGCGACTTCGCCCTTAATGTCCAAAATAACTTGATCCACGGCAGCGACAGCCCCGAGACTGCGGCCACGGAAATTGCTATCTGGTTCAGACCCGAAGAACTCGTGAAGTACCGGCAAGCGGATTCGGAATGGGTCACGGGTCGTTAAAGGAATTCGGGGTGTTCACGCTCCCGGGTATAATTCCAGCGAAGCAGCGGTTCTGCTGAGGTGAAAGGGAGATCTTCCATGTCTGCCGTGGTTTTGGACAAGGAGTATACGCCGGAAGACTTGCTGGCCATGAGCGACGGCCCCCGTTACGAACTGTTCAAGGGGCGGCTGGTGGAGAAATCGATCGGTGCAAAAGCTAGCCTGATCGCCATGACCGTTGTGTGCTTGCTAGGCGAGTTTACTCGGCCAAAGCGACTGGGTCTAGTTTTTGGCTCGGATTGTGGCTACCAATGCTTCGCCACGGAGCCCAAGCGTGTGGTTTTCCCCGATGCATCCTTTATCCGCCTTGGCCGACTGCCCAATGATGAGCCGCCCGATGGGCACGTGCGGATCGCGCCGGACTTGGTTTTGGAGGTGGTCTCGCCGAGCAACTGGGCCGCAGATCTCATGCAGAAGATTCTGGATTACTTGCAGGCCGGCGTGCGCCTGGTCTGGGTAGTCTTCCCTCAGAGTCGTACAGTGCTTGTCTTCCGACCAAACCACACAGTCTCCTTACTGACCCCTGGGAACGAGCTCAGCGGCGAAGGGGTCATCCCCGGATTTGCGTGCCGGGTTGCCGAAGTCTTTGAAGCAATTCCTGCGGAACCAACGAACCATGCGTCCAGCTGAACCCCGTAATCCATTTTATCTGCTCCTTCTGATCGCCAGCCTGTTCTTCGTACTTACTTGCCTGGCCTACGGTGTCGTGCCGGTGCTGGAGCAAAAGGCGGCCGAGGCCGGACAGCCGGTCCCGCCTTCGCCTTTTCGTGAGATGCTGAACACGGATGGCTGGAAATGGATTCTCTACGAGCTCGCTGTCATGGCTGGCTTCGCCATCCTGAGCATGGGCCTGGATCGACTGCGGACCTTGCAAAAAGAACGGGCGGCAGCGACAATTCCTCCGTCAGAAGATGTCCCTACCTCTGACTGACCGTCTGGCGGAGACACCGATGCTCCCAATCGCACAAAGGGCCAAGGAACTCCGGGATCTGCTCCATCACCACAACTACAGATATTACGTGGAAGCCCAGCCCGAGATTTCGGACCGGGAATACGATCGGCTCGTCAAGGAGCTGGAGAAGCTGGAGGAAGCCCATCCGGAGCTGATCACTCCGGACAGCCCGACACGGCGCGTCGGTGGCCAGCCGATCGAAGGCTTCGTGACCGTGAAGCATCGGCAGGCGATGCTGTCCATCGACAACACCTACAATGCCCTGGAGCTGCGTGAATTCGATCGCCGCGTCCGCAAGCTGCTTCCGGGCGAGACCGTCACGTATGTTGTGGAGTTGAAGATCGATGGCGTGGCCATTTCGCTCGCCTACGAGGCCGGCCTGTTTACCATCGGCGCGACCCGGGGCGACGGCGAGCGCGGTGATGACGTCACCCACAATCTCAAAACGATTCGCGAATTGCCTCTGCGGCTGCGGGTCGATTCGCCGCCCCAACTCTTCGAGGTGCGCGGCGAGGTGTACATGACCCGCGCCGATCTGGCCCGCCTGAACCAGGAACGTGTGGCCAAGGGCCTAGAGCCGTTCGCCAATCCGCGCAATTCCGCGGCCGGTTCGCTGAAATTGCTCGATCCACGCCTGTGTGCAGAGCGGCACCTTCGGCTCTTCACCTATGCCCTCGGTGCGACGGAAGGCGTACGGGTGCAGACGCACTTCCAGGCTCTGGAGTTGTTGCGGCAATACGGTTTCCCGGTGAACCCTCACATCCGGGCTTGCGAAACCATCGACCAGGCCATCGAATGCTGCAACGACTGGGCGGAGCGGCGGCACGATTTGCCGTACGAGACCGACGGCATGGTCATCAAGGTAAACGACTTCGATCAGCAGCGGCGGCTGGGGGCCACCAGCAAAGCGCCCCGTTGGGTTGTTGCCTTCAAATACGAGGCGGAACAGGCTCTGACCAAGCTCCTCCGCATCGAAGTGCAGGTGGGCAAGACGGGCATCCTGACCCCGGTGGCCCATCTGGAACCGGTGCAGCTCGCCGGCACCACCGTCAGCCGGGCCAGCCTGCACAACGCCGACGAGATTGCCCGCAAAGACATCCGTGTCGGCGACAGGGTTCTGGTCGAGAAGGCCGGCGAAATCATCCCCTACGTGATCCGTAGCGAGCCGAGCGCCCGCACGGGTGCCGAGCACATCTTTCATTTTCCCTCGCAGTGTCCGGTCTGTGGTGCGCCGGTGGAGCGCGAGGAGGGTGCAGCCTACTACCGCTGCACAGGACCAGCGTGTCCGGCCCAGCTGAAAGAGCGGCTGCGCTTCTATGCCCATCGCAAGGCGATGGATATTGAAGGCCTGGGCACGGCCCTGATCGACCAGCTAGTCGACACCGGGCTGGTGCGCTCGATCCCGGACCTGTATCGGCTGACGCTGGAACCGTTGATCGAGCTGGAGCGCATGGGGAAGAAGTCCGCCCAGAACTTGCTGGCCGAAATTGAAGCCAGCAAGGAGCGTGGCTTATGTCGGGTGCTCACCGGCCTGGGGATTCGCCACGTCGGCGACCACGTGGCCGAGCTGTTGGCAGCCGAGTTCGGCAACATCGATGACCTGATACATGCATCAGTAGAACGGCTGGCCCAGGTCGAGGGGATCGCCCAGGAACGTGCCGAGAGCATTCACCGCTTTTTCCAGAGCGAGGCTGGCCGCAAGACGATCGAGGAGCTGCGCAGCCTGGGCCTCACGCTGACCGAAGAAAGGCATCCAGCACCGGCTGCCACGGACAGCCAGCGCCTGGCCGGCAAGGTATTTGTGGTCACCGGCACGCTCTTGCGCTACGGTCGGGAAGAAATCGAAGCGCTGATCAAGCAGCTTGGCGGCAAAGCCACGGGAAGCGTATCCAAAAAGACCGATTTCGTCGTCGCCGGCGAAAAAGCCGGCAGCAAGCTGGATAAAGCGAAGCAGCTCGGCGTGCCGGTGTTGAGTGAGGAAGAATTCGAGACGTTGATCGGAAGAAGATAGAAGCCAGAGCTGCACGAAGCTTGGGAAGGGAGCTGGGCGGCCTTCCCAAGTCTTTCCTTACTCGGTCATCGAGTCCCCGTACCAACGGGAGCCATTCCCCTTACCGCGGCCATGATCTGGTCGATAGCAGGTAGTGAGTCTCCTTGCTTCCGCGCTATCTCCCGCCCATCTACCGACACAGTGAGTTCGCCACGGTTTCCGTTGACGAGCTCCACCGTAACGCCCGGCTCCTTTCGCAAAGCGGCCGCCAGACTGGCGGCGTGCTGCCGGATAGTCCCTCAGACAGGGCACTGCCGAATGGTTACCTTTTTCATTGTGCGTCCTCCTTTTTTGGACATGGGGTTACAAATCCTACAAGCATAGATGTGCAGGAGGCATGCCAAATGCAGGGATTTCGTGACCGAAGCTCATCCATAGCGAGAGCGAAGGCGATACGGTCCGGCTGAAGGCGTCGTTCTTGTTTAGCGGCGGTGCGCAGAACCGCGTGGGGATGTGCCCCGCGCGGCTCTGCGAACCGCCGCTCAGCGGACAGCATGAACGGGACCGTGTATCAGAACACACGAAAAAACGGCGTCTGGAACTGTGATTGGAGAGTTCCAGACACCGTTTCCGTGTTTCTAAACTGCCGGTCTTGGTGGCGATGAAATTGACCGGCCAAGTGCGGAAATCAGTCGGACTGAATTGTTCTTGCTGTAGCGGTAGACTGCGAAATCCCGCCGGTCGCGGGTAAACACCATATCGATCCTCGAAGTTGTTTTTCGCGCCCGCTGTTCCCTCTTGCGCGGATTTGTGGAATCAACCGAATAGGGACTGTTGTGAAAACAACTTACGTGCCATTTCCTTCCGACGCCCCGCGCAGATGGGGCTGGAGAAGGTGCTGGGCAAAACCGACACAGCGCCGCGGGCGGTTGGTCAGTTCCTGCCGATTCGCTTCGAACTGATCCAACGCCCACCGCCAATCCCAGCAAGCGGTGTCCAGAAAGTGCATGAGCAGCAGGTTTTTTAGCTCCTCGATCTCGGCGAAGCTCACCCCTTCCGTGGAAGCGATCACCGCATCTGGATCCAGATGGGCTCGGATTTCTTCGTGCCAACGCTCGATGAGCTGGCGGCGCATGGTGGCGCCGGGAGCCTTCAAGTGGAGCACCAGATCGAGCCGGCCGGGCCGTTTGAAGGCATGATCGATTAGCTCGGGAGCGCAATTCGTGGTAAAGACAAAGACAACCCCCTCTTGCACACTGATGCCGTCCAGGGCGCCAAGGAAGACTGCCTGATCGTCTGTTTCTTGCACCGTCTCCCGATCGCGCAAGGCCAAATCCATGTCGTCGAAAAAGACAATGCCCCGCCCTTCGACACTGAAGAGTTCGCGGACCGCCTCTTGTGGGTTGCAGCTGTTGCGGGCTTGCTGATAGCTGTCCGGCGTGACCAGCCGCCACTGCCAGTTCCGCTGCCGGCACGCTTCCCAAAGCCAGCGGCAGGCGCTCGTCTTGCCGTTACCGGGCGGGCCCATCAGGAGCACACCCCGCTTGGCCCGGCCGCCGTACGCTCGGATGCGGCGCAGATTCGCTGGCTCCAGGTAGCCGATGGTGTTCTTCCACAGGACCTCCGCCTGGCCGACTTCCAGCACGGGCGGTTGGCCGGCCGGCTCATCATCGCGACGGCAGCGGAGCGCCGTCTTGTACAGACGCCGGTAATCCTTGCGGTCAACCGCGACGAAGTCGAGCCCCCCAACGTTGGCTTGATCGTTGTAGTTGAAGCGGACCTTGACGAAACGAATCCCTTCCACTTCGTACAGCCGCATGCCGAGCTGGATCCCCGAGTGCAAATCCCGAAAGTCGGGATTCCAGTCGCGCACCAAGACGCCATCGATCGGCAGCAACGCTCCTTTGCGCGCCGCTTTCAGAAGGGGCGCAGCGAACTGATCGAGCTCAATGGCCACCGGTGCCGTGAAACCGGCCGCGTGCGCAATGACCTCCAACAAGTAGCGATGATCGGCGGTGTATTGCTGAAGTTTGGTTACCACAGAGAATAGAGGCTGCCGGAAGCGGAAAGGTTCGGTTTACCAGAGTTTCTGGATATGCGATTGAGTCCGAGCCCATTCTATTGCCTGGGGTGCAGCAGATCGCTACTCGTACCACAGGTACGTGTCGTTCGGAAGAGTCCCCGTCGGCATGGGCATCCTTCGACACGGCCCGAATCCGCCGGAGGGAAAAATGAGCAAAGCCATGGCGATCTTGGCAATCGGGGCCCTGGTCTTGGCCGCCGGCCAAGTCGGAGGCCAACCGAACGGCAATGAACCGGCCCGGCAAACGCATCAACTGAAGGCCACGCCCAAGACCATCGCCTGGGGCTACTACGATGCCAGCGCCAAGCCCGTGCTTCGAATCAAGTCGGGCGATACCGTGGAGGTGCAGTCGCTCATCACCAACAGCCCCCAGGGGTTAGAAAAGGCGTTGTTGCCTCCGGCACAGGTGGAGCAAGCACTGCGGGACATCTTCAAAGAAGTGACCGACAAGGGCCCCGGTGGGCATATCCTGACCGGGCCGATTTACGTGGAGGAGGCCGAGCCGGGCGATACCCTGGAAGTCCGTATCCAGAAGATCAAGCTGGCCCTGCCCTACTCCTACAACGGGTTCAGCCCGCGGGGCGGCTTGCTGCCGGAAGATTTTCCACGGGCGCGAACGAGGATTATCCCCCTCGATGAAAAACGAATGATGGCCCGCTTTGCCGACGGGATCGAGATCCCGCTGCGGCCGTTCTTCGGCAGCATGGGAGTTGCCCCGCCAATGTCGGCCGGTCGCATCAGCAGTGTGCCACCAGGCAACCACGCCGGCAATCTGGATAACAAGGAATTGGTCGCCGGCACGACGCTCTTCATCCCGGTGCATGCCCCGGGCGCGCTGTTCGCCGTGGGCGATGGCCATGCAGCCCAGGGCGACGGGGAAATCGATATCACGGCGCTGGAAACCTCGCTGCACGGCTCACTCCAGTTCATCGTCCGCAAGGATCTGCACCTGCGCTGGCCCCGCGCCGAGACTCCGACCCATGTCATTGTCATGGGACTGGACAAGGACCTGACCCAGGCGATGAAGCTTGCAGCACGGCAAGCTGTCGATTTCCTGACCACCGAAAAGCATCTCAGCCCGGATCAGGCGTACATGTTGGCCAGCGTGGCCGTCGATTTCCGGGTCACCCAGGTGGTCGATGGCACCAAGGGGGTGCATGGTATGATCCCCAAAGAAATCTTCAAGGAGAAATGAGCCCGCATCGACAGCCCATCCGTCCGGACCGGACGGACGGTATAATGAGAACGGACGGCTGGACCGATGGCACGGTCTGCTGCCATGAATGATGAATCCCGGTTTACCCAACCGGGCCAAATTCCGGAGCAGTCCCATGTCGCGTTCTCTCTCACGTCTGCAGGCGTTGGTCCTGGGCTTGGTCGTTTTCGTCGGGTTGACGCTCGCTGCCACCGGTCTGTTTGCGGTCGGTAGCCGGCAGTGGCGCTGGGGCGATACGTTTCATGTCGTGGTCGGTTTTCCACAAATCCGTGGCGTGGAAGCCGGGACGCGTGTTCGGGTGCAAGGAATCGAGGCCGGCGAGGTAGAAGCAGTCGAACCCCCCGCGGTACCCGGTGGCGAAGTCAAGCTGCGCCTGCGCCTGGGCGGCCAATTGCGGCACCTTGTCCGTGCCGACGCCAGCGCTCAGATTGTGAGCGAAGGGATGATCGGCAGCAAAGTGGTGGAAATTCATCCCGGCACAGTGTCGGCTCCGCCCATCGAAGACAATGCGCTGCTGGCGTCGCGGGCCAGCATGGAATTGACCGAGGTTCTGAACCAGGTGACTTCCACTCTGGAAGCCATCCGTAACGGACAGGGAACCGTCGGCAAGCTCGTCCAGGATCCGGAAGCGTACACCAACGTGGTTGCCCTGCTCGAACAGAGCCGCGAAACCATGTGCTCGCTGCAGCAGGATGCCGACGCGCTCAAACGCTTGCCCTTGGTGCGCAACTACGTAGAGGACCCACAGAGTCTACTTGTCCGTCCCGATTGCCGGCGGAACCGGCGGTTCTTCTCCGAGAGAGAGTTGTTCGAGCCCGGCCAAGCGGTGCTCACGGCGGAAGGCTGCCAACGCCTGGACGACCTCGGTTCCTGGCTGGCTGGTCTCAAGCAAAAGGGCTCTGAGGTCGTCGTCGTCGCCTATGCCGATGCCAAAAATACAACTCCGGTTGCGGCCCGTACGCTCACCAAGCAGCAAAGCGAAGCGGTCAGCGCTTACCTGAAGGCTCGCCATTCCGTACAGAAACTCGGTTGGTTCCGGTCCCGCAAAGTGACCGCCATCGGCCTGGGTACCCTGGCCCCGCCGCTGCCCGAATCCGAACCGATGCCGCCCAGCCGGATCGAGGTGCAGATATTTGTGCCGATAACATAGTCCGTAGCCAGCCAGAAGTGATTGAGGATTTCCGGGGAAGCCTTAAATCATGACAAAGAAGTTGCCAAAGACCGACTACGGACTACGAACTACGAACTACGAGCTACGAACGAAATTGCTGTACCACTTTTGCCGCATGCAATTGCCCACGGTGGAAGTGATGCCGGAGCAGCTGGACAGGCACTTGCAGCGTACCTTCGAACTTTACCGGGCCAAGCAGACCGCGACGGCTTCCTGGGAGCAGTATCTCGATCACCTCTATCCGCTCGATTGGTTTCTCGCGGTTGGCTGCCTGGAAGGAAGGCGACAGGCTTGGGAGTGCCTTTTTGCCGCCCGCGCCAGTCGTTCGGATTGCCTGCTGGTCGATGCGCTACGAGCACGGGCCGTTCGGCTCTATCCCCACGATGAGGAACGTCAGGATAGCGCGGTGAGCGAGTTTTGGAGCCATTTGCTGGTGTCGGAGACGCCCGGTTCGGTGCCGGTGTTGGCCCGGTATGATGGTCAGCGGCCGCTTGTGCCCTGGTTGATTCGCGTCTTCCAAAACTGGCACATTTCGCAGCTCCGCCAGCGCAGCGGAGTCCAGGCACTTCCCGAGGACGATGTAGCGCTGCCGCTGCCCACCGAGGCCGATGGACGCTGGCATGAAGCGTTCTGCCTGGCCGCCCGTGACTACCTCAAAGAATTGAGCGATACGGAGGTGCTGATCCTGGGACTACGCCTCCGCTACCGGATGAGCCAGCGCGAGGTGGCCAATCTACTAGGGGTCCATGAGGGAACGATCTCGCGGCAGACGTCCCAGTTGCGCGACCGTTGCCTGGACGCGGTCGGTCAGCGGCTGGTGGCCGAAGGCTGGACCGGCGATGATCTTTCCCATTTCGTGTTGACGGAGATGGCCGGACTGCTGATGGATGAACCGCGCCTGTCCGCAGACCAGTTGGCCCGCGCCCTGGCAGCCCGCGGCAAGAGCCTGCCACCCTCCGAAAAGTCGGAACGGTGATCCGCATCCTGAACGAGAGTTCAGGTCCTGTTGCAATTCGTGTGCCCAGTACGTACACCAGATAGAAGGTAAATTCTTGACTTTCCGCCCTGTGGAATTCATGGGACTAGAACACAACGATACGTCTCCCGCTCTGGATGAGCCAATCCCTGAGATCGTCGGCAGCAGTGCGGCAATGCGCGAAGTGTACCAGCGCACCCGGCTGGTGGCTCCTTCCCGTGCCAGCGTCCTGCTCATTGGCGAAACCGGCACCGGCAAGGAGCTGATCGCCCGGGCTATCCATCGGCTCAGTCCACGCGCCGACGGTCCGTATATCCGTGTCAACTGCGGTGCCCTGAGCGAGAACTTGCTGGAGAGTGAGCTGTTTGGCCACGTGAAAGGGGCCTTCACCGGCGCCATCGACAACAAGACCGGCCGCTTCGAGGCCGCCCACGGCGGCACCATTTTCCTGGACGAAATCTCGAGCATGAGCCCGAAGCTGCAAGTCAAATTGTTGCGGGTTCTGCAAGAACGCGAATTTGAGCGCGTTGGAGAGAGTCGGACCATCCGTGTGGACACCCGCGTCATCGCCGCCACCAACCAATCGCTCGAAGATGAGATCGAGGCTGGCCGATTTCGTGATGACTTGTACTATCGCCTGAATGTGGTTCCCATCCGTCTCCCGCCGCTGCGTGAACGGCGCGAGGACATCCCGGCCCTAGGTCAGTTCTTCCTGGAACGTTACAGCGAAGAGAATCGCCGGGACACGCCGGAGCTGACATCCGAAGTGCTCCAGGCGCTTCAGGAATACGATTGGCCGGGCAATGTGCGCGAGCTGGAAAATTACATCGAACGCGCTGTCGTCATGGCCAATGGCCATCCGCTCGAGCCGGGAATGCTTGCCTTGCCCGGACGCCATGAGCGTCGGCTTCGGCCGGCCGGGGCCAGAACGGGAGATGTGCTGAGCTTGATTCAGCATTTGGTCCGCGTCGGCATTCAGAGTCTGCCCACGGAAGAGGGGAACCTGTACGAACGCCTGGTCGGAGGAATTGAACGCGAGCTGATCGAGCAGGTCATGCAGCTGTGCGACAACGTCCAGGTTAAGGCCGCCGCCCGCCTCGGCATCAATCGCAATACCTTGCACAAGAAGTTGAGCGAGTTTGCGCTCGAGGACACGAAGGAGGAAGGAGGACGGGGCGATTGAGGACAAGAAGCGATAAGCAGTAGTTGTTTTTTCACTCCGTTCCCCCATCGTCGGATGTTCCCCTTATTCCTCAACGTGCAGGATCGCCTCTGTGTCGTGATCGGCGGCGGACCGGTCGGCCAGCGCAAAACCGCGGCTCTCCTGGAGAGCGGTGCCCGGGTGCGCATGGTTTGTCTGGAGAACCGTCCGCCGCATCTGGATTCACCGCGTTTGGAATGGATCACAGAGCGCTACGCAGCCGGTCACCTGCATGGCGCTGCCTTGGTGTTTGCGGCTGCGTCTGGAGAAGTGAATCAGCGGATCGTTCGAGACGCTCGTAGTCAGGGGGTGTGGGTAAATGCGGCGGACGATCCGGCCAACGGCGATTTTTATGTCCCGGCCACGGTCCGGCGCGGACAGTTCACCGCGGCGATCGGCACCGGCGGGGCTGCACCAGGATTGGCCCAGGCGGTTCGCCTTCTGCTGGAGAGCCAATTCGATGAAGCCTTTGGTACCTGGGTGGCACTGCTGAGCGAATTGCGACCCCTCGTCTTGGCCGCGATCCCCGATGCGCCGCAGCGGCGCGCCCTGTTGGAGCGTCTCTGCCAGTGGGATTGGCTGGAGCGGCTGCGGCGCGAAGAGCAGTCGGCAGTGCGCGCAGCGATGATGGCGGAGATTGCAGCTCTGGCCCGGCGTTCGGCCGATCCGGTATAATGCCCAAATGGCCGTGCATGAAGTTGCCGCCCACAAGCTGGACGCGCCAGCGAAGGAGCTTCGCTGGCGCGTCCA
>Ga0070734_10005257_pt1 | contig 11578 bp, 9 predicted proteins | sample Coa_R1_8_FD_66444 | JGI IMG/M metagenome (GOLD analysis project Ga0070734, IMG submission 66444) | Surface soil microbial communities from Centralia Pennsylvania, which are recovering from an underground coalmine fire - Coalmine... | ecosystem: Environmental > Terrestrial > Soil > Unclassified ...
TCCGGCCGGATCGCAAGGCGGCAGAGCTCGCGCAACGTGAACACGTCGAAATTCGACCCCACACGATCATCTACGAAGTCTCCGACGAAATTCAGAAGGCGATGGAAGGGCTGCTAGAGCCCGTCGTGCAAGAGACGTACCTGGGCCGCGCGGAAGTTCGCAACACGTTCCGCGTCAAGGGCGCGGGCACCATCGCCGGTTGCTATGTCATCGATGGGGTGCTTAAGCGCGAATCGCAGGTTCGCGTTTTGCGCGACGAAACAGTGATTTATACCTCGAAACTCAGCTCGTTGAAGCGATTCAAAGATGACGCGAGCGAAGTGCGGACTGGATTCGAGTGCGGCGTCGGCATTGCGAACTTCAACGACGTCAAAGTCGGCGACATTCTGGAATGTTTCCAGGTGACCAAGCTTTCGGCTGCCGAAGCCGCAGCCCAGGGCGGAGGATCCGGGTCCCGCAAGTAGGTCCATCGCTCTTTAGGTCACGCTCGTGACAACTCAGCGGAGCCGCTCATGCCGGTCGGCTTACTTACCCTCGAGCTGCACATCCCCGACGCGCAATCGCTCAAGGACAAGAGGCAGGTACTTCGCAGCCTGAAGGATAAGCTGCGGAGAGAGTTTAACGTTGCCGTGGCGGAGTTGGAGCACCACGACGTTTGGCAGCGGTCGGTGATTGGCATCGTGACGCTATCGAACGAAGAGAAGCACGTTCGCGAGATGTTACAAAAAGTGTTGGACGAAGCGGACGAGATATTGGGATCGTTCTTGATCGGGCAGAAGTTCGAGATCGTTTGAGAGACGGAAAAGTTAGCGCGGTCGCCGTAAATTGAGATGAGCACTACGAATCATCGACATGAACGAGTGGGCGAAGAGATCGCTCACGAAATCAACGCCATGCTGGCCGGAGAGCTGAAGGATCCGCGCCTCGAAGGCATGGTTGTGGTAAGCGAAGTCCGCGTGCAGCCCGATATGAAGCATGCGCGCGTGTTTGTTAACGTGAAGGGCTCCAATAGAGAGCAGCATGACGCGATTAAGGCGTTGGAACATGCGGCTGGATTTATCCGCAGCGAACTGATCGAGCGGCTGCAGTTGCGGCGCCTACCGGATATGCATTTCACGCTGGATACTTCGCAGGAGCACGTCGAGCGGATCGAGCAGCTTCTAAAAGAGATGAAGAAAGACAAGCCGGCGGCTTCGTCGGATTGAAAGTCGATTTCGGACTTGTTTGCAATTCATTCCCAATAAAATCAGGTAATCTCAGACTTCATGCCGCGACAACCTGCACCTGCGCCCTTTGACGGCGCGCTTGTGATCGACAAGCCGAAGGGAAAAACTTCTCACGACGTCGTCGATGCGGTGCGACATATGGCTGGGATGCGGCTGGTCGGCCATTTGGGAACACTCGATCCGCTTGCTACCGGCGTACTCGTCTTGCTGCTGGGTCGCGCGACCCGGCTCGTGCAGTTTTATTCCGGCCGGCGCAAGAGATATTCCGCCGGTTTTCGATTTGGGTTTGCGACAAATACATTTGATTCCGACGGCGAAGCGGAAGGTGCCGACGCGGCTCCGGCATTGGATCGCAGCGTGTTGGAGCGTTTCGCTGCCGAGCGCGTGGGACGGTTTGCGCAGATGCCGCCGGCGTTTTCGGCGAAGAAAATTCATGGGCGGCCCGCGTACGAGCTGGCGCGCAAGAAGCAGGTTGTCGAGCTCAAGCCCGTCGAGGTCGAGGTTTTTGAGTACAAGCTCACCGAGATCGAAGGGCACATCGCGCGCTTTGTGGTCGAATGCTCGTCAGGGACGTACATTCGTGCGCTGGCCCACGAGATGGGGCAGAAACTCGGTTGCGGCGCCCATCTCGCGGAAATTTCCCGGCTGGCGGTCGGGGAATTTTCGCTTGAGCAGGCGATCAAGCTGGAAGAATTGGCGGAAGGCGCGAAAGCGGGAAAGTTCGCGGACTATTTGATCAAGCTTGAAAGTTTGCTGCCAAATTTTCCGCGCGCCAACGTGCTGCCGATTGTCGAACGTCGCGTGCGCCACGGAACGAAATTCAACGTCATGGTGGCGCAGATTCAGCCGGGGCGTGTCGAGCCAGCACCGGGCGCGACTTCGGAACTCGACGCCGGAGAACCCAAGACCCCGAAGTTGCGCGTTTTCAATCAACAGAATAAATTGATCGCGATTGCCGAAGCGGTTGTCCCACGAACGTATCAGCCGGTGGTTGTGTTTGAGCCGATGGAATAAGTCGAAACTTGGAACTTGGAAATCAGAAATTGGAACAGTGACCCAACGACGCTGCGCGTCGCCTTTGGATGTGTGAGGAGTTGCGAATGAATGCTGCTTCTGTTCCGTCGGCGAGTCAGGGATCGATCCTAGGGATGAGCCGGCTAGTTACCATAAAAGACGAAGTCGGCGCGCAAGCCGTCGCGGAACGAGGCAGGACTTTTTGCGCTGAACTGGAAGCCGGTAACATTTTGTATTTCCCGCGAACGCCATTCGCTTTCCCCGACGACGACCTGAAATTTCTCCTCGGCCTGAAACAGACTGACGCTAGCTTTCACAAAAATATCGCCTACCGGCCTGCGGAAGACCGCATTACCGGACTCGACAAAACAGCACAAGGCCCTGAAGTCGGTCGCTTGCGCTCGATTGTCGCGGGATATTCGCGGCGCTCGGCCGAATTTCTCCGCTGGCTGCTGCCTCCCTACGCGGGTAAATGGAAATTGGACTATGCGAGCTATCGCCCACTGGAAGAGCAGGGTCGCCCCGCGCGTTTGCGCGCGCGCAATGATTTGCCGCACGTCGATGCGTTTCCGACGCGCCCGACTAATGGCGATCGAATCCTTCGCCTCTTTACCAACATCAATCCGTCACAGAATCGCGTGTGGATCACAAGTCAAACGTTCGATGTGATCGGCCCGCAATTCGTGAAAATGCTCGGGCTGCCGCGGCAGCAAAGCTCGAGTTTGTTAGCCAAGGCGCTGCGCAGTATCGCCAACGCCGCACACTTGCCTGGTGCGAGTCGCTCGCCGTACGACGACTTCATGCACCGCTGCCACAACGCTATGAAAGAGAGCGGTGAGTTTCAGGAAAATTGCCCGAAGCAGCGCTGGGAATTCCCGCCGCATTCGACGTGGATCGTCTTTACCGATTCGGTAAGCCACGCGGTCCTGCAGGGGCAATACGCGCTGGAGCAGACCTTCATTATTTCGCGCGACGCAATGGTGCGGCCCGAGAATTCACCCCTGCGAATCTTGGAGCGACTGGCGGGTTACCCGCTGACGCGCGCGAGCTAGTCTCGGCTTCTTCGCAATTACGGCTGCGGCGGGGGTGGCGGGTTTGGCTGTGGCGGCTGCTGCCGCGGTTGTGGCTGCTGCTGTTGTTGAGGTTGCGGTTGCTGCTGCTCCGGCTGTTCGGGTTGCGGCTGCGGTGGGAGTCCCTCCTGTTCGGGCGGAGCCCCTGCCCCGATTGACCCGCGGCTTTGCGGATCGCCACGTCCCGCCAGAATGCTGCGAGCCTGCCCCACGCGCGAGCGAAGCCTGTGCGGTGTTACCAAAATCATGAATTCGGTGTCGGTTGAAGTATTGTTATGCGTACTGCCGGCGTAGCTCGCGCCAGGCACACTCGCGATGCCGGGCAATCCGGTGAGCGAACGCGTTTCTTCCTTGTCGAGCAATCCGCTGATCAACGATGTCTCGTCATCGCGCACGCGAACGACCTGACTGAGCGTGCGGTTCGAAATAATGGGAATTCCGTTGATGTTATTGCCCGAGAGCGCGCGGATTTCAAATTCGAGTTGCAGCGTCACCTCGTGATTGGGGTGCAGCGTCGGCGTGGCTTTCACTTTCACACCGAGGTCGACGAATTCCGAACCGGGATACGGCGTTTGCGTCGGCGTAGAGCCGGTGGCGAAGCTCGAGGAGTCCTGGAAAATCGTAACGACACCTTGGTCGGCCGTCGGGCCGAGTGCGGTGAGCGCTACGTCGGGCAGCCCGGTGCTCGTCAGCGTCACCGAGATGATGGCCGACGGCGTGGCGGGCGTGCTGACTTCCAGCCGCGATGCATACTCTCCGCCCCCGAGACCCACGTAGACGCCGAGCGTGCTCACACCCGCGTTCGTGACCGCGAGGCTTGGGACTGATCCTCCGGTGAAGTTCGCCACGGTAATTCCCACCGGCGTAGCCGCCGTCGAGAGAGGCGACCCTGGCGCGAAACTGAATGTGGCGTCCGCGTTTGTACTACCCAAAATGACGGAGACCGTGTTGTCGGCCTGATTCACGATGGCAAGATCCGGAATGCCATCGGTATTGAGGTCGGCAGATGCAATCGCAACAGGCGTGTTCCCGACCGCAATCGGTGAACTCTTCGCTTCCGTAAAGGTGACGTTTCCCGAGGTATCGGTTGACCCGAGAAGAATCGCAACATTGTTGCTGTTCTCGTTGACGACGGCGAGATCGACTTCGGGCGCGCTGGTGTTGGGCAGCGTCGTGTTTTTGAAATTTGCCGTGGTTAGCGCAACCGGTCCTTTCTCGGTTTGCGTGGAATTGTTTTGCAGCGTGAACGGTGACGCAGGAAACGCCGTGAATTTGCCCGTTCCATCGCCCTTGAAAAACGAAATCGAGTTGTCGCCTTTATTCGCTACTGCGAAATCGAGGTTCCCGTCGCCGTTGAAATCCGCAACCACAACCGACCTAGGGTTGGTACCGACTGCGTAGGGCGAGCCGGACGCTTCGGTAAATGTGCCGTCGTTGTTGCCGAGCAGCACCGTTACGTTGTTCGTTGTCGAGTTCGCGATGACAAGATCGACCGGAGCGACCGTCACGCCGCTCGAATTCACAACCGTGTTGCCGAAAGTTCCCGTCGCAATGGCGACCGGACCCAGTTCGTTCGCACCGAGTTTGACCGGTGAATTCGCCTGCGCCACAAAATTCCCTTTGTCCTGGTTAATCAGAATGCTGATCGTGTTGTCGTTTTGATTCACGACAGCAAGGTCTGGCAAGGTTCCGCCAGAATAAGTTCCTGCCGCAAGCGCGACGGGGTTGTTGCCGACGTTGAATGTCGTTTCGGGAAATTGTGTCGACGAGGGAAGCGCTCCAATCACCGGCACGGAGCCGTTCGTGGTCGAGGTTCCAGTGCCTGTGCCCAGGCTGCCGGAAAGCAGCGAAAGCGTGATCGGATAGCGATCGCCGACAAAAAATGTTGCGGGCTTTCCATCCTGCGCGCGCAGCAGCACCTGCCGGCCGCTCTGTACCAGCGTCAAGGCATCCGAAAAATTTGCCGCAGTTGATGGCAGCGTCAGCAAAAACGTCGAGTAGCCGCCGCCGACCAGCGTGAATCCCGGAATGCTCGAGATGCCCTGCGCGCTGAAGAGCTGGCCTAGAATCGTAAGCGCGTTCGATAGGTCGGAAGCCTGGCTCAACGCCTTGATGTCGTTAGGGCTGATGAGAAACGCCTGACCGGACGCCGGCGGCGTGATACCGAGCTGCGTGGCCTTATTTTTGTCAACCTCGAGCAGCTCGATCTCGAGCATGACCTCGCCACGAGCGCGCTGCACCTGGCTGATGAGTTCGCCGGCGAGTTCGAGCTTCTCGGGAGTGTCGCGGATCGTGATCGAATGGCTCGCGGTATCGAGTTCGATCCGCGTTGATGCCGTGATCTCGCGCAGCACGCGAAGCAGCTCCGTCATTTCTTCTGGCGCGACCGCCCCCGACAGCGGGAATGTCTCCTCGGCCTGCACCGCGAACTGCTTCCGCTTCTCCGTAGTGTCGGCGGCCACAAAAAACATATCCGCGCCGACTGGGCGCCAGAACGTTCCTGAAGTTTGAGCGAGCAGCGAGACCGCTGTGGCGAAATCGACGTCGTCCACCCGGAGGTGCACGCGTCGCGACGGCAGATCGGGATCGAACGCGGCCTTGATTCCGAACATGTGCGCAACCAGGTCATAGGCGCTGCGCGTATCGCCGTGAAGATCGAGGTTGTGCTTGCCCGGCTGAATGTTAAGTTTTGGCAGACCGTGAATCGTCGGGCGAGCAGTCGATGGTTCGTCGTCGTGCATCGCTGCGATCTGCGCCATGCGCTCGGCGACCACCGAGTTGGCGGGATCGATCCGCATTGCGCTCTGGAGCTCGTACACGGCTTTGGAGACGTCGCCGTGCAAGGCGAACTGCTCGGCATTGTCAGCGTGCGCGCGGACCAATTGCGAGCGCAAAAAGGCGCCCTTACCGAGTATGGTCATGTCCTGGGGCGCGTAGCGCGCAGCGTCGTCGTAAGCCGTCAAAGCGTCGTCGAACCGGCCTTCTGCGGCAGCCTTGTCGCCGGCCTCGACGTCCTTTTGCGCGCGTTTCGGGTCGTTCATCAGTGCCGCCGCGGCAGGGTGAGACGTCGCCGGTGTTGCAGTCGTCTGCGCGCACATGGGAACGCTGAGCAGCGCCAGTGAAACCAGCGCCGCCGGCAGTCCTTCGCGAATCCCGTCGAAAATTTGAGCCAAGCGCATCGATGCAGTATTCTATCGCAGAGATATAGGACCAGGGTGGTCCGGTTGACGGAAGTTCTTGTACCGGGTAAACTTAAACCTTAGTTGCAATTGATTTACAACTGGAGTCCGCTTGCTTTCTGCGTTTCTCATCGCTCTCCGTGAAGGCGTCGAAGCCTCCCTGGTTGTCGGCATCATCCTGGTGTACTTGTCCCGTACCGGCCGTGCTCATCTGGCGCGTTTCGCCTGGTATGGCGTGGCGGCGGCCGTGGCGCTTAGCTTGGGCATCGCTATCGCGCTGGAACGGTTCCAGATCAGCGAAGACGGCTTCGAGGGGGTCATGCTGCTGGTTGCGGCCGCCTTCGTGATTACGATGATCGTATGGATGAATCGCGTTGCGCGCCACCTGAAAAAAGAAATTGAAACGAAGCTGGAGAGTTACGCCGCCAGGGCCGGGGACGCAGCGGCCTGGGGCATCTTTCTCTTTGTGTTTCTGATGGTCGTGCGTGAGGGGGCAGAGCTTGCCCTGATCCTCCGCGCGGTGGAGCTATCGACGGCAGGTTTGCAGACTTGGATCGGAACGCTAGCCGGTATCGCCGCTGCGGTCGCGGTTGGAGTTTTCTTCTTCAAAGGCACGTTACGAATTCCCCTGTCGCGCTTCTTTGCGGCGACTAGCGTGATCTTAATGCTGGTTGTGCTTCAACTTGCGATCACCGGCCTGCATGAGCTGAGCGAGGCGCAATGGCTCCCTTCGAGCCGAACCGAGATGGCTATTGTCGGCCCGGTCGTGCGCAACGATCTGTTCTTTTTCGTTTTCATCTTTGGCGCGGCAGCGTTTCTGATTTTGCGGGAGTGGCAGTCGGCCACGCACGCCTCAGCCGTGAAGAGCGCCAGCAACGACGCAGAGAAGCGATTGCTCGAGTCGCAAAATCGCCGCCAGCGGCGGTGGATGGCGGCCGCGGCTTCGGCATGTTTGATCGTGATTCTTGCGCTGACGGCCGACTTCATCTACGCGCGCGCAAACTCCACGCCGCCTCCGATTACGAAAATTGCGGCGCAGGGCAGCGACGTTCGCGTCCCGATTGCACAGGTGAATGACGGCAACATGCACTTGTTTTCCGCCGATGTCGGCGACGGAAAAATCGTCCGCTTCATGATCATCAAAAAGCCCACCGGCTGGGGCACCGCTCTCGACGCCTGTCGCATCTGCGGAGCCGAAGGCTACCGCCAGGACGGCCAGAACGTGATCTGTCGCCACTGCGGCTCGGCGATTTACGTGCCGACCATCGGCGAAGCCGGCGGCTGCAACCCGATCGGTGTTCCGTCGCGCGTCGATGGCACGGACCTTGTCCTCGATATTTCCGCGTTGTCTCAGGCCACGCACGAGATTCCCAACTGAGCTGAGCTGCTGAAATGTTCCTACGCCTCGTTGCCGATTCATTTGGCCGCCGCCCGCGACACAAGCTGCTGACGGGCGCCGCGCTGGCGTTGGGCATGGCCGTTGCGACCGCGGCTCTGAGTGTTTCGCTCGACGTCGGCGACCGCCTCTCTCGCGAATTCCGCAGCCTTGGCGCAAACTTGATCGTCACGCCCGAAGCCGATTCGCTCCCCGTCGAAATCGGCGGCGTCGATTACCGTCCCGCGAACGCCGGCGCATACCTCCCCGAATCCGACCTACCCAAAGTTAAGACCGTCTTCTGGCACAACAACATCATCGCCTTCGCGCCGACTCTGAAAGTTCGCGTTTCGTCATCGACGCCTCAGTGGTCTCCAGCCTCGGCGACCTTTGTACGGTCTTCCTCTGGGGGCGATGCAGAACTGATCGGAACTTGGCATCAACGGGCCGTCCAGTTGTCGGACGGAAGCAGTTTCGTGACCGGCCTTGAGAAGACGAGCCCGTGGTTCAGGATCGAAGAAGGAGCGTGGTTCGATGACGATGCAGAACAATGCATCGTCGGGAAAAAGTTTGCGGAGAGAAATGCCGTACAAATCGGAAGTCCGCTCTATCTGGCGAAGGGAAATTCCGATGACGGCGAATCACTTAAGGTGACAGGGATTTTCAGCAGCGGCGGGCCGGAAGATGAGGCCGTCATCGCGCCGCTGCGTATCGTTCAGAATTATCTCAAGCGTCCAGGCGAATACCGCGAGCTCTACGTTAGCGCACTAACGAAGCCTGAAGACGATTTCGCGCGCCGCGATCCGAAGACAATGAATGCCGACGAACTCGAGCGTTGGAGTTGCGCCGCCTACGTCTCGTCCATCGCATACTCGATCAAGCAGGTCTTGCCGGGCTCCGATGTCCGCGTCGTCCGCCGTGTCGCCGATGGCGAAGGTCGGATTCTCTCGCGCGTGCAGATGTTGTTATGGTTCGTCACGTTAGCCGCTCTGCTCGCGGCCGCGCTTGCCGTCGGGGCTTCGTCCGCTGCCTCCGTGATCGAACGCCGCTCCGAAATCGGCTTGATGAAAGCACTCGGCGCCGGCTCCGGAACGATCGGCTTTCTGCTTGCCGCCGAACAATTGCTGCTCGCAGTCGCAGGAGGAGCCGCAGGATACGTCATCGGAATCCTGCTGGCGCGCATCGTCGGCCAGAAAATCTTCGGCGTAACTCCGCAACCGTCCTTGCTCGTGCTCGCCGTAATCCTCGGCTTGGCCGTCGCCGTCACGCTCGCTGGCAGCGCTATCCCGCTGCGTCGCGCCGCGCGATACGAGCCTGCGCCAATCCTGAGAGGCGAGTGATGTCTCAATCCCGCCCCATGTTTTGGCGTATCGTCCGACGCCTCATCGCTGCCAATCGCGGCCGTCTCGTCGTCATTTTGCTCGCACTCGGCGCGGGCGCCGCAGTTACAGCGGCGCTGCTCAACCTGCAAATCGACGCGAAAAAACGCCTGACGACTGAATTCCGAGTCTTCGGCGCAAACGTCATCGTTGCGCCACAGAGGCTGGGTGCCGGCAGCAGCGAGACTCTCGACGAGTCAGTTGCGAAGCAGCTGATCTCGATCGGGCGAGGGCGCCACATTGCCGTGCTGCCCATGTTGTACATCACGGTATCCGCTGCTGCGTCGGCGGGAAAGCAGCCTGTCCAAGTCGTAGTTGCCGGAGGGGCGCGCGACTTATCCCCCGCCGGAGTCTCGGCCGATCCCGAAGGCAACAAATGGTCCGGCGTTTCTGAGAACCCGGCGCAACCCGCGTGCTCCGTTGGTGCACGAGCCGCAGCGCACTTGAACAATCTCAAGAAGGGCGACCTTCTTACCCTGCGCAGCGGTAATCGGAAAGGGGAGTGTCGCGTCGGATCGATTCACTCGGTCGGCGGCCCCGAAGATGATCAGGTTGGCACGACCCTTGAACTAGCGCAGCGCCTGGCCGCCTTGCCCGACCGCGTCAGCTTGGTTCAGCTTTATGTCCCGGGGAGACCGTCAGAGATTCAAGGTTTTATCTCCGATCTGCAAAAACAGATCCCCGAAGCCGACGTCCACGGCGTCCGCCAGTTCACCGAGGCCGAAGGCAAACTCTACGACCGCATCAGCGGCCTCCTTACGGCGACGGTCGCCGTCGTCCTCGTCCTCACCACGCTCTGCGTCATGGCCGCCATGACCAACGTCGCCATGGAGCGCAAAAACGATGTCGGCCTGATGAAAGCAATCGGCGGCGCAACCCGCCGCGTGCTGCGCCTCTTTCTCGCCGAAGCCGCAACACTCGGCTTAATCGCCGGCCTCGTCGGTGCCGCGGCAGGACTCGCGCTTTCGGTCGCGCTCGGCAAAGCCGTCTTTGGCGTCGCAGCGCAGCCCCGCCTGATTGTGTATCCTGTAGTTGTCGCCCTGACGATCGTTGTTGCCGTCGCCGGCGCGTATCCCCTGCGCAGGCTTGCCGGTATTCGTCCCGCGTCGGTATTTCGAGGTGAGGCGTGACGCCTCAAACGCAAACTCAAACCGCTCAAGTCGCGATCGAGTCGCTCACGAAAAAGTACGGTGCACTGCGCGCCGTCGATTCGCTTTCGTTCTCGATTCACGCGGGCGAGTGGGTCGCGCTGATGGGCCCTTCGGGCTCTGGCAAGACGACGCTCATCAACGTTTTAGGTGGACTCGACACGCTCACCTCAGGCCGCGTCGTCGTGGATGGCACCGATCTCGCCAAGCTCAGCGAAAGCCAGCTCGTCCGCTATCGCGCCGAAAAAGTCGGCTTCGTGTTCCAGCAATTCCACCTTGTGCCGTATCTCACCGCCGTCGAAAACGTCATGCTGGCGCAATATTTTCACAGCATCACCGACGAGTCGCAGGCTGCCGAAGCGCTCCGCCGCGTCGGGCTCGGCGATCGCTTGACGCATCTGCCCGCGCAGCTCTCGGGCGGCGAGCAGCAGCGCGTCGCGATCGCGCGCGCCTTGATCAATCAGCCGAAGCTGATCCTAGCCGACGAGCCGACCGGCAATCTCGACGAAAAAAACGAAACGATCGTGATGGAATTGTTCCGCGAGCTGCATCGCGCAGGGCACACGATTTTGATGGTCACACACGATCAGGACATCGCGCGTCAGGCCGATCGCCGCATTGAGCTGCAGCATGGCCGCTTGCACTACGACAGCTTGCTGCAGGGGCCGAATCATCCGATGTTGTGCCCGCTCGCGAATACCACTGACTGTTGCAGCACTGGCCCAAGCACGCCAAGCGCCGACGATCACATTCGCTTCGATCACCTGCTCGAACAAATTTGGATCTTTGCGGAAGAAGGGAAGGCGGCGCGCGTCGATGCGCTGCGCCCGGCGGGTCCCGCGGGTAGCTTGCCGCTCATAACCGACGAATCGCCGGCTCGAATCTTGAGTCGCATGGTTGAGTTACAGCTCGTGCAATCGTTCAATGGCAGCGTTGAATTGACCGAAGCCGGCACACGCCGCGCTCGCGACGTCGTCCGCCGTCATCGCCTCGCGGAGCGGTTGTTCAAAGACACATTCGCCGTCGAAGACGCCGAGGCGCACGATCAAGCTTGCAAATTCGAACATATTATCAGCCCCGAACTCGATCAGCGCATTTGCACCTTCCTCGGCCACCCAAAAACTTGCCCGCACGGAAACCCGATCCCGCCCGGCGAATGCTGCGAGAAAAATTCCAAATCCTGAAAA
>Ga0070734_10005258_pt1 | contig 11575 bp, 18 predicted proteins | sample Coa_R1_8_FD_66444 | JGI IMG/M metagenome (GOLD analysis project Ga0070734, IMG submission 66444) | Surface soil microbial communities from Centralia Pennsylvania, which are recovering from an underground coalmine fire - Coalmine... | ecosystem: Environmental > Terrestrial > Soil > Unclassified ...
ATGAATGAGGGCGGAATGAAGCACCTCTTGTCCGATAAGTTTACGATCGGCGGAGAAGCAACAGCGGCGGCGGGCCCGGTTGGCCGCGACGCGGGCGCTCAAACGGACGCCATGATGCACGCGGAAATGCTGTCGTATTCCCGTGCGCGCGGGCTGTTCGCGGGCATTTCGCTGGAAGGCGCGACGCTTCGTCCGGATGAGGAAACCAACAAGGAACTCTACGGCCGCGAAGCAACGAATCGTGAAATTCTGACCGGGGATTTCAAAACTCCGGCCGTCGCGCGAAAGTTTGAACATGCGCTGAATCGCGAGTCGCCGGAACACAAACGTTAGGGGCGGGCGAGTCTGATCCGGGCGATCAGACTCGCACCTTGTACGATGACATCGCAGCCCTCGCGTATAAACTCTGGCAAGCCCGAGGCTGTCCGAGGTTCACGCGAAGAAAGTTGGTTCCATGCCGTGGAAGGATTGCGGTCCCAAACCGGAAACGTTTAGACAAGAAAGGAACAAACAGATGAAACCGAGCACGAAGGATCAAATCGAGGGCAAGTTTCACGAGCTGAAAGGTAAAGCCAAGCAGAAAGCCGGACAGATCACGAACAACCCCAACCTGGAGGCCGAGGGCCAAGCCGAAAAGCTCGCGGGCAAAGTCCAGAAGAAAATCGGCCAAGCTGAAAAGGTGTTCGAGAAATAAGAGGCGCCGGCATCAGCGCCGGGCCAGAAGGAGGTCGCTATGAAGATATTTGGAATCGTTTTGATTGCACTTGGCCTTTTTGCCGTTGCGTGGGGCGGTTTTACCTACACGACCAGTGAGAAAGTCGTCGATATCGGGCCGATTCACGCTACCCGCGACAAGACCCATAATGTAGCCCTGCCGCCCATCGCAGGCGCAGTGGCGATCATCGGTGGTGCTGTGCTCTTGGCCGTACCCAGGAAAGCGTAACTTCGCCGAGTCGGCCGCGGACTGGCGTTCATAAGGAGAGGAAGAACAACCACGCTGATACTCATCATTATCTTGGTGTTGGTGTTTGGCGGCGGTGGAGGATACTACGGCCATTCGCGCTGGGGACCTGGCGGCGGAGCTGGTATTGGGCTGGGGACGATCTTGTTGATTCTCCTCATCGCTTACTTGCTCGGCGTGTTCCACTAACGGGGACCTCTGATGGCCGCAGGCCGGCGGAATGAAAGGAAGCGCAGCATGCAGATCAAGCTCGGCTATGAGATCGTCTGCAACTGTTCGCAGCCTACGCCGATGATTCTGATGGCGAACATTCACTATTCACACGCTGCGGATATCGTCGCCGCCGATCGCCTAACGACAGAGCCGGCCGTACCGGTCACGGGCCATCGCGACGTATACGGAAACTGGTGCAGCCGTATCGTGGCGCCCATCGGCCGGATTCGAATTGAGTGCCAACGCGGTCGGAAGAGTTACGGGCGAACCGGACGTGCTGGCTCCTTCCGCCCGGCAACTCCAGGTGAGAGATCTGCCCGAAGATACTTCGGTTTTTCTGCTCGGCAGCCGTTATTGCAAGACGGATCTGATGTCACAGGTGGCGTTCTCCTGCACGCCCCCCGGATGGAAGAGAGTTAAGGCGATTTGCGATGTCCATAACCATATCGTTTTTGGCTATGCGACGCCCGGCTACGAAGACGACCGGGGAGGCTTTCAACGAGTGTAAGGGAGTCTGCCGCGACTATGCTCATCTGGCCATCGCATTCTGCCGCTGTATGAACATTCCCGCGCGCTACTGCACCGGCTACCTTGGAGATATGGGGACGCCGCCGCCATACGGCGTCATGGATTTTGCGGCCTGGTTTGAAGTCTATCTTGTGGGAGCGTGGTATACGTTCGATGCTCGCAACAACGTGTCGCGCGTCGGACAGGTGCTGATCGCGCGAGGCCGTGATGCGGCCGATGTGGCGATTGCGACGACCTTCGGACCGAATACCGTGGAGAGCTTTAGAGTCTGGACCGACGAAATCGCGGACAGCGCTAAAATCGAGACCGCAAGAATCGCTCCTGTGACGCCAGCGCAGATGTCGCGGGCGAGGCCGCTGGGTGGATGAGCCGTGACGCGGGCTGGCAGACGGCCGCATCGCCGGCCTACACTTGTCTTGGAACGTTCGGTTGAATGAAACTTTTCCTGTGCCAGCATTGTTCACAACTTCTCTATTTTGAAAACCGGCAATGTCAGAACTGCGGTCATCGGCTTGGCTACCTGCCGTCCGTCGCTACTCTTTCCGCCTTGGAGCATGACAACAATGTGTGGCGAGCCCTCGCTTTGCCCACTGGCCGCTTCCGTTTCTGCAATAACGCCCAGTACGATGCCTGCAACTGGCTCGTTCCGGCTGAATCATCCGAGACCTTCTGTGCCGCCTGTCGCTACAACCGCACAATCCCCGACCTCACGCGGAGGGAAAACCTTGAGCGCTGGGGTAAGTTCGAGCTCGCCAAGCATCGCCTGTTTTACGCGCTGATCAGGCTAGGCCTCCCGCTTCCCAGTCGCACCGAAGATCCTGACCAGGGACTTGTCTTCGACTTTCTAGCGGATGCCGGCGGCCACAAAGTAATGACTGGCCATGAGGACGGACTGATCACCATCAATCTCTCCGAGGCCGATGACGCTGAGCGTGAGAAGCTCCGTTTGGCGATGGGCGAGACCTATCGAACGCTGCTGGGCGATTTGCGCCATGAGGCCGGTCATTACTTCTGGGACCGGCTGGTGCGTGACGCGGGGCGGCTCGAAACGTTCCGTGAATTCTTTGGCGACGAACGTCAGGACTATGAGATTGTCCTCCAGGCACGCTACGCAAACGGCCCGGCGCGAAACTGGCAGCAGAGTTATATCAGCAGCTACGCGGCAGTGCATCCATGGGAAGATTTCGCTGAAACATGGGCGCACTATCTGCACATTGTCGACACGCTCGAAATGGCTTTCGCTTTCGGGATCGGCATTCGCCCAGGGATTAACGAGAGGACCGGCCCAGGTGTCGCTCTAAACTTCGATCCATACGACACCGGCTCCATCCATCGTCTGATAGAAGCTTGGCTGCCCCTTACATTCGCGGTGAATTCCATCATCCGCTATATGGGCGAGGCGGACTTCTATCCCTTCGTTCTATCCCCTCCGGCGGTCGCCAAGTTGGGGTTCATACACGAGCTCGTGCATCAGAATCGTCGGGTCTGACGCGCAGATTCAAACCAGCCGCTCAGTTGCTCAGGAAAAGGCACGGGCGATCGCGCGCCCGAACCGCCGGTCTTTCTACGTCCATCGAGTCGCTTACGATGCCGCTTCGCCCCACACCTGCTTCAGCATCAACAGGAGCGTGGCTACCGGCGCCCTGCCCAGAATGCCATGGGGTGTTTGCGGGGGCATGTGCACGAAGGCCCCTGCGCATACATTTTTCTTCTCCGCGCCCAGCGTCAGTTCCGCTTCTCCTCGGATAAATCGGAGCCGTGTGTGCGGACGGACAGTTCCTGGCCCGTGGAGAATCCGAAGGCAACAACCTTGAGCGTCTCATCGTTGAACACACTCCGGCTCAGGATGCCGTCCTTTGGAATGGGAACCTCGGCCTCGATATTCTCCAAGAAAGTGTGCGGTGCCATATTGTTATTCTGAACTGCTGGAGAGCGGCCGGTTGCTGGATGGAAGATCCAAGCTCTTGCCCGCCTTCATCCATAACATCGCTTGGCGGCCTGCGTGTCACCGCCAGCCTCTTTCAGACAGTGCATGACTCGGTGGCGGGCTGGCGTCCATCATTCCCGTCGCACGCGCTGCTTCTGGGTATCTGGGGCGTAGTCGGTGTCGGTTCCGTGGACAACTTGTTGCGTCCCGTCGTGGTCGGAGCACGCGACAAACAGCATGATGCTCATTGCCCTGACGGCAATTGGTGGCACGTACGGATTTGGTGTTCTGGGAACTCTCCTGGGCCCTATCGTGCTAAAGGAGATTCAGGCGTTGGTCTCCCGAGGGAGCCCGATTGAGACAGATGAAACTGATCCCGTTGAATGAGATCGCACCTCTCGCTAAGGTTGCATTCCAGAACTGGCAAGACGACAGAGCGCCGCGAATGGGCGCTGCGCTGGCCTATTACATTGCCCTTTCGCTCGCGCCGACGGTGTTGATCCTCCTTGCCATCGCCGGCTTGGCGTTCGGCGCTCAAGCCGCGGAGGGCCGCCTGGTTTCTCAGATCCAAGGCTTCGTGGGATATGAAGGAGCCAAGGCGATTCAGACGATGATCGAAGGAGCGCGCCAACCCAGAGGCATTGCCGCCACCGCACTTGGTCTGGTCACTGTGTTTTTCGCGGCTTCGGCGGTGGTCAGCGAGCTGAGGGATGCGATGAACACCATCTGGAGAGTTCCCGAAGACACGACTTCAAGCCCGGCCCGGAGCATCCTCAATCTGGTGAAAGATCGGCTTCTTTCCTTCGCTCTCGTACTGGCTTCCGGCTTGTTCCTGGTGGCATCGCTGATTGTCAATGCCTGGATTTTTGCGGCGGGCAGCTTCTTGAACTCGGGCGCGGCGCCGCCACAGGCGCTTGTTGAGACCACCGATTGGGTGGTGTCCTTTGTTGTGATCACAGTTCTGTTCGCCCTCATATTCAAAGTTTTGCCGCGCGTTCGGCTGCGCTGGAGTGACGTCACGATGGGCGCAGTCGCCACCTCCCTGCTGTTCACTGCTGGAAAGGTCTTGTTGGGCGTGTATCTCGGCAAGGCGGGCTTTACGGATACTTACGGAGCGGCAGGTTCGCTCGTCATCGTACTGGTGTGGGTTTACTATTCGGCGCAAGTTCTATTTCTGGGCGCCGAATTCACGCGAGCTTACGCCTGCCGCTTAGGCTCAATGCGCGCCCCTAACGGGGACCTCGGCCGCGAACTCTCCTGAAGATCGCGCCAGCCGGTGCTTGCGGCCAGCATTTGCAGCGTTCATACTTCCAGGATGACACTCAAGAATGCGGCGCTTCTCGCACTGGTCGGAACGCTCCTGCTCACGATTCTGCTGCTAGCAGGTTTGATCTCCGACGTGCTCAACGTCATAAATGGTCTGATCCCTGTAACGACCATGCTGTCGGCGCTAATCCGTTCGTTTGCTTCCTTGACGGTGACGGTATTCTTCTACGCGTTCCACAGAGCCCAGTCCTGATGCCCGAAAGATCAGTTCCCAAGTAACAATGTCTGAAAGCGCTTGACGCATTCAAACACGTCTGCCGGGTTATCCCCTTCGACATAGATTGTCGCCGCCCCGGTGGCGTCAAAACTGCTTGTTATCTTTGCTTCCGACCCTTGCTTCGCTGCGTCAAATAGCGCGATGACTTCAGACTCGCGACTCAGTATTTTCAGGCCAAGATGCTTTTCGGCGGCGGCATGGAGCACATCCGTCTTGGTCTCAATTGTGAGCGTCACTCGTGTGCCAGGGTAGCACAGCGGCGGAACCCGGACGCCATGGCCGGGATTGGAAGTCAGGTTGCACAGTCATATACCGAAGCAGGTTCCTATGCTGGTAAAAGATGTGATGACCAGAAACGTGACCTCGTGCCGCCCGGAAAACAACCTGGCGGAGCTAGCGGAAGTGATGTGGAATGAGCGGTGCGGAGCGTTGCCGATCCTGGATGGCTCGGGAAGGGTCCTGGGCATCATTACGGATCGAGATATCTGTATCGCACTTGGCACAAGGAACACCAGGGCGTCGGAGGTGCTTGCACGAGACGTGTCATCTTCCGGGTACGTCAGTTGCAGTCCCGACAACGATTTGCGGGACTCCCTGAAGACGATGGGCACAAAGGAAGTTGGCCGGTTGCCCGTCGTCGATGAAACTGGACGGCTGGTCGGGATTCTTTCGATTGATGATATCGTCTTTCGCGCCGGTGGTGGACGTTCAGATCTCACTGACCGTGAAATCATCGCCGCCTTGAGGGGGATGCGAGAAGAGCGCATTCACCAACCGGACGTCGTGACGCAAGACGAAAGCGATGTGCGCCCGGATGTCAGAATGCCGTTGAACTACGAGCACGTGAACATCAGAAAGTGAGCCATCACACCCATCGGAATCCGCCGATGCTTGTCGAATTCACTATAGGCTCTGGAGCCTCCGCAAGCCGCCACAATAGCGTGTGAACGAAGCAGGGCGCCACAAAAGCGCGACGAGGCTTATGCCCGGTGCGTGAGTTCCTCCGCGCAGCCAGGATGGCCATTAGTTGCAGGATAGTTCCACGGTGTTGCGGACATCGTGGCAGTTGAGAAGAAGGATCGGCAGGACGGCGCCATCGCGGATCGGATTCAGAAACTTGTTGGAATGCCAGGAGGTGCCAGTGGTCCAGCGCGCAGAGATAGTTGCAGGCTCGCCAGTAGGCGTCTATTTTGCGAAACTCTCCTGCGGTCAATGCCTGATCTTCAACTCCCGATTGCGGTTCGTTCCTGTTTATGGACGTCATGGATTCGCGCACGCCTCCGATTTGCTGTGCCGTCTTGATTTGCTGTGCCGTCTTAAGGATGCCACTCGAGAGAGAGATCGTGCATGTCACTTCTTCCGTTCAGTTCAAATAATTGCGATTGGCTCGCTAAAAAGAATAATGCGGCGGAAGGGAAATCTGCCCTTCAATCAAGGGGCCCTTTGCGAAACGCTAACCCCGGCACCCGTTATCTCCGGCGCGCCTCACCGTCGGGATTGACGATGGAATATCCGCGGGCTGCGTCCCCCGCGCCGTCCAGGCTGTCACCGAGGGTCGGCTCCGCTTCGAGAATCGAAACGTTTCCACCAGGAACGTTACCGTCACGGATCATGAACGCAGCTGCGGCAAGACAGCCAATGCCCACCGACTAGATAAGCCTTTGATTTCGTAGTCATGGCAGTTCGCAAGATAAAACCGATGGCTGCACAGAGTGCATCTTTCGGACCAAACGTCAGCCGTGCGATTCGGGCCAGAATTTAGTCGCGCAGCCAGATTGATCACTAGGGCGATGCTTGCGCCATTGACCAAATACGGTCACCCGACCTGGCGCGGTCGGCCGGGCATTCCGTGGCCGTTGATTAAGTGCTCGGTCGGGAATGTGGCGACTGCCGCCAGATGTTATCTCTACAGTCCTTATTTCAAAAAACAGGCGCGGGCAGGTGGGCTCGATTGGATTGGTATCAACCGTGCAATTGCATCAGTACCCATGAGTCACGGAGACGCCATTCACTTGCTACACCGAGAAGCCGCAAAGCAGCATGAACTTGCCGCGCAGTCCCATCGGACCGCTTCCGAACACAACGAAAAAGGCGACAACCCGACTGGCAACTGGCATACGCAACGAGCACTGGAATATTCCGATCGGGCATACGAGCTGGCAAAGGAAGCGCACAACAGGTCAGGTCAAATAGGGAGCCTTTGAATGTCTACTCGATACAACAACGGATCACATTATGAAAATCATCAGCGAGCCGCTGAATTGCACGATGGAGCTGCCCACGCCCACCGAGTTGCGGCGGAGGCTCATGAGAAGCAAGATCATCAAAGTGGGCATGAGCGCTCCAGACAAGCGCTTGAGCACTCGCAAGAGGCCCACGAGCACACAAGGCAGGTACATGGCGACGGAGTGAACGGACACGGCGCGATTAGTTTTGGGCACGACAACATCGCCCTCCTCGCTCACCGGCTTTGGGAAGCTAGGGGCTGTCCCGTTGGATCGCCCGACGAGGACTGGTTCCACGCCGCGCATCAGTTGCGGGTTCGGGGAGATACCGTCTCGAAGTGAATGCGCACCTTCCAGTCGCATCGTGGGGCCTCTAGGTGCGTTCAGTAATTCCAACCCACATCGCAACAAGACAAAAGCTACAGGAGAACAAATGTCTGAGACAAACGCAGTCGTCGCCGTTTACGGCACACATGAAGGGGCGGAACAAGGAGTTAAAGAACTCCAGCGCGCAGGCATCGATATGCGCACCTTGTCCATCATCGGCAAGGATACACACACCGACGAACACGTAGTAGGCTACTACAACACCGGCGATCGAATGAAGCGTTGGGGCAAGACGGGCGCATTTTGGGGAGGCTTCTGGGGACTGCTCTTCGGGTCTGCCTTCTTTGCACTTCCCGGCATCGGGCCGGTATTGGTGGCAGGTCCCGTGATTGCCTGGATCATCGGAGCGCTGGAAGGCGCAGTAGCAGTCGGGGGCCTCAGTGCCATCGGTGCGGGCCTCGTGGGCATGGGTATTCCGAAGAACAGCGTCGTCGAGTACGAACTGGCGCTGAAGACGGATAAGTATCTGCTCATGGTCAACGGCTCGGCCTCGGAAGTCGACAAGGCCAGAGGCATTCTCGAAGGCACGCGCCCCGTGACTACAAAGGTTCACTCGTGCGAAGCCGTGGGAGCGGGCGCTCTGTAGTCTCACCGTTGCATCGCAGGCAGAGGGAGCCTGAACCCACGCCTCCAGGAAGGGGAACTCGATGCTAACGAACAATAGGGATTTGAAGGGTCTAGTGATCCGCGCCACCGACGGGGAGATCGGAACGGTAGACCAACTCTACTTCGATGATGAGATCTGGGCTATCCGCTACCTCACAGTGGAAACCGGCGATTGGCTTAACGGCCGGAACGTCCTCATTACGCCACTCTCGATCCTCCGAGTGGATTGGAACACCAAGCGGGTCGATGTGTCTTTGACGAGAAAGCAGGTCGAGAATAGCCCCAACATCGACGCGCACCGGCCTGTCTCGCGGCAGCACGAGGCGGAATACTTCGGGTATTACGGCTATCCCTACTATTGGGACGGTCCCTACATGTGGGGCCCATCGTACTACCCGACAGGACTGGTTCCCGTGCCGATGCCTCAGAACGCGCCGGCCGAACGAATCCGAAAAGAGTCCGCCGATTCGCATCTGCGCTGTACGGAAGCCGTGGCGGGCTACCAAATCGATGCAAAAGACGGTGACATTGGCCACGTTGACCGGTTCATTGTCGATGACGGAACCTGGGCGATTCGCTATCTTGAAGTCGCCACTAAGAATTGGTGGCCAGGTAAGAAAGTTCTTCTGTCTCCCGCTTGGGTCGAACGCGTGAGCTGGGAGGAATCAAAGGTCTTCGTTGCCGCGACTCGCGAAGCCATCAAGACTTGCCCGAAATACGTGGACACCGTACCCATCACTCGCGAATACGAAAACCGGCTCTACTTTCATTACGGAAGGCCGCCTTATTGGATCGAAGAAGAAAAAACTGCAGCTGCAGCTGCATCTGCTCTTGCACTCAGCCGTCGTTGAGCAAGGCTGCCGTCAACGAGGCTTACATGTGGGCCACTACGTTCGCCTTTCAGCCCTGGCATAGCGCCATCGAGTTCAAGCGTTATCTGCTCCGCTTCGTGCTGGAATTTTCCCGCATTGAAACTCTTGCGGGTGTGAAGCGAACCATCTACAACCAGTACGATTCCCTCGTCCTGCCTTTGCAGACATGGCTCAAAGCCCAAGGCGTCCACTTGCTCATCGGTTGCAAGGTGACCGATCTCGATCACAAGACCCAAGACGGCAAGTTTGTTGTGACCGGCATCCGTTTTCAGCCCCACGGCAAGAGTGAAACCATTGCCGTGAATGACGGTGATTTTGTCTTCGTGCAAAACGGCTCCATGACCGATGCCTCCAGCCCACTTGGGGAGCGCTACGCCGACGATCGGGACGTTGAGATCGCCTCGCTTTACCACTGCGTAGAGCGCCGGAAAAATCATCTTGTGGGCGAGATCGCCCGTTACTCCGAAGAGCACCAGGGCGTCCGAAGGGGAGGCCGCCATCAGGTATCTCCGTTTGTGTCGGCAGTCATCTGCATTTTCGATTCCTTCCTTTCTATTGGAGCCCTGAATGGGCGCGTGGAGCGGCGCCTTGGTTTCACTCACCCATCCGGCTCGCGGATTGTCGACTCCAAGCGTGCCCTGGGCGGCGATCCCAACTCCGGGACATTGCCGCGACGACGGGAACAAGAATTTTATGAATGCTCAGCATTACCCACCTTCTTCCATGCCACGAATATTGCGCTAGCGCGAGCTTCCAGGCTGAAGGGCTTTGAACCATCCACAGCCATTTCCTCTTCCGTAGTGAACAAGTCCTGCGGCGCGGGATGGGACGTGTCAACCGCCAGACGCCATTGGAACCCCTGCGGCAGCGGCGGGAAAGCAAAGCCGGTTCCATTCGTGCCGGCATTGAACATAATAAGAAGCGAGCCTTGTCCGTTTTCCTGGATGACGCACGCGAAGGTTTTTTCTTTCGGGTCGTCCCAGTTGGGCAATCGTCCGTGCGGGCTAAACCAATGGATCTCGGCGTCCGTGTAGAATTCCTCCTTGCTCAGTACAGGATGCGCGTAGCGAAAGGCGATCATGCCACGGGCAAACCGGTAGATCTCCCGATGCTGTTCAAGATCGCCCCAGTCAACCCAGCTCGTTTCGTTGTCCTGGCTGTAGGAGTTGTTATTTCCGCCTTGCGTGCGGCGAAATTCGTCTCCGCCGAGCAGCATCGGCACCCCGCGCGAGATGAACAGAGTTAGCAGGAAATTCTTGATCTGGCGTTTCCGCACGGTCTCGATCCCGGCATCCGTTGTCTCGCCTTCAACGCCGTAATTCTGGCTGAAGTTGGCGTCGGTGCCGTCATGGTTGTTTTCTCCGTTCGCTTCGTTGTGCTTGTAGCGGTAGCTCACCAGGTCGTTCAGCGTGAAGCCGTCGTGGCAGGTGACGAAGTTTATGCTGCCCTCGGGGCCTTTGCCGGACTTGGCGTAGATGTCGGCACTGCCACAGATGCGGCTGGCAAACAAACCGAGCATCCCATCATCGCCGCGCCAGAAACGCCGGACATCATCCCGATACCGGCCGTTCCATTCCGCCCAGCGGCGTTCCGAGAAGCTACCGACCTCATAAGCTCCGGCGGCATCCCACGCCTCGGCGATGATCTTCAGGTTTCTCAAGATCGGGTCCTCGGCGATCCTTTCGAGAAGAGGGGCATTGCGCAGCAGCTTGCCGGTGCCGTCCCGGCCGAGAACCGACGCCAAATCAAAACGGAATCCATCTACGTGCATCTCGACCATCCAATAACGGAGCGCGGCCAGGATGTGGTCCCGCACCACGGGATGGTTGGCATTGATGGTGTTGCCGGTCCCGGTATAGTCCTTGTAGTAGCGTTTGTCGCCCGCTAATGTGTAGAAGATCGCGTTATCCATCCCCCGGAAACAGAGCGTAGGCCCCAGTTCGTCTCCCTCCGCCGTGTGATTGAACACGACGTCAAGGATCACTTCGATTCCGGCATCGTGAAAGACCCGAACCATTTCCTTGAACTCCAGCTTCTGTTGGCCCGAACCTCCGGAGCTGCTGTAGGAAGCTTTGGGCGCAAAGAAGGCCACGGGATCGTATCCCCAATAATTCCCCAGCGTTTGACCCGTTTGCGGATTCCTGCGCGTCACAGAAGTTTCATTGAACTCCTGCACGGGCATCAGTTCCACAGCGGTGACTCCCAGCGTCTTGAGATAGGGGATTTTTTCAATCAGCCCTCGGTAGGTCCCTGGATGCTCCACTCCTGACTTGGGGTGAATGGTAAAGCCGCGAACATGCGTTTCGTAGATGA
>Ga0070734_10005259_pt1 | contig 11574 bp, 12 predicted proteins | sample Coa_R1_8_FD_66444 | JGI IMG/M metagenome (GOLD analysis project Ga0070734, IMG submission 66444) | Surface soil microbial communities from Centralia Pennsylvania, which are recovering from an underground coalmine fire - Coalmine... | ecosystem: Environmental > Terrestrial > Soil > Unclassified ...
TCAGCGAGCCCCTTGGCTTCGATGACCGGCCATTTCGAATCGTCGAAGTTCGCATCGCCCGCATGAGGCTGCATGTCGAACGTCTTGTCGTAACCCGGCATGCGACCGGCCATCGGCTCAACTTCGACGACCCTCGCCTCCATGGTCCGCCACACCGCCCCGAATGCGGCAGAACCCTCGGCCGTCATGAGATTGACGGTTGCGGAGGGGACCAGCGATGGCGGCATGAGCGGTGGAGGCGGTGGCGCGGCAGGAGCCTGCGCGGTCGCGACCGACGGCATCATGATCGGTACTGCGAGCATTGCTGCACCCGCCAGCAAATTGCGAAGAGTCGTGCCGTGCATTGCTTCCTCCCGTTGTGATAGTCGCATGTCGGTTCAAACCGATGGTCGAGTGTGACACACGCAATCATGACGGACAAATGGAAGCTTCGATGTTGATCCCATGGCCAAAGCCGCAGGCGGATTGCGCCTCCACCGATCCGCCCCACGTCACGCTGGTGCCATCACTCCAAACAACTGAGCGGCGTTTACCCCGATGATCTTCTCCTTCTCGGCGGCGGTGAGCGAACTCGAATTCACAAACTCCACCGGTTTCGGGTCGCCGACCGGATAATCCGAGCCCAGCACGACGCGGTCGGCACCGACGCGCCGGACGAGAGCCTCCAGCACCTCGGTCTCGTAGACGCAACTGTCGTAGTAGAGCATGCGCAGATATTCAGCGGGGCTCTTCTTCATGTTGACGCGCGTGGCGGGCTTTTCGACGTAGTTGCGGGTGATGCGGCCCATGTAATAGGGCATGTAGCCGCCGCCATGCGAGATGCAGATCTTGAGCTTCGGGAATGCCTCAAGGATGCCCTCGTACATCAACGATGCGATCGCCATCGCCTCTTCGAAGGCTTGGCCGATGCTGTTCCACAGATACCATTTCTCGAAGCGGGCACCGGTATTGCCGGCCGGGTGAATATAGACGACGGCGCCGAGTTCCTCGGCCTTCTCCCAGAACGGCCACAATGCGGCATCACCCAGCTCCATGTCCCGCGCGGCCGTCGAGATGCCGACGCCCGCAAGGCCGAGGTCGCGCATGCAGCGCGTGAGTTCGGGGACGGCAAGCGCGGGCGCGGCAAGCGGCACGCCGCCGAGCCCGATCAGCCGCTTGGGGTTGGCGGCAACCACAGCCGCCATGCGGTCATTGAGCATGCGCTCCATCCGCAGGCTCTCCTGCGGCTCGGCCCAATAGGTGATCTGCTGCACGAGACTCGACGACAGCACCTGCATGTCGACGCCCATGGCGTCCATATGGGCGATGCGCTCGGTGACGTCAGACATGCGGGCCACCAGAATGGCCTCGCGTTCACGCACGCCCTGCCTTGCCGCGTCGCTCATGGTCGGGTCGGTGTTCGACTTCACGAACATCGTGTGCGGGCCCGTGACGGAATAGAGTTCCGGCAGCATCAGGTGGGCGTGGAAATCGATGACACAGCGCGAGCAGCCTGGTTGTTCGTTCATGGCGTCCTCTTGGCAGCTCCTTCGACGAGATCTCCGCCGGCATTTTGCGTGACCCGGCGCTGCAGCGGAAAGACCTGCAGCGCAAAGCGGTCGGCCACGAGCCCCCAGATGCCGCGCGGCGCTTTCAGCATGATAAGGATCGCGACGGCTCCCAGCACCAGCAGATAAAGGCTGCCAAGGTCGGCAAACAGTTGCCGCAGCAGGAAGAAGATCGCGGTGCCAACGATCGGGCCCTCGATGCGCCCGATGCCGCCAATCACCGCGATGAAGATCACGAAAGCCGTCCATTCATTGATGCTGAACGCGGCATCGGGCGAAATGCGCAGCTTCTGGAGAAAAATCACCGCGCCCACCATGGCGGTGCAGAATGCGGTCGTCACATAGACGACGAACTTGACCCATCGCACGCCGATCCCGTTCGACACGGCCGCGACCTCGCTGTCGCGAATGGCCATCAGGGCAAGGCCGTAGCGCGAGCGCAATAGCGCGAGGATCAATCCCAGGACAAGCACCGCGAGCGCGAGTGCCGTCCAGTAGACGAGGAATTCGCGCATCTCGCGGCTGCCCGCGATCGCGATTACGATTCCAGCCGGCAGGCTTGTGCCGGATCCGCCGCCGAGCGGCGACACCTGCGCGGCGATCAGGCGAAAGACCTCCGCCACCACCCAGGTGCCGATGGCGAAGTAATGCCCACGCAGCCGGAACACCAGGGCGGCAACCGGTATCGATGCGGCTGCCGCCAGGACACCCGCGAGCGGCACCGCCCACAATGGCGGAATGGCAGCGAACATGGTGAGGGCGAACAGCAGATAGCCGCCGAGCCCCACATAGGCGTGCTGCCCGACCGAGACGAGCCCTGCATAGCCGGCCAGCAGATTCCAGGCGCTCGCGAGCGCCACATAGGCGTAGATCTCGGCGAGGAGCCGCAGGGCTTGCCTGCTGGCCCACCAGGGCGCCAGCGCCAACGCGGCAAGGGCGATTGAGAAAACGATGAGGCCGATCCGGCTCGACCGGTCCGTGAACACAATGCGCGCGCGGCCCAGCATCGTCGCTTCAGTGAATTTTAGGGAACAGTCCCTCGGGGCGTACCGCGAGGACAACGAGGAATGCGAGATGCCCGGCGAGCATTTGCCAGCCGGGATCAATGTGGGCGCCGATACCTTGCGCGACGCCCAGCAGGATGCCGCCCGCGAGCGTACCCCACAGGCTGCCGAGGCCGCCGATGATCACTGCCTCGAAGCCGAAGATCAGCCGCGCCGGCCCGATCGCCGGATCGAAATTGGTGCGGATCGCAATCAGCACGCCCGCGATGGCCACGATGGCGAGCGACAAGGCCATGCCAAGCGCATAGACATGCTGGTTGTCGAGACCCATGAGCTGCGCAACTGTCTGGTCGTCAGAGGTGGCACGAAACGCGCGTCCCGGCGCAGTGCGGTAGAACACGAACTGGAGGCCGCCAATCACCGCGATCGCTATGCCGAACTGCAACAGCGGCAGTACGCCAACCGAAATGCCTGGAGCCAGCGGAATGCTGGCGACTTCAATGGCGCCGGCCTGAAGCCTGCGGCTGTCGGCCGTGAAGAGTTCAAGCAGACCGTTTTGGATGATGACCGAAAGTCCAAATGTGACCAGCAGCGGCGGCAGCAAGTCCTCGCCGAGCGTGCGATTGAGCAAGAGTCGCTGGAGGAGATAACCGAGCGCCGCCATTACCGGCACAACGACCACCAGCGCCACGATCGGATTCAGCCCCAGCGCCGTCGCGACCACAAGCGCCATGTAGGCGGCGAGCACGATGAAGTCGCCATGGGCGATGTTGACCAGTCGCATGATGCCGAAGATCAGCGCCAGCCCGGCCGCGAACATGGCGTAGAGCCCGCCGACGAGCACGCCTTGGACGACGACGTTGATCCATTCGGTCATGAGCGCACCACCTCCCCCTGCAGGGGGGAGGTCGGCGCGCGCAGCGCGCCGGAAGGGGGTGACAGCAGTTCCAGATACGATGAGAGACCATTACCCCACCCCGGACCACTGTCGGTGGTCCGACCCTCCACCTGCAGGGGAGGGTGAGCGAATCTCCCTGAGTTGTAGCTGTTTTTCAAAATCGTCATCAGATTACACGCCGAAATACGCCGCCGCGATTGCCTCCCGGGTCAGCGTGCCGGCAGCGCCGGCGAGCGCGACGCGACCCTCTTGGAGACAATAGACATGGTCGCTGGCCGCGAGGGCCTGCATGATATCCTGCTCGACGATGACGACCGTCACGCCCTCGCCCACGATCGACGGCAGCCGGGCGTAGATGTCACGCACCACGATCGGAGCGAGGCCGAGGCTGATCTCGTCGCACAGGATGAGCTTGGGGTTTGACATCAGCGCGCGGCCAATTGCGGCCATCTGCTGCTGACCGCCGGACAGAGCGGTGGCGGGTAGGGTACGTCGCTCCGCCAAAACCGGGAATAGTTCATAGATCCGGGTGAGGTCCCAGGGCCCAGCACGACCGAGCTGCCCGCCGATCAACAAATTTTCTTCGACCGATAGCGACGGAAACAGGCGCCGACCTTCCGGCACCAGCGCGATGCCGCGGGCCACGGTGCGGTGGGCCGGCCCGCCGCCGATTGCATCGCCGCCAAAGCGGATCGCCTCCGGACGGGCACCCATGAGCCCCGCTATGCTCTTGAGGAGCGTGCTCTTGCCAGCGCCGTTGGCGCCGATCACCGCCACGATTGAGCCCGCCTCGACCCGCATCGAGACGCCGAACAAGGCCTGAAAGTCGCCGTAGAAAGCGTCGAGCCCGTCGATTTCGAGCAGCGCCTCAGGCATTGGCCTCGATCCCGAGATAGATTTCTGCGACTTGCTGGCTGCGGATCACGGCCGTCGGCTCGCCCGAGGCGATAATGGCCCCGGCGTGGAGGACGGCGAGGCGATCCACGGCGGCGACGAGGGTATGAACCACATGCTCGATCCAGATGATCGACACGCCGCTCTCGCGCACCTCCCGGATCAGTGCGACGAGGCTCAGACATTCGTGCTCGGTGAGCCCGCCCGCTACCTCGTCGAGCAGCAGCACGCGTGGCTTGGTGGCGAGTGCCCGTGCCAGCTCGAGCCGCTTGCGGTCGAGCAGCGTGAGCGAGCCGGCGAGCCGATTGGCCTTGTCGGCGAGACCGCAGCGATCGAGAATGTCGAGGCACGCCGCGTAGACCTCGCCCTCGCGCTTGCCTTGCCCAAAGGCCGCCGCCACGACGGCGTTCTCGAACACGGTCATGCCACCGAAGGGCTGGGGAATCTGGAATGAGCGCGCCACCCCGAGTCGGCACCTGCGCTCCGGCGAAATCCGCGTGATGTCCGTTCCCGCCAGCAGGACGCGCCCGCTGTCCGGCGCCACGGTGCCGGTCGCGATGCCGAACAGGGTGGTTTTGCCGGCGCCGTTCGGCCCGATGATGCCAAGCGCCTCGCCCTCTTCGAGCGCCAGGTCGATCTCGTGGGCGACCACAACGGCGCCGAAGCGCTTGGAGATTCGTTCAAAGGCGAGGATGGCCATGAGCTGACCAGCTAGCTCCTGGAGCGCTTTTGCGGTGCGGTGCCATGCGATCGATGAGCGAACGCGATCATGTCTGGATCACCCGTGAGAGTTTGTGTTTACTGAGCTTCCCACATGAGAGCGACAGGTCGGAGATTGCGACCTCCATCGCCTGCTTGATCTACCACACAACTCTACACGGAACATATCCCATGAAAATCGTTGGATTCACCACGGAGGAGGGCCGGCGGCTTGGCATCGTGGAAGGCGATCAGGTCATCGATCTGCAGACCGTCGATCCCTCGGTGCCAAGCGATCTCGCCGCGGTGCTGAGGCAATACGACGGCGATCTCAAGCCGCTAGCAGGCCTTGCTTCGCGGGGGCCGGCGGCCGCCAGGAGGCCGCTTGCGGGGCTCGACTATGCGCTGCCAGTGGCGCGACCCGGCAAGATCATCTGCCTCGGCCTCAACTATCTCGAGCATGTCAAGGAAGGCCGTTACGCCGACAATCTGCCGAAGTTTCCGACGCTGTTCGCGCGGGGCCTCAATTCCGTGGTGCCGCACCAGCATCCGTTGACGCGTCCGCGTATGTCCGAGACGTTCGACTATGAAGCCGAGATGGTCGCGGTGATCGGCAGACGCGCCAAGCATGTGGCGCTTGAGGACGCGCTCTCCTATGTGGCCGGCTACACCTGTGCCAACGAGGGTTCGATCCGCGAATTCCAGCGTCACACCACGCAGTGGCACATGGGCAAGAACTTCGACAACAGCGGCAGCATCGGCCCGTGGGTGGTCACGGCCGACGAACTGCCGCCGGGCGGGAAGGGGCTGCGCATCGAGAGCCGGGTCAACGGCAAGGTGATGCAATCCGATAACACGGCGAACATGATGTTCCCGGTCGCCGAAACCATCGTCTATGCGACCCAGGGCATCACGCTGGAGCCCGGCGATCTCCTCCTCACCGGCACGCCTTCGGGCGTTGCCCATGCCCGCAAGCCGCCGGCATGGATGCGCCACGGCGATGTCTGCGAAATCGAGATCGAGCGCATTGGCATTCTGCGCAATCCGATCGAGGACGAGAAGGCGTGAGGGCAGAAATACTAAACCCCGCCGAAGCGGGGTTTAGGGTCTGGACGGAAACCCGGGGCTGGGGGGCTGAGGAAAGGTTCCCGTCACATTCCGCCATTAATGATAGGAACTGTTGACCATCCACACAAGCGCGCAAATCGTTGCGGCGCGTCGGATCGAGTCACTATTTTTTGACAGGCCGCTTGTTCGCAGCAGCCACTACCCAAGAGCCTGGCCTTTGAGCCAACCCTCGCCGCGGCGATAAAGCGCTGCCACCTCGGGGCCGTCGAGGCCCGGCATGTCGGTTTTCACTTTGTAGCCGATCCGGGTTTGCAGATAGGCAAGGTGCCGATAGCCCTCGGGAAATTGCGCCAGCAGGTTGCCGTCGAGCTTAAGCTGCGCGGCGGGATCGACAGGATCGAGGCGGTCCTTCTCGTAGATCGGCTGGCGCAGCACCAGGCCCCAGCGATTACTGCGCCTTTCCAGGAAATCGTAGAAGCGACCGGTGCACACGACGTCGCACATGGTTCCATCGACGCTCGCGCGCTGCGAAATCGTCATCTTGGTCTGGGCAATGGCGCGGTCGCCGGCAACTTCCACCGACGAGCCGCCGAGGAAATGCAAAATCCGCACGCCGCGCTCGTACCCCTCCTGGCTCACCTTGATGAATTCGTCCGCGGTGCCTTGAAACCAGGTCGCCATCATGCGCCCGTCATCGTGCCAGACGGTGCGAAAGCGGTCCCACATGAGCGCGTCGCGCCAGACCGCCCAGTTTTCGATCAGGTCGCGGATGGCGCGGCGGTCGTCGACTTCGCTCGTATTCATTGGCGGTCCTTGCCCGGGCCAAAGTAGCGGTCGGGTGCGCCGATGTAAGCGAGGCAGGTGGCCGGCCGCAAGCCGCAACCCTGATGGTCCGCGCCCGCATGCCTGTCGCTGGCGCTATTCCGCCGGCTGTGCAGCCGCTATATAGGGCACAGCGAGATTTCAGGGGGCGATGTGATCCGCCCCGGAGGACACGATGGCGCTAGTCGAGAACGCAGCTGACCCCAAGCACAACCTCCAGGCGGCGCGGCAGGCCTATTACGAGCGGATTTCCCGGTACGACATGGCTCCCCTGTGGGAGAAGCTGCGTGAACTCGTCGCCAGCGAACCGAAAACCCAGTGTGCACCAGCGATCTGGCGGTTCCGCGACGTCAGAGCCATGGTGATGGAATCGGCCGAGCTGATTTCAGCCAAGGAAGCGGAGCGGCGCGTGCTCGTGCTGGAGAATCCGGCGCTGCGCGGCCAATCGCGCATAACTCAGACGCTCTATGCGGGCTTGCAGCTCATCATGCCGGGCGAAATCGCGCCCGCCCATCGCCACACCGCCTCGGCGATCCGTTTCATCGTCGACGGTGAGGGCGCCTATACGTCGGTCGAAGGCGAGCGCACCTACATGTCGCCGGGCGACTTCGTGCTGACCGCCAATTGGACCGCCCACGATCACGGCAATACGAGCGACCGGCCGATGATTTGGCTCGATGTGCTTGACCTGCCGACCGTCAACTTCTTCGAGTCGATGTTTGCCGAGCATCTCGATGATGAGAGCCAGGCCGTGCGACGCCAGGACGGCGACTCTGCCGCGTTCTTCGCCTCCGGTGTGTTGCCCGACGGCGCCCAAGTGGGGACCAAGCAGGGGAGCAAGCTCAGCCCGGTCGTCAACTATACCTATGCCCGGACGCGGCCGATCTTGCAGCGCCTTTTGAACGCCGGCGAGATTGACCCACATCACGGCGCCCGGGTGCGCTACGCCAACCCGGTGACTGGCGGGTGGGTGATGCCCACCATGGGGGCGCAGCTTGCACTTTTGCCGGCGGGCTTTACGGGTGAGCGTTACCGCGCCACCGACGGCACCATCTTCGTTTGCGTGGAGGGGGAGGGCGTGACGCGGATCGGCGACAAGGAATTTGCCTGGAGCCCCGGGGACGTATTCGTCGCGCCGTCATGGCAATACTATGCCCACACGGCGGGTCCGGAATCGGTCCTGTTCTCGATCTCCGACCGGCCCGCCCAGGAGGCGCTCGGGATATGGCGGGAGCTGGATTAGCGGCACAGGCGCTATATGTGCGTAGCACGCATTGAGCGCAGCGGATGCGGGAACGGCGTCGTGCACGGCACTGTGTCGCCCCGGATTTTCGCTGGCGCTCAATCCAGGCTACGTGCCGACCGCTTTCACCGCTTCTTGTTATAGTAGTGCACGTCCACTCTCTCCCATACGCCATTGACGCGGTAAGGATCGCCGTCGGTGAAGGCGTCGATGACGGCGCGGTTTTGAGCTTCGAGAATGAACAGGCTGCCGACGGGTGTTTCGCGGTCGCCAGCCACCAGGGTTCCAGCCGTCATTACGGTGATGCCGTGGCGGCTGGCGTCATCGAGGTGGATGCGATGGGCGCGGTAGTGTTTGGCGCGAATTTCAAGCGCATCCGGCCGGTCGACTGCGTGAATGACGAAATGCACGGCGTTTCCTCCTGACGTGATTGGGCGCTGGATTGCGTAATCCGTAGCTCGCATTCAGCGACGGCGAAATACCGGAAGGTATCGCCTGCCTATCTATCTCTCCGGATCACGCTTCCCCACTCCATCCGAGCCATGTGGGCGCACGCAGTGACTTCAGGACCAGGAGGCGTTCAGCCCAAGACGTTCACTCCTCGGCTGATGACTTTTGCCGCTCGACTGTAATAGTCCTAGCAGCAATAATCGTCCGGGGCCCGCGGGTGTTTGCGGGGGAGCGAGGGCGCCTTCTCATGCTGACGCCGCCGGAACTCGTCTGGCTGCTTGCCGCTGTTGCCCAGGGCGACCAGACCGCCTTCGAACGTCTCTACCAGGCCACCCGCGCGAAACTCTACGGTACGGCGCTTCGTATCTTGCGCCGAACCGACCTTGCGGACGAAGTCCTTCAGGAGGTCTACCTCAAGATCTGGCATTCGGCCGGACAGTTCAATCCCGCCGCGGCATCGCCGATCACTTGGATGGTGGCGATCGCCCGCAACCGCGCTATCGATCTTGTGCGAAAGAAGGCGGAGGTATCGATCGAGGAGGAACCCGAGGTGATGGAAGCGACGGGCGAAAACCCTCACCCTCTCGCCAAGCGGGAGATGAGCGAGGAGCTCAAGCGCCTCCTGGCCTGCATGGGCCGCCTTGACGAGGACCGCCGCCGCCTCGTCCTACTCGCCTATTATGGCGGTTGGAGCCGCGAACAACTGGCGACCAAATTCGAGAAGCCCGTCAACACCATTAAGACTTGGCTGCGCCGGGCGCTGGCGGAGATTCGGGAGTGTCTCGGGACATGACCGGCGGCGACTCACGACCCGGACCTATGGAGCCGCCGGAAGAGCTGACTGCGGACATCCGCGCGGCCGAATATGTGCTCGGCACGCTCAGCGCGGCGGAGCGAGAGGAGGCGCAAATCCTGCTCGCGGACCCCGCTTTTGCGTCGCTGGTGCTCGGTTGGGAACGCCGGCTTGGCGAATTGCACGCCCTTGCGGAAAACGTCGAGCCGCCGCCTCGGGTGTGGGAGGCCATCAAAGCGAAGCTTCCCGAGACCCCCCAATCGGCACCGGTCAGGATGCCGCAGATACGGCCACCCGCTCGGCCGCGACGCCCGCGCGCGATTCCGCCCAGCGTGGTGGTCCTCAACCGACAGGTCGCGCGCTGGCGCATGGTCGCGACCGCGACCGGCGCGATGGCGGCCGTGTTCGCCCTGTTCATCGTTACGTCGAATGTCGCCCCCACCTTGCTGCCGGAGTCGTTGCGGCCGCAGGTGATCGTGCAGCAGAGCGAAGGCGCTGCGCCGTCATCGCGCTATGTCGCGGTGTTGCAACGCGACCCCGCCGCGCCGGCATTCATCCTGACCGTGGACATCGAGAACCGCACGCTCACGGTCCGGCGGGTGGCGGCCGAACGGGAGCCGGGCAAGAGCTACGAACTGTGGCTGGTGTCGAATAGATTTCCGGCCCCAAGGTCACTTGGCGTGGTGGGCGAGGACGACTTCACGCAATCGAGCAACCTGGCGGCCTACGACGCCTCGATCATCGGCGACGCGACCTTCGCGGTCTCGCTGGAACCAGAAGGCGGATCGCCCTCCGGAACGCCGTCGAACGTCATGTTCACCGGCACCTTGGTCGAGTCCACCCCTCCGTCGCCTGAAGCTCGATAGCGCGCGGCTTGCTTGCAGCCCGCCGCAGGGGTTTGCGATTGGCAATGCCCGTTGTCGGACGTGCCAGACAGGCTTTGCTCTCGGTTTGCAGGCTTTTGGCGCAGGCGGTTTCTTTCTAAGCCGCCTTCTTCGTGGAAGGCTCAGCCTCAGCGGATTGCGGACGTTTCGGTCCGGCTGACAGCGATCGGCTTTCCGGCCTTTACGGCAGGGCCGGCGGTCTGAATGCGAGCGGTCGTGTCCGAACCAGAGTCGGTGCGAGCGGCAATTCCCGCCAAAAGAACCATTATCGAAGCGACGAGCGAAACCGCCACGATCTTTATGTGCGTGGTTCGGTCTGCCGTCAAAATCGTCGCGTTGTTCATAACTTGCACCCTCCAAGGGCCCGCTACTGATTTAGTGTCTCGCGTACGCAGTTGGGTTCAAACGTAAGTAACAGTGCTGTAACATCTTCTCGATCCGCCGCCATCTCGCGTCGAACTTTAACCTTATCAGGGGCTTAACAGGCAGGGTTCCCCGCTGTGTCGCGTTTTCAACCTTTGAACTTCCGGGACGTTCCTCGGCTGCGGATCACAAGCGGTTGATCCCTCAAATCCAGGCGCAGGCGCGCCGCGTCCCGCTGCCACAGCGGCGCGCCGTATTGAATGTTTCGGGGCAGAGTGCCAACAAGGCATGGGAGATTCGGCGTGAGGAGCAGCGCCTCATAACCGGTGGCGCGCGCAGGGACACGAGGGGGACCCGCATGCTGACTCGGCTCTCGATCCGCGACATCGTCCTGATCGATCGCCTCGATATCGATTTTGCCGCCGGCCTTTCGGTGTTGACCGGCGAGACCGGTGCCGGAAAATCGATCCTGCTCGATTCCTTTGCACTTGCACTCGGTGCGCGCGGCGATTCGGGCCTCGTGCGCCAGGGTGCTGAGCAGGGTCAGGTGACGGCCGCGTTCGACGTCCCAAGGGATCATCCGGCGCGAGCCATTCTCCAGGCGAACGAGATTCCGGCCGACGAGGACCTGATCCTGCGCCGGGTACAGTTCGCGGACGGCCGCACCCGCGCCTTCCTCAACGATCAGCCCGTGGCGGTGCAGGTGCTGCGCAGCGTCGGTACCGCGCTGGTCGAAATCCACGGCCAGCATGACGATCGTGCTCTGGTGGAGACCGCGACCCACCGCCGGCTGCTTGACGCCTACGGGAGCCTGGAGGCCGAAGCGGCCGACGTTACCCGGCTATGGACGCTGCGCCGCGACGCTGAACAGCGGGTCGCGCAGCACCGCGCCGAGGTCGAGCGGGCTCA
>Ga0070734_10005260_pt1 | contig 11572 bp, 5 predicted proteins | sample Coa_R1_8_FD_66444 | JGI IMG/M metagenome (GOLD analysis project Ga0070734, IMG submission 66444) | Surface soil microbial communities from Centralia Pennsylvania, which are recovering from an underground coalmine fire - Coalmine... | ecosystem: Environmental > Terrestrial > Soil > Unclassified ...
GCCGGATCCTCTCGGACGTGCGGCTTGAAATCGAGGCCGTGCCGGAAGTCGCCACGACCACGGGCCGCGTCACAAAAATTCAGGAGCGCGGCCCCGACGTGGTGGAGGTCTGCATCGAACCGGCACAACCGTTTGTCTATCTGCCGGGACAATATGTGCGGGCGCAATTTCGCGGCTATCCGGCGCGTTGCTACAGCCCGACCGTTTCGATGGATAACTTCAATGCGCGGGAGTTTTTGCACCTGCAGGTGCAGCGCATTCGCGGCGGCCGGGTGTCTGCTGCAATCGGCCGAGGAATCCGCGTAGGGCACCGGGTCAGGATCGAGGGGCCCCTTGGCACCGCGTTCCTGCGACCGGCCTCCCGAAGGCGGCTGGTGCTCGTCTCCAGCGGCACCGGTTTCGCCCCGATCTGGTCGATTGCGGTTGCGGCGATTAGGGAATATCGGCATCGGCGGATCACCTTGGTGGTGGGCGCCCGCACGATCGAATCCCTTTACATGATCAATGCCCTTTGCAGGTTGGCACGCCATCCGAACGTGACCATCATCCCGGTTGTCGAGGCGCGGCAAAAGCTCTCACCGGTCGTTCGTACCGGAAATATCATCGACCACATGCCGCAACTCTCGGCAGACGATACCGTCCACGCCTGCGGATCACCTCGGCTGGTACGCGCGGTCGCCGCGATTGCAGCCGAAGCCGGTGTGCCCTGCTACAGCGACCCGTTCATACCTCAGGATGGCGGAACGCTGTTCCGTGCGCTCGACTGGATCAACCTGGACTGGATCAACAGCGTAACACGTACTCCGCCCATCGCCGAAAAGGCTGGCCGCCCCCGCTCGCCGCCGCGCCTTGCGGCGGTCTCACCGTTCCCGGAACATGCGATGTAGCTGATCGCTGATGGGCTTGAAAAGATAGCTCATCATGGTGCGGCTTCCGGTTTGGATAAAGACTTCCGCCGGCATTCCGGATATGAGCTGCCGCTCGCCGAGGCGAGCCAGCTCCCGGCCCGGCAAACTGATCCGCACCGTATAATAATTGGCATTGGTTTGCTGGTCGTGGGTTATGTCGGCTGAAACACGGGAAACGATACCGCTGAGTTCGGGGGTCGTGCGCTGGTTGAAGGCGGAAAAGCGCACCATGGTGTTTTGGTCCTTATGCACCTGATCGATTTCATTTGGCGGGAGTCGCGCGTCGATTTGGAGTTCGTCCGATTCCGGGACGATGACCATCATGACTTCGGCGGGCGTGACGACGCCTCCAATCGTGTGAACCGAGAGCTGGTGGACGATTCCGGCCGCCGGAGCGCGAAGATCGATGTGGGTCAGTTGATCCTTCGCGGCGACCACACGCTCAGCCAATTCGGCCTCTTTATCCTGGGCTTCGCGAAGATCCTTCATCACGTCGGCACGAAAATCCTGGTCGAGCTTGACGAGCTGCAACTCGGATTCGCTGATTTTGGCGCGCGTCTCCGCGATAGTGGAGACCAACTGCCCCCGTTCGCCTTCCAACCTTGCGGCCTCGCGCTGCAGTGACGTGAGCCGCGTCAGCGGCGTGAGGCGCTTCTCATAGAGGGCCTGAACGCCTTCGAGCTCCTGACCGATCAACCCAGACTGAGCTTCCTTGGACTTGATTTGCGCTTCCAGGCCGGCGATCTCTTCGTTCAGCTGCGCAATTCGGCTGCGCAAAAGCTGGCGTTGGCTCCTGCGTGAATCCGCTCTTGCCTTGAACAGAGAGGCCTCCGACGTCAGCGGCTGTTCGACATCGTCCCGGCGACCTTCAGGGCCCGCCTTCTTGCTGATCGCAGCCTCATCCTCGTGGCCGTCGCGCTCGGCCGTAAGCCTCGAAATTCGCGCCCTGATCTCCTCGAGCTGCTTGCTGACGACCTGAAAATTGGAACGCACCTGCGTGTCGTCGAGCCGCACCAGAAGATCGCCTTCCCGCACGTGCATTCCGTCGGTCACCGAAATGCCAGCGATAATTCCGCCAGTGGGATGCTGGACTTTCTTGACATTCGTCTCCGACACGACCGTGCCGGGTATCACAACGGCTCCCGAGAGCGGTACAAAAGTCGCCCAACCTCCGCCCGCTACCAGCGCGACCGCAAGCACGCGGCTGCCCGTTCGGCGCTGCTTTTCGAAAGAACGCGTGAGGTATGCCTTCAGCCCGTTGGGTTCTGCTTCGTCACCGATAACGGGGTCCTTCGGATTGAAGACGGAGTCGTAGGCGAGCTTCAGCACCGCGACAGAACCGGTCGCCGCCCGACTTGCCGTTTCGGTTGCCTTCGAACGCAGAGCAGGAATTTGGGAGAGCGCGGTTTGCACATCGGACTTTTTGCCAGTCGGCAAGGTCCGCTTGGGCCAGTTGCGTTGCTCGCCATGCTGGCGCGCATCGGATCTTTTGCCAACCACCACCGCAATACTGTCGTAGTTTCTGCTCGACATCCCCGTCCCGACTTCGCGGTGAGCAGCCCAATGTTCCCCGGACTCGCCGATGTCCAAAACGGCGGCGTCACCGCCTGCTGGCCGTCGAAATGCGTGCCGGCCGCGGCCGGTCGGTCCCGGCATTCGATCGCCTGGTCGAACGTTACGCTGTCGCATGCTGCTGCGCCCCGCGTGACAGCCGTTCTCTCTTTGCGGCCATCCCCAACGGGCCCTCGTGGCCGGGGGCAACCGGCACCGGCCGGTTCATGGATCGCGCCACTTGCTCGAATACCTGGTCGCGGCCGCCGAAAGCGATCATTCTGCCGTCGTAAATCACCAGCGCCATGTTCAATGCGGCCAAGACGTTCGCCCGGTGCGAGATAACGATCGGGATTTTTCCGGCCGTTCGCAGCGACAGGATCGTGCGCGTCAACAACTTCTCGCCGTGGACATCGAGATTGGCGTCGGGCTCATCCAGCACAATCAGGAAGGGGTCGCCGAACACGGCGCGTGCAAGTCCGATCCGCTGCCGCTGGCCTGAGGACAGCGAGGTGCCGCCTTCGCCGATCTGCGTCTCGTATCCGTTGGGGAGTTGCAGGATCATTTCATGCGCGCCCGCGATCTGGGCGGCCTCGATGACGGATTCAGAAGAGGCGGAGAGGTCAAAGCGCGCGATATTGTCGGCGACGGTTCCGTCGAACAAGGCAACGTTCTGCGGCAGATATCCGAGGTGCCGTCCGAGATCGTCGCAATTCCATTGGTTCAGGGCGGCCCCGTCGAGCCGTACCGTGCCATGCGCTGCGGGCCAGATCCCGACCAGGGCGCGGGCAAGCGATGATTTGCCGGATGCGCTTTGACCCAGCAACGCCAACCCCATGCCCGCCTCGAGCTTGAACGAAATGTTCGAGATGATCGGCCGATCGCCGCCCGGCGCGACGACGGCCAGATCTTGCACGATCAGTGTTTGGCGGGGGCGCGGCAGCGTCACGGCCGGTGCGCTTGGTTGCGCGGTCGCCCTGATGATCTCGCGCAGCCTGAGGATGCCCTGGCGCGCCGCGATCAACTGCTTCCAAGTGCTCAACGCCACCTCAATCGGGGCGAGCGCGCGGCCCATCATGATCGAGGAGGCGATCATTATGCCACCCGATGCCTGCTCGATGACGACCAGATAAGCCCCGATCCCCAGCATGGAGGATTGCAGAACATATCGCAGCACTTTTGCGCCGGACCCGAGATTGGCGTGGGTGTCCATCGCCCGGATGTTGATTTCGAGAAAACGATCGTTGCCGCGCAGCCAGCGTTCGGTGAAACGGCCGGTCATTCCTAGCGCACGGATCACGTCGGCGTTCTGCCGCGTCGCATCGGCCAGCACCTGGCGGTGCGCATTTGTTTCCATGGCGGCCCGCGTGGGCCCTCGCGCGTGGCGTTCGGTCGCAAGTGTTACCGCGATAATGGCTGCAGCGCCGAGTGTTGCCGCAATCCCGATCGCAGGGTGAAAAACATAGAGAGCAATGAGGAAGATCGGGATCCAGGGCATGTCGAGAAATGCGGTCGGCCCGATGCCCGAAAGGAAAGTGCGCACCTGATCGAGATCACGGAGCGGCTGTTGCGCCAAAAAGGGGCGCGCGCCCTTGAGAGGGAGGGTGGCGAGCGCGTGATAGATGGGCTTCTGTAGTGCCGCATCGAACAGCGTGCCGATCCGCGCCAGCATGCGGGTGCGCAAGGCATCGAAATAGCCTTGCAGCACATAAGCGAACAACACGATGAGCGAGAGCCCCACCAGCGTCGCAATGTTGCGGCTCGGGATGACCCGGTCATAGACCTGCAACATGTACAGCGACCCCGACAATGTAAGCAGATTGACGACGCCGCTGAACGCCGCCACCCCCAGCAATTGTCGGGCGCTGGTGCGCAGCCCGGCAGTGACGGGATCATCTGAACTCAGATCGAATCCAAAGGTCATTCCGGCTCCTTGAAGGCATCGCGCGGCGCGCGAGCTCCCATACCATCGGGTGATTCCGATTGATAGGGCAGCGCCCCCACAGCACTGCATCGGCATCGGGAAAATCACCGAACCAAGTCAGTGCCGTATACGTATCCACGAGTTGGTCAATATTGCGACGTTTGTGGGCAATGACACGACATGTGGATTTACACATCCTTACATTACGCGCCGATGCGTGACGCGAGCGAGGCGCGAACATTGAAGATCCGCGAAGGTAGTGCGGCGATGCCGCCTTTAATTGGCCCCTATAAGATCACGTATTCGCGCGGAGGACTTCTCGTTGTTGTCTCATTGGGCTTGCAAAAGCACAATGCGAGCAGACGGGCGGTGCAAGCGAGGACGGGGGCTTGTTGCGATCACGCTTTTTGCAATCACACCTGATTCCGCACTCCAACGCGTCGATCCTCCTCCGCTTGGGGCAGATTAGTCGCGCTACTTCGGCGTCACAATTTCGTTGCGTTCTGATCAATCTGGACTGCAGTTGATAACATAAACGGGGAGACAGCGGCATGGCCATCGCCATCACATAACTGCCATCACATAACTAGTGCATCGGCGGCTCGTCGCAGCCGACACGCATTCCCTTCACGAAAACCCGGGCTTCGGAACGGTACCGAGCAGGGGACGCCGTATGTGTGTCAACGCCGTGCCGTGACCAATCGGGTGTGGGCAGCGTATTTGGTATCGCCAGGTAACGTGTCATGAGGACGTGGGCGTCCTTATCCGACTTCGTTCGTTGGCGTGCGACTGCCAACAAAGCGATCAGCAGGACAAAGGAGAAACAGTATGCATCAGCAGCACCAGCAGCAGATGTCGTTCGCCGAAATTGGCACGCTTTACAATCAAATAGCGAATGAATTGGAGGGCGGCGTCAGCCACCAAAATCAGGCCTTGTTGCTCAATCAGGTGTCTACGGTCCAGACGCAGTTGCAGAACCTGATCAACAGCGGCGTCTTGAACGGCATCGACGGCGCAGGAAATCCGGCCGAGAGCCTCGTCCACGCACAGAATGTTGCCGATCAACTGAATTTCCTCAAGACTGAGATCGGGCAATTTGGAGTCGACGCTAATGCGCCCAAGTTCATCAACGACGTTGTCCGGGACATCCAGGACATCGTAGCCGGCGATCCCCAGCTGTTCGCGCTCGCGCACCAGGACAATCATTCAGGCTTCCAGCAGACATCCTACCTGCTGACGCCGCCGACCCCGTTCCATGATTCGGACGCGCAGACGCAAACACTCCTGCAGTTCATCGCCGACTCAAATTCGCTCGCTTCGCGCGCCCAGGCGCTTGCCGGTCATGATCCCAATGGGGCCGATCAGGCAGCCATCGCGCAACTGGAAACTGACATTCATAATTTTTCAGTAGCTGCCGACGCTTATTCGACAGCTCAAGGCGGGGTGTTCTCGGCTCGCTTCAACAACGAATTCAACCTCAACGGCGTGCAGGGAACGGCTTCGCGTGAACTCATTACCGGCCTCCAAACCGGGAATGCAGATCTCGTCGATGGCGCCGCAGCGGTGTTGCAGGCGAACGCAAACGACGTGCAAGGGAATATGCTACAAACGGGACAGACTTTCACGCCTGCGCCCAATGGAGGCATTCCCGATAATATCAATACCGTGAACGTTGCCGGGCTGGTTTTCGACGACGCGATGACCAAGCTCCTCGGCGGCGTGTATACGGTTCCGGGCCAGACTGGCGGCAGCAACCAACAATCGATCGTCAATGATCTCAACGCCACTGCGACCGGCCTTCAAAACGCGATCACGAACCAAAATATCACCGGGCATGCGCTCCACGATATCAACCATGTCATCAGCCTGTTGGGCCAGGAATCGAGTCTGGTGGCCGGGATCAACCCCGCGAACCCGACGCCAGTGTCGGCAGTGAATGCGCAGATTGGCCAGATCCAGTCGGAGATTCTGAACATCATCAATCACGACGCAACCTTGGCCGCATTGGCCACCGCCACCGACGCCCAGGGCAATGTCACGACCGGCTTCGTCCAGTTGCCGCCGGGTACGGACAGTTCAAGCCATCACGAGATCGCACAGCATTTCGGTCACTTCTGGGGCTGACGAAGGCCGTCGATCAACCGATGCGATGGACGGGGCGCGAACAAGCCCCGTCCAGTCCGCTTCATCTCAAACTCCGGCATTTTTATCAACATCGGGGACTTGGACGGGGAGGAAATCGTTTCAGCTTTGGCCGGCCGAAGCCGCAAAGCATGATTTAAACAATGATTTGTCGTACTGTGGTGGGTCTCGCGGGTTATGGGCGCATGGGCAATAAGCCCGCCGCCGACTAAAACTGACGCTGGGAAATCCGAAAATATTGAGCTGATGCGCTTGGGCCGACGACGTGGTCGCCGGTCTGATGTCGAAGTTTTGCGTCCGTTCGCGCGGGCCGCGTTCGGTGAGGGGGCGATTATGACAAAGGAAGCACGTTCGAGGGGAGCACGTTCGACTCTTGCCTGCTTGCGGATTGTGACTGCGTCCGCCGCAAACTCCATTGTGGTGACGCTCATGGCGGCAGCAATGGCGTTCTTCACAATGACGCGCGCTGAAGCACTGCCGAGCTTTGCCCGCCAAACCGGCTTGGCCTGCGGCGCATGTCACACCGCGTTTCCGCAGCTGACGCCGCTGGGGCGCCGATTCAAGCTCATGGGCTATACCCAGTCGGCGCCGGGTACCCAGCCTATCGGTTCAGCCGGATGGGTACCGCCCGTTTCCGCCATGGCGATCGTCGGTTTCACCCATACGGCCACCCCGATCGACAATGCCGGATCGCCCCTCAAAACCAACGACAACGTGGAACTGCAACAGGCGAGCCTGTTCTATGGTGGCGCCATCACCGAACATATCGGCGCGTTCGTTCAGGGCACCTACGCGGGGCCGCAATTCGGCCCGCCGGCCGCCACCCAGTTCATGTGGGACAATCTCGACGTCCGCTACGCCAACACGACGAATATCGGCGGCGTACCGGTGATCTACGGCGTCAGCGTGAACAACAACCCGACCGTCCAGGACGTCTGGAATACGACGCCGGCCTGGGGCTATCCGTTCGTGGCGTCGAATCTCGCCAACACGCCTGCCGCCAAGACACTCATCGACAACGGCTTCGCCGGCCGTGTGCTCGGCGCCACCGCGTACCTGTTCGTCAACGACATGTGGTACGTCGAAGGCGGCGGCTACGGGATCCTCTCGGGCGGCACCCAGAGCACGCTCGGCCTCGTGGCGGCAGACGGCCCGCAGACGAGCGGCGCGATCCCGTATTTCCGCGCTGCCTTTGCGCCGACCTGGGGCAACCATTCCTTCGAGGTCGGCGCCTTCGGCCTGTCCGCAAACGTTATGCCGGCCGGAGGGCTGCTGGGTACCGGCACCGACCAGTTCCGCGACGTCGGGTTCGACTCGCAATACCAGTACATGGGAGACGGCTACGCGGTCACGGCACGCGCGACCTATCTTCACGAACACCAACTGCTTGACGCGAGCTTCGCCAGCGCGCTGGCGGCCAATCCGACGAACACGCTCAACACCTTCCGGGCGCAGATCGAACTGGCGTTGGGCGGCACTGTCAACAAGGTGATCCTCACGGGTGGCTACTTCAACACGTGGGGCAGCTCCGACACGCTTCTCTACGCCGGAAACCGCACGTTCAGCCCGAACAGCGACGGCTTCGTCGCCGAGATCGCCTACATGCCGTTCGGCAAAACCAATCCGCCGGCGCTATGGCCCTGGTTCAACGCCAAGATCGGCCTGCAATACGTGTGGTACAACAAGTTCAACGGTGCGAGCACGAACTTCGACGGGATGGGCACCAATGCGCGGGATAACAATACCTTGTACGCGTATTTCTGGGCGGCGTTCTGAGAGGAATGAGCGCAGCAGCATTCCTGGTAGGGCGACCCTTGTGGTCGCCCTCATGCCGCGGGCTGGGCGTGGATAGGGGGACCAGGGCCGCCCCCATAGGCGCTAGGTTAACGTCGATGTTGCCGCAGACTCCATAGCCGCCCCCTGGCGATGGGGAATCAGCGCGGCTCACCCTCCCCTGAAGGGGGAGGGTCGGACTGCCAAAGGCAGTCCGGGGTGGGGTGACAGCCGTACAGCACTCGCTGAATGGCTGTCACCCCTCCCGGCCCGCTGGCGCGGGCCGATCTCCCCCCTTTAGGGGAAGGTGAGGAAGTCCGGCGCCGTTCGCTAACCTAATAACGCCTATGAGGGTCGCCCCTACAGCGTCTCGGATGACAATAGAGCGCCATAGCGCAGCGGATCACCTGCGCTAACTAATCCGCCCTGCGTCGGCCGATCGATTCTGCGCTCCCCGCCTGCGCTGCCTTGACACGAGGTGCCGCCAAGGGCCCAATGAGCGGCCCCTTGCGGGAGGTGTGGGGCAGTCCTGATCCGCGGAATCCCCAGCATCCACGGAATCCACAGCACGCTTTGCGCTTACGGTTCGCCGTCCGGCGACCGGAAGCCTCCCATCGACAGCCTCGGGGCCGCACAGTTCCCGGTGGCGATTGCCAGATGGATTCAGGAACAATTCCCACCACTTCACATAACGAACGGAGAGGAAAAGCCATGAAACGCCGAAATCTCAGTCTCGCGGTCCTGCTTGCGGCCGGCATGGCGGTGGCCTTGCCGGGCAGGTATCTGCTCGGTTCGACTGCCGCCGCCCAGACGCCGCGTGCGCTCCCGACCTTCGAGATGGAAAAGGACTGGCCCAAGGTGCCGCCGCAGTGGAAGGTCGGCGATGTGTCGAGCTTCACGACCGATGCGCAGGGCAACATCTGGCTCATCCACCGTCCGCGCACCCTCAAGGGCGAAGACCTCAAGAAAGCTGCGCCGCCCGTGATGGTATTCGACGTCAACGGCAACTTCATCAAAGCCTGGGGTGGCGACGGACCCGGCTACGAGTGGCCGCAGCGCGAGCACGGCATCTATATCGACTACAAGGGCTTCGTCTGGCTCGGCGGCAACAACTGTCCCGGCAACAATCTCGAAAACCTCAAGCCCGTCGCCGATGACCAGCTCCTCAAATTCACGCAGGACGGCAAGTTCGTCATGCAGATCGGCCACAGCAACCAGAGCAAGGGTAACGCCGATACCCAGAACCTCCATCGACCCGCCGATGAGCAGGTCTATGCGCCGACCAACGAACTGTTCGTGGCCGACGGCTATGGCAATCACCGGGTGATCGTGTTCGATGCCGATACCGGGGCATTCAAGCGCATGTGGGGCGCGTTCGCCAACAAGCCGGAGGATGACGATCACTGCGAGATCGTGCGCAAGACCAACTTCGATGCGCCCGGCCCGCAGCAGCTCAGCGTCGTGCACTCGCTGCGCGTCGCCAATGATGGCATCGTGTACGTGGCCGATCGCGAGAACCGCCGCGTCCAGATGTTCACAAACGACGGCAAATTCATTAAGCAGCTGATCAAGCCCGACACGCTGTTCGCCCGTTCCGTTGCCTTCTCGCCCGACCAGGAGCAGCAGTTCCTCTACGTGGGCGACGGCGACGATATTTCGATCTTGGACCGCAAGACCCTGGAGATACTTGGGTCCATCAAGGTGCCCGGCATGCAGGGCGGCGGCCATCTGATCAACACGGACGCCAAGGGCAACATCTACATCGCCAATACCGGAAAGGGCATGCAGAAGCTCGCCTTCAAGGGCATGTCCACCGCTACAGCGGCCAAGTGAGCGCCATGTGAAGCGTGCGCGGGGATGATACCCAAGCAAGGGCCGCCGAGTGCGGCCCTTGTTACTCCTCGTTTGCACGAGATCAGAATTGGCACCCGCCGCGACCTCATGGCAGTGAATCGCGGCTGACGATATTGGGAGGCGAACTCATGATCAAGGCGCTGACGGACATGATCCGCAATCAGCTGAAGCGCGCGGCTGTTGCGGTTCTCGGGCTCGGCGCCGCGCTTTGCCCCGCCTCAGCACAGGCGCCGACATCCGATCACGTGATCGTGGCCGTGCTGCCCCTGGAGAATAATTCCGGCGATGCGGCGCAGGATTTCTTCGCGGAGGGAATGACGGACGAAATTGCGGTTGCGCTGTCAGGCGTGCCGGGCATCGACGTGGTGGCGCGCTCGTCATCATTTCAACTCAAGCCGTCGAGTCGCGACGTCAAGAGCGCCGGCGCGGCGCTGAACGTAAGCCACCTCGTAAAGGGCACGGCGCGCCTCGCGCCGGATCGCGTGGTGTTCAACATATCGGTGGTGCGGGCTCGCGACGGCGGGGAAGTTTGGTCGAAGGAATTTGAGGCGCCGCGCCTCGGCATATTCGACCTGGAGGAAGAGCTTGCGCGCGGAGTTGCGGCGGCTTTGAAAGCGTCCGCAAGTCGCGGCGATGCGCTGGTGCGCAGCCGCACCCGCGATTTCGAAGCTTACATGGATTTCCTGCGCGCCAAGGTGGCGGCGCGCCCGCGCGGTGCCAAGCCGCTGGCCGATGCGGCCGTATTCCTGGAGCGGGTGGTGAACCGAGACCCGGATTTCGCGCCGGCAGCTGCGCTGCTCGCCTATGATTACGCGCTGACGCCGCTGTTTGCCCCTTCATTGCGCGGCGGCATGCCCGAGGAAGAACGCAAGATCGTGGAGCGCACGATTCCGCGCAGCGACGCGTTGGCCCGTCGCGCCACCGCGCTCGATCCGAAGAGCGCCGAGGCGTTCGTGGCGCTAGGCTACGCCAATATGGTGCAGATGCGGATGGCCGCAGCCGAAGACGCCTTCAAGCAGGCGCTCGCGCTCAACCGCAATCAGGCCGACGGGCTGCACGGCTACAGCCAACTCCTCGCCGCCCTGGGCCGCATCAAGGAATCGCTCGCGATGCGCGAACACCTGCAAAAGGGCGAGTCGTTCATCACCAATTACACGGCGGACACCGCCGAGATCTACTGGCTCGACGGCGCCACCGAGAAGGCCGTCGCGATGCTCCAGCCATTCCGCCCGGGACGCACGCTCGAACTCGCGCTGGTGCAGGCTTCCGCCGGCCGCTACCGCGAAGCCGCCGCCGCCATCCGCGAAATGCCGGCGACCAACTATCCGGCCGGGATGCTGGAGGCCGCGGCTGCGATTCTCGACTCCGCGCCCGCAAAGGCCGCAACGCCTTCCGCTCTGCCGCGAATCGGCAACCTGAG
>Ga0070734_10005261_pt1 | contig 11571 bp, 8 predicted proteins | sample Coa_R1_8_FD_66444 | JGI IMG/M metagenome (GOLD analysis project Ga0070734, IMG submission 66444) | Surface soil microbial communities from Centralia Pennsylvania, which are recovering from an underground coalmine fire - Coalmine... | ecosystem: Environmental > Terrestrial > Soil > Unclassified ...
AGGGGCGGGCGTGGGCACGGCGGCACTCTTGTTTCCGACCCCGGACGCATAGATCGCACCGTCCTTGCCGACAGCAACGGAAGTAATCTCGCGCTTGGGCGCCTGATACAAAACAAATCCCTGGCCGGCGGGTGAGACGCGAAGAACGAGACCGCCCGGTTCGGTGCCGACGATCAGATTATCCTGCGCGTCGAAGGCGATCGAGCGCGCATGCGTTTCTTCGGTTTTGAAAAACACGGAACCCTGGCCGTCTGGCGTAACGCGATGTATCTCGCCTTGATCGCCCGTGGCTACGAACAGATCGCCCTTGCGATTGAAGGCAAGCGCCCAGATGTATTTCTGGTGCGGATCGTAGAAGACATGGGGCTTGCCATCGGCGCCGATCTTATAAACCTTGCCGTCCGGATCGGTTGCGGCGAAAACCGTGCCGTTCGAATCCACCACGACGGCATGGATTTCCAAGCCTTCGAGTTCAGCAAACGTGCGGCTCTTGCCTGCGGCGTCGATGGCAAAAAGCTTGGCCGATCCGCTACCCGATCCGCCGCCCGCGGTGTAGAGGTTGCCCTTGGAATCGGCGGCGACGCTCCACAGATAGGGAGTGGAGGAGTCGAAGAGCTCGGTGAATTCGGGCGCGGGGAAAATACGGCCATCGCTACGGAGCGAAAGATGATGGAGCGTTCCTTTTTCGAAATCGGAACGATCTCCCTGCTCCCAGAAACGAGTCTCGACGGCGAAGCAGACGCCCAGGGCGGCGAATGCCACCGCGCAGAATTTTAGGATTTTCATTTACCCGGTTCTTGAGAACGATTTATTTTACGGTCACTCGCAGCGAGTATGCGCCATCGATCATGAGGTCGAAGGGAATGCTGCCCTGTTCGACAGCGCTTTCCGACGAGCTAACTAAGTGACGGCTGGCGGTGCGTCCCGTTTGCATCACGTTTACAACCGAAGCGGGAAGGCTCGGCAGCGTCTTGTCTTCATAGAAAACCGTGGGACGCGGCTCGATCAGCGAGATATAGAGCTTGTTGTTGCTGCGCTCCTGATTGATCAACGAGATGGTTTGCGGAATATCCATGAAACGGTCGGACAATCCAGCGACGCTTTGCATGCGATTCAGCGTGTCGGCGTCGCTCAGTAAAATTCTATGATCACCCTTGGGTAATCCGGCCGGGATTTTCAGCGTGAACTCGCGTTCCAGGCGCTCGCCGCGGTACGGACGGAGGAACACGCGGACCGGCACTTCCGAGCCCGCCTCTACTTCGCTCGAGGGAATCCAGGCATTCTCGATTACCGCGACGCGGCGTTCGGGGAGTATATCAATTGTTGCATCGACACTCTTCAGTTTCGGCATCTGCACCGGATTCAGGAACAGCCGGTTGAACTTGTCGCCCCACCATCCCGCGAGCAGCATGGGCGCGGGAGCAGGCGCTTCGCCCGGAGCGAGCATGGTCGCGATGGAAAGGCCGGGTTGGCCGTCGAACTCCACTTTCCCACTCAGGCGATATGTCGTCTCTTCGGCGAAGTCGTTCATGCTCGAAATGGAGTTGAACAGTGTCAGCATCATCAGGTACGGCGTCCATTTCTGTTGGACGAAGACGTTGAAATGCAGATCTTTTTCTTTGCGGACGGAGTTGCTGTCGCCGAAAGACCGGACCTTCACGCTGACGGGAACCATTGCCGCCGTCGCGCCGAGTTCACCCATGATGGCGCTATGCCGATCCTGCCGCAGCGCGCCGACGATTTCCGTCGCATTGCCGAATTTGTTCGGTTGAAATTGAGAAGCCAGCGTCATCAACACATCGGATTTCGCCATCGGCATGTCGACGGGGCCGAGATTGAAGATGGGATGTCCGCAGGCCAGCATGTGCTTGCCATCGTTATAGGTAACGGTGCACATCCCGCTGACGCTCATGTCGCCGGTTACCAAAACCGCACTCACCGCGTCGCCGGGAGCCAGCGAATGCTGCCACCCGGGCACGGGCTTGGAATCCGTCAGCGTGCTGCTCGCGCCCCCGGCGGCGACGGTCATGCCCATCTGTTGGAAGAAAGGGCTGAATTGATTCAGAACGCTGGGCTCGAACCCCGCGAACGTGAGCGGCGTGTCGATGGGAGTCATGGTTGCCGTCGACGGAAATGAGTTGGAAGCGCCGGCCGAAACTACTTGCGCCATCATTCCTGACGGAACTTGGACGGATTCGCGCTTGGCCACCTTATCCGGCGTGCGCGCGTCGGCGGGACGCGATTCGTCAAAATCGTTCACTTCAAGCATGAGCTCGATGGGGGTGATGCCGCAAATGGCATCGGGAGAGAACACGCTGAAGCGGAGCGCCACGGCGCCCACCAGCTTGCCGTCAATGTACACTGGGCTACCGCTAAATCCGCCCGCCACGTTGGTCCGAATGGCTTTGCCGCCAAGTTTGGCAAGGATGATGTCTTGATGGGGACCCCATTGATTCTTCAGGATGCCGACGATCTCGACCGGAATGGGCTCCGGCTCGTTACCGGCAAGCACGGTCCAGGCGTAGCCTTTCATGCCGGGCTTCAGGTCGGCTTCTTTAAAAATCTCAGCTTTTCCAGCTTTGGGGCGGGTGGGCGCGGGCTCTTGCGCGAGAACGACATAGGAGCACGCAAACGCCACAACAAGTGCGGCAAACTTCTGCATGGAACCTTCCTTACGTACAGACGAATATAACTTTTTGACGTGGAGCACCGGGGTGCTGTTCCCATTATGATCCAGATTCGGCCGAGCGCCAAGGGTTTCGGGGTTAGGATTTCAAGGGCAAGCCGGTTGGCTTGCCCACGTCTCAGGCTTGCGGGTAGGTATGATCGGGATTGTAACCGCCACCGGCATCCTGGTCCAGTTCGGCCGGCGCTAGAGGTCCCTGTTTGGGAGGGGTTGCGGATTCAGCCGGATTACTTGTTTTGTTGCTCTTCGTCAACTCGTCAATCATTGGCTGGACGATACCCTGCTGTTCGATTGGTTTTTGGCTCATTGCGGGTCTCCTTTCTACTCGGATTTTAGGGACCAGCGGTCCTGATAGACGCGCCAGTAAGCTCAAATCCATGAAAACGGAGCAGCTAGAGGGAGGGAAGCGCCGTAACCCGTTAGGTTGTGGCCCGATTGGCCTGGCTGTGCGGAGCACCAGCCCATTTGAGCAACATCCCGCAGACGGCGTCGGTGAAGGCCTGGATGTCGGTCGGTTTCTGTACGTACTGGACGGCACCCAACGAGAGCGCCTCCTCAATTTCCGGCTCATTCCACGAGGAACTGAAGACAACAACCGGGATCTGCCGATTGGGGTAGCGCCGCAGCAAGGCATTGCCCGAAATTTTCGGGATATTCAGGTCAAGAACGATCAGCGACGGCTTGAGATTAACGTCGCCGAGCATCTGCAGAGCCTGCTCGCCATCGCGGGCGACGTGCAGCTTAACCGGGAGTTGGAAGTCCGCAAGGATTTGACCGATTAACAGCGTGTCACCGGCGTTGTCTTCGATCAATAGAACTTCCACGGGCTTCATGGGAGATATCTTCGCTCGGAGAGTAGGACTCCGGCCCCGTCATCGGGTTACAAAATTCTTCCCAGTAAAAACCCTGGGAAATCGAGAACTATTATCTAACAAAGCCACTCACTTAGCAAAATCCTGTGAAGGACCCGTTAATCCCTCCGCTTTTGGCGCTCTCCGCCGGGATCCTAATCGCTCGTTGGCTTCGTTTTGAAATTCGAGAGCTTGCAATCGGCTTCTTATTGGTATTCTGCCTGACTTTGGTGGCCTTTCGATACGGCAAAAGAGCCGTTTACGCTGGCTCCCTGGCAGCTTTAGTCCTGTGCGGGGCGTTTGGCGAGGTGGCGAATAGGCCCGGCCCTGCTCCTGAAATTGATGCTGGATTTGAGGAAACGGTTCTGTTGAGCGGCTGCGTTGTTGAGCCGCCCGCTTTTTACGAGGGCCGCGATCAGTTTACGGTGGAACTGGCGCGGAAGGCCCGCGCTCGCGTGACGCTGACGGTGCCGGAAGGGGCGAACCCTCCCGATCTTCGCTATGGCCAGAAAGTGGAGTTCGAAGCCCGGATCCGGAAGCTGCGCAATCTTCAGAATCCAGGCAGTTTCGACTATGCCGGCTATGCCGCGCGCAGCCATATCTACTGGAACGCGTCCGTAAGGAAAGACCAGTCCATCCGGGTTCTTCCGGGGCGATGCGGTTCCAGATTCGTGGCAGGAATCTTCGCCTTACGCGTTTCCGCGCTCAATCGAATCGACCGGTTATACCAGGGCAATCCGTACGCAACGGGAATTATGGAAGCGACGTTGATCGGCGAATCCAGCAAGTTGGAAAAGATTTGGACCGATCATTTTCGCCGCACCGGCACCTATCACATGCTGGTAATCGATGGGTTGCATATCACAATTCTGGCCGCGTTTCTTTTATTTTTATTGCGCGTCTGTTTTGTCCCCGAACTCAGCGCACTGGCCGTCGCCGCCGCCGGAGCCTGGCTCTACGCTGTGGTTTCCGGATTCCACGCACCCTCCGTACGAGCAGCGGGTGGATTCACGTTGTATCTGGCATGCCGCTTCTTTTACCGGCGCAGAAGGCTGCTGAATTTGCTGGCGGGAGCAGCGATTGTTTATCTAGTGTTGGATCCGGCGGAGCTGTTCGATGCGGGATTCCAACTGTCGTTCCTTTCGGTGGCGGCGATTGCGGCGCTGGCCATTCCGCTGCTCGAAGCCAGTTCTTTGCCATTCTCACGAGCCATCGCGGGAGTGAACGACGTCACCCGGGATCCGACGCTCGACCCTCGCCCCGCGCAGTTTCGCGTCGAGTTGCGGTTGCTCGCCGAAACCATGGCCTGTTACATGCGAATTCCGGCTGGATGGCTCACGCATGCGCTGGGTTTTCTCACCCGGCTGATTCTCTATGCATACGAAATGGCCGTGATCTCCACCGTCATACAGATCGCGCTCGCGCTGCCTATGGCGTTTTATTTTCACCGCATCTCGCTCTCTGGATTTTCGGCGAACGTGCTGGTGGTTCCGCTGCTCGCCCTCGTGGTGCCCTTCGGCTTCGCGGCGATTTTTACCGGCTGGCATTTTTTGGCGGCGATCGCGGAGTGGTTGCTGATTGCCGGGCAGAAAGTGGCGGATTGGCATCTGCGGTTTGAGCCTGCATGGCGGATAGCCGATCCGCCGCTTTGGTTGGCGGTGGCTTTTTCGGGGGCGTTGGTGGGTTTTGCTTGGACGTTTCAGCCAAAAACTGCTGGCGTTCACACGAGTGTGAACGCGGCACGCAGGAGTGCGTGCGCCACGATGGTCGTCGCATTGTTCGGCTTGCTGGTTTGGCATCCTTTTCCCCCGGAAATTGTTCCGCGGCAATTGGAACTCACAGCGATTGACGTGGGACAGGGCGACAGCTTGCTCGTGGCTTTTCCCGACGGCAAACTGATGTTAGTGGATGGAGGCGGGCTGCTCACGTTCGGCCAGCGGGTCAAGTCGAAGCTGGATATTGGCGAAGATGTTGTCTCGCCGTATCTTTGGCGGCGTTCCATCCGCAAGGTCGACGTGGTTGTGCTTACGCACGCGCACGATGATCACGCCGGTGGATTGCCGGCTTTGATTGAAAATTTTCACCCGCGGGAACTCTGGACTGGAGCAATGCCACCGAGTTCCACCTGGTCTCGAATCGAGAAGAAAGCTCGCGAGGAGCGGCTCGAAATCCGCCCCATGCAGTCCGGCCGAAGCTTTGATTTTGGCGGCGCACACATTGACATTCTCTCGCCGCCGGCGGATTACGTGCCGGCAGACAGTCCAAAGAACAATGACTCGCTTGCCATGCGCATCGCCTTTGGACAGCGCTCTTTCCTGCTCACGGGCGATATGGAGAAGCCCATGGAACTGCGCGCGCTCGCCGCGGGACTTTTACAGCACGCCGACGTCTTAAAGGTGGGGCATCACGGCAGCAATACCTCCAGCGTCAATCCTTTTTTGGACGCCGTGTCACCCACGTTCGCGATGATCTCCGATGGCTTCGAAAATTCGTTCCACCATCCGCATCCTAAAGTACTGGACCGGCTGGCCGAACATCATACAGGAGCGTTGCGCACCGATCTAGATGGGCTCATTACAGTGAGGACAGACGGCCGCCGAATGTGGGTAGAAACTTATCGCCCACCCGCACGTCACTAAATCACGCCCTGTCTTTTTCGGGTGTTTCTCTGGGTTGAATAAATCTTGATACGATGGTAACGTCAGAGGTCTCCACTAAAATGCGTCTTTCCCGCTGGTGCGTGCGCTTCGCCCTTGTTGTTCTCTTCTATAGCCCGGTTCACTCCAACCTCGCGGCGCAATCCGAAGCGGATGTGAATGCGAGCATCAAGAAATTTACTCAGATTTACGAAGCTGTCGAGACCAACTTCGCCGACAAGGTGGATCCGGATCGTTCCGTGTACCGCGGCGCGATTCCAGGCATGCTCCGGACGCTGGATCCGCACTCGAATTTCTTCGATCCAAAGGCCTATGCGTTGTTGCGCGAAGGACAAGCCGGTCATTACTACGGCGTCGGAATGTGGGTGGGCGCACCGCAGGGAAAAGTGATCGTGATGTGGCCTTTCGAAGGATCTCCTGCGTATCGCGCGGGATTGAGGCCGGGCGACGAGATTATCGCGGTGAACGACACCAATACGGAGAAATCCACGGTGCCGCAGGTTTCCACGATGCTCAAAGGGCCGCGCGGAACCCCGGTTACCGTCACTACCCGGCGGGTAGGAAGTCCTGAACCGCTGCATTTCTCTTTATCGCGCGACAATGTTCCCCGCGACAGCGTGACCACGTTCTGGCTGCGTCCCGGAATCGCATATATGAAGATCGACGCGTTCAACGAGACCACCAGCCATGAAGTGGATCAAGCCTTGGCCCATCTCCCGGAAAGCCAGATTGAGGGTTTGATTCTCGATCTACGTGGAAACGGCGGCGGATTGGTGCAGGAGTGCGTGAATGTGGCGGATCACTTCCTGCGGAAAGGCCAATTAGTGGTCTCTCACCATGGCAGAGCGTCCGCGGAAACCAAATTCGTCGCAAAGCACGGTGAGCGCGGGCGCGAGTATCCGATGGTGGTTATGGTGGATCACGGCACCGCGTCTGCCTCCGAAATTCTTTCCGGCTCCCTGCAAGATCACGACCGCGCTTGGATCATGGGTGAGAGCACGTTCGGTAAGGGCTTGGTGCAGGCGCCGTTTCCGTTATACGGCAATAGCGCATTACTGCTGACTATCGCGAAATACTACACGCCCAGCGGACGTTTGATCCAGCGCGATTACGAGCACCAAGGATTCTACGAATACCTCAGCCGCAACGAAGGCCACTACGATCCCAAAGACATGAAGAAGACCGACAGTGGCCGCGTGGTGTTCGGCGGCGATGGGATCTCACCGGATGAGAAGTACGAAGCTCCCAAATTGACCAAGCTGGAATCGCAGCTGCAGATCATGGCCGGGAATACGTCTTACTACTTCTTCTATGCTCCGCACTTCTTTGCCGAGCATCCGAATCTGCACATCTCCAAGGAATGGAAACCGGATGCCGAAGTTTTCAACAGCTTCCGCGAGTTCGCCACCAAGCAAGGCGTTCTATTTCCGGCCGAAGATTGGGAGCGCGATCGCGCTTGGATTTCCGACCGGCTGCGAGAAGAGTTGCTGATTACAGCCTTCAACAAGGATGTCTCCGACCAAATCGCGCTGCGGAACGACCCGGAGGTTATGCGCGCAATGGAATCGCTCAGTTCCTCCAAGGCGCTGCTCGACAGAGCACACGAGACTCTGGCTTCGAAGAAGTCGGCTGCTACGTCCGAGGCGCATTAGTTTTCGCTTCAGATCGCCCCGCGTACTACCCGTACCGGGACTAGCTTCTCATTTCGCGACTCGCAGGATTCGCATCGAGTGGATCAGACAGTGAATGGCATCCACCGAACATCCAACTGAGGCGAAACGGGATCGAACGGTAATCATGTTTTTCCGATGTTCTTCCGCGCGGACGGCGTGACTTGCCGGGCGACTTTTCTAAGAGCGCGGTGTTGGATGAACTACACCGCAACAACGTGAGCAATGGTACTTTTCGCATGTGTTAGTACTTGCGGATTCCACCATTCGTTGCGATACTGACCTTGGCCTTCGGAGGGCTCTAATTAGAATTATGAAGCAACGGATATTCTTGTGTGCCGGGATCTTAGCAGTTCTCGGCTCTGCGATGTCGGCGCGCGCCGACGTCGTTTTCAATTTCAATTCGCTGGGCGCGTATTATACGCAATCGGACGAGTCTACAGCGATCGCTAATTACATGAGCAGCGTGCTTGGCTGCTCGGGTTGCGTGAGTGTATCTTCGGGTGTAGCCGTCGCCCAGCAGTACAACGCCGACGGGCACGTGGTGGGAACGGGCGGAGTAGCTCTGACGCTCGGCAACAGTGAAGGCGCTACTTCGAACACGGCGACGCCGGGCGCCTACGGTTCCGACTACTACATCTCGAACATGGCTAGCAACACCAATGGCACCAGCGACTCGCAGCTGTCCCAAGGAATTGTGATCACGCTGAGCAAAGGGTATTCCTTCACAGGCACCTTCAGCTTCGACTATCAGATCTTTCCGGACAACACTTGCACTGCCACCTGGAGTTGCGGAGGTTGGAATTCGAGCACGGGTAAGTATAACAACCAGCCAGATCTGACATTCACGACGAATGGCAGCACGCCGGCCAACACCACTTTCTGGGGTGTAGTGCCGGGCACCACGGATGGCGCCATCACCAAATCGGCCGACTCTAATAACGAGACGGCGCTCCAGGCGATCGGAACGTCCGGAAACTTCACGTTGACGAACGCTACGGTCATCAGCTTCCAGGATTGGCCGGCCGCGATCGGCGTGGACAACCTGAAACTGGTCACCGCCACGCCTGAGCCGAGCGGTTATGCCTTCCTGATGGGCGGACTGTTGGTTGCCTTGATGGCTGGCTCGAAGTTGCGGCAGCGTTTGGCGAAGTCCGCCAGCTAAGCCGTTTCTTTCTTCGATCATTGACGCCACTTCCTCGCGAGAGGGAGTGGCGTTTTGTATTTTTTGGACGCTGGTTTTTGCCGCGAACTGGGTGCGCCAAAAACAATAAGGGCGCGGCCGGAATTACCCGAGCCACGCCCGATCGGAGATGGAGTTTTGGAGATTTCTCGGATTACGCCGACGCGGATGCGTGGGAAGTTATGGTTTCTTCCACGATGCGGCCGTCGAACAGAGTGATGCTGCGCTCAGCGCATCGAGCGTAGCGCGGATCGTGGGTCACCATACAAATAGTGGCGCCTTCCTTGTGAAGTTCGCTCAGCAGCGTCATTACCGCTTCACCGTTGGCCGAGTCCAAGTTTCCGGTAGGCTCGTCGGCAAGCAGGATGGAGGGATGGCCGCCTAATGCGCGCGCCACCGCAACGCGCTGCTGCTGGCCGCCCGAAAGCTGCGAGGGATAGTGCTTCATCCGATGCGACATTCCGACGCGCTCCAGCGCATCTTTCACCAGATTCTTCCGCTCGGAAGAAGGCATGTTGCGGTAGGTGAGCGGAAGTTCGACATTCTCGTAGACGGTGAGGTCGCCGATCAGGTTGAACGCCTGAAAAATGAAGCCGATCTCGCGATTGCGCACCCGGGCGCGTTCCGAAAGCTTCATCTGATCGACGCGCGTGTCGTTCAGGACGTAGTTGCCATCCGAGGGCGTATCGAGCAATCCCAGAATCGCAAGCAGGGTGGATTTTCCGCATCCGGAAGGCCCGGAAATGGAAATGTACTCACCCTTGCGGATGTGCAGCTCTATGCCCGCCAGCGCGTGCGTCTCCACTTCATCGGTGGTGAAAACTTTCGAGACATTCGAAAGCGATATGAGTGTTCTTCCTTCAGAATTCACTTGGGACTCCTTCATCGAACCGCTTGCTCATCACTTGGACGTACGCTTTGATCCGCAGTTAGGTTCCAGGAATGTTCAGAACTCAAAACGCGTTTTAAGCTGTCCAAACAATGTATACCCGTCTGGGCAGCAATGGTTACAAACGGGGCTCGGAAGTCTATTTCTTCTATTATGTTTGGCTTATCGAGAAGACCGAGGAGACGGGGTTCAATTCAACGGCAAAGTCAGACGCGCCTCACAACCTGGGCCGCTCTCGGCATTCTGCAGGGTTAGCGTGCCGCCGTGCGCCTCGGCGATCTGGCGGCTCAGCACCAAACCGATCCCGGAGCCGGAAGGCTTGGTGGTAAAGAACGGCACAAAAAGGTTCGCGGTATTCGGGAGTCCGGGACCCTCATCGCGAACCCAAACCACCAGCTGGCTGTCCTGCCGATTCCAGCCGACTCGAACGCCGCCCTTGGTCTCCAGTGAAGCATCCACGGCGTTGCGGATGACGTTGATGAGCAACTGTTCGAGTTGATCGGCATCGGCCTGGATCGTGAGATCCGGACCGGCGGAGAGCACGGGTGGGATGCGGGTTTCCAGCGTCACCACACGGCGGACAAGATCGTTGACGACGACGGGCGCCATGGTAGGAGGCGGCAATTTCGCGAGCCGCGCATAGGCGCCCATGAATCGGCTCAGCGCTTCGCTGCGCGATGCGATTACGGCCAAGCCCCGGCGCATGTCGTCTTCCCAATCCGGAGCGCGCGGTTCGCGGGCGAGGAGATTTTCAAGGCTTCCGGCGATGGATTTGATCGGCGCTAGCGAATTGTTCAACTCGTGGCCGAGCACGCGGACCAGGCGCTGCCAGGCTTTCAATTCCTCTTCGCGCAGAGGACGCGTGAGATCGGTGACGACGAGAAGTTGATGCGGAAGGCCGCCCTCGCGGAATGTACTGCGGCCAATGCCCCAGCGCGCCATTCCACCGGGAAAGTGATGCTGCACGGTCTGCTGGGTTTCTCCTTCGAGGTAGCTATCCAGGCCCAAGGTTTTGGCTTCGGCGCCCAGCAGGCGTTCCGCAGGCTCATTCAGCAGGCGTTCGCCCGCGCGGTTGACCAAGCGCACGCGATGTTCGCCGTCGAAAGCGAAGACGGCAACGTTGATTTCCTCCATTACCTTGCGGAGGAGCGTGGTGGCTTCGAGCGCGCCAAGACGTTGCGCGCGCAGGGTGGTGCTCATGGCGTTGACTTGCGCCATCACTTCGCTCATCGCGTCGTCACTCTGGCCGCCGCGCGCGCGGATGGAATAATCGCCCTCGCGCATGGCTTCGAGCAGATTGGCCAAAGTGCGCAAGGGCGAAGCTACATGCTCGCGTACAGCGAAAGAGAAGCCGAGCCAGGCGCCGACGATCAGGACGCTGAGGGTCCACTGGACTTTGGAGCTGTGATCGCCCCACCACAGGATGATCATGGATGTGATTACGGCGGGCACCCCGGCGGCCAGCGCCATCAGCAGGATGCGCTGTTCGTGAACGATTTCTGGTTTCTGGAATTTCATCGGTCACGCGGCTCGGCGCGGTTCATAAGCCGTAGCGCTGCAAGCGCCGGTAGAGCGCGCTGCGGCTGAGCCCCAGGGCGTTTGCGGCGTGGCTGACATTGCCGCTATAGCGCGCCA
>Ga0070734_10005262_pt1 | contig 11570 bp, 11 predicted proteins | sample Coa_R1_8_FD_66444 | JGI IMG/M metagenome (GOLD analysis project Ga0070734, IMG submission 66444) | Surface soil microbial communities from Centralia Pennsylvania, which are recovering from an underground coalmine fire - Coalmine... | ecosystem: Environmental > Terrestrial > Soil > Unclassified ...
TTAGTCGGCCCGTAGTGGTTAAACGAATGCCGGAGAGGATGAATCTCAAACAGGCCCGTAAGTTTTGGAAAGAAGTGCAGCCCTTTTTGGATTCAGACCGGCCCCAGGTGGTTTTTGACATGTCGCAGGTGCGTCATCTCGACGCTGCCGGTATCGACATTTTGCTTCAGTGCATGCGCGAGGCCATCAAGCGCGACGGCGATCTGAAGCTGGCGGCACTTTCTCCGCAGTCGGCGGTGGTGCTGGAACTCACCCGCACCGGACGGCTTTTCGAGATCTACGAAAACTCGACCGCCGCGGTGAAGAGTTTCAGCAGCTTCCTGCCCAACGCCCTGCGGCAGCTTGAGCCGGAGGCCTCCCAAGGCGTAGTGCCGATGTTTCCGGCACAGCCCGTTAGCAGTGACGATGGTACAGGAGCGAGCCTGGCCGCATGAGCCTGAATTCCGACACTTTGGTTGCGGAAGCTCCGCAGACGCACGCCCGGTCCGAGTTCCTGGCCCGGTGGATGCCGGAATACGCTTCCCACGCCAAGATCCTGAACGGCAGCATCATCCTGCTGATCGGTTCCGTGGTGGTGAGCCTGGCCAACTTTGGCTACAACATCGGCGTGGCCCGCATGCTCGGGCCATCCGATTTCAGCCACGCCGCCGCCGCGGTCACCATCCTGATGTTGATCTCGGCCATCACTCTGGCCTTTCAGTTGGTTTGCACCAAGCTGATCGCGCGCGCTGACGCCGTTGAGGCCAAAGCCGCCGTGTACCAGCATCTGCGCCGTCGCGCGTGGGTGATTGGCGTCGGTCTCGGCATTTTCATGTTGTTGACCACCGGCCTGCTGACTTCGTACCTGCGGTTGTCCAGTCCCTGGATCATGATTCTGCTAGCGATTGGGCTGACCATTTATGTTCCGCTGGGCGTCAAGCGCGGCGGACTCCAGGGCACCTGCCGCTTTAGCGGCCTGGCCTGGAACATGGCCGCTGAGGCAATTACGAAATTTGGCGGCGCGCTGGTCCTCATCGCCATGGGCTTCGGCGTGCTCGGCGCAGTTGCCGCGATCTCTGCTTCGGTGATCGTGGCTTATTGGCTGCCCGATCGTGCCAAGGAACTTCGCGGCACAGCCGTCGCCGGTCCTGCCGGGCACGTTGGCGAAGGCCGACAGGCAATCGTCTTCTTCATCGGGCAGGTCATCATCAGCAACATCGACATCCTGATGGTGAAGCATTTCTTCCGGCCGGACGATGCGGGCCTTTATGCCGCCATCGCGCTGGTCGGACGGCTTCTGTACTTTGGCGCCTGGTCGGTGGTCAGCGCCATGTTCCCAGTCTCAGCTGAGCGGCGCGAGAACAGCCACTCCGGATCGCTGCTGGCCATTCCGCTGCTGCTGGTGACGGCCATGTCAGTAGCCTTTGTGCTGCTGCTGGCGGCATTTCCTACCCTGGTCTTTCAGTCGCTCTTTGGAGCTCATTTTCACACCGCGGTTGGCGACCTGAACCTGCTGCTCAGCATGAATGCAGCGGCGACCGGCGTGTACGCCATCGCAGTGGTTCTCATTACGTACGAGATGTCACGCTCCATCGCCAACACTGGCTGGCTGCAGTTGGTGGTGAGCGGACTCATCGTGCTTGGTATTAGCTGGTTTCATTCAACTCTGTTGGAGGTGATCGTTGTCCAGCAGGTCCTCAGGGTTGTGTTGTTAATTGCGGTCGCATTGCCCTTCGTCAAAGTGTGGGCGACCGCAGGCGGGGGTGTCCATGAAGAGGCTACGGCGCGTTACTGAAGCGGAGGTTATCGCCGAGTTCCTGAAGAACGAGTTCTATCAGGAGGAGTTCCATCAGGACCGTGAGCAGTTCGAAGGACTCGTGCTCGACGCTGACCTGTCGGACGAGGCAGGCAATGCCTTGCGCCGTGCCCTGCTGTTCCGTCGCCGTGGCCACATGTGGCGCGAGCTGCCCGCCGACACGCAGTGGTATGAGGTGAAGATCGAAGCTCAGGACCTGGAACGCTTGCGGGTCTTTCCCCGGGCGCAGTGGCGCCGCGTGGCGAACGGAAGCTTCCTGCTGAAGGACATCGTCAAGCGCATCAAGACCAAGCCGTTTCGCGGCAAGACGCGCGATTTCATCTCCAAGGTGCAAGCCCTGAGCTACCGCTTGCGCAAGCAGGATGACAACAGCGCCGTCCTGCTGATCGGCATCGATGACCAGAGCCCGGTGACCGTGCTGGAAGGCAATCATCGCTTGACGGCGGCCCTGCTGGCCTCGCCCCAAGTGCTGCAGAACCGCTTCCGTGTTTTCTGCGGATGCTCGCCGGCCATGTCGCAGTCGTGCTGGTATCAGACCAATATTCCGAACCTGTGGCGCTATGCGCGCAATCGCGTGCGCAACCTTTTTTATGATCCCGACGCCGATGTGGAGCGGTTGTTGAAGCCTGCCACGACGCCCGTGGATTCTTCCGCCGAGCCGGCGTTGCACCCGGTGGGAGCGGCCAAGAGCTGGCGGAGTTCGAAGTGAATCGGCCCTCGCTTAAAAAATTTTTGTCTGGGAGAGCTGCCCAATGAAAGCTCATCAAAAGCTACTCACGAAGATCATGATCCTGGTGGTCGGAACGGTGCTGTGCGGCGTACCCGAATTGGCGCAAGCGCAGCAGCAGTCCAATCAGCAGCAGAATGGGACGATGGTTGACCCGTCGCAGGGCCCGCTGCAGCCCATCCCGCAGAACCAGCCGGCCACCGAGAATCCGGGGCCGCCGCAGAATCCGGAAAGCTCGACCGAAGCCGTGCCGGCAACACCGGCGCCGCAGCCGAAGCCGGAGCAGCAGATGCAGCAGCCTCTGGGCGCAGCCACCGCGGAAGGCGTGCCCACCGTCGGCGGCGCAGCTTCGCGGCCGGCAGGCATGGCCATTGCGCCTGCCAAGCAGAACCAGCGCCGTTCGCTGCTCATCAAGATGGGCCTGATCGCTGCCGCAGGCATCGCCATAGGTACCGTGGCCGGGCTCTCGAAGGGCACCTCGGCGAAGCCGAAATAGACTCTGAGTAAGAAGGTAGAGCGGCGCTTCAGCGCCGAGTCTGAGTTGCCAATACGTCTCGGTTGGGGATGATCATCTCTGATGACCATCCCCACCCCAACGGAAACGCTACGTGCTGACGCCGGCCTAAAGTGCCTGCGTGATGACCCGATTTCAAAGCATTTGGTGGAACGAAGTAATCGTTTTGCGGCCGGAGTGCAGCGCCGAGGCGCGGAACAGGATAGCGCGCCTTCAGCGCAGACACTAAAGGCCACCACAAGGCAAGAATGCGGGTGGAACCAAATGCGGTATGAAGAAGAAGATTGTCATCACGAGCCGCAGGCGAGGGATCTGCTGTTAGCCACTACTGGTACAAAGCAGATCCTTCGCCTGCGGCTCGTAATGACAACGTTCTGATTCGTGCGCTTTTCGCTTTTTCAAAATAAATGCCGATCTCACAACCACCCCGCACCGATTCGCCGTTCAAACTTCGCGGCTCGCAGCCCGCTGCTCGCCAGCGCCCGCTGCTCATCTCCTTCTCCGGCCTCGATGGCTCGGGCAAAAGCACCCAGATCGCGAACCTCATCGATTTCGCACAACAACGCGGCCTCACCACCAAGCTCCTCGCCTTCTGGGACGACGTCGTCGTCCTCAGTCGTTATCGCGAAGGCTTTGTGCACAAGGTTTACGGCAGCGAGCGCGGCATCGGCGCGCCCGACAAGCCGGTCAACCGCCGCGACAAGAATGTTCGCAAGTGGTACCTCAGCCTGGCGCGCCACGGTCTCTACCTTCTCGACGCGCTGCACCTGGTGCAGGTCGTCGCGCGCGCTCGACGGAGCGGCGCGGATGTCATCATCTTCGATCGCTACATTTACGACGAACTGGCGAACCTGCCGCTGGCCAACCTCTTCACCCGCGGATTTGTTCGCATGGTGAACGCACTCGTACCGCGTCCGGATGTCGCCTACATCCTCGATGCCGATCCCGAAGCGGCGCGCGCCCGGAAACCAGAATATCCCGTCGACTTCATGTCACTGTGCCGCCAAGCCTACCTGCACCTTGCGCGACTCGTTGGAAACATGACCATCATCCCGCCGCTCGCTCTGGAGGAAGCTCAACGCGCGGTCGAAGCCGCATTCCTGCGGTCACTGCCAGGCAGCCCGGCGATCTCCTCAAAACTCGATCGCGTATCCGCGGCTTAGCACCAAAAAGCCTGACCGACAGCAGCTGTCCACCGAGCAGGCAGCCCCAAGGCCGACCCCGCTGGAGCTGTCATGCAGGCCTCTGGCACTGGATCTCTCGAGACCCCCGTCACCGGTAACAATTACCTGCTCTTGGCCGTTCCTACCTCCGAAGCACCCTCCCGGCATCCCTTAGCACCTAAAAACAAAGGCATTAACCCCGCCTTTGACGCTGCGAGTTTGGCATTCAACCTGTACTACAACCTGTGTTGCTGAGCTCTTGTTGGCCGGCAACCGTCGGGCTTCTGTAGACCAGAGCCGCCGGCGACGAGGCACCGAAGTGCCCAAAGTTTTGGAGGAACGCAGATGAAGACCGCCATGCTACTCACGTTGCCGCTGGCCGCGGCGCTGATTGTGCCCGCAGCCGCGCAGCAGCAGAACAACGCGGACCAGCAGCCGCCCGCCACCACGCAGAGCGCTCCGGCCGCCACCGCGCCCGACACCAACACCGACCAGAATCTCTCGGCGCAGCAGCCTCTGCAGCCCGATACTCGCCAGGGCTTCTGGGGCAAGATGAACCCCTTTGCCCGCAAGAAGTATGTGCAGCGCCAGCTCAGCCCGATCCGCAACCGCGTGAATGAGCTGGACGACCTAACTGCCGCCAACGCGCGCCAGATCAAGGACGTTGACGCCCGCGCCCAGCAGGGCATTCGTGACGCAGACGCTAAGGCCACGCAGGCCGACCAGCATGCCATCGATGCCGGCAACCGTGCCCAGCAGGCCAACCAGACCGCGCTGCAGGCCAGCAACCGCCTGAACACCGTCGAGCAGGTCGTCGGCAATATCGACCAGTATCAGCCGGCGACGCAGACTGAAATCCGCTATCGTGCCGGACAAACCACACTGAGCGCGAAAGCCAAGCAGGCCCTCGACGATATGACCGTGAACCTCAAGGACCAGAAGGGCTACATCATCGAGGTGCAGGGTTTCTCGGCCAGCGCGGGACAGGCCGGCGTGTCGAGCTCCCAGGCTATGGCGAACTCGGTGGTGCGTTACCTGGTGGAGAAGAACCAGATCCCTGTCTACCGCGTCTTTGTGATGGGAATGGGCAATGCCAAGCTGCCGGCTACCGAAGAGGGCACGTCCAGCCGTGTCCACGGCAATCGTGTCGAAGTTAGCCTCATGAAGAACAACGTCGATCAGCTGGCCTCGGCCTCGCAGCCCAATGGCGCCATGAACACCGGCATGAATAATCAGCCCAGCTATAACGCGAACAGTTCGTCAAGCTACAACTCGAGCAATCAGCCCAGCTATAACTCGGGATCGGCTGCAGCTCCTTCGTACGCGCAGCCGGCGCAACGGCCCAACTCGAACAACAACTCAGCCCAAAGCAATAGCGCACCTCAGCAGTAACAGTCGCATCACGATGCGCAATCGAAACCCCTCGTCCAAAAGCGAGGGGTTTTGTTTTGGCACCCGGAACCCGGCATGACGCGCCGCCCGTCCCAGCCCGCAGGCGCTTAGCCCTCTTCTAATACCAGCGTTGCATTCTGCGGCAGATAGCTCTTGCGCCGAAACCAGTCCTCCATCGAGGTGCGCAGCTGCTCGAGCGGCACCCGTGCGCCGATCTCCATCGTCCCATCACCGACCGGCAGCGTGTCGTCGAATATCTGATTGTTGGTGAAGTTGCGCATGGCAAAGCTGTCCAGCCACTTCACCGGACAGGGATGGCGCCGCCCATTGTCTTCATAATCCACCCGGATTTTGCGCGCGAACATAAACGAGACTTCCGGCTGCTTCAGGGCTTCAGGTCTTTGCGGGAACTGGCCGCAGCCTTGCTCCCGTCCTTCCAACCCTCACTGTAGACGTGGGCGCCGATAAGGATAGCAATCCCTGCGCCGACGATCAGCACGGTGATGAGCCGCGTGTCGCTCTTACTGCGGCCGAAGGCGAGCGCCAGCAGTACCCAGAGGATCGCGATGGCCATCGCCCACACCACGCCCATCACTGAGGCGACTAACCACTTGTGCGTGGCAGATGGTTTCATCGTTTCCTTTGCCGCCAATCATAGAAGGACTTCTTTCAGAGTAGCAGAGCGGGCTTATCGCAACGGCCGCATGCGGAAGGGAATCTGCACGACCGCCTCAATCGCTACCGGCTCGCCGTTCTTCGTGCCGGGGCGGAAGTGCCAGCCCGACAGGGCGCGTATGGCATTGGCGTCGAGCCGATCATCCAGGCTGTCCAGCACGCGGATGGCGTCCACCGTGCCGTCGGCGCGAATCACGGCATACAGCGTCACCGTACCCTCAATGTGATCGCGCAACACGTCGGGCGGGTAGGCGGGATCGACCTTGGTCGTGGCCACCGGCGCGGTGAGCGGGCCCTTGTCGTCGCTCTGCTTCAGCTCGGCGAACCGAATAATCCAGCTGCCCGTGGCCGACGCCAGATTTGGCATGTTCATGATCAGCGAGTAATAGCGCTTGCTGCCGAAGACGCGCTGCTCGATGCTGTGATCGGGATCGTCGGCCAGCGGCGGCGGCGTGGGCGCAGGCCGCTCGCGGATGCTGGGCAGCGACGGCTTCATGGCTTCGGCAATGATGCGCTTGCGCGCCTCGAGCTCGGGATTCGCTCCCGCGACGCTACCCGCCCCGCGCGCGCCATTCGGCGTTCCGGAGACGGCTGAAGTTGCGCTGCCTGGCGGCGGAGCGCCCACCATGATTCCCGCAGGCACACCGTTATTCGCGCCGCGCCCTCCACCCTGGTCTGCCGTCCCGCTGCCGGCGACATTGGGCGTGCCCGGCGCATCGGCCTTGCCGCTGGGCGAGGCGTGGAACTCGCCACTGCGATTTCCCTCGGGTGCGCTGATCGGGCCGCGCACGTCAACTGGGTTTAGCCCCAGCGCAATGAGCTGTCCCTGTCCTGCTCCCGTCCCCAGGTTCTGAACGTTCGGCGACGGCGGAATGTTCTTCGCTGCCGTGTCCGCGGAAGTCTTGCCCGCTGCATCGCCCACCCCGCTGGCGCGCTGCGCGGGTACCGGCAGCTTAGGTGCGGCCACCTGCGGCTCCAGTTGCGCCATGTTGATGTCACCGGCCTTCAGCTTCAACTGATCGGCCGAGAGCGGCGGCTCGACCACCGACGGCTGCAACACGGGCACCTGGAGTTTCGTCTTGAGCTGTGCCAGATCAGGGGTAGGCGGCACGACCTCGGGCTCCAGTTGTGGCGCGTTGATCTTCCGATGCGCGACATCAGCGCTGGGGGCGACCACGTCGGGCTCGAGTTGCGGCACTTTGAGCTGCGACACCGTACGCGCCGAAGCCGCGATCGGCTGCCCCGGAATTGCCGTCCACGCAACGATGTTGGGGAGCGCCACGTCATGCTCCAGCTTGATCTTCGGCGGGGTGACGATGGTCTGGTGATTGTTGTCCGGATTTGCCGGAACCGACAGGATCTCCTGCTTCGCCAGCTTGGGCGTGCCGTGGCGCGGCTTCATCGCCGCCTTCTGCGCGGTGTTGATCGGCGGAAGATAATCGCTCAGCGGCTCATAGGCGACGCTGTTTTCCAGCGGTGAATGCAGCAGCGGCGCGCGGTTGAAGAACGGCAGCGTGCACACCAGATACACGATCGTCACGAACGCGATGTGCGCGCCGTAGGACTCGACGAAGCGCGACGGGTCGATGCCGGTTTCGATGAAGTAGTTGCGATGCAGCGGAACGGGCTTGGCGGTGGTCTCAACCGGAGGTGGCTCGCGGCGGAGCAGCGTGTCAGCCAGATTGCGGAAAAAGACGCGAGGCCACGGCTCTAATTCCCAGCGCAGCACCACCGGGTCAGCTTCTGCAGCTTGCTTTTGGACCCTGGCTGCCGTGACTTCCGACATCATCCTCTCGTGGCGTGCGTAGCAGGATTATATAAGAAAGCCGAGCGGGGCCGCTGTCACTCAGATCGTCCCAACAGCGCTCCACGCGGCCATCTTTGCCAATCATGGCGTGGTTCTCGACAACCGGCCTGTCGCATTGCCAATGACCTGGTCAAGGACTTTTTGGGCCGCCCGCAGAAGATGACGGCGTTCGAGCAATGGATGGGCCAGGAATTCCGCGAGGGAAACATGAAAGCCGCAAAATAAAGGTGGTGTCTCGCAGCACGAGACACCACCCAGGTATCAGTTACGTGGTTTTCCGTTGTGACCGCTCTGCCTAGGTTCCAACGGGCTTGCCGATCGTCGCGGCATGGGTATGCGTTTTGCCCGCCACATGCTCGATCGACTCCTCCAGCACATCCATCGCAATGTCCGCCTGCTCCTTGGTCACGATGAGCGGCGGGCAGACGCGGATGGAATTCGGGCCGCAGCCCAGGAAGAGCACGCCGCGCTCGAACGCCGCCACCGCGATGCGATCGCGCTCGGCGCCGCCTTGCGTCTTGGCCTTCTTGTCGGTGACGATCTCGATTCCGATCATCAGCCCGCGGCCGCGCACGTCACCCACCAGGTCGAGCCGGCGCGGCCACTCCGCCATGCGCTCCATCATGTGCTTGCCGACAGCTTCGGCGTTGCGGATGCCCTCGCGTTCCAGAACGTCCATGGTCGCCAGCGCCGCCGCGATGCACACAGGATTGCCGCCGAACGTCGACGCGTGCGAGCCCGGCACCCAGTCCATGATCTCGGCCCTCGACATCATGATGCCGAGCGGCATGCCGCTGGCAATGCCTTTCGCCATGCAGACGATGTCGGGCTCCACGCCGGTGTGCTGGATCGCCCACCACTTGCCCGTGCGGCCTGCGCCGGATTGCACCTCGTCGGCGATCAGCAGAATGCCGTGCCGGTCGCAGATGCGCCGCAGTTCCTGCATGAAGACCGTCGGAGCCACCACGTAGCCACCCTCGCCCTGAATCGGCTCGACAACAATTGCCGCCACTTCTTCGGGCGCGAGCGTGGTCTTGAACAGCTTCTCCTCGATGAAGCGCGCGCAACCCAGCGCGAATGCCTCCGCCTCCTGCGGGCTGCCGCCCACGCAGCCGCGATAGACATCGGGATAGCGCACATGCGTCACGCCCGGAACCAGCGGTGCAAACCGCCGGCGCTGTTGCGGCTTGGATGCCGTCAAAGACAGCGCGCCCATGGTGCGCCCGTGAAACGCGCCGTAAAACGCAATGATGTTCTGGCGCTTCGTGTGATAGCGCGCCAGCTTCAGCGCCGCTTCGATGGCTTCGGCGCCGGAGTTGCCGTAGTAAATCTTGTGCGGGCCCTTCATGGGCGCCACCCGCGACAGCCGCTCCGCCATCGTCACCATCTGCTCGTAGTAGAAGTCGGTGCCCGACATGTGGATCAGCTCGCCCGCCTGCTTCTGGATGGCGGCGACCACCTCGGGATGGCAGTGGCCGGTCGAGGTCACCGCGATGCCGGCAGAGAAGTCGAGGAACTCGTTGCCGTCCACATCTTCCACGATCACGCCGCGGCCGCGCTTGGCAACCAGCGGATACGAGCGAGTGTACGACGGCGAGATATAGCGCTCGTCGCCTTCCAGAATGCGGCGGGCGTTGGGTCCGGGCAGTGCGGTCTTGATGTTGGGACCGGCGACAGAAGTAAGAACGTTGGTACTCATGATGTTTTCCTCCGGAAAGGCTGGCGATCCTGGTTGTGGATCGGAGCTTCGGTCACCCCGCGGACACGGCGTGATTGCGCCGGATACGTGGGAGGCGGAGCGAGGGAGGAAAAACTAGTCGCCGGAAAACAGATTAGGACGGGCCATGCAGGGCGCCAGCTTGACGTCAGCCCGGATCGAAGTAACTCGCGACCAGATCGCACGCGCACCAATTCGCCGCATTGCCGTGAACGCGGTGTTTGCTATCCGGTGATGTGTGATCGTGCGGATCAAGGGCACTCCTTGGACTACTTACATTATAGGCAGCGAAGGCGGCGGGCGTAACCCCCAATCCGCACTCATATTGCGGATACCGGGTTGAACCTCGAAAATACCTTTTTCCCGTCCTGACAACCCCGTAACCCCAGTCCTGTCATCGTAGTAATGCGGAAGGCTAGCTCTCGCCTGCTCTGTTCGCCAGTTGACTTGAAACCCGCTCCGGCCTGACCGGAGGCTGAAAGGAGAAGCAATGTCACATCTGAAGAAACTGGCCCTGTGCCTCGCTCCGGCGGTTTTCGTCGCAATGTTCGCCGTCCAGCTGAGCGCGCAGGACGCCATGTCCAAGCAGGACAACACGGGCAACACCATGGGAAAGCACATGTCGGCGACCGGCTGCGTCAAGCAGGGCACTAGCCCTGACGGCTATTACCTGAAGGCCGATGACGGCAAGACATATGAGCTGTGGGGCTACAAAGGGCTAAGCAAGCACGTGAATCACAAGGTGACCGTCACCGGAGTCGAGCAGAAGATGTCGGCATCGATGGAGAAGACCAAGGAGGCCAACGAAAAAACCGAAGCCGGTAGCGGCGAACAGACGGATCTGAAGGTCACGCACTTGAAGATGGTGAGCGAGAACTGCCAATAACCACGCGCTCCGCGGTGCCCAGGTTCGGCCGTCTTTTGGCCTAACCTGGGCCCGCGCCGCAGTTTGAGAGACAGTTCCGGCCGCACCGGCTCACATCTCTGCCAGCGTGCGATGCACCAGATGTATCGCGATCGACCCCTCACCCACCGCCGACGCAACGCGCTTCACGTTTCCGGATCGAATGTCCCCCACCGCGAACACTCCCGGCAAGCTCGTCTCCAGCAACTGCGGCGGGCGCGAAAGCGGCCACGCCTTTTCTTCCAGCGTCGCTTTGTCCAGGTCATAGCCGGTCAGGACAAAGCCCTTGTTGTCCAGCGCCAGGCAGCCTTGCAGCCAGTTAGTGCGTGGCGAAGCTCCCGTCATGACGAAAAGATGTCGAATGTTGCGTGGCGTAGCACGGCCATTGTCGCCATCGCGCCACGCGACCGACTCCAAATGCCCGTTGCCTTCCACGGCGGTGATCTCGCACTTGTAGTGCAGCTCGATTGCCGGGTTCTCTTCGATTCGGCTGATCAGGTAGCGCGACATTGTGTCGGCCAGCTTCCCCGAGCGCACCAGCATGTACACCTTGCTCGCTTTTTGGGAGAGGAACACCGCGGCCTGCCCGGCAGAGTTCCCGCCCCCGATGACGATTACATCCTCGCCCTCGCACAGCTGCGACTCCATGGCGGTCGCGCCGTAGTACACACCGCTACCTTCGAACAGCGACAGCTTGGGCAGAGGCAGCTTGTTGTACTGCACTCCCGCGGCCAGCACGATGGAGCGCGTCAGCAGCGTGGTGCCGTCATCCAGCATGACCTTGTAGGGACGGCTGTCGCAGTCCAGGCGCGCGGCCGTGCGCGCCATCATCATGCGCGCCCCGAACTTCTGCGCCTGCGCCAGCGCGCGCCCCGT
>Ga0070734_10005264_pt1 | contig 11568 bp, 9 predicted proteins | sample Coa_R1_8_FD_66444 | JGI IMG/M metagenome (GOLD analysis project Ga0070734, IMG submission 66444) | Surface soil microbial communities from Centralia Pennsylvania, which are recovering from an underground coalmine fire - Coalmine... | ecosystem: Environmental > Terrestrial > Soil > Unclassified ...
CCCGATGACGAGCCCGAGGTGGACGACGAGGACCAGATCGTGGTCCCCCGGCGAGCGCCTCGCGCGCCAGGTGGCCCCGGCGGGCCCTAGCCCAGGAGGCGCGCGCGCAGGTACCAGCCAAGCTGGTGCCGCCGCTGGAACGACGGCAGCGCCCGCCAGAGATCGCGCAGCTCGCGGACGGCGTCGCGGCGCCCGGCCTCGTCCTTGCGCGCCCCCTTCACGCGCGCCCACTTGTAGCGCCCCTCGATGCTCGAGCTGTTGATGCGGGCGAACCGCTCGAGCGCGTCGTCGGCGTCGTCCCAGCGCTCGAGCGCCATCAGCGCGTCGGCCGCCCGCAGGTACGCCTCGCCGTAGCGAAACGACGGCTCGCGCTGCACCAGCGCGATGAAGGTGTCGACGGCCCTGGCGTGATCGCCCGCCTGCAGCTGGGCCAGCCCCTGGAGGTAGAGCAGCTCCTTGGCCTCGGGATCGCGCGCCAGCGCCTCGGCGAGCAGCGGCAGCGCGCGCCGGGGCCGGTGCTTCTCCAGCCAGATGCGCGCCAGATCCCGCCGGGCGGTCGCGTTCCCCGGGTTGGCGGCCACCTCGGTCTCGAGGTTCCGGATCCGCCCCTGATACCGCAGGAACAGGAGCGGATCGGGCAGCCACCGTCGGGCCAGAAACCCGATCACCACCACCACCAGCACGGCGGGGTGCGACGAGACCGCCGCGATGATCGCCGGCCCGACGATCCAGAAGAGGTAGTACGAGCCCCACCCGCCGCCGCCGTCACCACGGCCGCGCATGAAGAGGAAGTAGAACGCCGCACCGAGCAGCAGCGGGGTCAACCACCCCGAGCGCCGCACCAGCGCGCCGAGCCCCATCCGCGAGGCGCCCCCTCCGGTGTCCGTCGCGGCGTCGTCGTCCGGCGCCTGGGCGACCGCCGGCCCGGACGCCGGGTCCGACGCCCGCGCGCGACCCCCGGCCAGCGCGCAGATGATGACCGACGCCAGCACGACGATCGCCGGGAGCGATCGCGCGCCCCTTCGCCCCGAGGTCACAAAATCATGGTGCCACAATGGGCGGGCCCGTCGCCAGCGGCCTGCTAGTGTCACTTTCATGACCGATCCGGGCGCCAGACCCAAGGTGGTGATCGTCGGCGCCGGCTTCGGCGGCCTGACGGCGGCGAAGGTGCTCGGCGGGACGGACGTGGCGGTGACGGTCGTCGATCGACTCAACTATCACCTGTTCCAGCCGCTGCTCTACCAGGTGGCGCTGGCCGAGCTGTCGGCGACCGACGTCGCCTACCCGATCCGCCGCATCCTGCGCCACCACGCCAACATCGAGGTCCTGCTCGACGAGGTCCGGGCCATCGATCTGAAGGCCCGGCGCGTCCGGCTGGCGGGCGGCAGCGAGCTCGCCTACGACTATCTGATCGTCGCCGCCGGCGCCGAGACCAGCTACTTCGGCCACCCCGAGTGGGCCTCCGTCGCCCCGGGGCTCAAGGACCTCACCGACGCGCTCGAGGTCCGGCGCCGCGTGCTGACCGCGCTGGAGGCCGCCGAGGGGACCGAGGATCCGGCCGAACGTCGCCGCCTCTGCACGTTCGTGGTGGTCGGGGGCGGCCCGACCGGCGTCGAGCTGGCGGGCGCCATCGCCGACCTCGCGCGGGAGATCCTGTTCCAGGACTTTCACCGGGTGAAGCCGTCCGACACGCGGGTGGTGCTGGTCGAGATGGCCGATCGCATCCTGCTGCCGTTCGAGCCGTCGCTGTCGGCGAGCGCCGCAGACCAGCTGCGCGAGCTGGGCGTCGAGGTGCGCGTCGGCGTGTGCGTCGAGCGGATCGACGCCAACGGCGTGCTGGTGGGAGGCGAAGCCATCTCCGCCCGGACGGTCCTCTGGGCTGCCGGCGTCCGCCCGAGCCCGCTGGCGGCGGCGCTGGGCCAGCCGCTCGACCGCGCGGGTCGGGTGATCGTCGAACGGGACGGGACGATCCCCGGCCACCCCGAGGCCTTCGTCGTCGGAGACATGGCCGGGCTGACGCCGGTGGGCGCCAGCGCGCCGCTGCCCGGGGTCAGCCCGGTCGCCATCCAGGAGGGGCGCGCCGCCGCCCGCAACATCCTGCGCGCGAAGAGCGGCCTGCCGTACGAGCCGTTTCACTTCTTCGACAAGGGGTTCATGGCCACGATCGGAAAAGCGCGCGCGGTGGCGGAGCTCGGCCGGCTGCGCCTGTCGGGGCTCGTCGCCTGGCTTGCCTGGGTCTTCGTCCACCTCTGGTACCTGGTCGGCTTTCGCAACCGGGTGACGGTGTTCGTGAACTGGATCTGGGCCTACGTCATGTCGAGCCACACCGCCCGCATCATCACGGGGCGTCCGCCGCCGGCGCCGGGCAGCGAGCGCTGATGCCCCTGGTCCCACGCCTCGAGATCGGCCCCGAGGGGCCGATCGTCGTCCTGACCGGCGCGGGGATCTCGGCGGAGAGCGGGATCCCCACCTTTCGCGGCGCCGAAGGGTACTGGCGCGTCGGCTCGCGCAACTACCATCCGACGGAGATGGCGACCGCCGAGGCGTTCTCGCGCATGCCCGAGGAGGTCTGGCGCTGGTACCTCTATCGGCGCGGCGTCTGCCGGGCGGCGGCGCCGAACGCCGCGCACGCGGCGCTGGTCGGGCTCGAGCGGCGGCTCGGCGGGCGCTTCTTGCTGGTCACCCAGAACGTCGACGGGCTGCACCTGCGCGCCGGCAGCTCGCCCCAGCGGACTTACCAGATCCACGGCAACCTCGACTTCTGCCGCTGCGCGGCCGGGTGCTTGCCGGCCGTGCGCGCCTTGCCGGCCGCCGTGCCCGAGACCTCGGCGAAGGAGCGCCCGCTGGCCGACGCCGAGCGCGCGGCGCTGCGCTGCGCCTGCGGCGGCTGGCTGCGCCCGCACGTCCTGTGGTTCGACGAGTCGTACGACGAGCCGCTCTACCACTACCTCTCCGCGCTGCGGGCGGCCCAGGCGGCGGCGGCGCTGGTCGTGATCGGCACCAGCGGCGCCACCACGTTGCCGGCGCGCATGTGCGAGCTGGTCGCCGCCCGCGGCGCGCCGTTCGTGGTCGTCGATCCGGAGCCGACCGTGTTCTCGGAACTGGCCGAGCGGAGCCCGCGCGGGCACTTCCTGCGCGGGGCCGCGGCGGCCGTCGTCCCCGCCGTCGCAGCGACGCTGGGAGGCGCCACCTGAGCGAGCAACCTGCCGGTCGGGGGAGAGGTCGGAACGGGACGGCGGTGGTGCGTGCCCGACAAACGTCGACAGCGAACCGCGGCGGCGCTGGCGACGTCCGTCCTGCTGCACCTGGCGGGCGCGGTCGTCGTCCTCCGCTGGATCGCTGGCGTGAGGCCGGTCGGAGCTCCGCGCGCGGCGCCGCAACAGCCGATCGAGATCGCCCTCGTGGAGGCCCCGCCCGCCGCGGGTGAGACGCGCGCGCCGCCGGCGCCGCCCGCCCGCCACCGACAGACGCCGGAGCGCCCCGGCCCGCGCGACGTGCCGGCCTCGCCGCCCGCGCCGGCGCCACCGTCCGCGCCCGCGCCGGTCCCGGCGCGCCCGATCGACCTCTCGTTCGACGCCCTCACCGGCTCGGCCAAGGCGCGCGCCTCGACGATCCCGAGCCCCAGCGGGGATCTCGAGCGCCTGCTGGTGCCGGTGCCGCCGCTGGCCGGGCCCCAGCGCCCGCTCGCCGAGCTGCGCGCCGACGCCCAGCGCCGCGCCGACGCGGTGGAGAACGTCCGCGCCGGGCGCGCGCACCCGCTGCTGTTCGACTACCTCCGCGACGCGCGCGATCGACTCACCCCCGCGGCGCGCCGGATCGCCGAGGCGCTCCCGCTGGGCGCCGGCGAGACCACCCGGGCCTGGGGGCGCGGCTACCTCGGCGCGGTCGACCAGGCGCACCACGGGGCCTTCGCGCCGGTGAAGCCCGACGGCGAGGCTGGCGGCAACGTCTGGGGACCGCACCCCGACGTGCTGGGCGCGTACAACGAGGCCGAGCGCCAGGGCGCGCTGGGCGCCGAGGAGCGCACCGCCGAGGTCTGCCTGGGCGTGGCGCCGGGGCACGCGGTGGTGGTGACCTTGCGCCGCTCGTCGGGCAACGCGGCCCTCGATCGGCTGGCGCTCGACGCGTTTCGGTCCGCCGGCCAGGGCCGCGCGCCGACCGCCGACGTCCGCCCCGGGCTCGCCTGCTACCGGGTCCGGATCAGCGCCTACCGGGTCAAGCCGCGGCCGACCATCAGCTTCGACTTCGCCTCCCGCCGTCTGATCTATCCGCTCGAGCGAATGACCACCGTCAGCGTCGAGCTCGAGAGCGTCGACTTCGGCGGCAAGCCCCAGACGTCGCCGCTCCTCCCCACGCCGCCGTGACGATCAGATGACGCGCGAACGGTTGGACGTCGTACACATTTCGGGAGATAACTACGCAGAAATTCGCCGGAAACTTGTAACTGGCGCAGATCCGTCGCATCAGTACGGGGTTTCAAGGATCAACCGGGAAAGGACTGACATGAAGAAGACGACGCTCGCCCTGCTGCTCGGACTTTTCGCCTTCGTCGGAACCGCCGTCGCGGCCGACCCGCCCGCCGCCCCGGGCAAGCCGGCGATCGACGCCACCACGCCGCCCAAGCTCCCGGCGCGCGCCACGAAGATCGACTGGGAGAAGATGAGCGTGAGCCAGCGCAAGGCTTACATGAAGAAGACCGTCCTTCCCGAGATGAAGAAGCTCTTCGTCGGCTTCGACAAGAAGTACAAGGACATGAGCTGCGCGACCTGCCACGGCGAGAAGGCTGCCGAGACCAAGTTCAAGATGCCGAACCCGGACCTGCCGAAGCTGCCGGCGCCGACCGATCGCCAGGGCTTCATGGCGCTGCAGCAGAAGAAGCCCGAGGCGGCCAAGTTCATGGGGACCGAGGTCAAGCCGGCGATTGCGGCGCTGCTGAACGTCGACGAGTGGACCCCGAGCAACCCGAAGGGCTTCGGCTGCTACGGCTGTCACACGCAGGAGGCGGCTCCCTCCGCTCCGGCGGCGGCGCCCGCGGCAGCGCCGGCCAAGCCCGCCGGCGGCGGCTGGTAAGCCTCGCCCGCGGAGCCAGTCCGCCAAGCCGTCGACGCCCGGCGGGCCGAGGGAACCCGGCCCGCCGCGTCGTCGGTCGCGCCACCGACGGGGCGCGGAACCACAGCCGTCACCGAAAGCAGTGAAGGTCCGCCCGTCGTTCGGCCATTGATCCCCAACGGTGGCCCGCGCTAGCATCGACGCGCTTCGTTCGTCCGCGAACTCTCGCGTCTTCTCAGCGATGATGCGCACCCGTCTCGAGCGCCTCGAAGGCGCCGCCATCCGATTCCTCTGGGAGACGGTGGCCGGCGCGCACCGCCCGGCCGTCCTGAACGGGGGCGATCGGGAGTGCGCGGCGCTCCTCGAGCTCGCGCGCAAGGCCTTCTTCCCCGCCCCGCTCCCGTTCCCGGTCCTCACGCCCGAGGAGCTCGAAGCGGCGCGCGCCCGGCAGTCCTTCGATCTGATCCTGTGGGGGAAGCTCGACGGCGCGCGCGGCGAAGCGCGGATGCGTCCGGTCTGGCACCTGCAGTCCACCCAGCGCGTGCCGGGAGCGGCGGTCGCGTCACCGCTCGGCGGGTGGACCGAGGATGACGTCCGCAACTACCTCGAGGGCGCCGCCGCTTCGGGCGGCTCCGGGCTGGCGCTCCACACCTGCGGCGGCTCCGGCGGCGGCAAGAGCGCGCTCGTCGCTTTGCTGGCGAGCGCCCGCCGCGCTCCGGAGTCGCGCAACTTCCTCATCGACGACGTTCCCGGACAGGATCGCGATCCGCGCGGCGTCGTCGCCGCCGCCTCCCACGCCGACGTCAGCCTGGTGGTCGTCGACGCGCGCCTCGGCCTCACCACGCCCGTGCGCCGCGACATCGTGCTGCTGTCGCTGCTCGGCGCCCGGCGGATCATCCTGGCGGTCAACAAGATCGATCTCCCGGTCGACCCGCAGGGCGCGTTCGCGCGCGTCGAGGAGGAGTACGCGTCATTCTCCGCGGGGCTCAAGCTGCCCGCCGCGACCTGCCTCCCGGTGTCGGCGACCCGCGGCGACAACGTCCTCGAGCGCTCGGCCGGCACCCCCTGGTACCAGGGACCGACGCTGCTCGCCATGCTCGACGCGCTCGTCCCCGAGGCGGCGGATCTCCCCCGCGGGCCGCTGCGCCTCCCGGTCGAGTGGGTCTTTCCCGCCGGGTCCGGTGGCGGCTTCCGCGGGTTCGCCGGGACCATCGTGGGCGGCCGCATCAAGGTCGGCGACCCGGTGCGCGTCCAGCCGTCGGGGCGCATCAGCCGCGTCGCGCGGATCGTCACGCCGGCGGGCGAGCTGGGCGAGGCGGTCGCCGAGCAGTCGGTGGCGGTCGCGCTCGACGACGCGTTCGACGTCGCGCGCGGCGATCTGGTGGTGTCGGCCGCCGAGCCGGCCGAGATCGCCGACCAGTTCGAGGCGACGGTGGTCTGGATGAACCCGGCACCGCTGCTGCGCGGGCGCGGCTATCACGTCCGCCTGGGCGGCAAGCAGGTCACCGGCACCATCGCCCCCCTCAAGCACAAGATCGACGTCAGCACGCTGGGGCGCCTGGCGGGGACGACGCTGGGGATGAACGAGATCGGGGTCTGCAACGTGCACCTCGATCGCGACGTGCCGTTCGATCCCTACGAGGCGAACCACGACACCGGCGGGTTCCTGATCATCGACCGCCTGACGAACGAGACGGCCGGCGTGGGGATGCTGCACTTCGCGCTGCGGCGGGCGCAGAACGTCCACTGGCAGGCGCTGGAGGTGAACAAGGCGGCGCGCGCGGCCATCAAGCAGCAGCGGGCCTGCGTGCTCTGGTACACCGGCCTCTCGGGGGCCGGCAAGTCGACCATCGCCAACCTGGTCGACAAGAAGCTGCACAGCCTGCAGCGCCACACCTACCTGCTCGACGGCGACAACGTCCGCCACGGTCTCAACAAGGATCTCGGGTTCACCGACGTCGACCGCGTCGAGAACATCCGGCGCATCGGCGAGGTCTCCAAGCTGATGGTCGACGCCGGCCTCATCGTCAGCACCGCGTTCATCTCGCCGTTCCGCGCCGAGCGGATGATGGCTCGCGGGCTCCTGGCCGAGGGGGAGTTCTTCGAGATCCACATCGACACCCCGCTCGGCGTGGCCGAGCAGCGCGACCCCAAGGGCCTCTACAAGAAGGCCCGCCGCGGCGACCTCAAGAACTTCACCGGCATCGACTCGCCCTACGAGGCGCCCGACAGCCCCGAGCTGCGCATCGACACCACGAACGCCACGCCCGAAGAGGCGGCCGAGGCGATCGTCGCTTTTCTCCAAGCGAGAGGAATCCTGGCGTGATCCACACCTACGCGTTCAACGGCGATGCCGACGGTCTCTGCGCCCTGCAGCAGCTGCGACTGGCGGGCGCGCCGCCAGGGCCGCTGGTCACCGGCGTCAAGCGCGACATCGCGCTGCTCGAGCGCGTCGAGGCGACGGCCGGCGACCACTGCACGGTGCTGGACGTCTCGCTCGACGCCAACCGCGCCGGGCTGCTGAGGTTGCTCGACGGCGGCGTCGCCGTGCGCTACTTCGACCACCACTTCACCGGCGAGATCCCGGCGCACCCGGCGCTCGAGGCGCACCTCGACCTCAACTCCAACGTCTGCACCAGCCTGCTGGTCGACCGGTTCCTCGACGGCCAGCAGCGCCCCTGGGCGGCGGTGGGGATGTTCGGCGACAGCCTGACCGACGAGGCGCAGGCCCTGGCGGCCAGCGCCGGCATCGGCGCCGACGCCGCCGCGCGCCTCAAGGAGCTGGGCGTCGCCATCAACTACAACGCGTACGGCGAGACGATCGCCGATCTCCACGTCCCGCCGGCCGAGCTGGCTGAGGAGATGGCCCGCTGGGGCGATCCGCTCGACTTCGTCGAGGGCTCGGCGATCTGCCGCCGGCTGGCCGACGGATACCGCGCCGACATGGCGCTGGCGCGACAGCTCGCGCCCGCGCGCCAGGCCAAGGGCGCCGTCTTCTTCACGCTCCCCGACGCCCCCTGGGCGCGCCGCGCCAGCGGCACGCTGGCCAACGATCTGGCCAAGGCCCATGCCGGGAGCGCGGTGGCCATCGTCTCGCCGAAGACCGGCGGCGGCTACCTGGTCTCGGTGCGCGTCCCGCGTGACTCGTCCGTGTCGGCGGAGGCCTTCTGCCGCACCTTCCCGACGGGCGGCGGCCGTCGCACCGCGGCCGGGATCAACCACCTCCCGGGCGAGGATCTGCAGCGGTTCGCGGACGCCTTCGAAACGCAGTTTCGCGCGCAATAAGTGAAGGTTTTCGAACCCCGCTCCCATGCGGGGGCGAAGGCGAAAAGTGTGACCCTTTTCGCCTTCGTTCTGCTACTGCGCTTAGAACCATGAACACCATCCTCTCGCGCATGGGACGCGTCTATCGCGTGTTCCGGCGCACGTTCGGCGTCAAGGTCGTCCCCCTCTTCATCGCGGTCGTGTTCGGGGTGGTGCGGACGCTGGTCGCCATCGGGATGGCGCTGGACCACCTGTTCTTTCCCAAGCTGCGCAAGGCCCGCGCCAACCGGCCGATCGTCCTGGTCGGGAACCCGCGCACCGGGACCACCTTCTTGCAGCGCTTCCTCGCCGACGAGGGGTTCGGCTCGGGGATGGAGCTGTTCCTCATGCTCTACCCGTCGCTGCTGTTCCAGAAGCTGCTGCGCCCGCTGCTGCCGGTGCTGGAGAAGCTCAGCCCGGCCAAGTTCCACTCGACCGACGCGCACCAGACCAGCCTCGGCTCGGTCGAGACCGACGACGTCGGCGTGCTCTTCCGCTACCTCGACGGGTTCTTTCTCTACGGCTTCTTCCTGTCGTTCGACGACGAGGACCTGATCTCCTGGTTCGACCCGAGGGTGCGCGACACCTCGAAGCGCGACAACGCCTGGCTGGACGCGCTCTGGCGGCGCAGCCTGGTGCTGCACAAGTCGGAGCGGAACATCGCCAAGCTGTTCTCGCTGGCGGTCAAGCTGCCGCAGTTCCTCGAGCAGGTCCCCGAGGCGCAGATCCTCTACATGGCGCGCGACCCGCTGTCGGTCATCCCCAGCTCGATGAGCCTGGTGATCGGCGTGCTCGATCGCGCGGTCGGCTTCTGGTCGATGCCCGAGCCGGTGCGCAAGCGCTGGCTCGATCGGATGTACAAGGCCTGGATCCTCCTCATGCAGAAGTTCCACGAGGACTGGACCTCGGGGGTCATCGACAAGAAGCGCGTCTACATCGTGCGCTACGACCGGATGATGGCGGACTTCGAAGGGGTGATGGAGGAGATGTGCCGGTTCCTCGGCCACCCGATGACGCCCGAGCTGCGCGCCACCGTCGCCAAGCGCGGCGAGAAGCAGCGCAAGTACGAGTCCGAGCACAAGTACGACCTGGCTAAGTTCGGCCTCACCGAGGAGCAGATCCGGCGCGACTGCGCCTTCTTCTACGACACCTTCCTGCCCCCCATCGACCTCCCGCGCTCGACCCCGATGCCCGCCCCCGCCGCAGCCCGCTGACCGAACGCCCGCTGACCTAAAAGGAGTCCCCCCATGCGCACCTCGCGATCCCCCCTCGCGAAAGCTCTTCCCCTGCTCGCCGGCGCCGCGGCGCTCTCTCTGGTGGCCTGTAAGTCGCTCGGCTCGGGCGACGGGACCGGCGGCTCGCCGGGGAACGGCGGCAGCACCGGCAACGGCGGCTCCACCGGCAGCGGCGGCTCCACCGGCAGCGGCGGCTCCACCGGCAGCGGCGGCTCCACCGGCAGCGGCGGCTCCACCGGCAGCGGTGGTTCCACCGGCAGCGGCGGCTCGGTCTCGGGCAGCGGTGGCTCCACGGGTGCCGGCGGCTCCACCGGCAAGGGCGGCAGCGGGTCCGGTGGATCGACCGGCGCTGGCGGCACCTCCAGCGGTACCGCCAACTTCACCATCACCATCACCCAGAGCGCGGCGGTGGCCACCGTCGAGATCGTGACCTGGTCGGTCGACGTCACGATCGACAGCGCGGTGATCAACTTCGGCCGCGACCAGACCAACTTCGAATTCCAGGCGCCGGTCGACCTCACCCAGGCCAGCTACCGGACGCTGCTGCTCGGGATGAAGCAGAACACCAAGTACTACGTCCAGATCGTCGCTCAGGGAGGCGGCAAGACGTACACCAGCAACGTCCAGAGCGTCACCACCGGCTACCTGCCGAACGGGCTGCCGACCTTCACGGTGACCGACAGCAACGCCTCGGCGCTTTACGCCGGCGGCGGGTTCACGGTGAACTGCTTCGGCCTCGCCGGCTCGCCGGGCATCCCCGGCACGACAGGCAAGACGACCGGCTTCGTGTTCGACAAGGACGGTGCGCTGGTCTGGGCGCTCGACCTCACGAGCACGATGGCGAACAACTGCTCGCGCGCCCGGATGTCGTACGACGGGCAGTACCTCTACGCCGGCAACTTCGCCAACTCCGCCACCAACGGCGTCGTCTACCGCATCGGCATGGACGGCACCTCGGGAACTCAGACCTGGAGCCTCCCCGGCCGCAGCCACGACTTCGCGGTCCTCCCCAACGGGAACGTCGTCTATTTCAAGATGGACAACTCGATGGCCAACACGACCAACTCACCCGAAGAGGTGATGGAGCTGAACATCAGCAGCGGCACCTCGACGAAGATCTACGACGAGATGACCGACTTCGGCACGCTGATCTCGTCGGGCCAGGGGATGGCCCACACCAACCACATCACCTACTCGCCCGATCTGAAGGCGGTGACCGTGTCGATGCTGTTCCTCAGCACGGTGGCGGTGGTGAGCTATCCGGACGGCAAGCTGCTGGCGACCTTCGGCGGCTCGAAGTCGGACTTCAGCAACATGAGCTGGAACTGGGAGCACGGGCACGACATCCACTCGGACCACATCTGGATCTTCAACAACAACCAGAGCGGCAACGCGCACGTGCTCGGCTTCACCTACAGCGAGTCGAGCAAGACGGCGACGCAGACGCTCGACTACAACCCCGGCATCTCCTGCACGACGTTCGGCGACGTCAAGGAGCTGCCCAACGGCAACCTCTACATCACCTACTCCGACACCGGGACGTTCCACGAGATCAGCAAGACCGGGACGCTCCTGCGCAAGGTCACCACCACCACGGCGGTCGGCTACTCCGAGCACCGGTCCACCATGTACGGTCCCCCTCCCCCCTTCGCCACCAACTAGCGCGCTCTCTCCTCCCCTCCCTCCCTCTCCGCTCCGCTCCGCTCCGCTCGGCTTCTCTTTGCGGGCGGCGGGGGCGGCTGTATGTCTCTCCGCCCTCCGCGAGAAGGAGTCCTCGGCCGCCAACGACAGAGCGGCCTGCGGAGCTCCGGTCGGAGAGACATACAGCCACCCCCGCCGCTCGCGCGTTGCGCCTCGGCACCGCCTTGATTGCTTGCGCGGACCCTCAAGGCGGAGCCGAGGCTGAACGCGCGAAGGCCGGGGAGGGAGATCTCTCTCATCGGCGGAGCTCCGCAGGCCGCTCTGTCGTTGGCGGCCGAGG
>Ga0070734_10005266_pt1 | contig 11563 bp, 9 predicted proteins | sample Coa_R1_8_FD_66444 | JGI IMG/M metagenome (GOLD analysis project Ga0070734, IMG submission 66444) | Surface soil microbial communities from Centralia Pennsylvania, which are recovering from an underground coalmine fire - Coalmine... | ecosystem: Environmental > Terrestrial > Soil > Unclassified ...
CATCATCGCGTCTTTCGGAGCGAAACGATAAATCTCGCCTTCAAGAGATCACACTCACGCGATTCCTGTCGCCTGCCGCTCCTCAAAAAACAGGCTGTAAGAGCTCCTCAGTGACCTCCCGGCCTCTGACGTCTCTATTGCCATCTCCGCTTGCAGAGCCTGTCTGAAATTCTTCCTGACAACGAAAAATACCTAATGCCTACACTTGGTATCGCTTTTTTGCTTCTTTGTCAACTGCTCTTCAGATGCAATTTGTGCGAGTGGGGGGTGCTTTGGCGAGGCCGGTGATTGTTTGGAGGTTTCGAATCTGTTTTCAGCGTACCAGCCAATGGTGATGCTTTGGCTTTTGGGAAGGGTCGTTTTCAGGTGGGGGAGGCGCAGACTGAGAAGTAATCCGATGAAGGTCTGCGGTGTAATAGGTGAAGAACGATTTCCCGGGCGGGGCCACCTCAACGCGCTCGATGCATTGGCCTGGGTTCGTGTGGATAAGAACACGCCGGAATAGCCATCCAGGCGGCGGAAGCGCTCCCCCTGCTGGATTGAAATCGATTTCGGCATCCTTGATCACCGCGCGATAGCGCGTCACAAATCCATTGGAGGAATAAAGCGTCAAGTCGAAGCTATTATCCGGGGGGGTGGCTCTGAAAATCCCCATCAAACTCTCGTGTGTGGCGGGCGCGGACTTGGTGGGAAACAAAGAAACTTCTTCGCGCAAAAGAAGGAAGCGCTTCCCAAGTTCGTAAGAAACCGAAAGCAGCACCTGCCCCTGCGGCTCTTTACCCGCCATTTTCCCCACCCAGTTGCCCACCAGCCAGTCAATGCTGGAGTAGTTGGGCTCCGGAGGAATCTGGATCGTATAAGTGTTTGGGGTCTTCTCTGCTGCAGCCAGAACAGATGCGCATATCAGGGTCCAGAGAAATGCGAGGACAAGCAGTTTTCTCATCAGTTCGACCTGTGAACCGCGTTTTTCCAGCAAGCGCCCAAATGGGTTCGGCGGTAAAGAAAAATGTGACCGCCCGCGAGCGCCGATGCTTCAATCAACGACTGAAGTTCCTCCGGCGTATAAGCAGCCCGAACAGAATTATCATAAAGCTCTTTCATTTTGCCGGAGTAGTGCCTTCCATGCCAGACCACATGGGCCTTGAAGGCAAGCCGGGAGGGCCGTCGTAAGTCACGGATCAGGACCACCCCATCCGGTTTGGTCACGCGGGCCATCTCATTAAAGGTTGCGACGGGATCGGCAAGGTGGTGAAGCAAGGAATTAGATAGAACCAATTCAAACGTCCCGTCTGGAAAACACAACTGACTCGCATCTGCCAGACAAAAGCTGACTCGATCATGGAGTCCCTGGTCGTGGGCGGCGCGGCGCGCGACCCCAAGCATGGTTTGTGATTTATCAATCCCTACCCAACGTAGGTCCGGCCTGCGGCGGGCGATCTTCAAGGGTATGGAGCCGGGTCCTGTGCCCACATCCAGGGCCATGCCTGCCTGGATTCCCAGCTCAAGCACTTGCTCAACCAGCGTATTGTCAATGGCGTCCAGATGAGCTTGGGCGGCGGCAGAGGCATAGGCTTCCACCTCGCAGGCATCATCCATCACTTCGGTTTCAGGCTGGCGAGGTAGTTGGAACCAACTCATCGCGTGAAAGGATATTATAACCGCTGCCTGTTAGCCATCCATCAGCCGGTTATTTTCCGCTCAGCGTTCGCCCCACTTCAGCTTCTGGCGCAGGACCTCGAAATAAGTCTTCTCTGCGGGCTGAATCAGCTCGATAGCAGAGTCGGCCTTCCGGACACGAACGCGGTCGTCGCTATGGAGAGCGATGGCCACCTGGCCATCAATGGTCAGATAAACCGATTCCTGATGACTTTTCATGGCAACTTCGAGCGTTACCGAATCCGGAAGGACGATAGCGCGGTTCGTGAGCGTATGAGCGCAAATCGGGGTCACGATGAAGGCACTTACAGTGGGAACAATGACAGGTCCTCCTGCCGCCAGCGAATAAGCTGTGGACCCAGTTGGTGTGGAAACGATCAACCCATCTGACTTGTAGGTGGACATGAAACAACTGTTTACCCAGACGTCGAAGTCGAGCACGCGGGCGATTGCGCCTTTGTTCAGAACCACGTCATTGAGTGCCAGGAAGGAAGATATAACTTCATGATTCCGAAGCACTTCGGCGGCGATTCGCACTCGGCGTTCCGTTTGATAACCGCCAGCCAGCACCTTTTCGAGCGTCGGATAGAGTTCATCCAGAGTAATTTCTGTCAGAAAGCCCAACCCGCCCAGATTTACAGCCAGGATGGGCACAGACCTGCGACCTACCGCTCTGGCTGTTGCCAGAAGGGTGCCGTCTCCGCCTAAAACAATAACCAGGTCGGCTTCTGCAGCAATTTCATTACGGGTGAGGCAGGGTTTGGAAGCGTCCACATTGGCCCCGGTCTCTTTATCCATCAAAACTTCAAGGTTGCGTTCATGAAGCCAGCGGAGAAGCGGCGGTACAATCTCCCGAATCTCCGGCTTCCTCGGTTTGGAAGTAATCCCGACTCGTTGAATTTGTTTGGAGTTCATTGAGCGGCGTGCGGCTGGTATTTATTGTTTTTGAGATGCCACTTCGTGAATCTGCATTTTGCCAAATCTACGCTTGTTTTCCAATGACAAAGTGCAGTTGGCCTTCCCGCAGCCAGGCGTTAAAATGGGTTCGAGGCAAAAACCTTCAGGCTAAGCAGGGGGTCAAGGGCAGGAATCCAGGCTGTTCCGAGCAGAATCCTTGTGCCGGTTTGATTTTGGATGGCAGGCGTCTGAAGAATGCTCCGGCTCGGCAGAGGGAAGGCTGCCTGGAGCGTGATAATCTGTCTTCCCGGGCGCAGGCGCTCCGGGGGCTGACAAAGGCAGAACCGCGGAACGCTGCTGGTGTCGCCTGAACAGCTAACTCTCAAGAGATACTCGCACGCTGCGTGACGTCAACAATCCCCATTGAGCTTCGCAACGTTTCCATCTCGTTTGGTGAAAAGCAGGTTCTTTCAGATATCTCTTTCCAACTGGGCAGCGGTGAAACGCTGATTTTACTCGGCGTGACCGGTAGCGGAAAGTCCGTTCTCCTGAAACTCATCGCAGGGCTCATAAAACCTGATTCCGGAGAGATTTTGATTCAGGGTCAGAATATCGTGCCGCTTCCCGAAAGCAGACTGAACCCCTTCAGAAAGCTGATGGGCATTGTGTTTCAGGAGGGGGCGCTCTTTGATTCCCTTTCCGTCTATGAGAACGTGGCATATCCGTTGCGCGAGGCGGGCAAGACCGATGAAGACGAGATTGAGCAAGCCGTCCGTCAGGTGCTGAGTTTTGTGGAGATGGAAGAAGCGATCGATAAGATGCCAGCCCAGCTTTCCGGCGGCATGCGCCGGAGAGTCTCGGTGGCACGCGCGATTGTGAATCAGCCGTCGATTATGCTCTACGATTCTCCGACGGCGGGGCTCGACCCGGTCACAGCCCACACCATTAACGTCCTGATCGCCAAACTTCGCGATATTCAACACGTTTCGTCCATTCTGGTGACTCAGAGAGTGCAGGACGCTTTCTACCTGAGCACCAACGTTTATTCCCCTGAGAGCCACCAACTGGTTCCTGTCAATTCAGATGGACGTACCAGACCTGTTACCCGCCTGATGGTGCTTCGAGATGCGCAAATCTATTTTCTGGGAACGCGGGAAGACCTGATGCGTCACAGGGATCCCTATCTCACCAGGTTCGTTTCCTGAAGTTTCCCCGCTGTGAAATACTGATGGAACCGGTTGTTGGAAAGGAGTTGGATATTCGAGGGGAATAGGTTCTCACGGCGATTTCAGTCAAACCGGATTCCAGCTTTCGATTACAATAATCCTTGGACTAACTTCCATGCCTCTGGTGGTCTCAAGACCGTCCAGGCTGCGGAAGACCTTGTCGGTGGGGTGATCTGGCGGGGGGAAACCTGCCCCTCTTCATGGAACGATGGCATCCAGCCGCCGCCCTGCTATGTTTGCCGGCAGCCTGCCGGAGCGCGTTCCTTTTGTCGCACGGCCCGGTTTCGGGCTGAAGCATCCTTGACGATTACGGAGGGCCGCCGCAATATGCCTCAACGCAAAGAACTCACGTGGGGACAACTTCGGGTGGGACTGATGGTGGGAATTGCCCTTCTGATTTTGGTGATCGGTATTTTCTTCATCAGCGGTCAGGTGGGTTTCCTGCGCGGCAGCTATATTCTGACCGCTTACTTTCCTGAAGCTGACGGCGTAAGAGATGGCGCGCAAGTTCAGCTGGCAGGCGTGCCGGTGGGAAGCGTCAGTCATGTCCGGCTGTCGAATTCACACGATCCCAACCGGGCTGTGGAAGTGATCATGAAAGTGTCCACCCGGTTCAAGGGCGATATCCGAACTAATTCCGTAGCCACCATCCAAACGGCCGGCTTGCTGGGAGAAAGTTATGTGGATATCAGTCGCGGCAGCGTGGATCAGCCGCCGTTGCAGCCGGGCGGCGAAGTAAAGACCCAGGAGCAGCCTGATATCAAAGATGTAGTCAAGAATGCCAACGACGTGCTTTCGAATCTGACGACCTTGAGTGCCAAGCTGAATGATATTACCAACCAAATCCAGGGCGGACGCGGAACGATCGGGAAATTCATCTATGATGCAGCGCTCTACAATCGCCTGGATGAGACGGTGGCGAAACTGCAAAACGTCGCTGACCAGATCTCTGAGGGGCACGGGACACTGGGTCAATTGGTTTCTAACGATGCCCTCTACCGGAAGTTGAATTCCACCCTTGACCACGCCAACCAGATGATGGACCAAATCCAGCATGGCCAGGGGACTCTCGCCAGGCTGATGAACGATCCTTCCTTATACAATCATCTCAACACGACTGTTGTTCAGGCCAGAGACTTGATGACCGATATTAATCAGGGGAAGGGCACCCTCGGTAAGCTGGTGAAAGATCCGCAGCTTTACAATCGCCTCAATACGGTCGCCGGGAACGTGGATACGATCACTCAACGAATGAAGAATGGTCAGGGGTCACTCGGATTACTCTCCACGGATAACAAGCTCTACAATAATCTCAGCGCGAGCGCAGTGTCACTGCGAGAGTTCCTGAATGAGTTCAGGAAGAACCCCAGGAAATACCTAACCTTGCATTTGCATATTTTCTGAGAATTCCATCGTGTGTAATGGCTGCTGAATAGCGCTCGCGAAGCCATGTGATTCCAAATCAAAGCGAAGCAATGGGGAGGCCTTGGCAGCAAGTTGTACGGACCTCAAAAACAGAGGTGCGGGGATTGTTTCCTCAAAGATTGTGACGTGATCGTGAATGAAGTGATCGAAATTGACGCGCGACCGTTAAGCAGGCGAATGTTAGCCGCCCATATGGAAGTGGGCATCAGAAGGTCAGGCGGCCACTCAGTTGGAATTCCCGCCCCGGGTGCATCGCCATCGTGATGGTGCCGAACTGCGGCTCGTTCACAAAGCGGTTGGGTGTGCCGTAGTTGGTATGATTCAGAGCATTGAAAGCCTCGACGCGAAGCTGAAGGTGGGTGGATTCGATAAAGCGGAATTCCCGTGTGAGCGCCAGATCGGCGATCTGCATCGGTGGGCCTTGAACAGTATTGCGGCCCACGTTGCCGAACTGGTAGGCGGGAGGCGCGACGAATGCCGCAGGATTGAACCATTCATTGGAGGTGTGTGTTCCCACGGGAAACACCGGCTGGCCGGTGGCGTTGGCGCGAATGGGATTCTCGCCCAGCAAAGTTCCCGCATTCGCAGTATCGCCGAATACAGAAATGGTGAACGGATATCCAGACTCGGCCTGATAGATACTGGCAATATTCCAGCCGGAAGTCAGCCGGCGCAGGATGGGCTGGCTTTTCCAGCCCGGAAGATTATAAACCAGGCTCAGCACGAAACGCAGCGGTACGTTGCATCCTAATCCCTTTTCGGCGTCCAGATCGCTGTTATTCTGAGGGATAGCAGACTCATCCATTGGCGAGCGGAAGTCCGGCGCGTTCGTCAGGTTCTTCGACCAGGTGAAATTTGAAAGCAGGGCAAAACCGTGCCCCAGCGGATGCCGCACGTCCACCCATCCTGCGTCGTACCAGCTCTGAGCCGAATTTTCCAGATAGTTGATGGCGGAGACCGGCGACGCCAGGCTGGCCACTGGAAAGCCCAGCGGAAACGTGGTGCCGGGCAGGAAACTGATGGTCTGGTAGGGCCGGCGCGGATTGACGGCTCCAGGCCCTGGCGGCGCATTGTTGATCAGATGGGCGCGTTGCAGATGGAAGCCGCGTGACCCTTGGTAACCCACTTCGACAACCGTGTTCCCTGGCAACGCCTTCTCGACTGAAAAACTCCACTGGTTCACATATTGCGGCGGGCTGTTTAACTGGACGGCCGCATAACTGATCACCGTTTGGCCGAGCATCGGGGGGCCAAAGTTGAAGCCGCTCAGGCTGGGAATGTAGTTGTTGCTCTGGTCGGTTTCAGCAAACACCAGCGGCGGCTGATGCCGTTGATTGCACCAGGTATTCGCATCCACCGGTGTGTAGAACACCCCGAACCCGCCGCGCAACACCAGATTCAGACGGCCGCCGACCACATGGGCAAACCCAAAACGGGGAGCGAAGTTGAGCGTATTGGCATACATCAGGCCTTTAGGCAAACCGAGTTGGCCGCCGATGAAAAAGTAGGGAGTTCCGTTCTGGAAGACGATGTTGCTGTTGGGATTGTCGGTATCCCAAAGCGGCTGCGTGAACTCATAACGCAAGCCCAGGTCCAGCGTGGTGCGATTGGTGACGCGCCAGTTGTCCTGGATGAACGCATCGGCAAACCACTGTTGCAAATCCATGACGGGAATGCCAGCTTGCCGCTGCTTGACTGCCGGCAATCCCAGCAGGAAACTCGCAAGTGCAGAGCCGGTGCCATCGTTAGAGGCTGTTTGAGTGGTGAAACCGTTGGTGAACTGATAGAAACCGCGGTTTTGAAAGAAGCCCCACATCGGCCAGTAAAAATAACGGTAGTCGCCGCCGAATTGCAGTGAATGGCGCCCCATCTCTCGATTCAAAGTGTCGCCAATCTGAAAGACGGAATCCCAATCCTGGACGGGCGTTGCCGCAAAAGAGTCGCCGATGCCACTGTAGCCCTGAATGGCAAACCAGGGCATCCCCCATGCGCCTTTGCCCCCATAACCGACGCCTTGGATTCCAAGCTGGGAAACATAGTCGTTGGTGAAGTCATTCTGCGAGTACCGATGCATGGAAAGGCGCGACATGCCAAACCATAGCACGTTGACAGAATTGGGTGAAACGACATGAGTGTAAGAGGTCGTCAGGTTCTGCGACAAATTGTCGTCAAATGCACCGAAGCCCGGAAGATTCTGAGGGGTAAAGTCGCGTTCCTGTTCAAAGGTGTAACGGCCGAAAAGCTTGTCGCCGTGATGCAAATTGCGGTCCACGCGGATGGTCCCCTGGTCGGAATAATTTCGGTTCGTGCGCAAATCGAGATAATTGTTGGAATCCGGGCCGGTTGGCATGGGGGCAGAGCTGCTTCCCATGGCCATCATCCCCATGCCCCCCATATTCATCATGCCTCCCATCATGTTGGGAAGCGGGACGTGGCTCAGCACTTGTTGCGAGACGCTGTTGATATCCTGTGCGGGAATCATGTCACCGGGGAACGGCTGGCGCAGAAATTGAGGGTTTGAAGGGCTGGCAGGACGCTTGGGATCGTAGGCGGGATTGGGGGCTGTAGTGGACGGGTCATAAATGGTCTCGCCGGTTTCGCTGAAATCTCCGGCGCGTTCGGCAGCGGTTGGAACCGTATCAATCTGGCTGAGACCGTTGCTGAGGGTAAATTCCTCGTAGTTCAGGAAAAAGAAGGTCTTGTTGCGCTGGATCGGGCCGCCTACGGACCCTCCAAAATTGTTCTGTGCGAGATGAGGAATGGTACTGGGGTCGGTGAAGGTGCGAGCATCGAAAGAGCTGCTGCGCGCAAACTCGTAGGCTTCGCCGTGTATCTGGTTGCCGCCGGACCGCGTGACGATGTTCACCTGCGCGCCTCCGGCATCTCCAAATTCCGCCGAATAGCTTCCGGTTTGCACTTTGAATTCTTCGACGGCATCCGGCGATGGGCTGAGGGCCTGAGTGTTAAACGTCGGATCGGTATCGGTTGATCCATCCAGCAGGAAGTAATTGGAGTTGGGTCGGCCACCACCCACCACCAGAGCCGAATTCTGCTGAGGCCGCCAGTAAAGCGGATTGGCGCTGCCGGTCTGCGCACCTGACCCTTGGTGCGTACCCGGGGCGAGCAGGGCCAGATCCAGCAAGTGGCGACCATTTAAGGGCAGGTTGTGCACCATACTCGGCTCAATTACTTCGCCCAGTGTGGCATCTGAGGTGCGCAAGGTTTGCGCGCTACCTACCACCTCCACATGTTCCCGGACGGCTCCGACTTCGAGCTTGAAATCCAGTCGCAGCGATTGATTGACTTCCAATTGAAGCTCACGGGTTTCAACGGCAAACCCAGGCATCTGCGCCTTGATCGTGTACTGGCCCGGATCGAGGCTGGGAAAACTATAGGTTCCATCCGCAGAAGTTTTCGTCGTGCGCTGCAAGCCTGTGCTGGTTTCTTTTAGAGTTACGTTGACGCCGCCCAAAGGGAGGGATTGCGAGTCCAAGATGAGGCCGTTGATTCGAGCGCCGTTGGCCTGCGCCCACAAAAATCCCGGCGCCACTGCCAGAATGATGATTGCCCAAAGCGAACGTTTCCGAATTCTCATAGGTCTGAATCCTTCCGGTTGTCGCAGAACCGCTGCAAAGCGGGCGCGCAATAAATAGCTCAGGTGCCGGTTAGGGGGAATGCAGGCTACCCCGTCGCGCAAAGTCCTGCCAAGACTAAGCGCTTGTCAGACGAAGTTCAATTCTTGGAATGAATTAGCAGACTTCGATAAATCAATTATTGGATTGGAATTTTCGCAGAGGAGCTATTTTTTGCTCGGATGGAATTAGGCGCAACCTAGACCCCAGCCGCAAAATCTGCTAATTTTCTGTATGGAGAGAACCGAACGAATCGAGGCGGTTCGAGAGGTTGAGAGTCTATTGGGGCGATTAACTCAGCGGTAGAGTGCTATCTTCACAAGGTAGAAGTCACAGGTTCGAATCCTGTATCGCCCACCATGTCCTCGCATTATCGATCCCGAAATGCTTCTCGCGAGTGGAAACTTTTCATGAGCGGGCCACATTCCGTTGCTTTCGTTTATCGGGAATCTGAGATTTAAGATTTGACTGGACTGCCGTTAAACTCCCGTTGAAAATCTATGATCTCAGCCAGTCCTCCAGGCGAACCGATTGGCTGGTTTTGTCGTCTCGATACTTGATGATGACGGGAGTATAGAGCGACAAATTCCATTCCTTCCCCCGCCCTTTTGTGACAGCGCGAGAACCGGGAACCACAACAGCTCCTTCCGGGATGTGAAGGGGCTGACCTTCCTCGCGTCGATAAATTGTTTCCTTCACGAGGTCGTAAACCGGGGTGGAGCCCGTCAGGATAGTACCGGCGGCGAGCACCGCGCGTCTGCCCACAATTGTGCCCTCAAAGACTCCGCAATTGCCTCCCACCAGGACTTCATCCTCGATGATCACCGGCAGCGCTCCGACGGGTTCCAGTACGCCGCCGATCTGTGCCGCCGCGCTCAGATGGCAGCGCTTGCCAATCTGTGCGCAAGAGCCGACAAGCGCGTGCGAATCCACCATGGTTCCTTCGTCCACATAGGCGCCCACATTGATGTACATGGGCGGCATGCAGGTGACGCTCTTGCCGATGAAGCAGCCGTCGCGGATGGAAGAACCGCCGGGCACAATGCGGATGCCCTGTGCGGCTGAAAAGCGCTTGAGAGGGTAGGTGCTCTTGTCGAAAAATTGGAAACCATTGGCGGCGATTTCAGTGATCTGACCCATCCGGAAGCCCAGCAGAATGCCCTTTTTGACCCAGGCATTCACTTTCCAGCCGGTGGGTGACGTTGGATCGGGTTCCGCAGCGCGGATGCGGCCTTCGTTCAGGCCCGATTTGAGCTGGGTGAAAGCTTCAAAGGCATCATCGCCATACTCAGCAGTCTGGCGGGAGAAAAGCTCCTCGATTTTTTGTTCAAGGTTCGTCACGGTTCTTTCCTCGGCAAGATCCAGGCCCTTTATGCTTCAAGCTTTTGAACCACCGCCGAAGTAAATTCTTCGGTGGTATTTTCCCCACCCAGGTCCGGCGTTCGGACGCGGCCTTCAGTCGTAACCGCCTGCAGTGCCTTGAAAATGGCCGTTCCGGCTTCGCGTTCGCCCAGGTGCTCCATCATCAAGGAAGCTGCCCAGACAGCCGCGATGGGGTTCGCAATGCCGCGGCCTTCGATATCGGGAGCGCTGCCATGCACCGGCTCGAAGATCGGGGGTCCGCGGCGCTCGGTGGGATTCAGATTGGCGCTCGCCGCAAGACCCAAGCTCCCTTGCAGCGCGCCGCCCAGATCGGTGAGGATATCGGCAAAAAGATTTGAGGCGACGACGACATCCAGGGTTTCAGGCGCGGTGATCATGCGCGCTGCCGCGGCATCCACGTGATACTTCGCGGTTTCGACGTCTGGATAATCGCGCGCCACTTCGGTGAACACTTCGTCCCACATCACCATTGCATATTGCATGGCGTTGGATTTGGTCACGCTGGCCAGCCGCTTGCGCGGGCGATTACGCGCCTGCTCAAAGGCGTAACGGATGACGCGTTCGGTTCCCTTGCGCGTAAAAACAGATTCCTGAACCGCCACTTCATCCACGGTGCCGCGCTTGAATCTTCCGCCCAGGCCGCAATATTCGCCCTCGGTATTTTCGCGGATAAACAGCATCCGAATATCATCCGGCTTCTTCCGGCGCAAGGGGGATTCCAGGCCGGGCAGAATCTCAACCGGGCGCAGATTCACGTAGAGATCGAACTCGAAGCGCATTCGCAATAAAAGCTCGCGCAGCGAGATGTGGTCGGGGACCGTCGGATGACCGATCGCGCCCAGCAGGATTGCATCAAAGGGCCGGAGCATTTCCAGGCCATCCGGCGGCATCATGCGGCCCGCGCGAAGATAATATTCACAGCCCCAATCGAAGGCTTCAAAGGATAAAGTGAAGTTCCTCTGCGCAGCTTTCAAAACTCGGACGGCCGCCGGCACAACTTCCTTGCCAATGCCGTCGCCTGGAAGGAGTGCGATGCGATAAGTTTTCATGGCGATGATGGTTTCAGAATGCATGCCTGAGGCTGATGCCTTCAACGTTCAGGATGACGGGCCTCTTCAGTCAGGGTTGAAAATACCGGTTGCAAAAATGCCATATTATCTCATGATGAGAGGTTCGAGTGCGAGGAATGTTTTCGAAACAATTTGCGGGTTTACCTTCGAGCTTATGAAAAAGATCAAATTAAGCGTCGTTCTTACCGATTCCCAGTTTTGGGCTCCCGCACTGGTGCTCATCCTCGGATTGCTGCTTCTGATTTATCTGCGATAGGCTTTGCGCGCCAGGATG
>Ga0070734_10005267_pt1 | contig 11562 bp, 6 predicted proteins | sample Coa_R1_8_FD_66444 | JGI IMG/M metagenome (GOLD analysis project Ga0070734, IMG submission 66444) | Surface soil microbial communities from Centralia Pennsylvania, which are recovering from an underground coalmine fire - Coalmine... | ecosystem: Environmental > Terrestrial > Soil > Unclassified ...
TGCACCGAGGGACCATCGTATCCGTCAAGCGCCAGCAGGTACTTGTTTTCAAGTTGATCCGCGGGGGAGATTTTTTCGCGGCGCAGCGCTTCGAGCATCGGGACAGGCCCGGATCCGGACCAGATGGGGTTTGCCCAATTGATAGTCAGGCCCGCGTCCAGCGCGTCGGTTTGAGATGCCGCTTCGCACAGCCTCACTCGGAGCGATTGGCGAAGTGCGGCGAGACGATCCGCTTCGCTGGACTGCGGGTCGACGCAGAATTCCAACAAGTCTCGCTTTTCGTCCCCGATTATTACAGTGCCGTGGAGCCTGCCGCGCCAAAACATCCGGCTTTTCTTTGCGCGGAATGGCGCTCGGTCGACCAGCGGCGGATTATTCTGCGACGGATATTCATGGTAATGTGGGAGCGGGTTAATGATGGCAGCACGCCCGGAGTACCTGTGGTACTGGAACACCGGAATAGGGACATTCGTCTCGAAAAATGAACCGTAGTCGAGATAACGGCGGTCCCAGAGGTCGAAAAAATAAGTCGGACCGCTCTCCATGAGCGGCAGATCGCGTTGAATGGCAATCAGGACCAGCAGGTGCATTCTATCAAGAGGACGCGGAGCGTAACACAGAACCTCGCTCCCCTCGATTTTACAGAATCGCCGATAGAATCCGCCCCCCAGGAAGCGGGATCGCTCGAATGCCGCGCAGCCTTTATGTGGAAATTCGCGCGTACAGACCTGCTCCATTGCACGAAAATTATACCAATCCCGCTCGCCCATATGAAAACACAAATCCGCCTCGAGCACGGCATCGCAATCGGGAGCGGCGCTGGCGATAATGAGAGATGCGCTCGTCATCTGGACAATGAAGCTGTCGCAGCCACGGGAAGACCGCCTTTAGTCGAATAGAAGACCGACGGGCCCCCTTTGGGAAATTCGCGGATCGCGCCCCGGCAACATCGCTAACTGTTCTTGCTCACGACGTCGTCGATGTCGTTTTGGAATGCGTCCCAGTCGTCGGTAAACCGCCGCGGCCGACCATTGATAACGAAGGTGGGTACATTCATGATTCCGTACTTGCGGGTGCCCTCGTCCCCGATCTTGCTGATTCTCTGCAGGAGTCCCTGGTTTCCGATGCACGAATCCACTCTTTCCGCGCTCATTCCTTCTTTTCGGGCCATGGTGACAAGGCCTGCATGCACGTCCGGCACGTTATCGACGGGGTCCCACGTCGCCTGGTTTCGCCAGAGGAGATCGAAGAACGAAAAATACTTATCCTGAGGAAGACAACGCGCGATCGCCGCCGCCGCACTATCGGCAGCGCTGAGCGGGAAGATGCGTAGCACGAAATACACTTTCCCGGTATCGATGTATTTCTTCTTCAAGAGCGGGAAAAACTCCATGTCGAAACGGGCGCAATGATGGCACTGCGGCGAAGCGTATTCGATGACCACCACGGGTGCTTTTGGATCGCCGAGCCCCCTATCCCACGCGGTCAGCGTCTTCGCCTGTACCGACCCGGCATGCGAAAAAGAACCCTTCGAATGAACAAACCATACCGCTGCCGCCCCCAGTGCCAGCACCGCTATCACCAGGGAAGCCACCAGAGCTTTGTGGGAGCCGGTGGTGCGGCCCTCGGGATTTGTCATCGCTTCGCCCTTCTGTTTTCGGCTGTTTTGCACACTATGCCCATCGCTGGCGGTCCCCTCCCGAGGTCATCCGCGCTAGATGAGCGGCGGCTCCGCGAGTGCCGCCTTCAACGGACCGAGCCAGGGCTCGAAATTGCGCCATTGCTCGACCGCGTCGCGGTAAATGGGTTTGCGCACCTGTTCCGCACTCGGCGTCAGAACCGCCCGATCGTTTTCCCAGAAGCGAAGGCAGCTTTCCTCGAACGGCAGGCCGCAATAATCCAGCATGCGGCGAATCTCGTTTTCGGTATCATCGACCAGCTGCTCGTACTGTACGAAATGAATCCGGCCAGGCATGACGGATTTCCAGTGCTCCATAAGGCTTACATAAAGGTTGTAGTACCGGCCTAGATCGCGCAGATCGTAAGAGAACGCGGCGTCGCTGGGGAGCTGCTGCTTGTACATGGCAAAGCACGCTGCCATCGGCGCGCGGCGAATGTCGATGATTCTTGCCTGTGGCAGGATCAGATGAATCAGCCCGGCGTCGAGCCAATTCCAAGGTCGCTTGTCGACGAAGTAGGGACGGTCGGTAAGCCGATAGCGGCGCGACCTTGCGAGATACGATTCACCGAGCTCCGCTAGTCGGGCATCGCTCATGTCTTCCAGGCAATCGGGATAGGGACGACCATTGCCGGCGCGGCGGCCAAGCCAAAGTTCGTGCACGATATCGGATATCAGCGGCAGCTCGCGTGTCCCTTCCACCTGGCTGTGACTGGCGAGAATCTGCTCCACGAGTGTTGACCCCGCTCTGGGCATGCCCACGACGAAGAGCGGCGTGATGGCGGGTGAATCCGTAAGGCGCGGCGAACGGGACAGCACAGAAGCGGTAAAGAAACGTTTGTACTGGCGCACCCGGTCGACACTGTGCTTTTCGTTGTAAGCCTCCCCTCGGCCAAGAAACGACCCGCTGATCAGCCGGGCAGCCGACTGATAGGCCGCGAAGCTCGCGCCGAAATCGCCTTTCCGTTCGAGTGTGGCAGCGAGCGCGTAATGCATTCGCATGCGGTGTGTCGGCTCGAGACTGGGATCGGAGAGGTGCGCTTGCATGCTCGCGACGTCGGCATCGGTCAAAAAACTGCCCTTCAGATCGGCGAGACCGCCATAGGCATCCCCAATGTCAGGTGCAATCTCGAGACACTTTCGATAGGCGCGCGCGCTCTCGTCCCTCTTGCCGACGTTGCGCAGCAATCCTGCATATTTCAACCAGACCGAAGGGTCGTGCGGGTGATCGCGGACCATTTCCTCGGCTAAAGGAATCGCCTCCACGAGCTTCCCGGAGCGCTCCAGCGCGTGAACCAGGTACGATGGCCAGCGCGGATTTTTTGGATCCTCGCGGACCAGAATCGCGGCTTGCTCTGCCGACCGCTCGTAGTCACGGCGATTCGTCAACCGAACCACAAGCTCCGCTCTGGCCGCACGCCAGGAAGGGGCCAGCTCCAGTGTTCGATCCAGCAGGGCAATGGCCGTCAGCTCGTCGCCCTCCAGCAATTCAAGATCCGACAGCAGATGCATCGCGGCTGCATCGGTCGGAAATACTTCCAGATGTTTTCGGAGTTCTGCCATCTGGATTGGGCGCTGCTTTGTGGTGGAACCCAGCGTACGTTCCAGCAAAAGCTTTCCCGCATTCAGTTGCTGCGGCGACCGGGCATCGAGGCTTGATTGCCACCTGGCTGACTCGCCCGCACACTGAATCGCTTTTGCCTCGGCTTCCTCGGCTGCCTTATCCTCGCAGGTGAGCCGCAACAGTTCCGCCAGCTTCTTCCAGGCGCCAGGGTGCCTGGGTTCGCGGGTGGTAACCTCCTTCAGCAGGTCGATAGCGTGGCCGTGGAAGCCCATGGCGGCGGAGGTCAGCGCAACTTCGTAATCTTCCGGCTGGGGCGATGTGGCGGCGGCCGAAGCCGAAGCCGCTTCCAGGGCTTTCTTCAACGGACCGAGCCATGGCTCGTAATTCCGCCACTGGTCCAGCCCTTCCCGAAAGATCGGACGGCGCACCTGTTCGGCGCTGGGTGTTATCACCGAGCGGGAAGTTTCCCAGAAGCGGAGACAATTCTCTTCAAACGGCAAACCGCAATATTCCAGCAGGCGCCGGACTTCCCCCTCCGTGTCTTCCACAAGCTGCCTGTACTGCACGCGATGAACATGTCCGGGTAGCACCCTGTCGTAATGATCCATCATGCCCACATATTCGGTGTAGTAGCGGGCAAGATGATCGAAGTCGTTGGTGAACACTGCGTCGGGCATGTTTTGCTTGTACATCCCGAAACAGGCCGCTATCGGTTCGCGCCGGATGTCGACGATCTTCGCGTGCGGCAGGATCATCCGGATGAAGCCGATTTCGTACCAGTTCCACGGACGCTTGTCGATGAAATAGGGCAGATTGGTCTTGCGATAAACGGCAGCGTTCCGAATGTAACGTTGGCCCATCTCCGACAACTGTTCGGGCGTCAAATCCGCCACGCATTCGGGATAGGCCTGGCGCGTGACCAGCAGACGGCTATGCGAGAGCTCGTCGACGACGTTGGCCAACACCGGGAGCTCGGTGGTGGCCTCAACCTGGCTGTGACTTCCCAGAATCTGTTCCAGAAGCGTCGAGCCGGCACGCGGCATTCCCACAATGAAGATGGGCGTGGTGCCCAATGAAGCCGCTTCCGGCGCGCACCTGGCGACGGTTTTCGTAGTAAAGACTGCGCGCCGTCGCCGCAATTCCTGGATATCTTTATCCAGGTCGTAATCGGGCTTTTTCGCCAATGTGGCACTGGCTTCATACGCAGCGAAGCTGTTTTCGAAATCACCCATATGTTCCAGCGCGAGACCAAGCGCGAATTGAAGCGACGCGCGATTGCCGGCATCATCCGCGCTGGAGCGCAGGCATTCCCGAATGGCGGCAACGTCATCGGCTGCGAGAGCACCTCCTGCGAGTTTGGCGAGGCCGACATACGCATCGCCCACTCCAGGGCGTAGCTCGAGTGCCTTGCGGTATTCGCGAATGCTGTCCTCGCTGCGGCCACCGAAGCGGAGAGCTCTCGCGTACCTGCGCCGGAGCCCGGCAAATGTGGGGTTCTCAGAAACCAGGCGTTCGAGTATGGGAATGGCGGTGTCCATGTCGCCGACGTAGAACAGGATATCGCTATACAACACCCTGCCTTCGACATCCTCGGGCTTCATGGTGAGGAAACGCCGGATCTCTTCCAGCGCACGCCCGTGCTGGGCCATCTCGTACAGGACGAATACGTAATCCTTGCGGATCCCCTCATAGGAAGGAGCAAGTTCGACAGCGCGTTCGAAGAGCTTTCGCGCCAGATACAGGTTGCGGCGGTTTGTGTCCGTGGATGCCAGAACACGCATCACGGCCACGTCGGTTACGCGCTCGCGCAATTGGCTTCGTAGCCACCGGTATTGCTCCTCCGGGGTCGGCAATTTCGCAAGGTGTTCGCTCACAGCCTGCTCCGCGGCCTCGATTTCGCCGGGCGTTCGCTCGTCCTTGGCCGGAGGCCACTGCGGGGCGAGTCCCGCGGCCCGTGCGTCGGCTGCGCTCGCCTCCCGATCCTTGCCTTCCAAACGCAACAATTCGGCAAGCTTTTGCCACACCGGACCATGGCTCGGCGCTCGCGTGCTCACTTCCCGCAATATTTTCATGGCTTGTGGGTACAGACCCATGGCAGCCAGGGTCCGCGCACGCTCGAAAAGAACGGAGGGCGAAGCAGCCGCTGGGGGCGGCTCAACCGTTGGTTGCGGTGCAATCGATTCCGCTGCGTCTATCACGTGCCGTTCAGACTCCCTCGCCGGCGGCGAGCGATTTTTTCAAAGGCCCAAGCCAGGGCTCGAAGTTCCGCCACTGTTCCACGGCGTTGCGATAGATGGGGCGCCGCACCTGCTCGGCGCTGGGGGTCAGCACGGCTCTGTCGGTCTCCCAGAAGCGCAGGCAATTCTCCTCGAAGGGCAGCCCGCAGTAATCGAGCATCCGGCGAATTTCGCCTTCCGTGTCCTCTACCAGCCGTTCGTACCGGACAAAATGAACGCGCCCCGGAAGGACGGCTTCCCAATGATCCATCAACCGGACATATCGGTTGTAATAGGCGCCGAGCTTTTCGAGATCATAGGAAAAATCGCAGCTCTCTCGCGGCAACATCTGCTTGTACATGGCAAAGCAGGCTGCCATGGGCTCGCGGCGGATATCGATGATTTTCGCTTGCGGCAGGATCAGGTGGATGAGCCCGACATCAACCCAATTCCACGGACGCTTGTCCACAAAGCAGGGTCGGTCGGTGGTGCGATAGTTTCGCGAATCGGCAATGACCTGGGACCCCAGTGCCGCCAACCGCTCAGGCGAGAGTTCGAGCAAACATTCGGGGTAGGCGTTCGGTGTTACCAATATGCGGCTCCGCATCAGCTCGCGTTTGACATCGCTGATCAGCCCCCGCTCGTCGATTCCCTCCACACGGCTGTGACTGGATAAAATTTGCTCGACAAGCGTCGAGCCGGCACGCGGCATGCCGATAACGAAGATCGGCATGTCCGACGAGACTGCCGGCGCCGGCACCAATCGGGAGCCCAGATTCTCGCGGCTGAACACATCCCGCAACCGCTTCATACCCGATAAGGAATCTTCGATCAGTTCGGGACTTTCGCGCGGTCCGGTGCTCTCGCGCGGTCCGGTGCTCTCGCGCGACTCCGGCTTGATAAGCCAGTGCTCTCGAGCGCCCTCCTCATAGGCGGCGAAGCTGGCAGCAAAGTCCCCTGCGCGCTCCAGCGCCTGTCCCAACGCATAAAAAATCGCTTTCCGCCGCTCCGAAGGCAGCGCTTGCTCCTCCAGTTGCGCCCTCATCTTGCCAATGTCGTCCTCGGTCAGGACCTTCTCTTTCAGTTCGGCAAGTCCCCACCACGCTGCACCCATCCCCGGCTCCAACGCGAGGCATTTTCGATAGGCCTGGACAGCTTCCTCGCGCCGGCCGACCACCCGCAGCGCATTGGCATAGAACAGCCAGAGGTCGATGCTGTTCGGGTCCCGGCGCAGCAAGTCGGTCACAATGTCGATCGCTGCATCGACTTTGCCGCCAAACATCAGCGCATCCGCCCGGAGAAACCTGTAACGGGGATGGTCCGGCGAGGCGGTCAACAGACGCTCGGTCTCCGCCACGGCAGCGAAATCGGTCTCCGCGTTGAGGAATTGGCAGTATTCTTCCCGTGCATCCAGGTAACCAGGACAAATATCCAGCGTGCGTTCGTAAAGCGCGCGGGCCGTGAATTCGTCCCCCGCGCGCTTTTCGAGGCGCGCCAGGAAGCGCATCGCAACCGCGTCCAACGGATTTGTCATGAGATGTCCGCGAAGGGCCACGGCCACGTCTTCCTCGGGCCTGCTCTTGAGCTGGTCGATCAGCTCACGTTCCGCCTCCTGCAAATGTGGCAATGGGCGTGCGTCCACCCCCTTTTTCCACTTGACTTGCTCACAGGCGCGCGCGGCCACTTCGGCCGCATCGGCCTCTCCATCTTCCCCGGCCAGGCGAAACATTTCCGCCAATTTGTGCCAGGCCGGCGCATGATCCGGGGCTCGGGCAGTACAATCGCGCAACACCTCGATCGCGGCGGTATGGTAGGACATCGCCGCGGCGGTCAGCCCGAGTTCGTACAGATGGTCGGGCGAAGCCGGCGTAGCGTGGGGCGAGGGTCTGTGAGCCGCTAAGTCCGGCTCAATGGACGGGAAAATCGGCGACTCAGGTTTCGCCGATGGGACAGCCCTCCCTGGTTCCGAAAGAACCTCGAGCTGAATGTCGGGGCGCCGCTTGACGGCAAACGGCGCACGCAGGGGAGTCTCTTTCGGCAGATGCAATGCGGGTTCTCCGAGGCATGACAGCCACGCTCCCGGATAGCGAATCGCCATCCGCTTGGCAAAGCCAAACTGTGGTCATGCCAAAAAAAGGCCAGCGACGCTGATCGTCGCTGGCCCGCATTCCAGAGATTAAAGCGCAACCTTGCGCTTTAATCATGACGCAAGATCAATGGAAATCGATCTTATAGTTCAGGCGCGCGGTGTCGGTGGTAATATACTGCTGTTTTCCGCACGTGTTGGTGTACGTGAAGTTATAGACGAGATTGTCGTTAAAGTTGAAGCTGTCGCTCGCTATCGAGTTGTTCTTCAGGTCGTATGTCGGCCCGAAGTAGGTGAGGGTCGTGTAGAACCGCTCCCTGCCACCGTAGTAAGTGGTTACGGTATGGAGAGAATTGTGGAGCGTTGCGGCAACGTGGGACTTGATCTTCGCATTCGAGTCCTTCGAAGCTTTTTGCGTCTGACCAGGAGCATTATAGACGTGGCAGGTATAGATTCCCGAGACAGAATTGTACACGCAAGATTCGCTGTACCAGACTTCGCCGCCCAATGAGCTGTGCGTCTGCTTATACCACGTGGCACGGCTCGCGCTGAGCGTGTAGTTGGCAAGCGTGTCGATGTACGTGTACTTGTGCTTCTTCGGTCCTTTGCCGAGGTTGGTCTTGGCATGGAACCCGCCGGGCAGGAACACCCAGCTGTGGCCCTGGTGAATCGCCAGTCCGAATGACTTCGTATTCCCGTTCGGCACTTTTCCAGCCGGGAAGTGCACATTCGCCATCGCCGGCGCCACTGCAAACGCACTCATCGCTGCTCCGGTGAGGAGCGTTGTCGTAAGTTTATCCATTTGGGATTTTCCCTCGAGAGACGAGGCATTGTTGGTATTGGCTACTACCCAGTAACCAAAAGGTCCCGCCCCATGCCCCCGGGTTCGGACACCCTAACAGGAACTTAATCACAGATGTCCCGATGTGCGCAAGCCCCGTTTCCGGATTTGTTTGGGTTCCCGAGCGGTTGACAAGCCTCCAAAGCGCGGGACAGCTTCAGTAACCATTCCACCAGGCATCCAGCCGCCCAACCATTGGTATTCCGTGCCCGTAGCCCCCGACGATATGCACAAGGACACGCCGTCGCCGGACCCTGCGCCTTGGCAGGGCCTGCTGGACGAATTCCGCACGATGGGCGGGGTTGCGCACAACATCGTGCTCCGTCCCTCGGCTTCCGGAAGGGGACTGTTTCCGGAAAATCCCGAGCGTCCGGTCTGTCTGCTCGTGCCCGACAGTCTTCTGTTCCGGACGCGGGATATTGGGCTCGTGGGGGACAGGATTGGAATAGCGGATGGCGTCGAAACAGAGCCACGGACGAAAAGCTTTTTCGAACGCTACCAGACTGAACATTTCTGCGGCGGAGCGCGCACGGAAAGTGCGCGGCTTATCGACATGTTTGATTCGCTTCAGCCGGAGTTGCGAAACAGACTGGCAGCGGAGTTCGGGCTGAAGGATTTCGTGGTGGGAGATCGGGAGAAACGAATCTTCCGCTACTTCTTCAGGAGCCGGGCTATCCGCTGGCGCGGCGACACCTACCTTGTTCCATTGCTCGACCGCATGAACCGCGGTGAACGTGGCCTGAAGGCGAAGCCCGGTCCCGGTGGCGGGCTGCAAATCGAAGGAAGCACGGAGGGAGAAATTCTCCTCAGCTTCGACTCTCAAGACTCGCTCGGCACCTTTACCAAGCACGGCATCGCAGTTCCGCGGATGCATGCCTACAGCGTGCCTACGCGCACCAAAGCCGGTGCGATCGAGCTTGTGATCGGGCGGGATGTAACAATGGGTACGGGGCATCCCGGTTCCGGACCACCTCAGATGCAAGTGGAATCCGGTAACATCCATCTCTCATATCTGACTGTGGGAAATGTCAAATCCCCGCGGCTGCCGCGCGGTATTTTCTACACGCTGATGCGCAAGGCGGGGGTCGCACACGCAGAGGATGCGTTCGATAAGATTCTCTTCGTCAACCGCACGAAATTCCTTTCGCTCCTCGAAGCGCTCGAGCCGCTGAACGGCGAACTCGTCTCGCGCTTGCGCCGCATGGCCCATTTTCAGCTTGCGGCGCTCGCCGAATGCGTGGGGGCGCGGACGCTGTGACACCCGACACTGCGCCGGCACACGATCATTGGTCGTGGGAAGCCATGACCGAAGAGTTTCGTGCCCTGGGGGGGGCTGTGAAAAACATTGCGCCCGGCGAGCACGGGCTGATCGCGATCGACCCCGCGGAGCCCGTCCTCGTGCGCGTTCCGCACGGGCTTCTGGTCCGGACCGAAGACATTGTACTGGAGGACCAAAAGATCCTCCTGAGGGAAAGTGCCGGGCTCTCCGACCCCCTACGTCGATTTTTCGAACGCTACGCAAACGCCGTCAACCTTCACGCTGCGCGGGAAGCGGAAGTGGCCTCTCGCGTCATGACGTTGGCGGCGCTTCCCGACAATGTGCGACAGGCGCTGGCAAACGATTTGGGCCTTGCCGCGCTCCTGCAAGATGACACCGGCCGGGCTATCCAGAGCGGCCTGCTAAAAACCCGGCAGATCGCCTGGCAGGGAGGGCCTGCCATCGTGCCGATTATGGAACTCGCCCGCTATGATCCGGAGGGACTGCGACCGGAGCGCGGAACGAACCTGCAGATTCAGGGATACGCTGCGAAGGAGGTATTTGTACGTTATGGGCCGCAAGACGCGTTTTCCGCTTTTCGCCGGTTTGGTTGCGCGCTTCCCGAAACGGCGGCATTCAGTCTCCCATCGACGGTTACCATCGGGCAGGTTCAGTTCGATATCGGCGTGAATCTGGGAGAAGGCACGAGGCGCGGAAATGACAGGGTGCCGACGATCGCGAGGGATGCGGACAAGGTCTCGCTGTCTTATCTCCTCCTTGGCGATCGGCGATCCCCCGCCCTGCCCCGCAGCATTTTTCGCACGCTGATGACGGAATCCGGAATAAACAATCCGGACGAGGTCTTCGATTTGATCGTTCGTTCGAACGCGCTGAGGTTCATCAGGCTGCTGCAGAACCTCGAGCCGTACGAGGGAGAAATGATTTCGACTCTTCGAACTGTGGCCAGGTATCAGCTCGAAGCGATCAGCCACTGTGTCGGCAGCAGAAAAATCGCCCCGGCGCCGAGTGCATCGCCCAACGCAGCGGCTTGACTGGACATCGATCCGGTCCTAGGGAAACTGAGGTTCATGTATCGATATGATCTGGGAGTGATCTTGATGAAACGGATTGCAGCTGGAGCGATTCTTGTTTTCCTAGGCGCCAGCGCTCCTGCGCAAACTCCGCCCGCCGAACCACATGGGCAAACTCACCCGATGAACAAATGCTTCTCCGACGTGCGCAAGTTTTGCAACAATGTCCTCCCCGGCGGCGGCCGAGTCATCGCCTGCCTTCGCTCGCACGCAAAAGAGGTTTCGCCTGATTGCCATGCCATTTTGCCCTCCCTCCATGCGCCGACTTCGCCCACGCCTGCCCCCCATGGTCCCACGCCGCCAAAATAGCGCCTTCCGATCCGCGGGGAATCCGCAATCCCGCGCTGCGAGGATGGCGGCGGTTGCCAAAGGTCGATATTCCTGATTCGTTGCGCGACTGCCGGGTAGGCTGACACCGTCGAGAAACACGGGTCACTCCTCCTTCCAGCCGCAATGGATCTCACTTCCTGATGCGCAGCGAGGCCTTCGACTTCATTTCCAATCTCGGCACGCTCGGCCAGATCATCCTGGGCGCGTGCCTGGCCACAGCGGGGGGCCTCGCCGCCAACCAGCTCGAATGGCGTGTCCAGATGCGGCGGCGCGAGCGCAATGCGGCGCTGTTCTTCGGCGAAGTGCTGTCGACGTTCCTCATCATTCTGAAGCGCGCGCACGAGTCCAAACAGATCGGCGAGCCCTTCGGCCCACTGACCACGCGGGTCCTTCGTTCGGCGCGGTGCGAGCTCGAAATGTACGAACGCAATCGCGAGAACATTCTGGACTTGCGCGACGCCGCCTTGCGCGGGCGCATCTATGCGCTGACGCACCGTC
>Ga0070734_10005269_pt1 | contig 11558 bp, 11 predicted proteins | sample Coa_R1_8_FD_66444 | JGI IMG/M metagenome (GOLD analysis project Ga0070734, IMG submission 66444) | Surface soil microbial communities from Centralia Pennsylvania, which are recovering from an underground coalmine fire - Coalmine... | ecosystem: Environmental > Terrestrial > Soil > Unclassified ...
GGGGTGTCGATTCCTGCGGCCGGCGTTCGTGACCAGAGTGAGCTCGCCGGTCAGGGCGCGGGCCGCAGGACAAGGAGGTCATCATGGGCAGGCTGGTCGTGACCGAGTTCATCTCCCTCGATGGGATCATCGAAGACCCGGGCGGCGCCGAGGGCACCGAGCAGGGCGGCTGGAGCTTCCGGCACCCGGCCGACGAGGGCCAGGCGTACAAGGGCGACGAACTGGAGCGCGCCGACGCCCAGTTGCTCGGCCGGGTCACCTACGAAGGGTTCGCCGCCGCGTGGCCGGCGATGGAGGACACCGCAGGCGAGTTCGGCAAGAAGATGAACGCGATGCCGAAGGTAGTCGTCTCGACCACCCTCACCGAGGCGACGTGGAACAACACCACGATCATCTCCGGTGACCTGGCCGCCGAGGTCAACCGGATGAAGGAGCGGTACGAGGGCGACATCCTGGTCGCGGGCAGCGCGACCCTGGTGCACGCGCTGACCAGGCTGGGCCTGGTCGACGAGTACCGGCTGATCGTCCACCCGGTCGTGCTCGGCAAGGGCAAGCGGCTGTTCGGCGAGGAGAACGCGGGCACGGACCTGGAACTGGTCGAGTCCCGCAAGGCAGGCCCGGATGTGCTGCTGCTGATCTACCGCCCGGTGAAGCCCGCGGCAGCGTAAGGGCGACGGCCCTGGCCGGCAGGGCGGTGCGGCGTGCCGCCCGGCCGGTTACGCCTTGGCGCCGTTCGAACGCTGCGCGGCCGCCTTGGCCAGCAACTCCAGTTCGTCGACCAGGTAGCTGGCGAGCGTGTCGATGTCGGGCACCAGCTCACGGCAGCTCGTCAGCCCGAAATGCAGCTTGCCGAGATACCCCACCACCGTCATGTTCAGCCCCTGCCCCGCGGTGATCACCGACACCGGGTAATGGGCAAGCAGCTTGGCCCCGCACAGGTAGACCGGCACGTTCGGGCCGGGCACGTTGGAGATGGTCACGTTGAACGGCGGCAGCCGGTGCAGCAGGCCGGTGGCGAACACCACCCGTGCGGCCCGCGCGGTGAGCGCGGGCATCGCGAAATCGCTGATCTGGTCGACCAGTCCCTGCGGAATGGCGGCCTGCTGCGCCTTCGCGGCCTGCGTGGCGGCGTGCGCAAGCTCCAGCCGGTTCTCCGGGTCAACGGCGCTGGTGGGCAGCGCCGCCAGCATGGCCGACACCTTGTTGCCCAGCGCCCCCTTGCTCGCCGGGTCCCGGACGGACACCGGGATCATCGCGATCAGCGGCGACTCGGGCAGCGCCTCGTGGTCGGCCAGCCAGCGGCGCAGCGCGCCCGCGCACATCGCCAGGACGACGTCGTTGACCGAGACCCCGTAGCTGTTCTTGACCGCCTTCACCACGTCCAGGTCCACGCTGCGGAACGCCACCCGGCGATGCGGCGTGATCGGCTGGTTGAACGGCGTGGCGGGGGCCCGGCCGGGGGCGGTCGCGATGACCCCGCCGTCGCCGCGGTTCAGGCCGAGGACCCCGCCGACGAGGCTGCCGGCGGTCGGCGCGAGGGTGGGCAGCACGCGCACCATTTCATTGGCGATACGAACGGTCTGCACGGGCCGCCATGCCAGCCGCACAGCGGCCAGCGCGGCCAGTGTGGCGGGACCGGGCGGCCTGCCCGGCCGGAACGGCTCGCTGGGCGGCACCTCACGTCCCGCCGGGCTCAGGTCAAGCAGCACGGTCAGCAGCTCCGCGCCGGACACGCCGTCGATCGCGGCATGGTGGATCTTCGTGTACACCGCGGCCCGCCGCCTGGCCAGCCCGGTGATCAGGTAGATCTCCCACAGCGGCCGGCTGCGGTCGAGCGGCCTGGCGTGCAGCCGGGCGATCTGCTCGGTGAGCTGGGCGTCCGAGCCCGGCCGCGGCAGCGCGATCTCGCGGATGTGGTACTCGATGTCGAAGTCGGGGTCGTCGGCCCAGTACGGCTGGTCCAGGCCGAGCGGCACGTTGAGCAGCTTGCGGCGCAGCACCGGAACCAGCGGCAGCCGGTCCGCCATCACATCGGTGAGCCGGGCCAGGGTCAGCGGCTGCGGCGCATCCCTGGGATCCAGCACGGAGACGCCGCCGACGTGACCGGTGGCGTTGGCCGTCTCCAGGGCGAGGAACGCAGCGTCAAGGCCGGTCAGTTGCTGCATCGCGATCCTCCTCGGCGAGACCCAGATTCTCCCGGTTCAGCCCACCCAGCTAGTCCTGGCGATGATCATGGCGCTTCGGCTTCTATGACGACCATATCCCCATGATCATCAACGGCTTGGCGGGCTGCGGCGGGTTCAGAGGTCGTCCTCGATGTTGCCCGGGCTGTTCTGGTCGAAGTACTTGCGGTCCTCCTCCACCATCTTGGCCACATCCTCGGTGGCCGCCCTCTTGATCTCCTCGATCTTCGGGTCGGGCGCGTGGCCCCGTGGCATGACCAGGCGTTCGAACCATGTCTGCCCGCTGGCACGGTCGCGGTCCCGGAACTTGGCGAACAGACCCATTGTTGCTCCTCGGTCGACACCATCGGCGTTCCCCCACCGCGGCTGTTCATTCCGCGAACGGCCAGGATGACTTACCGCCACCACGCCAGGGTCAAGTAGAGCAGGTACCCGTTCAGCAGCACGATCACCGCGGTCACGCCGGCGGCTGCCGCACTGGTCGGGCGCCGGTTCACCAGCGGGCCCATGATGTCGGCGCGCCGGGTCAGCAGGACCAGCGGCACCAGCGCGAACGGGATGCCGAAGGAGAGCACCACCTGCGAGACCACCAGGCTGGCCGTGGGCGGCAGCCCGGCGGCAAGCACGATCAGGGCCGGCAGCATGGTCAGCCCGCGGCGCAGAAACAGCGGTATGCGCCGGCCGAGGAAGCCCTGCATGACCACCTGGCCCGCGTAGGTGCCGACGCTGGAGGACGACAGCCCCGAGGCCAGCAGCGCGACCGCGAACGCGAGAGCGGCGCCCCCGCCGGCGAGCCTGCCGAGCGTGTCGTGCGCCGCCGGGATCGTCCCGCCGCCCTGCCCGCCCGGCTGGCGCGCCAGCGACGCGGCCACGAACAGCATCGCAAGGTTGACCAGCCCGGCGGCACCCAGCGCGATGACCACGTCGAGCCGCTGGAAGCGCAGCACCCGGAGGCGCTCGGCGTCGCTGCGGCAGGGCACCCGCGACTTGGTCAGCGCCGAATGCAGGTAGACCACGTGCGGCATCACGGTGGCCCCGATGATGCCCACGATCAGCAGCAGACGGCCGCCGCCCAGCGCGGGGACCAGGCCGTGGCTCGCGGCGGCCGGGCTGGCTCCGACGGCCACCAGGTCGTAGGCGAAGCCGAGGAGGACCAGGCCGAGCAGCGCGGCGATGGCGAGCTCGAAACGCCGGTAGCCGCGCTGCTCCATGGCCAGGATGCCGAACGCCACCACCGCGGTGACCAGCCCGGCGGCCAGCAGCGGCAGATGGAACAGCAGGTTCAGCCCGATCGCCGCGCCGACGAACTCGGCCAGGTCGGTAGCCATCGCGACAAGTTCCGCCTGCACCCACAGGCCGATGGACACCGCGCGGGGCAGGTGGTCACGGCACAGCTCCGGCAGGTCACGGCCGGTCGCCACGCCGACCTTCGCCGACAGGTACTGCACCAGCATGGCCATCAGGTTGGCCAGCAGGATGACCCAGACCAGGCCGTACCCGAACCGGGCGCCCGCCGAGAAGTTGGTCGCGAAGTTGCCCGGATCCACGTAGGCAACGGCCGCCACGAACGCGGGGCCGAGCAGCGCGAGCACACCGGGCAACCGGCCCGGGGCACGTCCCCGGCGGAGCAGGCGGCCCCCGTCACGGACCGAGGCGCGCCGCGTGACCCGGGTACCTGCCGGCTGCGCGCGCCGCGCAGCCGGCAGGTCAAGCGCGGGGTCTGCGGCCACCGCGGCCGCTAACCGACCGAGGGGCCGAGGCCGAGCGACTGCGGCGTGCTGGCGTCGGGTGACGGCTGATGCAGCCCCTCATCCAGCGGGCCGAACTCCGTCATCAGCGCGCGGCTGCCGCCCCACGGGGTTTGTTCCTCGGCGACCAGTGTGTTCGTGGTGAGCAGCAGGCCAGCCACGGAGGCGCCGTTCTGCAGCGCGGACCTGGCCACCCGGAGCGGGTCGATGATGCCCATCTCGATCATGTTGCCGAACCGGCCGGCCAGCGCGTCGAAGCCCTCATCCCGGCCGAGCCCGGTGACCCGGGCCACCACCTCCTGCCCGGAGTAGCCCGCGTTCGCGGCGATCAGGTATGTGGGGGTGGCCAGCACCTTCCGCACGATCTCCACGCCGGTCGCGTAGTCGTCCTTGACCTCCAGATCGTCCAGGGCGGGCTCGGCGTGCAGCAGCGCGGCGCCGCCGCCCGCCACGATTCCCTCGGCCATCGCCGCCCGGGTGGCCGCGAGCGCATCCTCGACCCGGTGCTGCAACTCCTTCAGTTCCGCGGGCGTGGGCGCGCCCACCTTGATCACCGCGACCTTGCCGGACAACGCCCCGATCCGCTCGGTGAGCACGTCCTCGTCCACGCCGAACGTGGCCCGCTCCAGCTCGGCGCGAAGCTGGCCGAGGCGGAACTCCACGTCGGCGCCCGAGCCACCGCCGTCGATGATCGTGGTCCGCTCGGCGTTGGCCCGCACCTGCCTGGCCCGGCCGAGCTGGTCCAGCGTCATCGTCTCCAGGGTGAACCCGGCCTGCCTGCTGTACACGGCGCCGCCGGTGATCGCGGCGATGTCCTCCAGCTTGTGCAGCCGACGGTCACCGAAGCCGGGCGCGCGCACCGCGAGGCACTGGAAGACCCCGTTCACGTGGTTGTGCACCAGCATGGAGAGCGCGGTGCCCTCGACGGTCTCCGCCATGATCACCAGCGGCCGCGGCGCTCGCATGATCTTGTCGAGCAGCGGCATGAGCTGCTGCACCTTGGTGATCTTCTCGCTGCACAGCAGGATGTAGGGGTCGTCAACGATGGCTTCCAGGCTGGCTGGGTTCGTCACCAGATACGGCGACAGGTAGCCGTTGTCGACCTCGAAGCCCTCGACGAAGTCGACGGTCATCCCGTGCGCGGCGGACTCCTCCACGGTGACGATGCCACCGTCGCCGACCGTGTGCAGCGCCTTGGCGATCACCGCGCCGACCGCGTCGTCGTCGTTCGCGGAGATCGCGGCCACCCGGGCGTAGTCATGCTCGGTCTGCACCGGGTAGGCGACGCTCTGCAGGTGCTCCACCAGGCGTGCCACGGCCATGTCGATGCCGCGCTTGACCAGCACCGGGTTGGCGCCGTCGCCGATGGCCCGCACGCCCTCGGCAACGATCGCCTGGGCGATCACCGTCGCCGTGGTGGTCCCGTCGCCGACGATGTCGTTGGTCTTGATCGCCGCTTCCTTGACCAGCTGCGCGCCCATGTTCTCGAACTGGTCCCGCAGGTGGATCTCGCGGGCGATCGTCACGCCGTCGTTGGTGACCACCGGGGAGCCGGTGATCTTCTCCAGGATCGCGTTGCGCCCCTTGGGCCCCAGCGTCGAGGAGACCGCGTCCGCCAGCTGGTCCACACCGGCCTGCAGCAGGGCGCGCGCCTCGGCGCCAAAACGGAGTTCCTTGGCCATTGCTCCTCCTCCTAAAGCCGGCCGGTCAGGGAACGAGGATCGCCCGGCCGCGGACCCGGCCGGCGTCCAGGTCGGCGACGGCGTCGGCGGCGGCATCCAGCGGATACGTCCGGGTGTGCAGGGTCACCCGGCCGCCCTCTGCCAGGGCCATCAGCTCGGCGAGGTCGTTGTAGGTGCCGACGATGTTCCCGATGATGTTGCGCTCGGTGGAGATGATGTCGAGCGTGGGGACCTGCACGGTGCCGCCGTAACCGATGACGAAGTAGGACCCGCCGCCACCGGTCATCGCCCACCCGTCGGCCTCGGCGCCCTGCTCGGCCACGAAGTCGAGCACGACGTTCGCGCCGCTGCCGCCGGTGAGGTCACCGACCGCCTCGACCTGCGTGCCGTCGGCCACCACGGTGTGGTGCGCGCCGATCTGGGCGGCCAGCTTGAGCGCGTCGGGGTTGCGGTCCACTACGACGATCGTGGTGGCGGTGAGCGCGGCCAGGCACTGGACGCCGATGTGGCCCAGGCCCCCCGCCCCTATCACGACCGCCGTCGTGCCCGGGTACAGCAGCGGAATGGCCTTGCGTACCGCGTGATAGGCGGTGATGCCGGCGTCGGCGAGCGCGGCGACGTCGGCCGGCTGGGTGCTCGGGTCGAGCTTGACGCAAGCCCGGGCCGAGGTAAGCAGGTACTCGGCCATGCCGCCGTCGTGCGACAGGCCCGGGAAGGAACTGGCGATGCAGTGCATGTCGTCGCCGGCCCGGCAGGCCCGGCAGACCCCGCAGGTGAGCAGCGGGTGCAGGATCACCGTGTCGCCAACGGCCACGTTGGTGACCGCGGCGCCGACCTCGTGTACCCAGCCGGCGTTCTCGTGGCCGAGCGTGTAGGGCAGCGCCGGGTGCATCGCCGCATCCCACTGCCCCTCGATGATGTGCAGGTCGGTGCGGCAGACGCCGGCCCCGCCGATCTTGACAACGACGTCGAGCGGGCCCCTGACGCTGGGCTCGGGCACCTCGTCGACGACGGGCTGCTGATGGTAACCGTGGATCCGGACAGCCTTCACTGGGCTCTCCTCTCCTCCGCGGTGGCCTGTCCAAGGCCCGCGGAGTCGTATCTGTGCCGCAGCATGCCGCGGCAGATGCTGCTGTTCGCCTCGATGCTGATCCGCGTGGACCTGGCCCGCCGCAGGTGTAGCGGGGCCGCCTCCTCGCGGATCCGCTCCCCGGTGGCCGGGTCGATTACCAGCGGCGCCCCCGGCCCGGCAGGCAGGCCCAGCTCGGACCGCCGTTGCCGCAGCCGGTCCAGCGCGGCGGACGTGGGCACCTCGCCCAGCGTCATCGCCAGCAGGGCGGCCCGGGTGACCCCGGCGGCCAGCAGCGGACGGCACACCTGGTCGGTACCGGCCAGGACGGCCTTGCGCAGGAAGTCCGCGCGCAGCCCGTGCAGTTCGCTGACCGCCTCGCCGTCGAACGACGCGGCGAAGCCCGCCTGCGCGGCCACGCCGCCGTTGATCGCATCCGAGGCGAAGTGGTCCTCGAGGACCACTTCGGTGCTGCGCACCCCTGATACCGCGCTGACCGCGTCGTAGGCGTCGGCCACCATGAGGAAGGCGAAGTTGGGCGCGCAGAAGTAGGTGGGCAGGCGCAGCCTGACCTGTGCGTCTCCGTCGGCCGAGACGGTGCACGACGTGACGAAGCCGAGTGAGGTGATCGGCTCGTCAAGCTCCGGGTCGCGCACCGTCCCCAGCGCCGTCATGGCGCGATCGAACGTCGGAGAGGAGGCCCTGGAGGAGGAGCCGCCAGGGCCTCCCGCACGGCTGGTTGCCGGGGCCGTCATGCCCCCGCAACCAGCTGGGCGTCATCCTGCGCGGCCGGAGTGCCCGCGTCAGCCGGGAGCCGGAACTCCGCGGGGACCTCGATGCCGTACAGCTTGGCCGCGTTCAGGCCGAGGATCTTCTTCTTGCCCGCAACGCCAAGCCGCGGGTAGTCGGCGAAGTCTTCGGAGGCGGGGAAGTCCCAGTCCACGAAGCCCTCGACCTGCCACTTGGGTTCCCAGATGGCGTAGTCGCTGCCGAACAGCATCTTGTCCTCGCCGACCCAGAACAGCAGTTCGCCCATGACCCTGGCGAAGAACCTGGGCCGGGCGTGCATCAGCGCGCCGATAGCCACGGCCAGGCCCGCGTACACGTTCGGCTCCTGCGTGGCCATGTAGCAGAAGTCGTCGATGCGGGGCAGCCCCACGTGCTCGACGATGAAGTTCAGGTCGGGGAAGTCGGTCGCGGCGTGGTCCACGTCGGCCACGTCGAACGCGTCCTTGTCCAGCGGCCAGATCGTCGGGCCCTTGTGCACGTGGATGTTCTTGATCCCGAGCTCCTGGCACTTCTCCAGGTACCGGTACGCGCCCGGGTCGGTGAGCTTCCAGCCCCGGGAACCGTTGTTCCACTCGGCGGTGTACAGCTTGCAGCCCTTGGAGCCGAACCGCTCCACGTTGTGCCGGAGCGTCTCCAGCCCCTCGTCACCGTCCCGCGGATCCCAGCGGGTGTTGTAGACGAACTTGCCCGGGTGCTTCTCGCCCATCAGCGCGTTGCGCTCGGTGGTGTTGAAGCCCTCCTTGTACCACTCCTTCAGGTAGGTCGGCTGGAACACGGCCACGTCCACATAGCCGTCCTCGAAGACGTCCTTCATCAGGTCGTCCTCGGAGTACTTCTGGAAGTGCTCCAGCGACCAGTGCGTCTCCGGCGGGCCCAGGCCCATGTAGGCGTGGAAGCATTCGATCCAGCCCTTGGCGTATTGCTCCGCCCCGGGCACCCAGTTGTCCGGGGCGGCGTTCCAGTAATGCATGTGGCCGTCTACCACGAAGTACTTCTCGCCGTTCTTCTCGTACACCGTGTCTCCTCCTTGCCAGGTGTCTCTCGGCCGGGTTCGCGCCAGCGGAACGTGCCGCTACGCGGATGTGGGGGTGAGGTCGAAGCCGAGGTATTCCGCGGCGTCCTCGGGATTGGCGAACATGATCGTCCGGTCGTCCAGATGGATCATCCGGCCGTAGTGCGTGGACATGCTCTCCTCGAACTCGGCGGCGTCGAAGTAGCCGGGTTCCTCGCCCAGGGCCTCGGAAACATCGTCGTAGAGGAGATCAAACCTGCCGGTCCCGTCGACCCGGATCATTGACGGCAGGTAGGTCACCTTGACGTTGGGCAGCTTGGAGAGGACCTGCGCCACGACCACGCCGACCTGGTTGTTCATGAGCGTGTAGCCGCACATGTTGGACGCGGTGTTGTCGGACTTGTACGGGCTTTCTGCCGTTTTGAAGGTCGTCACTGTGCCAACTCCTTCGGTGCTTCCAGGCTGAGCGAGGACAGGATTGCGGCGAAGCGGCTCTTGGCGGCGTCCAGGCCGTCCTCGAACCGGGGGGGCTTGGCGTCCGGCTGCGACCACAGCGGCTGAAGCTTGCGGGCGGCGGCGATGGCCCGCGGCACCCAGAGCCCCAGCCACTCGTTCAGATACGTCTTGTTGTGGTCGGCGAACTCGCGGTCGGCGGTGAGCAGTTCGAACATCGCGACCGTGTAGCGCAGGTCCCGCTCGGCGAAGTCGTACTCAGCGGCGCCCACGATGGTGGGCGTCACGAAGTCGCCGTTGCGCGGCGCGGCGTGCTGCACCAGGCCGCTGCGGAACAGCTCGCCGACCAGCGGCTCGAACACCACGTTGGCCGCGAAGATGGCCTCGCACCAGTCGTCGATCCCGGTGAGCTGCTCGGCCACCTCGCGCACGCCCTGCCAGGCCGGGTCGGAGTTCCACGTCTCCAGGTGCGCCGACCCGTCGAAGCCGTCGATCTCCTCGGTGAGCGTCAGGTTGTACAGCGCCAGGTCCTGCGCCGCCCGGATCCGGTGCATGCTGTTCACCGAGATCGCGTTGTTGTGCATGTTCGTCGGGGCGCGCCGGTTCGCGTTCGCGTACAGGTACAGGCCGAGGCCGTGGTCCACGTGCATCCACGCGCCGACGTTGCGCTCGACGAAGTGGACCCAGTTCTGGCTCCACTGCTCGAACGCCTTGGTCTGCCGCGCGTTGTCGATGTTCTGGTTCACCTGGCGGACGACGTTGGCGTTGTACCGGTAGAGGGTGAGCTCCCACTCCTCGTTCGGGTCACGGAACTCGTGCCAGCCGTGCGCCGGCCAGTCGTAGCCCCGCCCACCGGAACCCGGGTAGCGCTCCGGCTCGGGCCGGTCCGACCCCCATGCCTTGAGCACGGTCCAGTCCAGCGGGTAGCCGCCGCGGCCGTCGGAGAACCCGTACAGCCAGCCCTGCGCGAGGTAGTGCCGCGGGTCCGGCTGGACCTCCACGGTCACGTCCTCGTACTTCGACTGCTTGCGCTTGGCCGGGGTGTAGTAGTTGAACTGGCGGGCGTTGGAGTCGGGAAACTCCTTGGCACCGGCTTCCGCGTCGGTGAAGACCGGCTTGGGAACACTGCGCTCAGGAGCGGTTGTCATTGGGTTCTCTCCTTCTTGGGCGGGGTGGCGGGGCCAGGGCTTCTTGGGCGGGGTGGCGGGGCCAGGGCTACTTGGGCGGGGTGGCGGGGACAGGGCTAGCAGCGCGCGTTACGAAGGCCGTGGAGCTGGGCGCCTGGCGGGTCTGGCACGGCCTCACCCCTCCTCGGGATCACCGGTCGTGGTGAACTTGTCGTAGTAGATGCGCTTCTCCGGCACGCCCAGCTGGCCGAGCAGCGGAATCGCCGCTTCGACCATGGGTGGCGGACCGCAGATGTAGGCATGCGTCCTGGACAGGCCGGACTCGTGCCGCCGGACCACGTCGGTGATCAGGCCGGTCTCGCCATCCCAGGCGTCGCCGTCGGCGGGCTCGGACAGCGCGGGGACGTAACGGAAGCCCGGGATGGCCTCCGTCAGGGCCCGCAACTCCGCCTCGAAGCAGAGGTCGCGCTTGCCGCGGGCGCCGTAGTAGTAGGTGGCCTTCCGGGTGATGCCGCGCTCGGCCATGGACCGCAGCAGCGACAGGATCGGCGCCATGCCGGCCCCGCCGCCGACGAAGATCAGGTCGGCGTCGTCGCCCTCGCGCAGCGTGAACACCCCGTACGGGCCGCTGAGGTTGAGCCGGTCGCCCACCTGGACGCGCGCGTCGAGGAAGTGGGAGAACAGCCCGTCCGGGTAGACCTTGATCACGAACTCGAGCTGGCCGCTGTCCCTGGCCGAGGTGTTGGCCATCGAGAACGAGCGGGTCGCCTCGGTTCCGGGAACCTCGATGTCCATGTACTGGCCGGGGAAGAACTTGATGTCCGCGGGCTCGATCAGCTTCAGCACCAGGTGCCGCATGTCGTGGGTGACCGGGTCCTTGGACACCACCTCCGCCACGGCCTGCGTGATCGGCAGGCCGGAGCGGATCATGTCCTCGTCGTAGTTGAGCAGTTCGATCGTGAGGTCTTCGTAGGCGTGCGCCCGGCACAGCAGCGTGTAGCCCTCGTCCTTTTCGAAGTCGGGCAGCGCGAAGGTGGAGTACCTGTCGAGTTCGATGTCGTCGCCGTCGAGCACGAACGACTTGCAGGAGGAGCACTGCCCTTCCTTGCAGCCGTGCATGAGCATGACGCCCTGCTCGAAAGCGGCGCGCAGGATCGTCTGCTCCTCGCCGACCTCGATCTCGATGCCGACGGGCTCGAAGCGCACCACATGCTTGTCGCCCATGACTCCCTCGACGGTTGCCTGATGTGACTGCTGGCCGGGCGCGGCGCGGCCGGGAACGCGCGGGCTGGGGGGCGGGCCGCGGCCATTGCCGCGGCCCGCCCCGGTTTGCCCCGGGTCAGCTGTCCTCGCGCGCGAACCGGCCTGCCGGGCCGCCGCGCACGTAGCTGGCGTGGAACGCCGCGCGCTCCTCGTCGGACATCTGGTTGAGCAGGACGTTCGGGCTCTGCACCGGGCCCATCCGGCGCAGGTGGTCCAGCGTCCACATCTTCTT
>Ga0070734_10005270_pt1 | contig 11558 bp, 9 predicted proteins | sample Coa_R1_8_FD_66444 | JGI IMG/M metagenome (GOLD analysis project Ga0070734, IMG submission 66444) | Surface soil microbial communities from Centralia Pennsylvania, which are recovering from an underground coalmine fire - Coalmine... | ecosystem: Environmental > Terrestrial > Soil > Unclassified ...
TTTCTCGAAAAAAAGGCCGCCAACAATGCGATGGAACTGATGACGCGCTGGCCCGACGACTGGACTCCGGGCTGGGTGGAGACCATGACCGGCATTGCCCGCGACGAAGCGGCTCACCTCGCTCAGGTCAGCCGGATCCTGATCCGGCGCGGGGGCCGGATCCCGCGTGTGCATAAGAATTCCTACGCCAACAGTCTGCGTCTGCTGGTGCGCAAAGGAGAAGTCTCCGAAATTCTCGACCGGCTGTTCGTTTCGGCGCTCATCGAAGCCCGCTCCTGCGAGCGCTTCGCCGTGCTCGCCGCGGCATCGCAGGATGCCGAACTCGCGGCCTTCTACCAGGCGCTCTATTCGTCGGAGCTCGGCCATTACAAGGTCTTTCTGAAGCTGGCGCGCAGGATCGCGCCAGACGCGGTCGTGGAGAAGCGATGGCAGGAGATGCTCGCGGCGGAAGCGGAAATCCTGGCCCAGCAGCCCGAAGGACACGCCATTCATTCCGGCGCATAATAGCGTTAAGGTATTGGATGACTGAGATCACACAGGAGGGTTTGGTTTCAGCCGCGATGGCGGAATACGCAGCCGGTAAAACCGAGGCTGCCGTTGGACTTTTGGAATCGGCCGTCTCAAACTTCCCGTCAGCGGCGCTGTGCCACTATCATCTCGGGACGATTTACTGGAGCCAGAGCCGGATGGACGATGCGGTCGCCTGTTTTGAACGGGCGCGCGATCTGGATCCCGCCGTCGCCGAGATTCCTTATCAAAAAGGAGTGGAGTGCGCCCGGGAGGGCGAACTCGGGGATGCTGAATCGTGGCTCGGGCTCGCGCTGGCGTTTCGCCCCGACCATGCGTTCGCGCTGCTTTGTCTGGGCGACGTGCTGCGCCGGCTTGGCCGTGTGGAGGATGCGTTGCCGCTGCTCGAAAAGGCGGCCGGGCTGGTACCGGAGTATTGGAAGGCGCATTCGGATCTGGCGCTGGCCCTTTGCGACGCGGACCGGCTGCTGGAAGCTGCATCGGCGCTCGAGACCGCATCGCGGCTGCACCTTCCCGATGTCGCCGGCCGGGACGCGACGGTGGCGTGCAACCTCGGTGTGGTGCGCCGGTTCCACGGCCGTCCGTACGACGCGATCAAGCTGCTCACTGAATCTGTGCGGCTCGCCCCGGATTTTGCGGAAGCCCATTTGAACCTGGCTTTCGCGCTGCTGCAGGCCGGGCGCTTCGAGGAAGGCTGGCACGAATACGAATGGCGTCCGAAGATTGCGTTATCGCCGCATCGGCCCTTGGAAGCTCATCTCCAGGCCGGGCTTTCCCTCGAAGGCAAGACGGTCCTGTTGCACGAAGAACAGGGCTTGGGCGATCTGATCCAGTTCGTTCGTTATGCGATACCGCTGGAACGAATGGGCGCGAAGGTAGTGATTGCTTGCAATGAAGCGGTTCATTCGCTGATCCGCAACGCCCGCGGCGTGGCGGATGTCGTGCCGAGTGACGATTCGCTGTCTCTGTTCGATCTGAATACTCATCTTCTGAGCCTTCCCCGGATCTTTCACTCGGTTCCGGCCGAGGTGCCGTATTTGCAGGCCGATCCGGAGCGCGTCGCGGCATGGCAAAAGAAGTTTGCAGAGGAAAAGCGGCTGCGCGTCGGCGTGGTGTGGGGAGGGAATCCTGGAAATTCGTACGATCGCAGACGGTCCATCCCCTTGGCGCATCTCGCGCCGTTGTTGTCGAATCCCCAGGTGGCTTTTTACGCCTTGCAGCGCGGGCCGCGCATGCAGGAACTCGATCAACTGGACGCGGATGTGAAGATCGTGAACCTGGAGGAAGAGTGTGACGGGATCATGGACACAGCCGCCGCTATGATGGGGCTGGATCTGATCATTTCCGCGGATACGATGCCGGCGCATCTGGCGGGCGCTTTGGGAAAACCTGTCTGGCTGCTTCTGCCGTTCGCGGCGGATTGGCGCTGGATGCTCGCACGCGAAGATAGCCCCTGGTATCCCGGGATGCGTCTTTTTCGCCAAAGACGTCCTGGCGAATGGGATGGCGTGGTGGAACGGGTGGCGAGGGCTCTTGACGAACGCAGGTCGCTATTGCCGCTTGGCGACTTGGAAATGGCTTAGCGTATCGGCGTACGCGGCGACGCCTTTGTAGAGGGCTTCCGCGATTTTCTGGCGCTGCTCAGGCTTGCGGAGCAAGGATTCATCGGCGGAGTTGGTCAGGAAGCCGATCTCGGCCAGGACGCTGGGCATGGTCGCGCCGATGAGCACCACGAAGGGCGCTTTCTTCACGCCGCGATCCTTGGCGGCTGCGTTGCCTTTGGATGAGATCGCGTAGAGCGAGGTTTGAATCCGCCCGGCAAATTCGCGGGATTCGTCGATCTTGTCCTTCATCGCGAGCTTCTGGAGCACATCTTTCAAATCGAAGATGGAACGTTCGGAACTCGCGTTTTCACGCGCGGCTAGATCCAGCGCATTCTTCGACGTGGTGTAGTTCAGATAGTACGTCTCGACTCCGGCGGCATTGCGGTACGGCGAGGAGTTGGCGTGAATGGAGAGGAATAAGTCGCCCTTGTGATCGTTGGCGATCTGAGTTCGCTCCTCGAGAGGAATGAAGGTGTCGTCGTCGCGCGTATAGATTACTTCACTTCCCAGCCGGTCTTGGAGCATCGCACCCAATCGCTTCGCGACATCGAGGACCACGTCTTTTTCGTACAAGCCGGACGGCCCATGGGTTCCGACGTCGTGGCCACCGTGGCCCGGATCGATCACTACGCGGCCCAGCTTGAGGCCCAGCACCCTGGTGAGGGACTGGTCGCCGCTTTCGCTATGTTTGGCCGGCAGAGGCGTCACGGCCGGTTTCGTGTCGGCGGGCTTGGGCGGAGGCGGAAGGTCTCGCCGTATCGAGGCAGCTCCGGGCGGCACAGATGTTGCCGACGCCGTCATGATCGCCATGGTTGGAGGCGTTAACAGTTCCGGTTTGAGGGCAAATTTAATTGGTGGCGTGGGTTCTTGGATCTCGTCGATACTGGGCAGCGGCGGTTGAAATTTTCGCGGTTCCGGCTTGAGGGCAAGATGGCTGGCGGGCGTGGCAGGCGCCAAGACTTCGGCTTCGGCTGGCGCTTCCGTTAGCGTCTTTCCGCCGCTGACGCTCTTGCTGACAGGCGGCGCCGGCTTGTCCTTGAGACGAAGCTCAATCATCAAACGGTCGGGATTTGAAAGCTGCGAGGTGGTGTACTCCGTCTTGGGATCGTGCGCTTCCAGATCCAGCACCACACGCGTCACGCCGCGCTGTGTTTCGGCGATGCGGATTTGTTTGATCAGCGGATCGCCGACCGGAATGGTTTCCATCTTGGACTCGCCCAGAGCGGGGCGGGAGTCTTGAATATCGAAGAAAAGGCGGTCGGGGTCGGGAAGTCTGTCGGAGCGATACTTAAAAGCGCCGGAGACCTCAATGGAAACGCGGGTAAGTTCGCCCAGCGACCAGAAACGCACCGCAGTGACTTTACCGGACGGCGAAGGCGGCGCGGCGAAACACAGGCTCGCCGCCAGCAACGCCAAAACTCCGGGCGCGATGCTACGGCGCGGTGCTAAGGTGCAATCTGCCATACTCGTCGACAAACGGTTGTAGCTTCGAGTACTTTTCCTCTGGTTCGGTATTTACCGGCTCGGCCGGTGCTGGGGCCGCGGCTGGAACGGGCCTGGACGCCGCCGACTGCCGCGCCGCATCGTATCGTTTCCCCACGTTCTCCACGTACTTCTGCGTCTCCGGATAGGGCGGGATCCATTTGTACTTATCCACCGCGCCAGGCCCGGCATTGTAGGCCGCGAGCGCCAGCCGGTCGTCTTTATACAGATCCTGGAGAGACTTGAGGTATTTCACGCCCGCTTCGATATTCTCGCCCGGGTCGAAGCTGTTGGTGACGCCCAGCATACGCGCGGTAGGCGGCATTAACTGCATCAAGCCCTCGGCGCCTTTGGGCGAAACTGCGTTCGCGTTGTAGTTGCTTTCGACCTGAATGATGGAGTTGACCAGAAGCGGATCGACGTTGTGGGCTTTGGCGCTTTGCTCGACTATCGCTGAAATCGCGGCCGGAGCAGGTGAAGGCGCGCCAGGCGACGGAACCACTCTGCGCACGAGTTTGCGCGTACGGGGATCTACCCGTACGACGACGGTCTTCCGCGTAGCCGCAGGCTCCGCCAGAGGGGACGGAGGTGCAACTGTGTCGGCAGCACGCATGGGGGAGGCGGCCTGCATCACAAAAGCCAGTAAGAAACAAATATACACCCTTTTGTTTCCAAAAGCGATAGGCATGCTTGCTACCATCATCTCATGAGCCCGGGAGCCAGATGACGCCAGAAGAACTGCCCAGCAGCTCCTCCCACTACATCGAGTTCGCACATGTTTATAAGACGTTCGACAAGCCTGTTTTAGTCGATGCGAGTTTCTATGTGGACGCGGGCGAAACGCTGGCCATCATCGGACGGAGCGGAGTCGGTAAGTCCGTGAGCCTAGGACACATTATGGGCTTTCTCAAACCGGATTCCGGCCGAGTCTACGTGGCCTATACGGATATCACGGACGCCACCGAAGCCGTGCTTCGCCGGATTCGCAAACGCGTCACCATGGTGTTCCAGTCCGGCGCGCTGTTCGACTCGCTGACGGTCGCCGAGAACATCCTGTTTTCCTTAGAGTTGCGCGATGATTACGACGCGGCCAACAAGGAAGAGGTGGTGAACGGTTTGCTGCAGATGGTGGGGCTGTCGGAATACCACGACAGCTATCCGGCGGATCTTTCCACAGGACATAAGCGTGCCGTGGCGATTGCCCGCGCCCTCGCCTTCCAGCCCGAGTGCATTTTGTACGATGAGCCGACGACCATGGTGGATCCTATCATGGGAGATCACCTGGCGAACCTGATGCTGAGGCTGAAGACACAACTGCACTTAACGGGGGTAGTGGTCACGCACGATCTGGATTTGATGCGGCGGGTAGCGGATAACGTGATGGTCTTGTTCGAGGGCCACGCCATCTATTTTGGGCCGGTGGCGGATCTGGAGAAATCCACTCACCCGCACATTCGCGAGTTTCTCGCGATGGATAGCGTCGTGTAAACACAAGGTGTAAAAAGGGAAGGCAGGCCATCGGGTTTGAATGGCCTGCCTCCTAGAAGAATTACTTCTGAACCGCAGGCAGCTTCGACGGATCGCCCGTGTTCAGGCACTTGGGATGGCCGAAACCGCTCGCGCTATTTCCCGTGCCACCACTCGGGTTGGCAGTGATGTCGAAGATGATGTTGTCGGGATGTGTGGGATCGGAATTAAAGAGGCCGGCAGGTCCGGGAATCGCCGTTCCCAGATGGTCCAGGTTCAGCAGGTTTCGCAGCCGCCAAGCGATGAAGTGGTCCGAGCAAGACGTATCGCCGCTCACTCCGATGCCGCCGACGAGCACATTGCCGTTGGCATAAAGAGCCAACCCGCCGCCGAAAACGTTAACTCCGCCGATGCGATTGCCGACCATCGGGTCGTTTTGGGTTCCATAAGCAGCCGCGGGCGCCGCGTAGGCCACCGCCGTATTCACGGGATTGCTCTCCTGCAGTCCGAAAAGGCTGCCACCAGGCTGTACGGCCGAGAAGAGGTTGGCGGTGGATAGGGAAAGCGCCAACCCGGAGCCATTGCTGACCGCGGAACCGTCCAGGCTGAAATCGTTGGCCGTGTTCGCCTTCTGCGCGGAAATCACACGGCTGCCAAGCCACTGCGCGCCCACGCTGCTGCCGGAGTACGCCACTGCGCATACGATTCCGTTGCGATCCACGATGGTGGCCCACATGTGATTGTTCAACCCGCTGGTTTCCGCCAGAACGGCGGCTGCCAGTTGAGCCTTGAGCGCCTGATAATTGGGCAGGGCGAAGCACCCCTGGTCAGATCCGGCGTCATTGTTGTTGTTCTGTTGAGCGAAGGCAGACATCATGCCGAAGGCAGAGGCCAGCGCCAAAAACGCGATTCGATTCTTATGTTTATGCATTCAAGTTCCTCCTGTCCGTTTTGGACACCAGGACAGAGTATCACGAAAGACGCGAATCAGCGCACTTTTTGCATGGGCAGATTCGTCTGAGGTGATCGAACGAGTAGATTCCGGTTCCGTGACCGTCGCTCCAGTCGATCCGGATGGCGTATGATCCGACTTCTTCGACGTGAAGCATCTTTAGCACCGGCTTATACATGGGGAACAACTCGCTCGCAGGGGCGGCGTAGTTGGTCTTTTGAGGTTCGGTCCCATGCGCGCCGGTGCAGGTCGCGCACGGGCACTCATCCCTCAAATAGCCGAGTGAGTATTCGCTGTGGTGCTGGTCTTTCCAGTCGATTTTGATTCCACGCGACTTGGAGATCGCGATGTGCTCGGGTTCGGACGCCGCCACTTAAGAATTCACCCTCTCAATGTCTCGCACACCGGAGATGCGGCGGATGGAGGAGACGACACGCTCGAGCTGCTTCTTGTCCTTGATTTCGACCGTCATGTCGATGATGGCGCCATCGGCGTTGCGCTCATCGTCTCCGCGTGCTTCGAGACTGCGGATATCGGTCTGTTCGCTAAACAGCGCCGTGGTCAGCTGGCTGAGCATTCCGGGACGGTCCTCGGTGTGGACCATAAGCTTGACGGGGAACGTCTGCGCTTCGCCGCGGGACCATTCGACGTCGATCTTCCGCTCCACTTCGTACATGAGGTTTTGGACGTTCGAGCAATTCACGGAATGGACCGCGATTCCCTTGCCTCGGGTGACATAGCCCACAATGGCTTCGCCCCGGATGGGATTGCAGCACTTGGCACGGTAGACAAGAAGATCGTCGACGCCCTTCACCTTGATCACCAGATCCTTGGTGTCGCCGAGAGGCGTGGGAGCGGGCTTGGCGGCGGGTAATTCCGTCACCGGCATCTCGGCCGGGACCTTATCCGGCGCCAGCTTCTGCAATACCTGCCGGGTGGAATACTTCCCGTATCCCAGCGCCGCGTGGAGATCTTCGATCTTCGAATACCCGTATTCCGAGGCGACAGCTTCAAGCTGAGCCTTGGGAATGGCCTTCATCTGCACGCCCAGGCGGCGCGCTTCTTTTTCGAGGTACTTCACCCCGATTTCGATGGCCTTTTCGCGTTCCGTGGTGTTGATGACGTGGCGGATCTTATTGCGCGCCCGCGAGGTTTTGACCAAGGCCAGCCAGTCCTTACTCGGAAGATGGCCCGCCTGGGTCTGGATTTCCACCACGTCACCGTTGCGGAGCGCTTGCTTCAACTGCACGATGCGCCCGTTGATCTTGGCTCCCACGCATCGGTTGCCCACATCGGAGTGAATGGCGTATGCAAAGTCGATGGGCGTGGCTTCGCGTGGCAGGACGATAACCTTGCCGCGCGGAGTGAAGCAATACACTTCCTCCGGGTAGAGGTCCACTTTGAGAGTGGACATAAACTCGCCCGGATCGTGCATTTCACGCTGCCACTCGACCAACTGCCGAAGCCAAGCGATGCGCTGATCGTCGTCGGCCGCGCCGCGCCGGCCCTCCTTGTACTTCCAGTGCGCCGCGATGCCTTCTTCGGCGATGCGGTGCATCTCCTCGGTGCGAATCTGAACTTCAAAATGCCTTCCACCGGGGCCCATAACAGAGGTGTGAAGGGATTGGTACAAGTTGGGGCGGGGAATCGCGATGAAGTCCTTAATGCGTCCGGGAATCGGGTGCCATTCGTTGTGAATCACGCCCAGAGCTGCATAGCAATTTTTGACGGAATCGGTAACGATGCGGACGGCCAGAAGATCGTACACCTGATCCAGCGCGATTTTCTGTTTTCTCAGTTTCAGGAAGACCGAATACGCTCGTTTGACCCGGGTTTCGACGCGCGCCGGAATCCCTTCGCGCGCCAGATTCACTTCCACCAGATGTTTGATCTCATGCAGGAAGGCTTCGTTGCCGGGCCGGGCGGTTTCGAATTCCTTGAGCAGCTCCGCGGATGCCTCGGGCTCGAGGAACTTGAAGGCCAGGTCTTCCAACTCGCCGCGGATTTTGCCCATTCCCAGGCGGTGCGCGATGGGCGCGTAAATATCGATGGTTTCCTGCGCGATTCTGAGCTGCTTCTCGCGGGAAAGGAACTCGAGCGTACGCATGTTGTGGACACGGTCCGCGAGCTTCACCAGAATCACGCGAAGGTCGTTGACCATGGCGAGCAGCATTTTGCGGACGCTCTCCGCCTGGCGCTCCTCGCGCGAAGCAAGGTTGAGCTTACTCAACTTGGTGACGCCGTCCACGCAACGCGCGACTTCTTCGCCGAAGGTCTTGCGAATATCGTTGACTTTCGCGCTGGTGTCCTCCACCACGTCGTGGAGGAGGCCGGTCTGAAGGCAGACCATGTCCATGTTCATCTCGGCCAGCTGGCGCGTCACCAGCAGCGGATGAATCATGTAGGGTTCGCCGGAAAAGCGCTTTTGTTCCTTGTGACGTTCGGAGGCGAAGCGGTAGGCGCGCTCCAGCGGTTCCAGGTCTTCGTTCGGGCGCAACCCGTGAATCAGATTTCGGAGGTCGAGATAGACGTCCTCCACGGAAGTGGCGGGTTGAGCGAGAACTTCGGGCACGGCTTAACTCCAGTGTAACGCCGTGCGGGCGCGGTCTTATTTCGAGGGAGCGGCGCTTTTAGCAGCAGCCGTCTTCGTCTCCGGCTGGCTTTCGATGTACATGATGTTTGCTTCCGTTTTTGTTGCCGGCTTGGGGCTCGCGATGGGCGCGCCTTCAAGGCTGTAACGATAGACCACAGCCACGGTCTTGCCGGCGCAGTCGGATTTGAATTTCGACGCTCGAACGGCTTTCTCCACGGCGGGAAGGAGCATCGCCGGACCATCCTTCCAGGAGGAAGCGATCTGATTGTCGATCTTGTCGACGGTCGCCTGCGGGGTCAGATGAACCCAAATGTAAACTGTGCCGTCCACGTGCGCCTGAAGCGCGGACTGCGGGAAATCGGGTGTTTCGGCATGGTCGAAACATTCGAATCCGGGGTCGGCTGGCGGAGCAGGCGCCGCAGCGGCTTGGCCTCGGCCACCCCCTCTTCCGCCGCCGCCTCTCCCGGCGGGCTGTGCGATCCCGTATTGTGCGATCAGAAAAGCGGCTGCCACCACGAGCAAAGTTCGCATTTTGGACACCTCGGTTGGTTGGTGAAATCAATCCAAAAGCATTATATGAGCTTCGTCGCGTTCCGTGAAGCCCCGTAGAGACTGTATTCTCATGAGCCGTGCGAAATAACCTTCCATCCCGGGACGCCCCGATAGAGGAGCGCACAGGCGGCGATCCAGGCGTCTGCACACTCAATACGGAGCCTCCCGCTTGAGCATGGTCGCCTCAGCCCATTTCGAACAGAGCGCCCGATTGAAGGGCAGGATCACAAATTACGTTGGATCGCCCACCGGTCTAATTCTGCGACCGTCATGAACGACAGCAAGAGCGTGTTTCCGGTCAGATCGGGATCGTAAGCCTGGCAATCGGGTGATTCTTGAAAACGACGTCCGTATCGACGACCAACCGGCTCATGCCGCCGGATCGGATTCGCGATGCCCTCGCCACTCATGCAACGCCGCGAGGAAATCTTCCAACTCTTCCTCATCCGGCCAAAACCCGCCACGAAGCCTTTGGACGTCTTGGATCGGCCTTTGCCCTGCTAGGCGATCAATTCTTCCAGAGTCGGACTCGCGTTAAAGTTCCCAGTGGGATCGGTAGAAATCGTGACTCACCCCACCGATAAGTAATCCGGCTTCAGCAGGCCGGTACTGTCGCCGAGTTTTTCGACGTGAACGCCGACTTTGTCGAGGATGGTGACGAGCAGGTTTGCCATCGGTGTGTCTTCGGGATACGCGAGGTGGTTGCCCGTCTTGAATTTGCCCCCGAGCTTTCCTGCCAGGACGCAGGGCAGATCCGTGTGGCGATGCAAATTGCCATTGCCCATGCCGCCACCGTACATGATCAGGCTGTGATCGAGTAATGACCCATCGCCGTCCGGCGTGTTCTTCAGCTTGTCCAGGAAATAGCCGAACAACCGGGCGTGATAGACGTCGATCTTGGCTTTCTTCGCGATCAGTTCGGGATCGTTGCGGTGGTGCGAGACGGCGTGGTGCTGATCCGGCACGCCGATGTTCGGATAGGTGCGCGAACTGAGCTCGCGCGCCATGATCATGCTAAACACGCGAGTAATGTCGGCCCGGTACGCCAGCACCTGGAGATCGAACATCATCTTAGTGTGCTCGTCGAATGTTTCCGGGATGTCGATGGGCCGCTCCGGCAGTTCGACGTTCTGTGCGCCGCGCGTTTCCGTGTTCTGAATCCGTTGTTCGATTTCGCGAACCGAATCCATATACTCGCCGAGCTTGGTACGGTCGCCCGCGCCCAAAGTGCCGGCCAGACGGTTCACTTCCTGCGTGACGGAATCGAGGATGCTTCCCTCGCTCTTCACTAGCGCGAGCCGTTGCGCGGCACTGCCGCCGTCGCCGAACAGCCGGTCGAAAACCACGCGCGGATGCGACTCGGCCGGATTCGGGGTCGTCTCATTGCGCCAGGAAACGGTGTTGACGTAAAAGCAATCGCCGGAGTCGCACGCGCCTTGCGTGGGATTGTCCAGGTTCAATTCGAGCGAAGCCAGTTGCGTGTCTTTGCCGATCACGCGCGCGGCGAGCTGGTCCGCGGTGGTTGCCAGGCGAACTTCGACACCGGGGCGGGTGCGGTCCCAAGCGTGAACTCCCGTGAGCCAGACCGCGGACGCTCGCGGATGGTCGCCGGTGCCATCGCCAAAGGTGTCGGCCTGCAAATGCGATAGGCCGCTCAACACATTTAAATGATCGCGGAACGGTTCGAGCGGCTTTAGGATGGGTGTGAACTCGAAGCCCGTGCCCACTGTGGCGGGGTTCCACTGCTCCTGGATCACGCCATTTGAAATGTAGACAAATCCCAGGCGGGGCGTGGGCGCGGCGGCCTTTGCGGAGAGCGCGGGAGCCATCGCATCGAGCATCGGCAGCGCGAGAGTAGCCCCCATCCCTCGAAGAAAGGTGCGGCGCGGCAAAGCTTTTCGAGTAAGGAAGGTCATTGCGACTCCTTTTGTGATTGTCGCATTTGGAACGGTGTACTTTTGACGACGCCCAAAATCAGCGACGAGAGACTGTAGTTGCTCCTGGCCGCCTCGCGCACGATCCCGCGGACCGCCGGCGCGTCGTAGTATTGCAAGTTGCGGCCGATTCCGTACATCAGGAGTTTGCCGGCGAGCGTGCCGACGAACTGATCGGAATGGCTCAGCAGGATTTTCCGCAGACCGGCCATCCCTTCGAATTTGGTTCCGTCCGGGAACACGCCGGAGGCATCGATGGGGTTGTCCGAATCTTTGTCGCGCCATTGTCCCACCGCGTCGAAATTCTCCATCGCAAATCCGATGGGATCCATGCGGGCATGACATCCCGCGCAGGATGGGCTGGCGCGATGCTGTGTCATGGCTTCGCGCATCGACAGCGTTTCGCCGGCCTGCTTGCCTTCGGTCTTCAGGGCCGGAATATTGGC
>Ga0070734_10005271_pt1 | contig 11556 bp, 9 predicted proteins | sample Coa_R1_8_FD_66444 | JGI IMG/M metagenome (GOLD analysis project Ga0070734, IMG submission 66444) | Surface soil microbial communities from Centralia Pennsylvania, which are recovering from an underground coalmine fire - Coalmine... | ecosystem: Environmental > Terrestrial > Soil > Unclassified ...
CCCATTCCGGCCGATTCTCGCTGAGAATGGCGACGCGATCACCCTTCCGGATCCCCCATTGTTCCAGGGAACGGGCCACACCCAGGACGTCGCGATAGAGCTCATGCGAGGAGATCGGGATCCACTTGACCCCCTGTTTGTACATCATCACCCGGTCGGAGTTGCGCTCGACCACGGTATAGAAAACGTCATTGATGGTGTTCAGGGCCATGGGTGAGAAGTGACTGCGGGAGCGCTAGCGCCGTGGCGGGTCACGCACAGGCGGCAATCACCGGCGCGGACACAAAAAAGCGTAACCGCCGGCGGCTTTTATTTTCTAACTTCTACCTGCGCTGACTTTACCGGCAACTACGCCTCGCAGGCAAGTGGGAGCAGATTGACCGGTTCCCCTTTTGGGAATAGGCTTAACACCCACTCGTGGGGAGAAGAAGAACATGCTTAACAAGCTGCTGAAAACAGCAACTATGGCAATGCTGGCCGCCGGACTGCTCGCATCGGTGCTGGCGCCACCGGCCATGGCAGCCGACAAGAAAAGCGCGGCCGGCCCTCCACTCAAACTGAAAGTGGGCGACATGGCCCCGAACTTCACCTTGCTGTCGTTCGACGGGCATGATCTGAAGAGCGTTTCGCTGAGCGACTTCCGCGGCAAAAAAGACGTGGTGCTGGCCTTCTACGTCTTTGCCTTTACCGGTGGTTGAACCCAGGAAATGAAAGCCTTCCAGCAGAACTTGAGCAAGCTGGAAGGCGCCAACACCCAGGTTCTGGGTGTCAGCATGGATAGCCCGTTCTCCAATTTCGCCTTCGCGCAGCAGAACGGCATCACTTTTCCCCTGCTGGGCGACTGGGGCGGGAAAATCACGCGTGAATACGGCCTGGCAAAAAAAATCGACATTAAGGGCATTTCGATGGAGACGGCGCGCCGCGCCACCTTCCTGATCGATAAGTCGGGGAAGATCATCCACGAGCAGGCGGACAACGAGGCTGTCGATCCCACCAAAACCGTCGATGCATGCCTGCGCCCGAAAATGAAGAGCTAATCGGGAAGGCGAGGCAGGCTCGCTCAGCCGCGCTGCGTGCATAGCTGCAGGGCTTCAGAGGGCCTGGTTTTTAGTTTCGAGTTTCAAGTTTCGAGTTTCAAGACCTAGGATCGATGTAACCGGGTGTTCGCATGCCAGGGTGTGAATCGTGAAACCTGCGAAATCCTGAAGCGTTGCGTGGCAATGTATCGTGCTCGGCATATTTCGCCGGTTTGACCGCATCCGCCACGGTTGCTATCATTATTTCGCGGGGTGGAGCAGTCTGGTAGCTCGTTGGGCTCATAACCCAAAGGTCGGTGGTTCAAATCCACCCCCCGCAACCAACCCTCCTTCGTCAGCCATCGACGGGAACTGTAATCATCTCCCACTCCGGCCACTGCCGCCTACAGCACCTGGCTGAGCCGCCGAATGCCTTCGCCGATTTCCGTTTCCCGCATGCGCGAGTAGCCCAGCAGGAATCTGCTACGCCGAGACTTCTTCAGAAAATAGGGAGAGATGCCATAAATCAATTTCTTTCGCTGATCAATCGGGGAGAAGAAGTCGTTGAGACTTTTCAATCGCCAAAGGCCCGACACGCCGCAGGAGGATATTTGTGATCATCGAGATGCGCACCTATAAAACTAAACCCGGCTGCCGGGCGAATTTTCTGGCGGTATTTCGCTCCAAGTCGCTGCCGGCGCATGCTGAGATTGGCATGAAAATACTGGGACCATTCCTTTCGGTTGAAGATGCGGAGGTTTTCTTTTTCATGCGCGGCTTTCCTGACCTGCCTTCGCGCGAGCCCATGAAGGCGAAGTTTTACGAAGGCGAGCTCTGGAAAAGCGAACTGGAGAGCATTCTCATGCCCATGCTGGATAAATACGAAGTGGTGCTGGTGGATGATCCGGAAAACCAGGTCCACTGGTAGGGCTCAGCCTGCCCTGGTTACCGCACGTCAGCGATCCTGTTCAATGCGCGTGTTGAAGCTGAAGAGCATCTGCCATCGCCCGTCGCGATAAACCCACATGCGAGTGTTGAAGTAGGGCTTGGCCTGGGGGCGCTGCTCGCGGGCAATCATCAGCACTGTTTGCCCCAGATCGAACATACGCGCGGAAAGCAGAGGAGACGGTGTGGATTGTCTCCCCGTCAGCTTCAATTTTCGGATTTGGGCAATGCGCTCTGATTTGGTAAAGGGACGGGAATGGTGGGTGTCGGTTGCCGTGAACTCATCGGCAATGAGCGCGGCGTAGGCGTCCGCATCATTGTCGGCCATGGCGCGCATGACCCCTTGCCAGGAAGCGATCGCCGCTTTCTCCCCCGCCGTTTTGGGCACAAAAGGTATGGTCCGGCACGGGTTATCGCATTCTCCAGAACCGCCAGGAGGTTTCTCTGAAATGGCGACCTGGGCAACTTCCTGGTAAAGGAGCAGCCGCCACCCGGCAGCGCGTTTCACCCAGATGCGCATCACGTGCAGTTGCCCGAGATCGGCGCGGATGACGGCAGCCTTGCCGTAAATTTGCGACTTCGTGGGGACCTGTGCGTTGCTGAGGCGGGGGTAGTCCCTCAATACGCTCGACCGGTCGAACCTTTCTCCCTTGGACCCAATCCAGGTGAAATCGGGATCCAGCAGGCGGTCCAAAGCAGAGTGGTTGTGATCCGCCAACGACCGCACCACTGCCTGATCCGCGGCTGATACCTGGTCGGCCGCTGAGGCGGCGAGCAGGGGAGCGGCAAGTAGCGTCAGCACCAAAGAGACGCGGGCGAGTGTTAGCAAGCAAAGCCTCATAAAAGGACCAATCCGTCTAGAGGTCGGACCACGATACCATTATGCTCACCAGCAGGAAAATACAGCTGTTTTTCAGCCATATGTAAAGATTTTCTTGACTCTCGACTTCGTATGATGGTATAGCAGCCCGACCACTCCGTGAAAGGGAGGCTGCCAATGTGCGCTTCGACGGTTGCACTGGTTCTATCCGGACTCCGCCAACTGAGCAAGGCTATGCGCGCGGCTAGTATAGGTGTTGCGATAGTGCTGATTTGTCTTCCCCTGTTTTCACAAACCGACAGGGGCCGAATCCTGGGGAACGTCCATGACGCCACGGGCGCGGTCATTGTAGGCGCCAAGGTGACGATCACCGACGTGCAGCGTGGTATTTCCCGCAATCTGGTCAGCGACAACGCCGGAGCCTTTCAGGCTCCCGACCTGCTTCCCGGCACCTACAAGATCCGGGTTGAGTCCTCTGGTTTCAAAACCGAGGAGCGGCAGAACCTCCTGATCGAGGTCGGCAAAGACGTGCGCGTGGATTTCGGGCTTCAGCCTGGCGAGGCCAGTGAAACCGTGACCGTAAGCTCCGAAGTGCCGCTGGTGAACACCATCAACGCCACCCTGGGCGGCACGGTGGACAACAAGACCATCAACGAGCTCCCGCTGAATGGCCGCAATTACCAGAACCTGCTCTCCCTGCGGCCAGGGGTCATGGTGTACGCGGGCGGCGGTCCCTGGACGCAGGTGGCCAACGGAATGCGTCCGGAAGACACCAGCTTTGTGATCGATGGCATCAGCGACGATGAGGCTTTTATGGGCCTGAGCATTACCAACGCGGCCGCTGTAGCAGGCGACGCGGCCACGCTGCTGCCCATCGATGCCATTCAGGAATTCAACGTGGAAGAAAACCCGTCGGCGGAGTTTGGCTGGAAGCCCGGCGCCATCACCACCGTGGGTTTGAAATCGGGCACCAACCAGTTGCACGGCACGGCATACGGGTTTGGGCGATCCGACTCCTTTGACGCACGCAATTTCTTCAATCGCAGCCCCGATCCCAAGATGCCCGTCAGCCTCGAGCAATACGGCGGCACCCTGGGCGGGCATATCGTCAAAGACAAGCTTTTCTATTTTGGCGGCTACGAAGGGCAGCGCTACACGGTGGGCAACTCCTTCGCCTACAGCCTGCCGACGACCGCTTCGGTCGGCGACCCGACTATCAGCATTCCCGATGCGGAAGCCGCTCTGGCCGCACAGGGCATTCCTGTAAGCCCGGTCAGCCTGGCGATCCTGCCGCTGTATGGGCCCAACAACACGCAGTCGTCGGCCATTACGAGGGGTTTCAATAACGTCAACAGCTCCAATAATGCGCTGGGGAAAATCGACTATCACATCAACGATCGCCACACCCTCAGCGGTTCCTACTTCTTCGGCAACGACAAACTGGTGGCCGAAGACTCGCCGGAAACTCAGCCTTTCTTCCTGACCCAGATCCACTCCCGGGCGCAGAGTCTAGCCGCCCACGAAACCTGGGTCGCCAATTCACGGACCGTGAACGACATCCGTTTCGGGCTTACTCGCTACACCTTGAGCATCGCTCCCAGCGATCAGAATAAGCCCGCCAGCAGTTACGGCTTGAATACCGGCATCACGAATCCGGTGTTGGGCGGCTTGCCGGGCATCCGGGTCACCGGTTTTACCGAGCTCGGCGGTTTCCCCAGCTTTCCCAAGTATGTCGGTCCGGATAACACCATCTCCCTGCAGGACAACGTGTCCTACTTGCGGGGCAAGCACGCGCTCAAGTTTGGCGCGGAGCTGCGCGACCTGCGCGTGCACCAGGGCACGTGGCGCAAGGGCCGCGGCGAGTTCCGCTTCGGCTCGCTGGAAGACTTCCTGGCCGGAACCCCCAGCCGGGCCATCCTCCTGGCCGGCGTTCCCACTCGGGACTTGTCGCAGTGGGAATACTCCGGCTTCGCGCAGGACGATTGGCGGATTACCCGCAAGGTGACCATCAACCTGGGCCTCCGCTACGAATACGATGCTCCGCCCACCGAGGCGCATAACCTCCTCGGCAACTGGGAGCCTACCGTGGGATTGGAGCAGGTGGGCAAGAACATCAGCTCCATTTACAAGCCGGATCACCGTAACTTCTCGCCCCGCGTAGGCTTTGCCTGGGACGTCACCGGAAACGGCAGCACGGTGATCCGCGCCGGGGGCAGCGTGATGTACGACGTGCTGACCATGAACACGTTCCTCTCCCAGCAGAACCTCCAAAACGCGATTACGCTGGGGTTGAGCGTGCTTCCCACGGGAGCACCGCAGGTAGTCAACGGTGTGGCAACGCCCGGGCCAGGCAATATTCTGGCCAGCGCAGTGACCATTCCTGGCTCGTCGCTCAATTGGAACGGTTCGTCGCCGGGCGGGGCTGCGATTTTCCCCACCGATGTGACCAGCTTCCTGCAATGCGGGGACGGTCTCGGCAACGATCCCGGTCCGTGCGACATCATGGCCATGGATCGCAATTACCGCAACCCCTACGTCACCAACTGGACGCTGGGAATCGAGCACGCGTTCAGCGGGAATCTCTCCTTGGATATGTCCTATGTAGGAAACCGTGGCACCAAGCTGACGGGGATTTATGACATTAATCAGATCAATCCCCAGTCGGCAGCGGAGATCGCCTGCGGACATTGCGAAGCCAACGCCAACCGTCCCTACGCGGCTCAGTTTCCCTACCTGGAGTTCATCAACTTCATGAGCAACATCTACAAATCCAACTATAACGGTCTGCAAACCACGCTGAACGCGCGCAACCTGCATGGCCTGACGTTTATCGCCGGCTACACCTACTCGCATTCGCTGGACGACATGTCGTACAACTGGAACCAGTACCTGCCGCAGAACAGCATGAGTCCCAACAGCGAGTACGGGAACAGCGACTTCGACATGCGGCACCGGTTCACTCTCTCGGTGACTTACGCACTGCCCAGCAAGAAATCGCCGCTGCAGCTGCTGGAGGGCTGGCAGGTCAATTCCATCGTGACCTTGCAGAGCTCGATGCCGTGGCAGACCTTTGACTCCTCCAACGATCTGAGTCGGACTGGGGAATTCGCCGACCGTTGGAATTTCGTCGGCAATCCTGCCGACTTCAAATCCGGCGGGCCCAATCCCATTCCGTGCTACGGGTTTGGCGGCACCACGGGTTGTTCGCCGAATATTCCCGGACCGTGCATGCAAGCTGCCAGCGCCATGGGACCCGGGGCGGTAGCTTCGCTCAACAGCTTGGGCTGCTACATGGCGGGGAACTCGGTCATGATTCCGCCGGCAGTGGGAACGTTCGGCAATCTGGGCCGTAACGTGTTTCGCGATACCGGCTATCGCAACCTGGACCTCTCCATCGCCAAGAACTTCCACTTCGGAGAACGGCTAACAGCCCAGTTCCGGGCGGAATTCTTCAACTTCCTGAACCATCCTAATTTCGCCAATCCCTGGGATGGCACCAGCGGCTATGGGCCGGGAGGCGGGTTCACCGATCCGTCGTTCCCCGGTTCGTTCGGCTGTGCTTGCGGCACGCCTGACACTGCGGCTGTTAACCCAGTGCTGGGGTCGGGCGGGCCTCGCGCCATTCAGCTCGGCTTGAAGATGATTTTCTAGCCGCCAACAATCTAACCGGCAGGGGGCAGGACGCCAGTCCGGTCCCCTTTTCACCCACCGTCCTGGTGTGCAGGACTGGGGTTTGTTCGGTGCAGAACTGATCATGGGATTCTTGCCAGCACCAGGGCGCAATGAGGGGGATTGGTGGCCAAGGCAATGCAGACCCCACGCCGTTATCAGCGCATCGTGCACCAGATCGAGCAGTGGATCCTGGATGGCAGCATGAAGCCGGGAGACCAGTTGCCGGGCGAACACGTTCTGGCACAACAATTCGGGGTGAGCCGCACCGCCGTGCGCGAAGCCGCGAAGGCGCTGCGGGAGAAGGGCTTGGTAGAGCCCCACTCCGGGCGAGGCACGTTCGTCATTCACGGCATGTCCCGGGTGATGAAGCAGTCCCTGAGCCTGATGAGCAGGATGGGGCAGTTGGACGGCAGCGCACACCTGGCTGAGGTGAGAAATATCCTGGAGCCTCAGATTGCCGCTTTGGCGGCTACGCGAGCCCAGGAACATCATCTGCGCAGCTTGCGGGAAGCTTTTCGGGCCATGGAGCGTTATCGCCATGATCCCGAGGGATACATTGAGGGCGACCTCGATTTTCACCGCGCCCTGGCGGAGGCGGCGGGAAATTCTCTGATTCTCTCCCTGCTTCATTCCATTGTGGGCCTTCTGCGGGAAGAGCGTATGCGGTCATTTCGAGTGAAAGGGGCTCCCGAGCGCAGCCAGGTGCATCATCAAAAGATTTTGCAGGCGGTTGAACGCCGCGACGCACAAGCCGCCTGTATGGCTATGCGCGAGCACCTGCGTCAGGTTCGTAAGTATTCTGCCCAATAACACCAGGGAGATTTCATGCGCCAAGGGAACCGGCATATGCCGGCAGGAGTTTCCAGGAGATTGTTCCCAGCAGTAAGCCTCGTGCTGCTTCTAGGCATTGGGTTCATGGGGAGTATATGGGCCGGCAGCGCCCCGGCGACATCTCCTCGCGAGGAGAGAGACGTCCGCAGCGCTGATCAGGCATTCGTCAACGCTGCCGCCAAATCGGATACCAGGATTTTGAGCACCATGATAGCGCCGGATTTTACCTGGACCGATGCCACAGGTCGCACAATCGACAAGAGCCATTTTCTGCACGATCCAACTCAAGCTGCGGTCGCGAACGGGGAAACCAAGCTGCATGACTATGGAACCGTTATATTTCTTACCGGGGCGGCAAGAATTCCCGGGGAGCATGTGCGCGTGGTCCGGGTGTGGGTAAAGCAAGCCGGCGGGTGGCGCATTCTGCTGGTGCAGCAGACCATGATCGAAGGCGAAAAAAAGAAGCCACAGGCCACGGTAAAGGCCGGCACATTATGTGAGAACCCGTGCAAGAGCGTTCCCTATCAACCGCAGACGGCAGCACAGGGCGAAGTAGTCGCATCGTGGCAAGGGTTGGAAACCGCGGTTAACCAGCGCAATGCGGACGAGTGGGCCCGGCACGTGGGCGACGAATTCGTCTTCAACGTTAAAGAGAACGGCAATCCGCTGACCAAGGCCGATCGCGTGGCCACTATCCGGAAGCAGGCGCAAGGCGATACGGTCACTGACATCGGCGCGGTGGTGCCGGGCTCGATGGCGGTGGACGTCTTTGGCGATACGGCCGTGATGCGGGATACCCAGCAACCCACGGAGGGCGAAAGACCCTATCGCGCCATGCGCGTTTGGGTCAAACGTGATGGGCGCTGGCAGCTGGTTTACAGCCAGCAGACCACGATTCAGAAATGATCCCCATCGATGGCTAGGGCGTCTTCATGTACCGGTCAAAATAGGCGATCGCGTCTTTGACGGCCTGCGACTGGATGGGATCAGGAGCGTAGACGCCTTCAGCATTGCGTTTGACGAAAATGAAGCCGTGCTCGTCGTGGTTGTAGGATTTCCACTGCACGTCCTTGCCGGCCTTGCGCAGCAATTCGTAATTGAGCCGAAAAACATCCTGGTGATGGTCGCGGTCTCGGCCCTGGATAAATATGGGCGTGGTGATGGCGTTAATGCGCTTCATGGCGACCGGCATATCCAGTTGAGTTCGCGCCTCGGCAGTCGCTTTGCGTTGCATCTCTTCCGTATTCACCTTCAAGGTTTCTGGTCCGCGGGGCGTGCCCGGGGCGGGCGGACGCTTGGCCAGGTAATCCATCGATGCCGGTTCGCTGGCGATGCCGGCGCGCAAGCCGTGATACTCGCTGGCAATCTTCATCAGCATTTCTCCCCCGTGGCTCAGGCCCAGGTAGCCCACCCGATTGGGGTCGATGTAGGGCAGCGTCTTCACGAACTTGATGATGGAGATGGCGTCTTCATATTCCAGGGGGCCGCGGCTAAAAATTTGCCGTCCTTCCTGCTTCCCCTCGATCAGCGGCTTGCCGTAAGTGTCTTCCACCTCCGCCCGGTAACGCATCCAGGCCACCGCGTATCCCGCTTTCAAGAACTGTTCCAGCGTCCAGCTGCCGTTTTGCGTCCACTCGCGAATCCAGCGCACACCCATACCGCCATTCATGTGCGCAAACAAGACGATGGGGAAGGGACCGTTGCCCGGAGGTTTGCGTAAGCCGATCGGAGCATAGAGGCCGTCCACGGTTTCCACGTAGATGATGTGCAGGGGGAACTCCGAGCCCTTCACCGGTTCCACGATTTCCGTGACCGGGCTCTTCACCGGTTCAGTGAAGAAGATATGGTCGGGATCGATGCTGGCGTTCCTGCCCTGCTGGGCAAAGGCGATGGCAGTAAGAAATGCCGTCGCCGCGAAAAGCAGAATCATTAAGCGCACGAAACCTCCCGGAAACCGCGGCAGTCGCGATCTGACTCCGATCATGCTGATCGCGATTCCCGCAGCGGCTAAAGCCACGAAGAACGGGCGGAATTTGCGGACGGCCAAAAGGCCGTTCCTTTCAAATCCACAGCCTGAATCGGGGCTTTCCTAAGCTTTCTTGCTCACCACCGCCTCGATGCTGGTGCCGAAGTCTTTGAGCATAACTATGGCGGCATTGCGCCCTGGGGCGCCGCTTACCGAACCGCCGGGATAGGTGCACGCGCCGGTCTGGTAGAGGCCCGGAATCGGCATGCGGTGCTGCGCCCATCCCGGCATGGGGCGCATGGGCCCGGTTTGCGCGGCATTCTGCGCTCCCCCGTGGGCGCTGCCATGCCAGAAATGGGGGTTCATGCGCTCGAAATCAATCGGGCTTTCGATAAACTCTGACAGGAACTTGTCGGGAGTCAGGCTGGGGCAGAAGCGCCGCAATTGCTTGAGATTGGCCTCCGCCACCTGCTTCTTGATCTCGTCCCAGTGCTGCGGACCTTGCTTGATGTCGTAGGGATACCAGGTCACCAGCTTCAGCGTGTGCATGCCGGCGGGAGCGCGGCTGGGATCGGCAACGGTGCAGCAGATGCAATGCATGGGTGGATCTTCCATGTTGACGTTGCCGCAGGCGTCATCGAAGGCCACCCGCAGAGCGCGTTCTGGAGAAACCAGCAAGCCGGTTTCGGCCGGCGAAATCGTGCCTCCTCCGTCCAGGGGGAATACCGGGGGCGCGCTGGTGGCGTAATGGCTGACGAACATGGTCTCTTCGCCTTGCCAGGTGTCCACACCGTCCAGGAAATCCTGCGGCCAGAGCTCACGCGGCGCCATATCCACCAGGTGCTTGATGTGCATGGTGGAGAGCACTGCCTTGTCGGCGCGGTAAGAACTGCCGTCATCACATTCCACGCCTGCACACCGCCCATTTTCAATAATGAAACGGCGCACCCATTTATTGGTGAGAATCACGCCCTTGTGATCTTCAATATAGTGGCCCAGGGCGTCGCTCAACTTTCCGGAGCCGCCTTTGGGCATGGGACGGCCCGAATGCTGCTGGCCAAAGGGAGAGTAAGCCACCCGCCCGGTCACCGGGGCGTCGGGCGCTTCCGAAGTGATGTGCGCCAGGAACACCATGAAGGCGCGCGAGTGCACGTCTTCAAAATTGGCGCGGATGATTTCCCAGGCCGACATGGCGAAACGCCGCTGCCACAGCTTGTTTCGCGGATGCTTGGCCAGGCGCTCCGGAAGGGAAGGTCCGAAGCCAATGGGTGTGAACGTCGCCTCTCGCAGTATGGGCGCGATGGAGTTGAACTCGTCGTACATCCGCCGATAAGCGGCGGCGTCCTTCTTGGAGAATTTGGCGAACTCCGCGATGGTGCGGTCCACGTCCCGCCATTGCGTCAAGTGGCTGCCGTCGAGGAATGCCATGTGAAAGATGGGATCAGGGTCAATGTATTCCAGCCCGTAATCGCGCAACGGAATCTCGTTATCGCGCAGCATGGGATTGGACTGGATGAAGTACTGGGCGGTGGAGCAGACATCGTCCTGAAAACCGCGCAGCGTCAGCTCCGCGGTCTTAACCCCGCCACCGATGGTGGGCCGGCCCTCCAACACCAGGCAGCGATAGCCGGCCTTGGCCAGATAGGCGGCGGTGACCAGGCTGTTGTGACCCGCCCCGGCCACTACGATATCGAAGCGCTCGCTGGGCGCCGACTGCTGGCCAATGGCGACAAGAGGTTTAAGGGCGAAAGGGGCAACCGCCGCTCCCTTGAGGAAACCGCGCCGTGTCATGTCGCTCATTGCGAACTCCCCGCGCGCTTGGATTCGACAGCCTCGCCGACCTGGGTTTGCAGCGACGGCGCCGAGTGGCAGGTGCTGCACACCGTTTTGGCGTGGTTCTTCTCGTGGCAGGAGATGCACACCCCCATGGTGGTCACGCTGGTCTTTTCGTACATGGCCGGCATCTCCTGCACCGGGCCGTGGCAGTTCTGGCATTTCAGCCCCGCCGCAAGATGAAAGCGGTGGCCCCATTTCACCCCCGGCAGCACCTTGTAGACGCGCGCCCAGGGAATCGCCTGGTGGGAGCGGTCAAACTCCGCCAACTTTTTTATCGCCGGCGAGTCGGTGGCCACCGACTGATGGCAGGTCATGCAGGTGCTGGTGGCGGGAAAAGTCATCAGCTGGCCCGGATCAGGATTGGTATGGCAAAATTGGCAGCCGATTTTCAGCGCCAGATGCGTCTTGTGGCTGTAGGGCAGGGGCTGCGTGGGCGCGGCCGGGTGCAGAGGGTTGTCCGGCACCAACTG
>Ga0070734_10005272_pt1 | contig 11555 bp, 9 predicted proteins | sample Coa_R1_8_FD_66444 | JGI IMG/M metagenome (GOLD analysis project Ga0070734, IMG submission 66444) | Surface soil microbial communities from Centralia Pennsylvania, which are recovering from an underground coalmine fire - Coalmine... | ecosystem: Environmental > Terrestrial > Soil > Unclassified ...
GGGGTTTCTCTATCCGTTTCCGGTCATGCTCGCGGCAGGTTTCCTTAACCTGTGGGCCATCGCGATTCTGGGAGCGACTTTTGTCCTTCTCGCAGAACGGTTATTGGCACACCACAGCTATCTTTATCGCCTGGGTGGGGCGGCTCGTATTTGAGCGAAGTCCGACCTTACAGAGTTCTTCGACCTCACCAGTGCGCCGCGCTCGTACCAAATGATTGCAGCCCCGAAGCCCGCCGCCTTCTTCTTAAACGACAAACGGCGAGCGACCGACCCGGACGATCAATAGCAAGACATCCTCTGAAAATTTTGCACTTCATCGGCAACTTCTTTCTGACGTTGCCGGACTCAGTTGAACGCGAAAACTCACTAATGTTGGTCGCGCTTGCTCAAACGCAGGAGCGCGCGATAACCGCAGATGGGCACCAAAATTGCTGATCACCAATGCCGATTCATCGGTGAGCTTTTCAGTTTCAGATTGAGGTTCCCTAATCAACAATTTATGATCACGACGACCTTCGAAACAAAGCTGTTCAGGGTCCAGATTGTGGGCAAGAGTGCATGGGTTGAAAGCAGTGAAGGCAGCCGGTGGATATTTCGAACTCAGTACGGTTTGCCTATCGAGATTAGCGCACTCGAGAGAGGAGCCGATCGCCCGACTGCGCTCCTGCGATCGGCAGTCGATCACTTCGAAAGAACTCGCAACGGCGATACGACCCTGCGCGATGCCTTAACAAGCCGGCGCGTCGCAGCAGATCCTAAAATCTCCACGCCGCCTAAACCCGCGACGGCGCCTGCCTGTTCTAACCAGCAGCCGCCCAAGGCAGGATTGCCCACCAAAGTGTCAAAATTTGCGCATTTTCGCACGCCGCTCCGTCCCCCTCTGGCGGCGCACTAACGCGGCAAGCGCGATCTGGATCGATGTAGATCATGCGTGACCGACGAGACGAGCCGAGAAGCGCCTCGAGTGAGCCGGTGGAACTTCGGTGGTTCGACACAGCCGGGAATGAGCGGAGCTGTCGCGGCCTCTTGCGGGAATTTTCGAGATCCGGAGCGCGCGTTCAATCAGAGCGAGCAGTGCAATTGCAAACTTCGGTGCGAGTCTCCGTTCGGGATAGCGAGCATTTGGCTCGCGTGCGATCCTGCGTTCGCGCGGAGAGTTCTTACATGCTCGGTCTTGAATTCGATCCAAAGAGCCACGGGACGTTAATAAGAATGCTTCATCCTGAACCTTAGTGCTAGTTTTTCCTCGCGGTGGTGTTCGCTCAGCCCTCGTTGAAGCAACAGCTACTCCGCGAAACCCCCCGAGGTCGGAGCGCACGCGCCGTGACCGCAGGAACACTCAAAGTCGGCAGTCTCGCCCCGTCCCTCGCAGAAGGTACTGCAGTAATCCTGATCGCGCCTTGCGGCGCAGTTACAGCTGGGGTGGGCGCACTTCTTAGTTTCCATAACTACCTCCTGAAGGTCTGAGCTTAGAGTTCCCCCGTTTGTTTCAGTACTAAGGAAGGTCTTTGGGGGGGGCCGGCTCACCCTCACTTAATAGGGCGTTTCACGGATCACCCTTCCTGCAAGAAGGGCCGATATTTCCCGTGGGGCTCTTCAACCTATGTACTTCCGTGTGCCGGTTTTCTGTGGTATTTCGATCGGTTTTCTCGCCGTGGGTGCTTTGGCGCAGAACTGCCGGCCGGGCTCCATCGATTGGGACATCAATCTCAGATGCTCGTGCGCCAAAGATCCTTCGAGCGAGCAGTGCGATTTATACACCCGAAATAAATCGATGTACGACGGCAATGGGATCAACCCAGCGTGGCCACTGACGCCCAACATTACTCCCTCGGTGCGTAAAGCTGCGCCGCCGGCCGTGCCGCAGGATCGCACGCCGGTAAGCCCAACACTCCTTCCCGCTGAGACCCCGTTCTGGCAAGCGTTGCCGGCCGGGACCCGAATCGCGATCGGAGTGCGGCCGCAATGGCTAAGCGCTTCACCGATGTTCGACCAACTTTTGAGTCTCGGCGGGCAGGCGTCCGGACAGAAAATGAGCGTCGAGGCCGTCAAGCGGGAGCTAGCCGGCGTGGACACAGTGATTATCGCCGCGACGCGAATGGGAGGAGCGCCTCTGATTCTGGCACGCGCGGCCGACGTGGTTCGAACAACCAAGTCCGAGCGCGATCCGTACCGATACGTGGATCCCAACACCATTCTGGTGGGGGACCCGAATCAAACGAGTGCGGCGATGCGGAGATTGTTCTCGCAGGAGCCTGCCAGCGCGGAAGCAACGATGGCGGGACGCGTCGCCGCCTGGAGCGCCGTCTGGCTCGTCGCCGATCCGACGGCGGTGCCGGGCGCGGCTATGCAGCTTCCGGGGGTTACGAAGATGACGGTGGGGATGTCGATGCAGGACGGCCTGACCATGGAGGCGTGGCTCGATACGCCGAGCCCATTCGCCGCAAAAAATCTAACGGCACGACTGCAAAAAAATCCGCACGATGCGCCTCTGTTCGGTCAGATGGGCAGTGCAATCGTAGAGCAGCGCGGCAATAGCGTGAGGGTATATGCGCGGACAGGAGCTCCCACGAGCTCGGGTTCTCCGAAGGGAGCAGCGGGCCAAGAACCCGGGAGCCCGGTGCCCGGGCTAAGCCCGGTTCAGCGGAGCAAGGTTTCTGAGGTACACGCGGGAATGGATCGGGCAGCCGTCGAGACGGCGCTGGGTAAGCCACATTCGGTGATGGCGATTCACGGGGGAGAGGACGAAGTTGAGACGCTAATCTACAACCTCGACGATAAGGGGACCGCGCGGGTTCGAACAGTTAACAACAAGGTCGTATCCGTCCAGTTTCTCAACTAACTAACGGAAGTTCGGCCCACTCAATGACGCCCTCGGATCCTTCGAGCTCGCGAATTCGCTAGGCATCCTGCAATAACCATCAGTCTCGCTTTGGCAGCTAAGGCGCGCTTCCGGCGCTATATGCTTGAGGTATCGGCTGGTGTTCGGTTAGCAGTAACGTCAGCTGCTAACGCCTAGTCTAGTCGGTGGAGGTCCTATGAAGTCTCTGAGAACCAGCTGTTGTGTCGTCGGAGGGGGACCCGCCGGCATGATGCTGGGCTATCTGCTGGCGCGCGGGGGGATCAAAGTAACTGTCCTTGAAAAACACCAGGACTTTTTCCGCGATTTCCGTGGGGATACCGTCCATCCGTCTACCCTCGACATTATGGACCAACTGGGCTTGCTCACCGGTTTGCTCCAACTTCCGCACCAGCGGGTAACATCTGTGAGCGCGCGGATCGGCGATTTTGATTTTGAAGCGGCAGATTTTCGTCTTGTACCCACCCGCTGCAAATTTGTCGCACTGATGCCGCAGTGGGATTTCTTGAACTTCCTGTCGGAGCACGCCAAGGGCCTCGAAAGTTTTGAGCTTCGGATGCAACACGAGGGCATTGGGCTGATCCGTAACGGCCAGCGAATTGTTGGCGTAGACGCGCAATCTCCGGCTGGGCCTCTGCAAATCCAGGCGGATCTCGTGGTTGCGTGCGACGGCCGGCATTCGGCGATACGGCAATCTGCCGGACTTTCCGTGCAAGAGTTCGGCGTTCCCATTGATGTGTTGTGGTTTCGAATCTCGCGCCAGCCACACGACCCCCAACAGGTATTGGGCAACATCAATTACGGAAAGGCTCTGATCTTGATCAACCGAGGCGACTATTTTCAGGCCGGGTTGATCATCCGCAAAGGCACTCTGGAGCAAATCAAAGGAGAAGGTCTGGACGCGTTTCGAGACAACATCGCGAAAATTGCACCGTACCTGCGCGATCGCGTGGGCGAGATCGAACACTGGGATCAGATTAAGTTGCTCACGGTACAGATCAACCGGCTCCGCCGATGGCACCTTCCTGGGCTGCTCTGCATCGGCGATGCCGCGCACGCGATGTCGCCTGCCGGGGGCGTGGGAATCAATCTGGCAATCCAAGATGCGGTGGCAGCGGCCAACATTTTGACCGGTCCATTTCGCTCGCGGCAGGTCCCCGATTCGATCCTCAAGCGAGTCCAAGACCGGCGCGAATTTCCGACCCGCGTGACGCAGTTCCTCCAGGTGAGCGGGCACAATGCTTTGAAGGCTGTGTTTGAGGAGGATGGACCAATTCGAGTGCCCTGGCAATTGAAGGTCATCGATGCCTTGCCGGGCCGGAAATGGATCATGGGATACGTAGTCGGGGTTGGCGTTCGGCCCGAACGCGTGGCGGATACCCCAAGGAGACGCACGCCCTGGTCCTTACAAAAGGTTGCCATTCGACTAGGAGCCACGATCGGCGCGATTGTGAAAACCGCTCGTGTCCTCCGAGCCGCGTAGCACCTTTTCGTCCCACTTCAGATACGTCTTGCATCCAGATGCCGCTGCCTTCGAAGATATAATGGCCTGACCGTTCGAGTACGGAGGATGCGAAGCATGATGTTCCCTGGAAAATCCTTAACTGTTGTATTTACCCTGGTGGGCGCTTGCACGCTGCCGTCCCGGGCCGCTCTAACGACCATTAACGGCCCCCAGACCGGAAAGATCACATACGGCTATGTCGAAGAGGCAAAAGATGAACGAGGTGCCATCGCCGCCGTATTGCGGATGATTCATCGCCAATACGGCAGCCAGCCGCACATCGGCCGGTTCTTTGCTGCCAAGGGCACGCAGTCCGTCGCTGCGTTTTTTGGCGTGGATCGGGGCAGTGGAGTTCCATTGGAAGGCATGCTCATCGCCGTGAAGGCCACAACCGATCATGTGGAAGCCGCGGTCGTCTATGATGACGCTTCGCACTTCAACACCAGCTACAATCCGATGATGAAGACGCTGATGGGCGTCTGGCATCCGCTGGCGGCTGCTACCGCTGGATCCGGCGGCGCGGCAGGCGCGGCGCCTCTACACAAGTCGTTTACCACCGACAGAACGGTGTCCATCGATTTGCCCGACGGCTGGAAGATGGCGCCAGGCAGCAGAGGCGGTTCCGCACTTGCCCAAGGCCCAAACGGCGAGGTCGCCTTGGTAGGCTTCACTGTGGGCGCCAACGATCTGAACAATCCTGGTGCTCGCCGAACCTATGAGACGGTCCAGCGAGGTGGCCTGCGGGGAACCGTGTACGCGAACGCAATTTACTATAACTTGACTCCGGATTTGGGCAAAGATTTTGTCGACCTCATGACCATGAATTTTCGAAAGAAGAATCAGGACCCCGGGTCTTTTCAAATCGACTCGGCTCGCCCCGCCCAAGGTCCTCCTGGCTACCATTGCGCGCGCATCGAAGGTCAATACCAAGGCAAAAACACGAATGGGCCGGAGGAAATGCGTGTGATCTTTTGTATCGGACCCGAGGGCCCGACCTCCGGCGCGTTTCTTGCCATCGCGGACTACACGTTAGTCCCCATGACTCTTGCAGCGAAGGAACGGGCGACTCTGGCCGCCGTGCTCGGCACCATTCAAGTGGATCAAGCTGCCGTGCAACGCCAAGCCGGCGCTCTCGCCGCCCCGGAAATCGGGAGAATCCATGAGATCGGGAAGATCGTCGACCAGCGCATTGCGGCGGCTCACCAGGCCGAGGAGATCCATAACAGCGCCGTGTATCAACACTGGGATGATATCGACCGGCGCAGCAAAGCTTTCAGCGATTACACGTTGGGCTACACCGTATTACGCGATAAGGACAACAACTACCACGGCACGTTTTGGAACGATGATGCCAATCGCATCCTGCAACAGTTTCCGGGTGCATTTGAAGTTGTCACCACACCAGAACTGATGAAGGGCGTCGACTTCTAAACTGCGTTCATTCCAATCGCGATAGCCGATCGGGGTTGATCTCACTCGCCAGGGAAGAGAATTCGCGATGGCACGCCGCGTGCTGCATTTTGTGCCGTGATCCAGATGTTATTGATGGATAAGGATCCGGTGCGCCAACTCACCCACAGCCTGAGTTAAATGACATGACCCTTTCAGCTAAATGCGTCCTCGTCTATGTACTCAGGAAGAGCGGCTGCGCTGGCCGGTTAAACTTGGGCCGGGTCGAGCGCCATGGCTCCTCAGGGGTAAACGTATACGACCGGTTGGGCAATCTCATTGAGTACATCTCGGGGGACCGAGTTCGGAGCTGGTGTCTGTTCGGCGGATCGGGTGTGCCGCTTGAAAATTGGAGCCACGTGGTACCGGATGACGCGTCCGCGATCCGCACCCAATTCAGTGCGGGCTGATTCCAGCAGCTTTCTGATTGTTTCGACCTAAGCTCTTAGTAACAAGCTAATTGGAGCTACGGGACCCGGCGACGCCTGCCTGCCCGAGCCGAGCGAGATATCGAGTTTGCGTAACCGAACCTCGATGGCGGGAATCTCACCAGACGTTGGGGCAGCATTTCATCAAGCTCGTGCGTTCACTGAGGTCTGGGACTGCAGTCCTAGGGATACTGCTGCTGCCGATCGTCCACGTGCATGCCACTGAAGCGGACGCGCTTGCAATATCCGCGAACATTCAAGCTCGCCACATGCCGTTTGGCACCGTCCTCGATCCGATTTATGCCTCTCCGGCCAGCAGTCAGATCATCGGCTACACGCGATGCGGCGATTCTGCGCTTTGGACGGGCGCTTATTTAGCGGCGGAGGCCTTCCGCTATAACGTCACGCAATCGGCGGACGCATTGAACAATGTAAAGTCCGCGCTGGCCGGTTTGAATTCGCTCTCGGCCGTCACGGGTGACAACCAGTTGGCGCGCTGCATCGTGCTCGCGTCCTCGCCCTACGCCGTTGGTATTGCGAGCGAGGAAGCGAGCAATACCATACACCAAGCCCCGCCCTGGTTTTGGGTCGACAATACTTCGCGTGACCAGATCGTCGGAGCTTTCTTCGGCTTAGCAGTGGCCTACGACTTAGTCAACGACGACACAGTCAAGAGCAGCATCAGCAATCTCACGACGTTACTGCTGGGCTACATCTCGCGGCACGAATGGTCACCCAATGACGATCTCTCAAGTACGTTCCTGCTTCGCCCGGAGGAGCTACAGATGTTGGTGCAGGTGGCTCGGCATATCAATCCGTCTGATGGCATAAGCGGGCCATTCATCGTACCCCCAGTGGATGTTGGTGTCCTAGTGGATGTCCAGAGCAACGACTCGTACTTTAAGTTCAACCTGGACTACATGAGCCTGTACAACTTGATCCGCTACCAAGACAACAGCGATAACCGGGGAGCCTATCAGACGCTTCGAAATTACACGGCACCGCAGCAAAACGCCTTCTTCGATCTCATCGATCGCGCCCTGAACGGGCCAAACGCCGCGCGCGACGCCGAGACCGTGACGCTGCTCAACCAATGGCTCCAGAGACCGTCCCGCGACAATCCTGTGAAGCTCGAAAGCGTGGTTGGGGTGTGCGGGAGCGAAGCCTGCCAGCCGATCCCCGTCGCTCTTCGCCCGCCCGACGAGTTTCTATGGGAGGAGAGCCCCTTTCAGCTCGATGGTGGGGGAATGGGAGTGATCGAGACGGGTGGTGTCGATTACATCCTGGCTTACTGGATGGCGCGGTATTACGGCGTGGTTCAGCCCATGGCCGTACAATCTTCCGCTGCGCCTAACGGCGCCGTGACGGCCCAATCTATCGCCTCTGTCTTTGGATCGGGACTCGGTCAGAATACGGCGGTGGCCGATACGCAACCTCTGCCGCAGTCTCTTGGTGGGGTCACACTAGCAGTCACTGATTCGGCGGGGAACACGCGCGGTGCGGATTTGATGTACGTGTCTTCGTCGCAGATCAATTTCGTTGTCCCATCCGGGATGGCGTCCGGCGTTGCCACGTTCACCATCACGAATGGCGGAGCAACTCCCGTGACGACAACAGGAGCGATTCAGTCCGTGGCTCCCACGCTGTTTAGCATGAGCGGTGACGGTAGGGGAGTCGCGGCAGCCACTGCGGTTCAGGTGTCTACAACCAATCCCCGATTACAATCGGCGGTTCCCGTATTTCAATGTGCGAACTCGGGCTGTGCCTCAACCCCTATCACTCTGAGCTCGAACACGACCGTTTACCTGAGCCTGTATGGGACGGGGATTCGCAACCGCACGTCACTCGCAAATGTGAAGGTGAACATCAACGGCACGAACGTTCCGGTGCTCTACGCAGGACCACAATCGAGCTTTGAAGGCCTAGACCAGGTGAACGTCACACTGCCGCCTAGCCTGGCCGGAAGTGGCGAAGTCAACGTCGTCATGACGGTGGATGGTCAAACCGCAAACGTGGTGACCGTCAACGTTCAATAGCAGCCTTCGCCCAGGGCCAGAAAAGCACGTTTTGAACCTAAAAGTGCGATAACCTACCGTAGTCCCATGTTCCCGCACCTTCCCTTCGCGCCCATTCGCAGTTCGTTGTATACGACCGCGGAACTTATGTCTGGCTTAAATCCCGGGGACTACCTATCATTCGGGCGAACGCCCGATTTCAAATGTTTCGAGTATTTTGTAGCTCAAGGCAAAGCAGCACCGCGGGATGCACTAACGAGCATGATGGAGGCGCTTCACGACAATTCGATAACTCAGGCAACGCTTGCTTTGTTAAAACGAAAGTCGCGGGTTGCCGCGATTATGGGCGGCCACGACGAGCCCCGCGATTCAGCCGCTTATGCGTCGGTTGCTCATATCGCCAGAGCGTTGGCTCGCAAAGGATTCCTCCTCGCAAGCGGTGGTGGTCCGGGCGCAATGGAAGCGACGCACCTGGGTGCGTTTCTCTCAAAGCAACCCGAAGAGAACCTAACGGAGGCCGTGAAACAGCTAGCAAGAAAATGCCCAAATTTGCCGAGTAACGCCTCCCACGTCATCAAGCGTGATGGAAGTCTGGACAAGGACGTGCTTCGGCAGCTGCACGCGTGGCTCACCCCTGCTTACTCTTTCAGCCAGACTATCGAACATCCCGGTGAAAGTCTGGCAGTGCCGACCTGGTATTACGGACAGGAACCAACCTCTCCCTTCGCTACACACATCGCCAAGTATTTTCAGAACAGCTTGCGTGAGGATGGTCTGATTACTCTCGCCGCACACGGAATCGTATTCGCCAGCGGTAAAGCCGGAACGCTTCAGGAAATTTTTCAAGATAGCGTTCGAAACTACTATCGCCTGCCTAACGACCCCTTTAGCCCTATGGTCTTTTGGGGAAAGAGATACTGGACGCGCACGCTGCCGGTCGTGAAAGTGCTTGAAGCATTATTCACCAAGAACGACCGGGCGAAAGACTATCAGCAATATGTGTTGATCACGGATGACGAAGCAGAGGCGGTGGACTTTCTGTTCACTAAAGCTCCGCCCGCGAAGGCGCACGTTGTCAGGCTGCAGGCGCTTGGGATGTTGAAAAAAGGCAATCCCTAGCGTTCGGCATCCGAGCGCTCGGAGTTATTCCTCAGGTAGGTTGCTCGAAAAAGAGCGCCTGATAGAGGCAGGTCTGGAGCGATCAGCCTGGTTGCATTTAGCGCGTGTCTCTTCGGGCTGCGCATTTGAAGAGCATCCCATAGCGCAACAGGAAGCCTTGGGGCCACCACGCGGTGAGCTACTTCCGGTCATTCCAAAAACTCGGCGCAGCCTCGCGATTTTGGACGGTCGATCTTGTTTCTCGGTTTCTAAAACTATTTATGAAAAAATCTCTTGATCTGCTCTTCCAAGCGGAAATATAGTGGAATCGTGGGAACCGCGATGAGGGACCTCACAAGCGTACTGGATAGACGCTGGCTACCAGCGGTAAGGAGCTGCCTTATCGAGATTGTTGCGCCTTCCGAGCTGGGGCACGACCAAATTCAACACACTCGGGAAAGGTTTTCGATGTGCATGTACCAACCAACCTCGATTGGTTTGAAACCGCTGAGTTCTTCCTGTTCAAGGCAGGATTACTCATCTGTTTCGCGCACACCCTTTATGTCTTGGTAAAGCACAAGATCAAGCGTTGAGATTTGAAGGGGCCCCGCCTGGCTGCGGGGCCTTTTCATTTGTCGGGGAACCTGCAGTTTAATCGCGCAAGATCCATTTAGTAGCCGACGGCGTGGGCTCTTGAGACGGGCTTCGAAAACTCTCGCTTCACAAGGCCGAGACAACATCGGTCTCAACCGCCGCGTCGCAAGATTTTAGCGCGCTAACGAAAGCCGGCCCGCTCAAGTGTACCCTCAAGCCCGATGGAAAGCGATAACTTGTCCTCGAAACCCTCTGAGATCGGACGCATGCGCCATGACCGCCTGATAGTAACTATCTGAACTTGCCTGAAAGCGGGAACTATTCACTAGTCACAGAACAGCGATACACTTGTCTTCAATCCGTGCCATCATGCGACTCCCGATCCGCGCCATTCTTACAGACGGTCACTTCTGGCTTCCACTCCTGGTGCTGATCGTTGGTCTCCTGCTTCTGGCCCTGGTCGCACGCGGATGACGAGATCGCGGTCGCTGCATCAGCTTGGCGTCGTCTGCGGACTTGCCGCGGGAGCATGGATGGGCGCTGCGGAGATCCCGGTCAAACTAGTCAGTTCCGAATTCTCGCCATTTTTGATTTCGCTAGGCATGGTTGCGGGCGTCTTCCTCGGCCGCTGGACCTTGCCCATGGCGCTTAAGGGGAGCGCCTACTTGGCCCTTGACCTCCGCCGCAACCCTCACCTCATCGTGTGGGCGACGCTGGCCGGCGTGCTTTGGGCCGTCGCGAACACGCTCACCGTGTTCGCCATTCGCGATGTCGGACTCTCCATCGCGTTTCCGTTGTGGAACACGAATAGCCTGATCGGGCTTTTTTGGGGCTGGCTTCTGTTCGGCGAGCTTCGAGGAGCCGGATCTAAACAGTGGGTCAAAGTGATCGGCGGCGCCTTGGCGATTGTGGCGGGCACCTGTCTGCTGGCCTACGCCTCCACGTCCTCGGCTGGGAACGCGCATGCCGCTGGGGTCGGCGTGATGGCAGCGCTTGGCGCGGGGCTGTTGTGGGGAACGATGTATATCCCTTACCGCAAAGCGTATTTGAGCGGGATGAGCCCGCTCTCGTTTATTACGGTTTTTACCTTTGGCGAGTTGGCCGCCGTCTTTGTTCTGGCGCTGACACTCGACGGCGGATTCGCGAAGCTAGTTTCCGAACTCGATCAAGCTCGGCCCGCGCTGCTATGGCTCCTCCTGGGCGGATTCTGCTGGGTCTTGGGCGATTTGTTTCAGCAATACGCCGCGAAATATATCGGAATCGGGCGTGGCATCCCCCTTTCCAATACCAATCAACTCTGGGGCCTCGCGTGGGGAGTCTTCGTGTTTGGCGAAACCAGTGGCGCTGGCACCGGGCTCCGCTGGTTGATTGTCGCCGGATCTCTGCTTATGGTCGCGGGCGCAACGGCCGTCGGTTTTGCCGAAGCCGCGGATGAGGAACAAGCGGCACGCAAGCAAGCGATGGAACGCGAATGCCTCCGCTACGGCTTGGATCTAAGAACTCTGGAAGCAAGCCTTGACGGTGTGGATGCTCGAGGGACCGTGCGGCACGGCGCGCTGGATTGGATCGTCGCTGCGGCTGCTTTCGCCATCTTCTTGTGGGCAGCA
>Ga0070734_10005274_pt1 | contig 11553 bp, 11 predicted proteins | sample Coa_R1_8_FD_66444 | JGI IMG/M metagenome (GOLD analysis project Ga0070734, IMG submission 66444) | Surface soil microbial communities from Centralia Pennsylvania, which are recovering from an underground coalmine fire - Coalmine... | ecosystem: Environmental > Terrestrial > Soil > Unclassified ...
CGGACCAAGGCCGAAAACGTCGGCCAGTTTTACGTGCGGAACGCAGCGGGCACGATGGTTCCGCTCTCCGCGCTCACGAAGTTCGAGTCGCGCAACGGCCCGGAGTTTACGATGCGATTCAATGAATATCGATCCGCGCAGTTGAACGGTGGCGCCGCGCCAGGCTACAGCACGGACCAGGCCATGAAAGCGCTAGAGGAGACCTTTGCTCAAACCATGCCGGCGCAGATGGGCTTCGACTATTCCGGCATGTCATTCCAGGAGAAGAAAGCGCAGGAAGGCGTCTCACCGGCCGTGATTTTCGGATTCTCACTGTTGTTTGTCTTCCTGATTCTCGCCGCTCTCTATGAGAGCTGGACGCTGCCCTTCAGTGTTCTACTGAGCACTCCGGTTGCGGTGTTCGGGGCATTCGGAGTGCTTTGGCTGCGCCGCGTGATCCTGAGCCATTTTCTGCCGGCTTACATGGTACAGATCGAAAACGACGTGTACTCGCAGATCGGACTCGTCATGTTGATTGGGCTCGCCGCCAAGAATGCAATTCTGATCGTCGAGTTTGCCAAGGACGAATTCGAAAAAGGGAAGCCTCTCTCCGAGGCTGCGCTGGAGGGTGCGCGCTTGCGTCTCCGTCCCATCCTTATGACCTCCTTCGCATTTATTCTCGGATGCGTTCCTCTATGGACGGCCAGCGGGGCTGGCGCGGTTGCCCGCCAGATCATGGGAACCACGGTAATCGGTGGAATGGCCGCCGCCAGCGGAATCGGCATTTTTCTGATACCGGCGATTTTCTATTTGGTCGAAAAAGTTTCCGGAGCAACGGCGCGTCCCATCGTCCCCGTGCTCCCGCCACAACCCCTTCCCGGGGCAGGAGATTAAGCATGCGCTATACGCTGCTCCTCGCGATTCTCTGCCTTTCCACGGCGTGCACGTTGGGTCCGAACTATCAGCGGCCCTCCATCGCAACGCCGCAAAGCTTCCGCGCCCCGGATCCTCTTCCACCGGCGCAAGCCGGCTCTTTGGCCGACCTGAAATGGTTCGAAGTATTCAAGGACGAGCAATTGCAGGCGCTGATCCGCCACGCACTCGAGCAAAACTACGACTTGCGCGACGCCGTCGCTCGCGTTGAAGGAGCGCGAGCCGCCCTCGGAATCACACGCTCCAACCAATTTCCAAACTTCGGCGCAGGAGGATCCGTCGAGATCGATCGGCTATCGCGCGACGGAGCCACTCCGCTTCCCCCGCAGTTCCTTCCCTCGCAAGACCGCAACTTCGGAACCGCGACGCTGCAACTGCTCTCCTTCGAGGTCGACCTATGGGGTAAACTGCGCCGCGCCACGGAAGCCTCGCGCGCCAATCTCCTGAGCGCGGAGGAAAATCGCAAGGCCGTGGTAACAACGCTGGTCAGCGACGTGGCGACCGCTTATCTCACACTGCGCGAGCTTGACTACGACCTCGACATCTCCAAGCGCACCCTGCAAACCCGCGAAGAATCGCTCGAACTCACCCGCTCGCGGGAAGCGGGCGGAGTCTCCACGGAGCTCGACCTGCGGCAGGCGGAACAACTGGTCTACACTGCCTCGGAGCGGATCCCGGAGATCCAGCGGCAAATCGAGCAGACCGAGGATCAAATCAGTTTGCTGCTCGGGGAGAATCCCAGCGAGATCCTGCGCGGGAGATCGCTGACTGAACAGGAAATTCCGCCGGAAGTCCCGGCCGGCCTGCCCTCCGCATTGCTCGAACGGAGGCCCGATATCCGCGCCGCGGAGCAGGACCTGATCGCTGCGAACGCACAAATCGGCGTCGCTCGAGCCGCGTACTTTCCGACCCTCAGCCTCAGTGGAGCGCTGGGCGGCGCGAGCACACAACTGTCGAGCCTGTTCGCCGGACCAGCTAGCCTCTGGACGCTCACACCGCAGGTGACGCAGCCGATCTTCACTGCCGGGCGTCTGAAATCGAACGTCAAGCTCGCCGAAGCCCAGCACGAGATCTCCCTGGTTCACTACGAAAAGACAATACAGGTTGCGTTCACCGAAACCTCCGATGCGCTAATCGCACATCAGCGGGTGCGCGAAAGCCGTGTCCGGCAGGAAGCGCTCGAAAAAGCTTTAGAGGATCGTCTCCGGCTCGCCTACCTGCGCTATCACGGCGGCGTCGACAATCAGCTCAACGCACTCGATGCCGATCGCGACCTGTTCCAGGCTCAGCTTGACCTGGCGCAACTCCGCCTGGACGAGATGTTGAGCGTCGTTCAGCTCTATAAAGCCCTGGGTGGCGGATGGCAATGATTACAAACATCGAGGCATTCCTAACCTCTCGAGACGAAGAAACCTTCGCTCGGTTATTCAATACTCTTACGCCGCAGCTTGTCGCGTTCTTCCGAGCGCGCGGTTGCGAAGCGGATTCCGAGGATCTCGCGCAGGAGGTCATGCTGGTCGTCTACCGCAAGTCTGGTCAGGTTCGTGACCGAGCTCTGTTCCGGGCCTGGGTCTTCGCGATCGCCCGTAATGCGCTGAGCCGGCTCCGGAGCGAGCGAGCGCGTGGACTGCAAACAGTGGACCTCACAGAACTCCCCGAACGCTTGGTTGCTTCAAGCGGCCACCCCGCGGGCGGTCCCGCTTTCGAATTCCGCAGTTGGATGGCCTTCCTCGACTCCCGGGAACGGGAAGCGTTGACGCTTCGTTTTATTGACGAGTTCGAGTACCACGAGATCGCTGCCGCCCAGAAGGTTCCCGTCGGCACGGCGCAGTGGAGGGTGTTTAACGCCAAGAAAAAGCTCGCGCCGTATCTCAAAAGAATCGAGATCCACACCGCGCGGCTGGCGGCTTGAGAGATCACGGCGGGATCACAGCGATGGACCACCAACTTCCTTCTGTATACATCTGCCGGCACGGCGAAACCGCTTGGACGATCACAGGCCAGCACACGGGAGTGACGGACCTGCCCCTGACCGCCCAAGGCGAAACCAACGCGCGACGATTGGCGAATCGGCTCAAGGGCCTGGAGTTCGCCAGGGTATTCACAAGTCCCCTTCAGCGCGCCCGGCGGACCTGCGAACTGGCTGGGTTTGGATCCAGTGCTGAGATCGACGGCGACCTGGTCGAGTGGAACTATGGCGATTATGAGGGACTCCGCTCGGTCGATATTCATTCGAATCGTCCCGGCTGGGAACTATTTCGCGACGGCGCGCCTGGAGGTGAATCGCCTGCGCAAGTGATGGCACGCGCCGATAAGGTCTGGAAGCGCGTAAGAGACGTGAAGGGAAACGTGCTGATCTTTTCCAGTGGACATTTCACTCGAGTTCTGGCCGCGCGCTGGATTGGACTCGAGCTGCCAGTGATCGGCAACTCCTTCTTGCTGAGCACCGCGAGCCTGAGCACGGTGGGATACGATCGCGACCTCTCCCACCCGGTAATCAGTCTCTGGAACGACACGCGCCACCTGAACTACGCTGAAAACGGCGATCTGCTCCATGGAACTAGAAAAACGCCCCAACCTTGAAGAAGTTGTCCGGTTTGAGACCGGACCAGGCGGTTTGGTCCAAGCAATCGTTTCTTCCCCTGCCGCTGAAGCCGTCTTGTTCCTGCAAGGAGCACATCTGGTGAGTTGGACACCGAGCGGAGCGCGGCCCGTGCTGTTCCTCAGCCCGAAAAGTGTATTCGCCCCAGGCAAAGCGATTCGAGGCGGCGTGCCGATTATATTCCCGTGGTTCGGATCCCGGAGTGGCGGGAGACCGGGACCAGCGCATGGTTTCGCGCGAACCTCAGACTGGGCGCTGGAGAAGGCCGCACTGCGGGAGAACGGCGCGGTCGAAGTAACGCTCGCGCTTACTGGCAGCGCGGCCAATCGCGAATACCTGGACAACGACTTTCAATTGCGCTTTCGCGTGACGATTGGCTCGGAACTTGAAATGGAGCTGGAAACCACGAACCGGTCGAACGAACCCTTCACCTTCGAGGAAGCGTTGCACACTTACTTCGCGGTGGGCGACGTTCATCAGGCATCGGTTTTTGGCCTGGAAAAAACGGTTTTCATCGATAAAACCGACGGATTCAAACGCAAAGTCCAAGGTACGGAGCCCCTGCGAATCGCCAAAGAAACAGATCAGGTGCATTTGAATACTCAGTCGTCCTGCACCATTTGGGATCCGGTACACACTCGCCGCATCGTCATAGAGAAGAGTGGTTCCGGCAGCACGGTCATTTGGAATCCGTGGAGCGAGAAGACCCAAAGCATGTCCGATATGGCGCCCGACGCTTGGAAGTGGATGCTCTGCGTTGAAACGGCCAACGCAGCGGATAATGCGATACTCCTGGCACCTGGCGCGAGCCACAAGCTCACCGCCAAGATTCACGTTGACCGGTGAGCCAACAAAATCGCTTGCCTTTCACTCTTGATAAGTGAAAGTGCCAAGCACGTCGCTCCGATTGGGGTCCGGCTTGGTTGCACAGATCAAAAGGAGAACATTATGTCTTTTAAGCGTGCCTTCATGGGAGCATCCGTTCTTGGGACCGTCTTAGCTTGCGGAGCGACAGCCTTCGCACAAGATGAAGTGTCAACCCCCAAGACCGAAATCGGTCTAGGCTATTCGGGAATACACGTCAGTGCTTCAGACACCGTCTATCAGCGGTCAGGAAATGGCGGCTTTGGGTACTTGGAATATAACGTGAACAAGGTGGTTGGAGTGGTGGCCGACTTCGGTGGTTATGCGAACACGGGGAAAGACGGCCGCCTGTTTACTTATTTGTTCGGGCCTCGATTCAATTGGCGTCACTCCCGCCTGAACCCTTACGTCCAATTCCTGTTCGGCGGCGCATACCTGTGGAATAATCCGCAGTATTCGGCCACACAGAACGCGTTCGCCACCGCGGCTGGCGGTGGGGTCGACTATCGGTTGTCGAATCACATCGCGATCAAGCCGCTACAGGTCGAATACGTGACCTCGCAGTTCAGCGGCACCAACGGTATCGGAAGCCATCAGAACGATGTGCGTTACTCCGCTGGCGTGGTGTTTGAAATGGGCAGCAAGTAGCAATTGAACGGATTGGTGGCCGGCGAGGAGTCCGCGGGCCACCAGATTCATGCTGGGACAGAATCTTAGGATCCGACGATTATGGAAGATACGCGGAATACACCGAACTGCGCCATCGTGCCGGCATCCGGATTTCACCCGGGTGACCGGATCTTTCTGGCGAAAGGCCCGCATCAAGGGAGTGTCGGCATCTTCCAGCGTCTGACAGCGGACCCGAAGTGGGCCGAGATACTGGAGCAGGATTCAACGGTTCGAGCCCATCCAGTCGAATGGATGGCGCTGTCGAGATGACGTTTCGATTTCAGTTCTCACGGGATGCCAAGAATTGGGAGAGCCCCATCGGCAGAGCCGCTCCGCTCTCCAACTGCCGCTGCACTGCTTTGTGGTATTGGCGAAGAAGGAAAGGTCTGGTGATTCGGCTGAGGCTTAAGGAGTCGAGGAGGATACCGATCTCCCATATCTCGAATCGGCCACGTTCTATCTTCCCGGCAATCAGTTCCTTTATCAGTTGATCGAACTGAGCGGAGACAGTCCGCTCTTCCGGACGTTCTCGGCGAATGAGAGTGGTCGGATTAGTAGGCATCACTGCATTGAGCCCGGAGATCCTAATCCAGTTTCGGCAGCAATCGAAGAAATTTAGGCTATTGATGTTGGCCGCTAGCGTTTCTTCAACTGGCCGAAGTACGTCGACTCAATGGTCCCGTCTCTATTAATATCAAACGCGATATCCGAGCCGCCGTTCAGCGGATCGTTCACAAGCCGCAGGATCATCCGATCCCCGTTCACCCAGCACTCCATGCTCTGCGGAGTGAGGCCATCGTCGACATCGGCTTTGCCCGCTTGAAACACAATCCTCGGTCCGGGCCCGCCGTTGGCTGATCCCCAGCGTCCATCGAATCGCGCGCCACAGCTTGTAAATCCAGGCTTGGGCGGGACGCCGGCCTTAGTCGTGGGCTTGGGCGGGGCAACAGATACGAAGCGCATCTGTTGCGGGGTTGCATTACCAGTTTGATTTCCGGGCAGCGTGACCTCGTAATGGTCACCTAAGGCGAACGTCGTAACCACCTCGCTGTCGACCCATTTTCCTTGATAGAGCACCTGAACTCGATCATGCAGGGCGTAGAGTCCATGCGCATGATCCTCGTCGTTCAGCGGGCCGATCCGCCGAACCTCGGAAGGATAAGGCTTCCAGACGTCCGCTCCGCTGTCCGCGTGCACGAAATAGTTCGCGCCGTTCACCTGCAGCACCTTGGCGTTCATCCAGCCGAATGCGGTGTTGATCTGGACCGTATCGCCAACTTTGAATCCGCCCACCCCCACTCCGTTGCCGCCTTGGACGGGCGCTTGCGGTGCCGCTGTCGGCGCAGGACGCGGAGCCGCTTGCGCCGCCGCGGGACGCGGAGGCGCGGCGGGAGCGGGTATCTCGCCGCGATGCGGATCCGTCTGCGCCTCTGCCGCCGTTTGGACGTGGCACTTCGATGGAGTCAAATCGGCAAGTTGTTTGCGCAACGCCTGACCGCGCTGGAACGCCTGCCCGTTCTTGTAGTTCTGAAAATCGCAGCCGGCGTTATCTCCCGGGCCCGTGCACGAAAAAACTTTAAAGCTCTGGCCGTCCGTGCAAACGTAAACAACGTTCATTTCGAGCGCCGGCGTCTGGGCAAGCATGCTGACCAAGGGAGTCATGAGAAGAAGACAGCGCAGGCGCGAAATGCCCATTTCAACCTCCGTGATTTAAAGACGATAGCACAAAGGGACGATGACTCAATGGGTAAGCTCCGCCGCCAAGATTGACTATTGACATCCGATATCGAGTATCGATATCATCTGAGCATATGTCCCGACCGACCGACCTCCTGCAAGGCACTCTGGACCTCCTCATCCTCCGTACTCTCGAACTGAGACCGCTCCACGGCGTCGGCGTCGCCGACCGCATTGAGCAAGTGACTAAAGGCGCCTTCCAAGTTGGACCCGGCTCGCTCTTTCCCGCGCTTCACCGTCTGGCGGAAAAAGGACTCGTCGAGGGCGCCTGGCAGGAACTGGACACCGGGCGGCGTGCCAAAGTCTACACACTCACTCCCGCCGGCCGCAAACAACTTTCGCAAGAAAAGCAAAACTGGCGAAGGGTCGCAACCGCCGTCGCCCAGGTCCTTACCGAGGAGGGTTAGCGATGTCATACCTGAGCCGCATCAAGTCCGTGCTCCGCCGCCTTCGGAATCCGCACAAAGCCGAAGCCGACCTCGACGCGGAGGTGCAATCCTATTTCGACACCATCGTCGAGCGCCGCATCTCACAAGGCATGACTCGGGCAGCGGCCCTTCGTGCGACCCGGCTCGAATACGATAACGCCGATCGAGTAAAAGAAAAGGTTCGTGACGCGCGCGCCGGGGCCTGGTTCGAAACACTCTTCCAAGACTTGCGCTACGCGGCACGCTCGCTCCGCAAACAACCCGGCTTCACCGCCGTCGCGACGCTCACGCTCGCCGTCGGCATTGGCGCGAACACTGCCATCTACACCGTCATCGATGCGACGATGTGGCGCAGCCTCCCCTTTCGCGAGCCCGATCGTCTCATGCGAGTCTCGCTGACGCGCCCGCCTGGTCCGAATGATCGAAGCGATCCTCAAGACGTTGTCTGGTCATACCCAAAATATGAACTCTTTCGGAAACTCCAGCAGTCCTTCGAAGAGACGGCGCTTTACAGACCCATGACTCTAAACCTCACCAGTCCGGGCGAGCCCCAGGTCCTCGAAGGAGAGTTGGTCAGCGCCAGCTATTTTCCGCTGCTCGGCGTTCGTCCTGAACTGGGGCGGGCGTTCTTACCTTCAGAGGACGAAGTTCCGGGCCGGGACTACGTGGCCATGATCAGTCACAGCTTATGGGCCAACCGGTTTGGCGCGGACGCCTCGATCGCCGGCAAAACCATCGTGATGAGTCAGAGAACCTACACCATCGTGGGCGTTTTACCGCCGGATTTTCGCGCGCTCGGCGGACCAGCCGACGTATGGGTCCCGCTCCACACCGATAATAGCGGACAGCTCACGCAAGCGGGCCTTCACTCCTATCAGCAAGTTGCCCGCCTCAATCCTCACATTCCCGTGGAACAAGCGAAAGCCGCGGTTTCCGCTCTTGGTCCGCGCATGGAAGCAGCATTGCCGGGTTCGTGGATGAAAGGCGGTGGCATAGGGGCTCGGACGTTCAATGAAGCGAGAATCGACCCGCTCATCCGCGAGTCTGTCCTAATCCTTTTCGGAGCTGTGACATTCGTCCTGCTCATCGCATGCGCGAATCTGGCAAATCTCCTGTTGGCGCGCGGAACCACGCGTACTCGGGAAATCGCGATCCGCTTCGCGGTCGGCGCAACCAAATCTCGAATTGTTCGTTATCTCCTCACAGAGAGCCTGCTACTCGCGGGCATCGGAGCCGCGGTGGGCCTTCTGCTCGCGGATGCGGGCGTTTTTGCGCTCGATGCCATCAATCCCATCAATGGAAATGCACTCACGGTTGGCCGCCGGCTATCCGGACTCACCATCATGGGCCTCAATTCGATTCACCTGGATGGGAGGGCGGTATGCTTTACGCTCGCCATCGCACTCTTGACCGGCATTCTTTTCGGGCTCGCGCCCGCGTTCGCCGGAGCTCGCACGGATGTGAATGACGCGCTCAAGAACAGCAGCGTGCGTCCACGCGGGATTGGAATCGTGACCGGCAGAAGCCTGCTGGTAGTCAGCGAAGTAGCTTTGACCATGGTGCTGCTCGCAGGCGCGGGGCTGACACTCAAGAGCTTCGCGCGGCTCATCGCCACCAGGAGTGGCGTCGATCCGGAAAACGTTCTTACCGTCCGGATCAACAGTACTTCCCCTCGAACGGGCCAATTTTTCTCTGAACTCGAGCAGCGCGTCGCCGTCCTTCCCGGAGTCATCTCTGCCACCCTGATCGACCGGCCGCCTCTCGCGGGGCAGTTTTCCTCCACGGTAGTCGTATTGAAGGACAGACCGGCTCCGCCTTCCAATGACGACTCGAACATCATCGGCGTGCATTGGGTTTCGCCCTCCTATCTCGCAAGCATGAAGATTCCGCTGCTGAGCGGCCGTTGGTTTTCGTCCGCCGACCGCAACGATACTCCCTCGGTCACGGTTATCAATGAAACAGCCGCTCGGCGCTATTGGCCGGGAGAGGATCCGATCGGCAAGAGGGTCGGCCTCGGTTTTTCCACCGCGTCGCGCGACTTCTTCCGCGACGGCGCCGAGGTGATCGGCGTCGTGGGTGATGTCCGCTACGGAAAGCCCGACGAGCTTCCGCCGCCGGATGCCTACGTCTCGACCGCGCAGATGGCCCCCAGCAGCCTGATGTTGCTGGTCCGCACCAAATCAAACCCCTTGACCCTGACGGACTCGCTTCGCCGCACCGTTCATGAGCTGGATAAAGACCAGCCGCTGTATGACATCAGAACCCTCGATCAGCGCTTTGCCGATTCCAGCGCCCAGGCGCGCTTTATCACGATTCTCTTGACAGCCTTTGCCGCGATTGCGTTCGCTTTGGCGGGCATCGGCATCTATGGAGTCATGTCCTACATGGTCCGCCAGCGCACGCGAGAGATCGGGATTCGCATGGCGCTGGGTGCGCGCCGCGAGGACGTACGAAGGATGGTTGTCCTGCGCGCCGGCGCCCTCGCTCTCGCGGGCATGGCCGTGGGCTTAGGTGGCGCCTTCTGGCTCACCAACGTCCTTCGCGCCTCCCTGTACCAAGTTAATGCCACCGACCCGGAAACCTATCTCGCGATCTCCGCCCTCGTCATCATCCTGGCGGCGCTTTCCAGTTACCTTCCCGCCAGCCGCGCGAGCAGGATAGATCCGTGCTTGTCGTTACGCTCGGAGTGATTCTGCAACCTCGCTTCGACGCCGCATCGGGGGACTGCCCTTCGGCGTCGAAGCCATGTCGTGCGCTCTAGCGGATCACTCGCAGATCCTGTGCCCCGACTCCGCACAGCCGTGCTGGGGGAAATGTGGTCTCAATGGCCGCGCTGCAGCACGGAGCGCTTGTCAGACCCAGAGGCATCCCGAGGAAGCCGTAAAAGCCCATAACCCGTTCCGGGTGCGGCCGCGCTCCGGGTTGGGCGCTGTTAAGGATCTCCTGCCGCTTCTTCTCGACTTTTTCCCTCAGAAGACTGGGTGGTTGCAACGCACCGGTGAGGCCAATCGAGCTCGGCCAGCCGACCTCGCCGGTTACGCGTTGAAAGGGACAATCGAGAAGTAAGGATTCATCGATCCCGGATTTGAAGATACCCACGATGACGACTTCCTGAAGGCAGTGCGAGATAGTGCGCGCTTCCAAGGCTTCGCGGACGCTGAGAACCGGGTGGGCGCGGAAAAAGTCATCCTCGCACCTACACATAATCGATTCTGCTGATTCGGCACATACGGTATATCGGATATCTATGCGGTCCATTTCATTGGCCCCCTCCACCACGTGAATCGCACGGACGGTTTCTCCAAATCCGTCCGAGAAGATCGACAGAATATACCAACGCGGAGGAACCTCAAGAAATTCATACCGGCCTTGACTGATGGCTTTTTCCATAAAAGGCGCGGCGCCGTCGACGGGAGCAAGGCGCGCCCAACCCACTTCAAGCCGCTCAACCTCCCGGCTCAGAATTTTGGCCCAGACTGTTCCCCGGACGCTTGCCATGCTGGAAGTATAATCCGCTCGTCGGAACAGCGGTCACCCGCTTTATCAGCTACGATGAACTGCGTGCCTGAACAGAGTCGCGTAGTAATTGTTACGGGGTCAGGCGGTGCCGGCTGCGGGCGCTCGATTTCCACGCGGTTCGCCGCCGCTGGCGCGACCGTCGTTGTCAGTGACATCGACGAAGCGGGCGGGCATGAAACCGTTCGATTGATAGAGCAAAGCGGAGGCCGTGCGGCGTTTTTTCGCGCGGATGTGCGCCATGAACCGCAGGTCAAGGATCTGATCCGATTCGCGGAAACAACTTTCGGCGGCTTAAACGTATTGGTGAACAATGCTTCCGCGCCGCACGGCAGCGATGAGATCGAAAGCTGGATGGACCCGATCCAGACGGACCTGCTCGGGGCGCTCTTCGCGACCCGTTGGGCGATAGAAGCGATGCGTCGCGGAAACGGCGGCGCCATCGTGAATATTTCTTCGATCTCGGCTCTCTGGCACGGACGTAAGAGCCCGGGAGGATTCCCCGGCTACGATGTTGCCAAGGCTGGCATGATCCGCATGACCACGCGGCTCGCCCCGCTTGCGGGAACGGACCAGATACGCGTGAATTGCCTCGCGCCCGGCTGGATCGCGACCGATAGCGTGCGACAAATTTGGGAGCCCCTCACAGTCGAGGACCGCAAGAAGCGCGGAATGCCGTCGCGATTGCTCACGCTCGATCAAGTTTCCGAAACGGTCTTGCGGCTCGCCGAAGACCGCTCCCTCGCGGGACGGGTGCTCGTCTGGTGGTCCGAAGATGCTCCCCGGTTGGTTGAATGGGGCGATCGAGGATACCGCGATTTCGTG
>Ga0070734_10005275_pt1 | contig 11552 bp, 5 predicted proteins | sample Coa_R1_8_FD_66444 | JGI IMG/M metagenome (GOLD analysis project Ga0070734, IMG submission 66444) | Surface soil microbial communities from Centralia Pennsylvania, which are recovering from an underground coalmine fire - Coalmine... | ecosystem: Environmental > Terrestrial > Soil > Unclassified ...
TCCTCCTTCCGCCTGCCCGACTTCCCGCCCCTTGCTGTCCACCTGCACCAGCCTCGATCCATCCTTCCCCATCAGGATGTCGTTGTATTGCTGCTCCAGTCCCGACTGCCCCACTATCGCCCCACGCTCGTACACCTCGAACCGAGGCGAGTTCAGCATCTCCTCGCTCACCTCTCCCACATACCCGATCAAGTGCGCCATGAACCCGTTCTTCGGATACAGCCGCCGGTGCACCATGATGGTTTCCAACTCCGGAAACTCGTCCCGGTGCGACTCTACGAAGGCCCGCTCGTCCGGCGTAATGTCGTTCTTGATGATGATCGGCCGGAAGTTCGGCTCGCGCGCCAACTGATAACGCCGCACCTTGTCCCGGATCTCATCCACACCCATATTCAGCCCTTCGGCGATCTTGACCGCATCGGCATTCAAGTCGCGCTGCTGGTCGCGCAGCATGAGCACCGAAACCGAAGGATAATTGTCGACAATGGTGCGCCCTTCGCGGTCGAGGATCTTACCCCGAGGCGCGAGCATGGGAATCTTGCGTGTGCGGTTCTGCTGCGCGCGCACCTCGTACTCCTGGCTCATGCGCACCTGCAGGCTCCACAGCCCATAGGCCAGCACCAGGAAAACCGCCAGCACCATGTACTGCACAACCGAAAACTTCATCTGCGGAATTTTTTCGTTATTACGGCCGAGCATCAGCGTGTGATTCTTCAGAGAAGGAAATCTTCTTCAGAGTATCTCATTTTTTGATGCTCGTGGAGCATCCGGGAAACGCCTAAAGCAATGTTACTGAAGGCCCAGATTTTACAGGTGTGCGCTGCTTCCACCCTTCCACAATCAGGGGGAACCATACGTGGTATCCCCCGATTCTGCAGGAGCGCTGCGAGCATTTTGGTACAAGCACTTAATACAACGGCTTAAGAAACGGGAAAAAGGAAATTGCCCGCCCGCTTTTTAGATGGTTTTCCGCCGGACGGGCGGCTGTCCCGGCGGAGACAGCCGGCCCGGTTGGATTTCCAGCGGAAACTTTCACCCACCGGCCAGGCCTGCGTCCTGCGAGTGTGCGGCTCGCAGGCGAGGAGGTCGCAGGCCTATATCACGGCCGGCGGGAGGCTGCTTAGCGGTGGCGAGCCACCTTACGTCCCGCAGCCTGAACTTGGGGCGCGGCTTGCTCTTCGGCGTCCCGGGCATCGTCGGCCTGGCTGTCGCTGTCATCGTCAGCCTGATCGGCTTTACTCATGCTGTCGGCGGAGATGCCTCCCTTCATCACGTCGTTAAAGAAGATCTTGGCGTCGGAAGGCACCATCATGATTTGCAGCTTGTCGGAGAGCCTCTCGGCAATGATCTTGTTGATCAGCAGCGGATTCTTCCGGAGCAGCACGGCTTCGGTCTTCATACGCTCGGAATCCGCTTCGGCCACTTTGCGGATGCGCACCGCTTCGGAATCGGCCAGCAGGTTGCGCCGCTCCATCTCGGCCTTACTATCGATGACTTTGGCCTGGGCCTGGGCTTCGGCGTTTTTCACCGTGGCTTCCTTCCGCGCCTCGGCTTCAAGCCGCGATTGCTGGATCTGCTTTTCCTTTAACGGAAGCGTGTACTCCATCGCATCCGCCTCGGATTTAGCCTGGAGCACATGGACCTGGGCCGCTCCCTCAGCCTGCTTCACCTGCTGCGCCTTCGCGGCTTCCGCCTCCAGTTCGGCGATCCGCACCTGCTTTTCCTTCATCTCCGCCTCTACGGAGAGCCCTTCGTTCTCCTGCTCCTTCAGCAGGAGCCCTTCCAAGCCTTTGGCATACTCCTGCGGCAACTGGACATCGCGCAGCATGACTTCCTTCACGATGATTCCGTCGGCGGCCAATTTTTCCGTAATGCGGGCGGCCGCTGTCTGGCGCAGCTCTTCACGCCGTGTGGCAAATACTTCGCGGACCGTGTAGTTGGGAGCAAGCTCGCGGAAGACGCTGGAGATTACAGGGGGAACGATCTCTTGTTCCACGGGATGGGGCAGGTTCGAGTGAATAAAATCGAGGCGCTTGGGATCGAGCCTGTAGCGGACAGCAATCGCCAGCCCAATGTTCAGCCCTTCACGGGACTGGACGTTGAAAGCCTCGTCTTTCTTACCGCTCTCTTTTGCGCCGTCGTCTTTCTTAACGTCGCCTTTCTTCATTTCGCCCAGGCCATCTTTTGACGAAGACGTGGTAAGCACCTGGTCGCGGATGTCGTAGAGAACAACCGAATCCACCAGGGGCGTGACAAAATGCGCTCCCGGATAGAGAGTGCCAGGGCGCGTGCCCGAGGTCTGACTCACTCTGATGCCGCCCATCCCGCTAGGAACCACCGCAATTCCAGAAGCGAGAGTGATTGGCAGCCAGGCCCCGAGCACCGCACCTATTGCAGAAGTCCAGACAAGCTGCGGGTGCACCGGTTGGTTCTCCGGAGATTGCAGCCGCAACTGGCGGCGGAACTGGACAACACGGATAAGATTTCTTGTGGTTATGGCTATCGCGACCGCAATCAGCCCGTAGCCGGTAAACATGAGCAGATACTTCACGAACAACATGTTGGTTTCTCCTGTCGAGGGTTCCCAACACCCTCGAAATCCTTCAATCTCAAATCCAAAATCGGTCTCCAAAGCCCACCACAGCGAGAACCGCAACTGAACCGCGCCCAAGAAACTCCCTATTCCTGTCCGGCAACCTGGGCAGCGGGAATCGCTGCAACTTGAACCGGCGCAGCCTGCGCTTCAGAATTTCCAGAGGCAGTCTCCGGATTGACGGAGGCCAAGGCCGGACTGGCGGCATTCTTGGCGCTTGCATGCCTGTCATTCATCGGGGCAAGATCGCTTTCACGATCGAAGACCTGGGCGACCAGTTCGTCACGGTCTCCGCGGATCGCCACCACATCGCCTACCTTTATCAGTGCGTACAGCTCTTCAATGTCCTTCTGCTTCATGCGAATGCAGCCGTGCGAGGCAGCCTTGCCGATTGAACTAGGGATGTTGGTTCCGTGAATTCCATAGCCCTTGATGCTTAGCCCCAACCAGCGCGTGCCCACAGGATTGCCCTTGCCCGGAGCGATCACTTTGCCTTCGTGGATGTAAACGGGGTCCTTCGCCTGGTTGATGACTGTAAAAATCCCGCTGGGGCTAGGAGTCTTGTCCGCACCTACCGCAACCTTGTAGGTCTTCACTACCTGGCCATCGTCAACGAACGCCAGAAGGCGATCTGGGATGCTCACCAGAATGAATCGCGTGGTGGTGGACTCCTGCCTGGAGATATGGGTTTCAGCCGATGCATGGCTCGAGTGCACGGCTTTGCCGTTCTGCTGGTTCGCTGTTGAGGTGATTTGCTGCCCTTGGGCTGAGGCCGAAAGCGCAAAAACCGCAATCAACCACAACAAAGAAAGAAGAATGATTCCGAGATTCTCTTTTGGATCTTCAACGTGCCGCCGCATCGTTGTTTCCCCCTGTCGTGACATAACCTGCTGCCTTACGCAGAGGAGAAAAGCAATGGGGGCTCCAAACCATATTCGATTGAAAATAATGGAGTTATTGGAACTCCGATATCAGAAAAGCGTGTCCAGAAAAAGACGGTGTGTGTGAATTGACACGAAAAGTAGGGGCGCTCTATTTTTTGGACGCTTTGGGCTGCGTAGGTGGCTCTTGCCATCGTTACCGTTTCTAGTTACAATAAAAACGTTTTTGATCGTTCACATTTTTAGTAAACGATCGAAACAAACGTTGGGCTCCGGTGTTCTAACAATTGAGGAAAATCACGATGAAAACTGGTTTTGCCGCGTCAAGCATCTCAGAAAAATATTCACTGGATATTAACAACCCAAAGGACGCAGAACGTAACGGCAACTCCGGATTCGCCCTCTGCCGGGAATATGCGATCGCTGAAGCCGACGTTGAAACAAATTCCGGAGAACTCTCCACCTGGAAGGAAATCGAGGAAACCATGAGCTACGAAAACGTTCTTGCCTGGTTCTATTCGGGTTTTTGCCCGGAGAGAAAAGTCTTCACCCAAGTCGATGACGGCGATGTCGCCGTTCTTCGTGTAAGCCCCAAGGCGATTCTCGAAGAAACGTTTCCATGGATCGATAAAGTTCTGTTGCGCCGGTTGGTGGAAACACTGGATGCGCAAGGCGCCTGGGTGGACCGCAACCACGTTTGGGCATAGCACGGCTTCTCCCTGCCTTTCGCTCTTCATCGCTTCTCGACTGCGCGTCCTCGGTTCCTGAGACGCCGCGGTGGTGGTTTGTGTCGCTGACGTTTCCAATGGAGCGTGCGAAGCTCCACTGGAAACGCCCAGCGGGTGGGTCCGTCGTTCATTTATTCCACCCCGCAGTTTCAATCAAAATTTTCCAAGCAAAGGTAAAGAAGGATCTGCGCGCCGGTAAGGCATTGCAGGAGCAACAGCGCTGAGAAAAGCCTCCAAAATCTCCGCCTGACAGGACGGCATTCGTTTTCGAAGAGGGCACTGGGCTGGGGCGACTTCTACAATCGAGGAACCGCCGGTACGTTTCGACTGCTACAAATCGTTGATTGGCCTCTCCGTGGAATACCCGGAACCCGGCAGAAGGCACTTGCGGCCAAACGCCGGAAAGGCCTACACATTTTTTAAGCATTTGATTTTTGATAACTTCAATACGGATATCGGATCTTAGGGCAATCGACGGGCAACCAACCCTGCGCATGAAACCGCCTAGAGTCGAACCATAGTGAACATCCGGAGCATGGGAAACTCATGAAGCCGCCACAGTATTACCAAGAGGTAAAAGATGCCGTCTGCAAAGGCATCGAGAACCTCTTCGATAAACTCGCCGACAACGAGAAACTGACCAAGGAAAAGATCGCCGAAGACCTTGGTATCAGCAAGACGCTGCTGTGGAAATTTGAAACTGGGCAAGCGCGCGTTCCCGAGCCGACCATCAAACGGATGTCCGGCTACTTTTATAAAAAGGAGCCACAGAGCGCCAAGGAGTTTGAAGCAATTCTGCGGAGGGTGCTAACGGACTCGCGCATCTCCAGCCGCAACAAGACGGTGGTGGACCGGGCGGCCAGTGGCGGCGAGTTGCGCGTCCGCACATCGAACAACCCACCCTTTTCCGGAAGCGAAGACAGCTTTCTCGACACAATCACCAACAGGCTGTTCAGCCTGGCCTCCCTCAATAAGCGCGAAGAAGATGCCGAAATGCCCAAGCATATCTCCGATGTGCGGGATGCAATCTGGCTGAATGAAACCGACCTCGCCGTGGGGTATGTGGCCACCATCGACCGCGCGCTCGTGATCGACTTTATTCCCATGCCGCTACGAGTTTGCCTGGCGGGAGTGATTGGCGAGCGCGACAAGAACGAGCGAAACCTTGTGGAGGAGGTGCTTACCAGGAAGCGCGGTGTCAGCTCCCGCCTGAGACCCATCGTGGTAAAGAACGATATCGGATTCATTCATGTCCTCAAGACCCTTGAATACCAGCCTGACGAAGTAGACGTTCTCGAGAACGCGAACGTAAGAGACATCGTGGCGGCCTTCCGCAGCGCTCTCAATAGAGGCGATGCCGCTGGAGAGAGAAAAATCCCGGTCATTGTAGTGAACGAGTTTGTCGCGTTCCGGATCCTCGATGAGATGGAGTTCACCGCGATTCCGGTGCTGCCGCTCTCCAGCCGAGAGGCTGCCTGCGCCCGCAGCGAGGTACCCGCTTACTTCCTAAGCCTTTTGGGTTGCGGACGGCGCCCCGCCGAACTGCGCAAGACGATTACACAACTGCTGCTGCTGTTCCTGGGCACGGAGATCGAATTTACATCGCGCTCGCTGGAGGCGCTCTCCTTCAAGCTGATGGGCCAGGTAGAGAGAGCATCGAGACACTACGAAGAATATGGAAACAAAGAAGACCCAGCCGGCAAAGCGCGGCGATTCATAGCGGCTTATAACTGGACACTCTACAACCTCTGCCTCGATCAGTATTCGCTGGAAAACAGCATCAATAGCGGGCTTCCATGGAAAGTCATCTGGAAGCGCGGCCGCGAGCACGTCCTGGCAAATCTGTGGAACCGATGGGGCCAGGAGATCACCGCGCAAATCAACCTGATGTCCGGTCCCGAGGAACTACCTACCACCGAGAAGAAATTCCACAAGCTTTGCGAAAGCCTCGATCTTCCGATTCAGCTCACCCGGCAGAATGAATATGTCCTTGAAGATCGCGACATTCTGGTGCGCACGATTCAGAATGCGCTGCAGGGAGCACCCATCGGCCCGCCTATTGAGTACGACGAGTCGGGCAAGAAGAAACCAGGAGGCGAAATCGAGCTGGTGGTGAATCCAAGAGACGCGGAAAAGACCCGCGTGCTGGATGGCTTTCTTGCCGAACTAGAGAGCGTTTATGCCGGGCTGCGGTTCAAGAGTCATCGTCCGGACAAGCATGAACCAGCCCCACTTCCGGACGCGGCCCATAGCTCTGCCCAGGAGGCGGATACGCCTTTGAGAAGAATCCAGGATTTCAGAGAAAAGGATCTGGGCAAGACCTTCGGTGACCGGCGCGACGAGACCTTTATTCTGGTTTCGGTGGGCGCCGACATTCGCCACTATCTGGGGAGCGCGTGCCTGCGGCCTTATCCTTATCGTCTCGACGACTCAATCTGTATGGAGCTGTTCTACCTTTGGACCCAGCCCGAGGTCCGGCGGCTTGCTATTGCGGAAAGCATTATCCGGGAGGCCAAGCGCTATGCCAAGGAGCACAACTACACCCATCTGGTGGTTGAGGTGATTCGCACCCTGAATGAAGCTGTGACTTATTTTCTTAAGAATGGGTTTGTTCCGGTGCCCGGACTGAAGAGAAGCGAGCACATCGTGATGCACTGTCCTTTATAGTCGTTCAAAAGCGATGAGGTTTTTCTATTGGGAGCGAGCTTTCGCGAGGCGCCGCCGTGTGATTATTTCCTTCCTCATTGATCTTTCTTCGTTGGGTTTCCTTCATTGATCTTCCACCAGCACTCTGATTGCGTTTGTGTGCCGCCTTTTTGTATTTCCTTTGACGTTTGTGGTGGCGGAGGCAAGCATCCGCGAGCAAGCCACAAATAGACGCCAGAATTGCCGAGAAAATTCTGAAACGGCGCGGGAGAAGCACCTCTTTCTTTCGTTGTAAGAGAGAGAAAGATCGGCAAAATCAAGATTCCTCAGATGTAGCGCGGAGGAATGGCATTGAACCGGTATCGACAACGCCAACAAAGCTCTTCTTGCAGGCGTATAGAGCAAGCGGTACCTTATAGGGCGTTTCCAGCGTCCCTATAGCTCGTCGGTATTTGTTTCGGTGCGGCTTTCGGCCTGTACTTTTAAGGGAAAGCCACGCCGCAATTTGATTCGTGGATGCGCCCACACTGGAACGCTATATGGCGAAATTCCGCGCAGCGATCCGGGTATTGAGAAGTCCGGTTCTAGAAATGGAAGTAGTAGTCCGCGAGCAAACGCAAGGTTCGATTCTTCGAACACAATTTCCTTAATGGAAGGGCTGAGATGCTAGAGAGACTTGACACACTAATCGCCTTCATCACGGTGCTGCTTGGAGTGAGCTTGCTCATCACCATCCTGAATCAGATGATTTCCAGCCTCTTGGGCCACAGGGCGACGTACCTGAGGGATGGAATCAAAGATCTGCTGACCACCCTCGACCCCAGGCTTCTTCCGCACGCAGAAAAGATCGTCCAAGACGTGATGACGAACAGGCTGGCTTCCGATTCCGTGTTTGTTCGAGTACCCGGTGCTCCGTTGCGGTGGAAAATGGCCACCACCATCCGTCCGGACGAACTAACCCGCCTGCTGTCTGCGGCCGCGGACGGAAAGCCTTATGCCGCAAACATCGAAAGCCTCATCGCCGAGGTGAATCCAGCCCTCGTTCGCGAGGCCGCCATGGTCAATCAACTGGCTCCAGGCGCGGCAAATCAGGGCATACAGCTCGTGAAAGAGATTTCCAACTCCACGACGAAAGCCGTCAGCCGCCTTGAAGCCGCATTCAATTCCACGATGGACCGGGTGAAGCAACGGTTTACGCTGCAGATGCGCATCTGGACGATCGTGTTTGCGGCTCTTTTCGCGTTTGTTTATCACATGGATGCCAGAAAGATCTACGCGCAGCTTTCGGCCAGTCCGCAGCTAAGAACCATCTGGACAGGAATGTCGGCGAGCGTGATGCAGCAATACGAAAAAGTTGCCGGAGCTCAATCCCAAAACAACGAGGCGGCGCGAAACCAACCGGAAGACCAGACAGCAAGCAACACAACGGAAAATCAGGCGGGAAACACCTCTGCTCAGAAGGGAAAGGCCACGGGCGGTAGAGTGCATCCTCCTGCAATCCAGATACCTGCCAGCGGGCCAGTGAAGCCCGCAGAAACGGCCAATGCAGGTGTGAATAGTGCTAAACCCTCGGAAGACCACCAGAATGAAGATCAGCAGAAGGCGGACGAGATTGCAAAGCAGCACCAGAAGCAACTTTCGGATGCGTATACCAAGCTAAGTCAGCAATTGTCGGACTCCAATCTTTCTCTCCTCACAATTCCGGACAATTGGTATGTATGGAAGAGTTCCGAACTTCTGGGAATCTTGTATATGACCGCGCTGCTGAGCCTGGGCGCACCGTTTTGGTACAACGTTCTTAAGAACTTCGTGAACTTAAGATCGCAGGTTGCACAAAAGCAACAGCAAGAAGCAAAGGAAAATGCGTAGGATTCGGACGAACTATATGCCCCTCGCGCTTGATGGCGGTGCATCGGCCGAAATCTGAAATCCTCTCTATCTGCCTACACCATCTGCCCTTCGCCACGAAAACTACGAGCGGCGCCAGTCGGAGTCTAACGAACTGCCGATGGCGCCGCACGCAAGCCGAAGCTAACCTTCCTAAAAATAAAGCTTCAAACCGAACTGCATTTCCCGAGGAGCATTGAGGGTCGAGGTAATTTTCCCAAACGTACTGGAGCCAACGCTGCCATCGGGACCCGCAAAATGCGGATGATTAAAGGTATTGAACGATTCCGCTCGAAACTCCATGCGCATCCCCTCGCGAATGCTCGACATCGAGAATTCCTTGAAGAGTGACATGGAGGTATCCCGCGCGCCGGGCTGCCGGCAGTTGGAGATGGTTCGCGGAGCGGAGCCCAACGTGAAGGGTGCGGTCTGTCCCAGGGCGTTGGGGTTGGAAAAATAGATCACGCCGTCGTTCAAGTTCGTGAAGTTTTCCGGACGCCCTCCGCATCCCAGATCGCCGGTCAAGTTAGGCCGCTGTCCAAACGTCGGTATGGCCTGTACGTTATTCAAACCCGGAATCAAAGGCCGGCCATTATCGATGCGCACAATTCCATTGGTCTGCCAGCCTCCCAGAATAGAGTTCAGAAAAGCGGGCATTGCGGTTCCGAATGTCTTGCCCCGGCCTACCGGCAATGCATAGACGTAACTGAGCTGTAATACCTGAGGAATATCGAACACCGAGACGGCCCGTTCCGCCCGCAGATCGTTGGGATTCTGCACGGCAAGGGTCGCTCCGTTCAGGCCGCCGCCGAGGAACGAGATGCTGTCGTCGGTTGCCGAAGCATTGTCGATTGACTTTGACCAACTGTAGGTGACGAGGAACATCAAGCCGTTGTTGAATTGTTTCTCAAGACGAACCTGCAGGGCATGATAGATGGAGTCCGCGATCGGCGGCGAGTCGCCTTGAAAGTTGGTGAACTGCGTGAACGGCACATGAATCGGGCTAAGCGGGCTCTGAAACGCCGGAATTTGCGGCGCTGAGAGCGCGACACTGGGATTGCAGATAAAGTGCGTGGGATCGCAGGTGCCGCTTCCTGAAAAGAAGAAGGGATTGGGTACAAGATTCGTAAGATTCGCGCGGTCAGCGGGCGACAAAGCCAGCACTTGCGGACCAAGGAAATTCATATCGCGGAATCCGCCCAGGTAGAGATGCGTGCCTTTCTTCCCAACGTAGCTCACATCCAGAATCGTCTTGCGCACTACTTCTTTCTGGAATCCGAAGCTCCATACCTGCTCGTAAGGGATGGTGTTGCTGATATTGCGAATCGGGCCGACAGCGGCGGTTCCGATGTCGTTCAGCAACCCCAGCGACGAACCTGGAGGCGGAGCAACGCCACAGACTACCGAACCGGATGAGTTCGGCGCCTGGCAGGAGGTGTTCTTCAGAGTATTGAAAGGCGTGGCTCCGTCGAAATTGAGGGTTGTAATCCACGGCGGCTGAACGTCAAAGCCCTGATAGCCCCACGGACCGGTACCGGCCGCGCCATAACGAGGCTGCAGAAAATAGATTCCGTAACCGCCGCGAACCACAAATCCAGCGGGCGCCTGATAGGAGAAGCCAAAACGCGGCTCAATGTCCTTGTAGTCCGGATAGTAGTTTTGCCGGTTGTTTGGACTGGAGAATACTTCGCCGCCATGCAGAACGATGGTGGAGGGAACACCGTTGGCGGCAGGCGTGAGGCTCAGCGGCGAGACCGCGTTGGGGTCAAGCCAGTTCATGCGGTTGAAACGCTCGGTGCGAGGCAGCGCCAATTCGTAGCGCAGGCCCATGTTCAGGGTCAACTTTGGAGTCACGCGGTAGTTGTCCTGAAAGAATGCACCATAGCGAAAGCTCTGCGTACTTACAGCATTCACAAAACCAACCTGACAAGGAGTGCAGCCGCCGCCGCCATTGCCGGGAGGCCCAACTCCAATCGCGAGGCTGGCCAGCGCATCGCCGCCCGCCGACTGATCGGGAATGCTGGAGATTTGCGAAGTGCCGGTCCGGTCAAATCCAAAGAAGCCCGAAGGCCATCCGGGATTGGTGTGATTGATGCGATTCAAGCGGCCTTCGCCACCGAACTTAAATTCATGCTTGCCGCGCAGCCAACTGACGATGCCGCCCAAATGATGGGAATCCTGGCCTTCGCGGGTAATGCTGAACGGCAGGGTGCCGATCGGCGAGTTATACCCATTCCCCAATTGCACCCTGGGAAGAACGTGAAAACCGTGATTCAGATAGGACGGAAAGCCCAGAGAGGCGAATGTAGAGTCGATATTGGGAAAGTCGCCGCCAATTCCATGCTGAAAATCGAAGCCCCGCACCAAGCCATAGTTAAGGGTCAGCAGCACGTTGGCGCTCAGTGCATGAGTGTAGTTGGTAGCGATCAAATGGCGGGTGGCGTCAAGCGGCCCCTGAGAGCCGGGATCGGCGACATTACTGAAGCCATTGAAGCTCGTCGTGTTGCGCGACTGCTGGGAATACTTGACGCTCAGTGTATCGGTGTCGCTGAAGTGGTGGTCGATCTTCAAATCCCACTGATTGTTGGTAAAGGTATTCAAGCCGGCCGCGGAATAGTTCCCGGTTTCCAAAGTCGCCAAGTCCGTGGCATTGTTGTTGGGCATCGGATAAAGCTGCATCAGCTTCATCGCGACCGGATCAAGAAGATTTCCGGGCACGCCCCCGACGGGCTGAAAGGGAGTTCCAACCAGGTTGGGATTTCCCGGGCTCACATAGGTGCCGAAATTGTTGAACGGAACAAACGCCGTCCGGACGGC
>Ga0070734_10005276_pt1 | contig 11551 bp, 10 predicted proteins | sample Coa_R1_8_FD_66444 | JGI IMG/M metagenome (GOLD analysis project Ga0070734, IMG submission 66444) | Surface soil microbial communities from Centralia Pennsylvania, which are recovering from an underground coalmine fire - Coalmine... | ecosystem: Environmental > Terrestrial > Soil > Unclassified ...
AGGCGCCGATAGAAGCATAGTGCCGGTGGACTAGTGCGGACGCGTTGCCACAACCTCGTCTGTAGTATCTTCTTGTCGCTCGGGTGCACAGCTAGCGGTGTCGCTCAGCGGCTGCCCGTCCTCACGCACATCCTGCAGGCTCATCAACTCACCGAGGCGCAGGCTAAACAGAACTATCCCATACACTTCCGCGCAGTTGTCACCTACTCGACCTCGGGCGATCTCTTCGTTCAGGACTCCACCGACGGCATTTGGATCTCCCGGCCCGCCGATGTGCCGCCGCCCAAAGTGGGACAGTTACTGGATCTCGAAGGCGTCACGATTCAGACGGATTTCGCGCCGGATATCGCCCAACCGCACTGGAAGGTGATTGGCGAGGCGCCCCTGCCGGCACCTCACCACCCTACCTACGATCAAATGGCATCCACCGCGGAAGACTCGAAATGGGTGGAGGTGGAAGGGACCGTCCGCACAGCCATTGAGGTTCCTCCGGACCCGCACAACAGTCGCCATCTGAGGCTCACCGTGGTTGTCGAAGGCAACCGGCTGATGGTTGAGGTGGTGGATGATTACAGTCAACCGGAGAAGTGGATCGGTGCCAAAGTCCGGGTGCAGGGTGTCTGCGCGGCGCTCTTCAACAACAACAACCAACTCACCGGTTTGATCATCCGTTCCCCGAATCCGAAATATCTTCAGATCCTCGAATCCCCTCCACCGGAGGATTTCGCGGTGCCGGTGAGCGATATCGCCGGAATACACAGATTCACGTTTATTGGAACTCCCAGCCATCGGGTGCACGTGCAGGGCACAGTCACCGCATCCATTGGGGAGCAGGCTTTTTTTGTGGAGGACAAATCCGGAAGCTTGTATGTCGAAGCCAGCCAGTCCACGAAGCTGCAACCCGGTTCGCGCGTGGATGTGATCGGTTTTCGCGGAATCGTGGACACCCGGCCGGCCTTGCAGGACGCCGTGGTCCGGCAGATCGGCACGGCGGCTGCTCCGGTGCCCGTGCGCACTACCCCCGAAGAAGCGCTCAAGAAAATGCAGGACCGGTTGGTGAGTCTGGAAGGGCGGCTCAGCGCGGTATTGCTGCTGCCTCACGAAACGGTGCTGGTGCTGCGCAATGGCAACGCGATGTTCACTGCCGTTCTGAACAGCACCATGGGCGCGCTTCCGCCGGCCAATTTGCGCGAAGGCAGTCTGCTCCGTGTATCCGGAATTTGCGTAATGGACAGGAGCCTCTCCCGCGCGCAGACTCCCGTCCCTGGAGCGGAGCAAACCACTTTCACCATTCAACTTCGTTCCCCGCAGGACGTGGACGTGCTCAAATACGCGCCTTGGCTGAACGGGGACAGGGCGTTGACCATTCTCGCCATTCTTGCCGTGGCGATAACGGCGGCCTTGAGTTGGGTTTCCATTCTGCGCCGGCGCGTGCGTGGGCAGACGGAGATCATCCGAACCACGCTGGAATCCACCGTCGACGGCATTCTGGTAGTAGATTCCGCCGGAAAGGTGGTCACCTACAACCAAAAATTCGTCGAGATGTGGAAAGTCCCTGAAGAGATTCTGGCATCCAAAGATGAGAACACAATTCTTGGCCATGCGCTGACGCAACTGAAGGACCCCGGGCAACATATGGAGCGCGTGCGGCAGCTTTACGCCGATCCCGAAGCGCAGAGCAACGATTTGATCGAGTTTAAGGACGGCCGGGTTTTCGAGCGTCATTCCGAACCGCAGCGCATCGGAGGCAAGAGCGTGGGACGCGTATGGGGTTTTCGCGACATTACCGAGCGCCAGCGATTCCAGTCTGAACTGGAATCCGCCCGGGAAGCCGCGGAGGCCGCCAGCCTGGCAAAGAGCGAATTCCTGGCCAACATGAGCCATGAGATCCGGACGCCGATGAACGGCATCATCGGAATGACCGAACTGACGCTCGGAACCGAGCTCGACCAGGAACAGCGCGAATATGTTGACTCGGTTAAGAACTCCGCGGATTCCTTGCTCGTGGTGATCAACGAAATCCTGGATTTCTCAAAAATCGAAGCCGGCAAGCTCACCCTGGAACCGATCGATTTCGATTTGCGCGAGCACCTGGGGCAGGCGATGAAGACACTGGCGCTCCGGGCGCATCAGAAAAATCTCGAGCTGGTCTGTTATGTTCCGCCCGAGTTGCCGCAATTCATCCTGGGCGATCCCACACGCCTTCGGCAGATCATTCTGAACCTGGTAGGGAACGCGATTAAGTTCACCGAGCAGGGAGAAGTGGTGGTGCGCGTCGAATCGAATGGACGCGATTCCAGCGGGATTACCTTGCACTTCACCATCGCGGATACCGGAATTGGAATCCCAAAGCAAAAGCAGAAGATGATTTTCGAACCGTTTACGCAAGCGGACGCGTCGACCACCCGCCGCTATGGCGGTTCGGGATTGGGCTTGTCCATTTCCGCGCGGCTGATCGAAATGATGGACGGGCGAATCTGGCTCGAAAGTGAGGTAGGGAAGGGAACGACATTCCACTTTACAGCGCGTTTCGCGCATGCGCGGTCGCAGCAGCTTCCCCCGGCGGACCCCGCCATGTTGAGGAAGATGCGCGTTCTGGTGGTGGACGACAACGCCACCAATCTTCAAATCCTCGACAAAATCCTTTGTCACTGCGGAGCGCGGCCATCGCTGGTGAGTAACGCAAAGGGAGCACTTTCGTTGCTGAGAGAAGCGCACGAAGCCAAAGATCCCTACGGTCTGATGATTTTAGATCGGCATATGCCCGACATCGACGGCTTCATGCTGATGGAGCAGGTTCGTCAAGTGCCGGAGCTGGCCGGATTGCTCACGGTGATGTTGAACTGCGGCGGTCATCGCGGGGATGCGGGGCGCTGCGCGGAACTCGGAATCGCGGCCTATTTGATCAAGCCAGTCTTACAATACGATCTTCTCGGCGCGCTCGCGAAAGTTCTGGAATCGCACTGCCCCTCCTCGGAAACTCAGGCGGCTTCCGGCAGACCAGCACCAGCCGAGGGGCGGCCGCCGCTGCGTGTTTTGCTGGCCGAGGACAATCGTGTCAACCAGAAGCTGGCGCTCCGGCTGCTCGAGAAACGGGGCCATCACGTGGTCCTGGCGGAGGATGGCGCACAAGCTGTGGAACAACTTCAAAAACAGGAGTTTGATCTGGTTTTGATGGACGTGCAGATGCCTGTGATGGATGGGGTGGAAGCCACGGCCGCAGTCCGGCGCCGGGAGAAGAGCGCTGGTGGACACATTCCGATCATTGCCATGACCGCTCACGCGATGGAAGGAGATCGGGAACGATTCCTGGACAGCGGCATGGACGGGTACGTTTCAAAGCCGGTTCACTCGGCCGAGCTCTTCGCCGCCATCGATAGCCTGCTGGGTCTGAGCTACTCGATTTCGGAGAGTGATTCGACTAGCGCGGCGCCGCCGGCACGGCAGCGACGATCACCGGTTGCGTAGTGGGCTGATCGGCGCCGGCCTGATCCTCGACCGTGACGGCCACAGCCGCGGTTCTTGCGACGTCAACCGATCCGGGTTGAACGTGCATGGCTCTGCCATCCTGCGATTGGAACAATCCGGCCGGAACTGGTTTCGCGCCTTTCGGGATGATCCACATTTCGTAAATCTTGTTCACCGGAGTGCGCGGGAGATTGTGCGCGATCAGCAGTACTCCCCGTGCGGGATTCAGGAAGACTTTGCCTTGCGGAGGCATGGGTTGCGCACCACCGAAAGATGCCTCGGTAGTATTGGGACCCGAGAGGATCGCAAACGCTTCAGTCAGACTGGCTATCTGGGCGGTCTGCGCGCGAATTTCGGTTCGCAATCGTCCTGCGGTTTCTTCGTACTGCTTGCTACTGACGCCCAGGTACACCGACACGACTACGAGTGCAGCCATCGCCAACGCGGCAGCCCACCACGGGATGCCGGCACGCTCTTCCAATCCGACGGAAGCCAAAACGCGGCGTCGAAGCTGGCGCGAAGGCTCCGCCCAGGGCGCGCTGGCGCCGATCAGCGTTACGGTTTCGAGAGATCGTTTGATTCCGGCCATGCATACCTCGCAACTCCGGTGAAGATGGCTGCGAATTTCACTTCGTTCCGGTTCTTCGGCGATGTCCAAAGCGTAGAGATCGTAGTGGTCGCGCAACTCGTCGCAATTCATGACGTCACCGCCACTCCCAAGTCGTCGCGTAAACTTTGCAGCGCCGTGCGCACCCACGTTTTGATGGTGCCGAGCGGCTGCCCCATCTTCGCCGACATCTCCGATTGCGAGAGGCCCTCGAAATACGCCAGTTCCATCACCGTTCGATAGTTCGGAGCCAGCCGGTCCATCGCTTCTTTCACGCGGCGGGCTTGATCCGAGATCAGGATCTCTGCCTCCATCTCTCGATACAGCGGGGCATGGTCGCTTTCGTTCAGCTCAACGGCATTTCGCTCGCGTCCGGCGGACGACCGCAAATAATCAATGGCCCGATTGCGTGCGATCGCCAACAACCATGGGCCAATCGCGCCTTTTTCGGAATTGATCAGATGAATGCGGTTCCAAACTCGCAAAAAGGTTTCTTGAACCAGATCCTCGGCGATAGCGCGATCCCGCACCACGCGCAGAACCAAGGCAAACGCGGCGCGGCCGTAAGTATCATACAGTTCAGCCAAAGCCTGCGGATCGCGCCGTTGCAGCCGGGCGATGAGAGCATGTTCTTCCGGCCCGGCGTAAATCGCCAGGATTAACGGTAGCATTCCACCGTCCTGATCCACTGTCCGGACTTCAGCATGTCTTTTGATACTAACCGATGACGTTAACGGATTGACACAAACCCCTCCGCCGCTCCTTCTGCCAGCGGACCACCTTTACCTGTAGTACGGGACAGGCTGTCATTTGGATTGTCCCCCGGCGCGCATGGTTCGGGTGAAGCTTCAACTTCAGGGCCGAGGCTCTTGAGACTGAGACAGTTCGCCTCATTTATTCTTGTGCGACGACAAAATTCCCATGGCAGATCCCAAGTACCTATCCGTTACACTGGGTGGTTTTCTGTTGACGCACTTGCGGAAAAGTGTTATAAATTCGACAATCCTTATTTTAAATGGAGGGGTAATGTCTCCCGCCTTGGCGCGTGACGCTGTCAGGCTCTTAGAAAACCGAAACGCTGACCAGCGTCTACACCACCGGTATCCGATCATACTGAATGTCGAATACAAGTTACTGGTGAAGGGCAAGGTGGAACGCCTGGGCTCTGGCCGCAGCCGGAACATCAGTAGCGGCGGGATTTTCTTTGAGGTGCAGGAGAACTTACCAGCGCAGGGCAGGATTGAATTGGCGATGGATTGGCCGTTCCTGTTGGAAGGTGTGTGCGCGCTGAAGCTGGTGATGCGTGGACGCATTGTGCGCACGGATGCAACGGGAATTGCGGTGAAGATCGCGCATCACGAATTTCGCACCGCCGGCACCCGTTCCCGTCAGCGTCCGCAGGCTTAGCTCAGCGGCGCTTAAGTCCAGGTCCCTTCGCAGCCTTCCTCGAGTTCCTTCCAGTAGCGTTCCACCGCGGCCCGGACCAATTGAGCCCGAGAGCGTACTCCAGTTTTAAGAAAGAGCTGTTGGACGAAAGCTTTCACCAGCGATTCCGACACTCCCAGTTTGTGCGCAATCTCTTTGTTGGTGCGTCCACTGAACACTCCGCAGAGTACTTGTCGTTCTCGCGGAGTCAATGGCCGCTGTACTTCGCGTCCTCCGGTGTTTGTTTCCGCCGGAACTGCAGCCGGTTCTTCGGGCTGATCCGCTTCCACGCCTTGCATGATGTCGCGAATCTTCTCGATCAGCAGTTGCGGACGTTCATGCTTCAGGAAAATCCCCGCGCACCCTCTCTGTAGCAAGCGGCTGGCTTCGATCTTGCTGACTCCAGCGGTTACCACCAGGACCTTGCCCGAAAATCCGGCCCCGCGCGCGAGATTCAGGAATGCGCCTCCTTGCTCGAAACCGAGATTGATGTCGAGCAGCACTACATCCACGGGCGTGGTCTTGATAATTTCCAGTCCCTCACCCACCGTGGCGCCCTCTCCGATCACCTCGATTCCAGATTGCGCGGCCAGCAAGCGAGCGATGGCTTCGCGAAACAACGCGTGGTCGTCGATCAGCAGAATTTTGGTCGCCTCAGGCACTTGCACTTTGCGTCATGATGCTGGGAAGCTCCACTACGAAGGAGCATTCTCCCGGTTGTTGCGTATGATGCAGTTCGCCGCCGAAGGTCCGGATAATCGCTCTTGAGATGAAGAGCCCGAATCCGGTTGAGGTAGCGCCTGGTTGCAGAGGCTGGAACAATCGTTCGGCGGCCGGGATGCCCGGCCCATTATCGGTGAATCGAATTACAACGGATTCGTCCGTCAACCGATCCGCGCTGATGCGTAGTTCTCCTTGCGGCCGGCCCTTAAGCGCCCGGCAACTGTTTTGCGCAAGATTGATGAAGACCTGCAGCAGCCCGGAATGGTCGGCGCGCACGTGGGGTAAATTCGCGCCGATTCCCCAAGCGAGCCCAGCTCCTGCTTCGTCGAAAGTCGGTGCGATGATGGTGCGCAACTCCTGCAACAGCTCAGCCACATCCACGCCTTCCAGAACTTCTTCGCTGTCTTCGTGAAGATCCTCGGAAGAAAGTTTCAAAACGCTCTCAATTACGCTTCCCAGAGCGGCAAAATCGGCGTTTTCCTTGACTCCGGCGCAGTTATTCAAGTTCTGATAAAGGACCGACGCCGCAGCCGCCATATTGCGAATTTCATGCGAAACCGCTCCGGCAATAATCCGTGAGCTGCTGAGAAGCTGCCGGAGACCGCTTTCTTCGCGGTCGCGAAGTTGTTCGGTGACGTCGGATAGAATGGCCGCCAGCCGTGGTCCGGACCGGCCTTCGTAAAGCGAGACCCAGATGTGCGCGTAAAAAGTCTCGCCGCCGCGCAGCCGGCCGTTCGCCTCCAGTACGGTCCGCATCGCACGGACGGTTGGCTTCGAACGCAAAAGTTTGCCAAGCAGCGGAATGTAGTTTTCAATCGCCTCGCCTTCGGGCGACCCTTGCGCGAATCCCAGCAGCCGGCGCGCGGCCTCATTTGCTCTCGCGATCTTCCCTTCCGAATCCACGGTAAGCACAGCGGCGGGGCTGCTTTCGACCAATGCGCGCGCCTCCACCTCGGCATCCGAGCGGGCCATCGCCTCCTCGCGCATCCGGCGCATGATCCGGCCGTTGCGCACCAGTTCGCCCGCAAAAAGTCCGGCGCCGGTGAATGCGAGCAGGCTCAAGCTGATTCGGACCGGCGCACTTTGATCGAAGCTGAAAGGTCCAAAGATCTCTCGCTCCAGTACCAGTGCGATGGAGAGTAGAAAAATCATCCAGCGCGGTACAAAGGCCGCCGCCACGAGCAAAGGAAGGAAGAATAGCGACGCGAGTGGAATCTTCGGGCCCAGCGATCGTTCGCAAATCTCTAGAGCAGCAACCGCGACCACGCAGATGGAAAGCACCACCAGGCGCGTACGGGGAGAGACCGGGTCGGTAAGATCGACGGACATCTCTGGGTTCGATGATAACTCTAGTGCAATCGCTGTGGGAAGAGCGGGAATTCGCGAGGATTCGAAGAGTTTAGAACTTGCGGGGAGAGCTGCTTCCTGAGGACTATTTTACTAACAATCCGAGTGGCCGTTCTTTACCAGCCGGCGAATCGACCCCAGCCATTCCTTTTCCGAGACTTGGCCCCAGCCGGAGGGCCGCTCCAAGGTGGCGTGCGCCGCTATGGCTACCCGGACATTCGACTCGTGGTTGCGGATCGCGATTACCTTCGGGCGCCGGGTGGCACTCAAGGTTTGAATCAATTCGGAAATGCCCGACATCTCGGGGTTCACCACCAGGAAATCTACCTTGAGATTTAAGTCGCGTGCCAGAGAAAGGGTCTGATCCGAACTCAAGGTCGGCACTACCTGACAGCCGGCCTGGCTAAAAATCTGACCGAGCCACCAAACGAAGCCCAGGTCCTCATCCACGATCAGCACAACGGGTGTTCGTGCGGACTCCGCTTTACGCCAGGAAGATCCCAAGGTCGTAGCAGCCGCGAATATTTCGCGATTCGGGAGCGCCCTCTGTTTGGAAGTCATGGTGTTCTCTGGTTGCCTACGGAGCAACTTGCTCGCCAACTCCAATTCCTCATTCGCTTGAAAAATTGAGAGCGAAGCCCAGTAAAACATGTCTGTTACAATCCTGCAACCTATCTTTCGTACAGGGGGAAATCCCAGCGCCGCCCTGCAAATATTGAGAAGCTAATACCGTTTTTACCTACGGAATCAATCGATTCGCGATGCCGTTCAGTAATTCCTGCGGGGTGACGAGCTCGTGAAAATGGACGGTGCGTGGGGCACCCGGGTAGGCCAAAGCGCCCACATAATTGGGGGCAGGATCCAGATGGTGGAGGGTCCATTCGTTGGCGGCTGTTGCGTCATTATCGATATGCAGGAACCTGGCCGGCTCATCGGCGGCGAGACTCACTTGGAACCGATCCAGCGGAATGAAGAGGCCATCCCCCACGGCTTTGATATAAGCCTCCTTGCGTGTCCAGCACCGAAAAAATGCCTGGACCGCCTCCTCCCCGCTGCCAAATTGCTTCAATTCTTTTGCTTCCTCGCTACAAAAGAAGCGCGCTGCGATCTTCTCGATCTCCGGAACGTCCCTGATTTCTTCAACATCGGCACCTATCTCTATGTCGAACAGAAAGGCGTAAAGCGCCAGGTCTCCTGAGTGGGCCATGTTGAATTTCAGGTGCGAGTTTTCCCTGAGAAACGGTTTTCCGCGTGGACCGCAATCGAACTCAATCTCCCGAGGCGGGCAATCCAGAGCTCTGGCTAACAGTAAACGAAGCGCTCCATGGGACAATTCGTAAGATCGCGTCAGATGTTCAAAAACGAACCGGTCAGCGCGCTCGATCTCATCCGATGAGAGAAGCTCCCGGTACTCGCGGTTCACCGATTCTGTAGCGCTCAGGCGCACTGACCAGACACTGATTGCGCGCGAGTCTCCAGCTTCCATATTTGATAGCTTAGCCTTCTCGCTTTACTGCTGGTAGCGTCATGCTGAATGCTGGCCATTGTACTAGTACTACTGAACCGCAACGGGAAAATTGAAGGCCGAAACAACCCTTCGTTGTCCCGATGCAGGCGGCGATTCAGAAGTCGTTCTCTCATGCCACGGTGGTGGCCAAGTCGAATACGGCTAAGATTCTCACTGAACGCACAGTCTTACTTCGCGGACGAATGCACTCCCGTTTGCGGAAAATCGAATATCTTCGACCGATCAAGAATGCCGCCCGCCCGGTGGAAATGAAGCTTGACCCGGCGAACAGCTCAAGAACACTCTGGAGCGCGCCCAAAGGGAAAAGATCGACCCGACAAACTCCTCAGTTCGCTGACGTAGTCGCCGCCGGCGAACCAATTTCATTCGGTGCGAATATCACAAGAGTCCACTGCTAGTTTCCTTCCGGTACATTCCGTCAAAGCCAGGAAAGATTTACATCGTCCAGTTCCATGTCCATTTGGCTAACTCTTCAAGGATCGAACGAACTCATCGCGTTAGGCTCGCCCACGCTCCCCATCCTCAAGCCGCACACTGTGGAAATTCCATTGCTTTTGTCTTGAGCGATGAGAACCTTGTTAGTAGTGCTAGTGCTGAGCATTGTTGCCTGTCGAACAAACGAGACCCCGGAATCGCAGGTCAACGACGCCGAGATTCTGGCGTCGGTCAAAACCAAGCTGGCGCAAGGAATCGGCGCGGCTTCGGTAACCAACATTTCCGTGAACGTCACCAACGGCGTCGTCAGTCTGTCGGGAACGGTTCACAATACGGACGAAAAATCCAAAGCCGTTTCCATCTCGCAGGGCGTGCCGAAGGTTGTCAGCGTGAACGACAACTTGCAGATCAACGCCGCGCCGTCGGGCGGAAGTTGAGCGATCAGCTACCGAACAGCTTGATCATTTTGTCGCGGGAAGTGTCGATGTGAATCGCCATGGCCTGGTGAGCTTCGAGCGGCCGATGGGATTCGATCGCCGACAAAATATCGGTGTGGGGAATCCAGCCGGGAACGGTCTGGGTACACAGCGTATCCAGGCGTTGGACGTAACCAAGCGACAGGCGCAGTTCGTCCACGACGCGCTGATTTCCGGCAAGCTCCGCTAGCCGGAGGTGGAACTTCTGGTTCGAGGCGAGCGTGTCATGGAGCTTCGCGTCCGGATCGGTTTCTCCTCGGACGATTTCGCGCAGCTCGGCGATTTCGTCACGCCGCGCATAAAGCGCCACTTTTTCCGCCGAGAAGCATTCCAGTATGCGCCGGAATTCGTATAACTCCACAATGTCGCGCACCGAGATAGGCGCCACCAGATAGCCTTTGCGCGGGATTCGCTGCAGCCAATTGTCCTGCGCGAGCCGCCCGCAAGCTTCGCGGACCGGTGTTCGGCTTGTCCGGCACTGGGCGGCGAGCTCCACTTCGGAAAGAAATTCGCCCGGCCGGAGACGCGCGGCGATCAACCATTCGCGCAATGTCCGGTACACGCGTTCGAGTTCGCCCTCTCGCTCGGCTTTTCTTCTCCGAACTAAAGTAGCAGGCATAATTTTTGCGAGCCAGCTTGCACGTTTCAGTATACAGCCTGTATACTGCAAGAATCCAGGCTGCGGATGTGCGGAATCGTTGGTTTTCTGGACAAAACGGGTAGTACTGCCGGTACGCTCGGGCAAACCGTGCTCGGCATGCTCAGCGCGCTCGGATGCCGCGGCCCGGATTCGGCGGGAGTGGCGCTTTACGGCCGCGGGGAAGGCAACGACTCCGTCGCGCAGGTGGCTTTGCCCGGGGGCCATAACTTTGACGCTTCCGCCTCCAAGGTTCTGGCAGCCGTGAGCAAGTTCGCGCGAGTCGGCGATTCCAGCATCACGGATTGCTACTTGCGTTTCCGAATCGGTGGCGAAGCCTGCGTCCGCTGTTTGATCCAAGCCATTGAGTCGGTCGAGCCTGGAACCGAGGTTGTCAGCCTCGGCCGCCATCTGGAAATCGTCAAGCAAGTGGGGTCGCCCGAAAATTTGGAAGCCACGTATCACGTCTCCAAATTCGCAGGCACGCATGGCATCGGACACACGCGGCTCTCCACGGAGTCGCGCATCGATCTCAGCCATTCGCAGCCGTTCTGGGGCCACGGCTATCCGGATTTAGCCATTGCGCACAACGGCCACATCACCAACTACCATCAGCTTCGCCGCCGTTACGAACAGCGCGGCATCCGTTTCTACACCGAGAACGATTCTGAAATCATCGCCATCTATCTGGCGAATCAACTGAGCGCCGGCCGCACCTTGGAGCAAGCATTTGTTTCCATGCAGAGCGACCTGGACGGCTCTTTTAGCTGCGTGGCCGCCACTGAATCCGAGCTCGGATTCGTGAAGGACCAGTTTGCTCTCAAGCCTTTGCTGTATGCGGAAACCGATGCCTTCGTCGCCATCGCTACCGAAGAGATCGCCCTGCGGAATGCTCTGCCTGGCGA
>Ga0070734_10005278_pt1 | contig 11543 bp, 10 predicted proteins | sample Coa_R1_8_FD_66444 | JGI IMG/M metagenome (GOLD analysis project Ga0070734, IMG submission 66444) | Surface soil microbial communities from Centralia Pennsylvania, which are recovering from an underground coalmine fire - Coalmine... | ecosystem: Environmental > Terrestrial > Soil > Unclassified ...
GCTGCGCGGCGGCGGCGCCGAGCACGGCGACGGGTTCCTTTTCGGTGGCGGCGTTGAGGAACACCCCATGGGCCAGGGTGGTGCCCACCGCCGCCGGCAGGCCCAGGCTCGTGGCATCGACGGTGAGGGCGTTGGTGTCGACGGAGGGGATGTAGGGGCTGCGGAAGGCGTTCTTGTTGCCCACCGTGCCGACGTCCTGCACGTTGGTCACGCCGTGCATCAGGCTGATCATGCCGGGGGAGGCCTTGGGCAGCTGGGCGGTGCCGCCGGTCAGCGACTGCCCGGTCTGCACCGTGAGCAGGTTGGTGCCCAGCGCGGAGATTTCCGCCAGCAGCCCCGCCTGCGACGACGACGACAAGCCCAGCACCGCGACGATGGCGGCGACCCCGATCGCGATTCCGAGCGCGGACAAAGCGGCGCGCAGCTTGCGGGTGCGCAGGCCAACCGCGGCCAGGCGGGCCAGGTCCGCCGGGTGCAGCCGGGCCGCGGTCGGCGTGACGGTGGTCATCGGCCCTCCTCCTGGTCCCTGGCCGGCCAGGGCCGCCACGCGGGCCGGCCGCGCCGTCCCCTCCGGGGTGCCGTGTCGCCTGGCGCCGACCCGGGCGGCGCTGCCCCGGCCGGCGACCGTGGCTCGTCGGCCGGAGCCGGTGCTGCCTCGCCGGCGGCCCGGGCCGCGGGGAGCCCGGCGCCGTGCGGTGCGGGCGCGGCCGGGGTGGCGGTGTCGGTGATGATGCGGCCGTCGAGCATCTCGATACGGCGGCGCATCCGGGCGGCGACGGCGGCGTCGTGGGTGACCACCACGATGGTGGTGCCGGCCGCGTTCAGCTCCTCCAGAAGGTCCAGCAAGGCGGCGCCGGTGGCCGAGTCGAGGTTGCCGGTGGGCTCGTCGGCCAGCACGATGGCCGGCTCCCCGGCCAGCGCCCGGGCGATCGCGACCCGCTGGCGTTCCCCGCCCGACAACTGGGTCGGCCGGGCGGCCAGCTTGTGGCCCAGCCCGACCCGCTGCAGCGCCCAGGCGGCCCGCTCGCGCCGTTCGGCGGCGGGCACCCCGGCGTAGAGCAGCCCGTCGGCGACGTTGCTCAGCGCGTTCGCGTGCTCGGACAGGAAGAACTGCTGGAACACGAACCCGATGCTGGCCGCGCGCAGCCCGGCCAGCCCGCGGTCGCTCAGCTTGGCGACCTCCAGCCCGGTGACGCGGACCGACCCGCTGGAGGGGCGGTCCAGGGTGCCCATCAGGTGCAGCAGGGTGGTCTTACCCGACCCCGACGGGCCACGGACGGCGACCAGTTCCCCCGCGCCCACGGCCAGGCTGACCCCGGCCAGCGCGGTCACCGGCGGCTCACTCGGATACACCTTCACCACGTCGTCCAGTTCCAGCACCAGGCTCGGCCCGCCCGCTGGCCCGGGCCGGTACCCGGCCACCGGATCCGCCGTCGCCGTGCTCATCGCAGCGCCTCCCACGCCCTGGGCATCGCCGTCGCCCCGCTCACAGGGCGGGGACCACGACGCGCTGGCCCGGGGTCAGGTTCCCGGTGACCTGGACCACGCCGTCGGCATCGTCGAACAGCCCGACCTGCACCTTGACCAGGTGGTGCCCGCCGGGGCCGGTAACCTCCACCGCGTACCCGCCGGGGCGGGCCATCAGCGCCGCGACCGGCACCACCAGGGCGCTGGCCACGCTGCCGGTGGTGACCTTCACCGTCACCGGCGCCGAACTCAGGTGCCTGGCCGCCTTCGGGTGATCAAGCGACACATACACCGGCACGCTGGTCACCCCCGAGGCGTTGGTCGAGGCAACCTTGCTGACCTGCGTCACCACCCCGGTGGTGACCCCGCCCTCGGGCAGGTCGATCTCCACCTTGTCCCCCGCCTTGATCTCGGTCTCCAGGCTGGGGTCCAGGTTGATCGTCACCTGCGGCACCGGCGAGGTCGCGGTCATCAGCGCCGTCCCCGGCGTCGCGGCGGTCCCGGGGGTGATCCCGGTCTCCCAGGCACCGATCTTCGCCGCGGTCGGCAAGAACACCACCTGACCCAGCGTCACGGTCGCGGACGGCACGGTGACCCCCAGGGCGGTCTGGTAGTCCTCCCACGCCGTGGTGGTCGCGTCGCTGAAGTACCCCATGCCCAGGCCCGCGGCCAGCACATCGGCCCGGGTGGTGTAGCCAAGGGCGATCAGGGCCTTGTTGAACTCCCGCACGTCGGCGCCGGTCAGGCCCGCGGACATGTCCCGGTAGTCGGGCACGTTCCCGTACAGCAGAACCACGGGGCTCCCGGACACCTGGTAGAGCACCCCGCCCTGGCGGACCGTCCTGCCCACCTCCGGCAGCGTGGTGACCGTGCCGGTCGCCTGGTTCACGATCGTGTAAGTACCGGAGTCGGCCAGCGTCCCCGACAGCGAACTCTGCGACGTCAGCGTCTCCCGCTTCACCGTCGCGGTCGAAGTGCGGTAGGCGGTCCCCGCCGCCCCGGGGCCCGACGAGCCGGAACCCTTGAACACCCCCGCAGCCGCGGCCACGATCACGGCGGCCGCCACGACCACGACCACCATTCCGGCGATCAGCCAGCCCCGGCCGCCACGACGCCGGGTCACCTCGGGGCCCGCCTTGCGGCCCGAGATCGTTCCGCTCATGATTCACCGCCCGGCTGGTATCTCTTGCAGGCCCGCCGCGCGGACCGGAACTGCGGAGTACGAAGGCTCATGCCAGTTCCTCTCGGGACGAGAGTGATTGTGCCGTTACCGGCGAGTGGTGAGGGCGGCGTGCCGGGAACAATCATGGGCGGCCTACCTCAGTGCGCTGCGCGTATTGCGTGTGAGTTCGGTGTGAGTGCGTGGCGACCCGCCGGACCTGCGGGTTCGCTGCCGCTCACACCAAACTCGCATGCTCCTCACACCGGAACCTGGGGTTAACGTGGTCAGATGACCCGTGAGGGCAAGGAGCACGGCGATGACTGAGGTGGCGGCGAGCCTTCCCCCTGGCCAGGGGGAGCTACTGGTGGTCGATGACGAGCCGTTCCTGCGCGAGGCGGTCGCCGCCTCGCTGCGGTTCCTTGGCTTCGAGGTCACCACGGCGGAGAACGGCGCGGGCGCGCTACGGCTGGCCAGGGACCGCCCGTTCGACCTGGTCGTCCTGGACGTGATGCTGCCGGATACCGACGGGTTCGAGGTGGTGGCCCGGCTGCGCCGGGACGGCTTGCGGGTACCGGTGATCTTCCTGACCGCCCGGGACACGCAGGCCGACAAGGTGAACGGGCTGACCATCGGCGGCGACGACTACCTGACCAAGCCGTTCGGCCTGGAGGAACTGGCGGCCAGGATCCGCACCGTGCTGCGCCGCACCCGGCCCACCACGGCCTCGGGGCCGGTGCTCACGTTCGCCGACATCGAACTGGACCAGGACAGCTACGAGGTGCGCCGGGCCGGTCACCGGGTCGACCTGTCCCCGACCGAGTTCCGCTTGCTGCGCTACCTGATGCTCAATCCCGGGCGGGTGCTTACCCGGTCGCAGTTGCTTGCCCACGTGTGGGACTACGACTTCGGCGGGTCCAGCACGGTCGTGTCCACCTACGTCGCCTACGTGCGGCGCAAACTGGCCCAGTACGGCCCGGACGTGATCCACACCCAGCGGGGTATCGGCTACAGCCTGCGCCTGCCCCGCGCCGGCGAAGGGACCAACGGTGCGGGCGCCTAGGCTGTCCCGGCTCCGCTGGCAGCCCCGGAGGCCGGACTGGCGCGCCATCGCCACACTGCGGCGGCCGCGCCGGGCTCAGCTCCGCACCCGGGTGCTGGCCGGCGTGCTGGCCGTCACCGTGATCGCCCTGGTCGCCTTCGACTTCGCCGCGGTCGGCGCGCTGCGCCGGTACCTGCTCGGCCACACCGACGCACAGCTCGCGACGGTCCTGAGCCTGTACCGGCCAATGACGATCACACTCCCCCCCGGCACCACTGCCAACTGGTACATCGATTCGCACAAGGTGAACGCGGCCACCAAGCCGTCAGAGGTGCGACTGCCGGCCCGGCATGTGCCGCCGGGCGGGCCGCGCGTCCAGCAGGTGCTCTCGGGACCACACTTCAGGGTCCCGGCGCCGATCCTGGCGCAGTTCGGAGTCGGGTTCATCAGCGAGCGGGGCCCGCGTGCGCTCGTCAGCGGGAACCCTGGCCTGATCCCGCGCATCCCTGCTTTCCAGTTGCTGCGCCTCCTCTCTGCCAATCACGGTCCCAGATCCGTGATCAGCGCGGACGGTCGGGTCACGCTGCGGCTCGGCGCCATCAGGGAGCCGGGCGGCTTCCTCTACGCCACCACCAGCCTGAGCGATTTGAACAGCACCGTCGATCGCCTGGAGCTGATCCTGGCCATCGCCTCGGTCGCCGTCGGCCTGCTGGTGGCCGGGGGCATCGGCCTGGTGCTGCGCCGCGGGCTGCGCCCGATCGAGCGGATGGCCAGCCAGGCGGACAAGATCACCGCCGGCGATCTCACCGAGCGGGTCCGCCCGCAGGATCCAGGGACCGAGGTGGGCCGTCTTGGCGCGGCGCTGAACGGCATGCTCACCCGGATCGAGGTGTCGGTCAGCGAACGCGAGGCCAGCCAGGAACTGACCCGGCGCTTCTTCGCCGACGCCAGCCACGAACTGCGCAACCCGCTGGCTTCGCTGCGTGCCAACGCCGAGCTTTACCAGCAGGGCGCGCTGCGCGAGCCTCACCAGGTCGACGAGGCGATGAGCCGCATCGCGCACGAGGCGCAGCGGATGAGCTTCCTGGTCGATGACATGCTCCGGCTGGCCCGGCTGGACCAGCAGCCGGGGCAGCACGTCGAGCCCGTGGACGTCACCGCCCTGGTCACCGAGTGCGCCGAGCGCGCCGCGATCACCGACCCGGAGCGGGCCTGGCGCACCGACATCGCCCCCGGCCTTTCCAGCACCGGGGACGAGGAACTGCTCCGCCGGGCCGTCGACAACCTGCTTGCCAACGTCAGGGCGCACACGCCGGGCGATACGACGGCCACCCTCACCGCCGCCCAGTGCAACGGCGGTATCACCATCGAGGTCAGCGACGACGGCCCCGGCGTGCCCCCGAACCAGCTGGCCCGCATCTTCGACCGGTTCTACCGGAGCGGGCCGGGCCGGGGCTGCCCGCCCGGGTCCGGCCTCGGGCTCGCCATCGTCAACGCGGTCGCCGTCGCCCACGACGGCGCGGCGCAGGCGAGCCTGAACGACCCGCACGGGCTGCGCATCACGCTCACCCTGCCGGCCTCGGGGCCAGCCCCGGCCGAGTCGTCGGCCCCGGTCCCGCACACGGTCTCGGCGCCGCGCTGACTCGCGGGCGTCCCGGCGCGGGCACTGACGGCCCAGGCGGACACCCCGGTGGTCAGGGACTCCGTCGCCAGGCCCGGCCGCCCGGGCCCGGTGACGATCTGGAATCCCGGAGATCCTCCCGTGATCACACACTCGAAGGCGGGCGTCCCGGCGCGGACGCTGACGGCTCAGGCGGACCCTCCGACGGTGAGGGACTCGGCCGCCCGAATGGGCGACCCGGACGACGGTAGCCAATAAGCCGGGATAGGCCGCTGAGGCCGCGGTCCCTCGCCGGGACCGCGGCCTCATCCGTGCCTGAGCAGGGCCGGTCAGCCGTGCCGGGCCCGCGGCGAACTGCGAGCCATGCCGCGCAGCGCCACCGCGCAGGCGAGCGCGGCGGCCACCGCCCCGGTGAGCATGGCGGCCCGGTCCCCGGAGGCCAGCGTGTGCCCGCCCCGGTCCACCGCGCCGGCGATCGCGGGCAGCAGCGCCGCCCCGATGGCCGCGCCGATCTGGCGGCTGGTGTTGATCACCCCGCCGACCAGGCCCTGATCGTCGTCCGCCACCCCGTGGCTGGCGGTCACCATGGTCCCGAACGCGGTTCCCGCGGTACCGAAGCCGACCAGCATCACCGCCGCGAGCAGCGGGCTGTAACCGCCGCTGGCCGGCAGCCTGGTCAGTACCAGGAACCCGAGGGTGGCCACCGCGCTGGTCAGCACCAGCACCCGGCGGACGCCCACCCGGCTGGCCAGCCGGGCGCCGAACAGCCCGGCGGTGAACCCGATGATCCCCTGCGGCGCGATGGCCAGCCCGGTCGCCAGCGGCGAGTCGTGCAGGACCTGCTGGAAGTACAGCGACAAGACGATCAGTTCCCCGGCGTTCCACAGGCCGAGCAGTAGGTTCATCATGCTGGCCTTGCGCAGCCCGGGCCTCCGGAGCAGGTCGACGCGGACCAGCGGGTCGGGATGGTGCCGCTCGACGACGGCGAATCCCGCGGCGGCCACCAGCGCCAGGGCCGTCGCGCCGAGCAGGATCGGCGAGGCCCAGCCGAGCACGTCGAGCTGGGACACGGCGAACACGGCCGCGGCCACCGTCACGGTGATCAGCAGCGCACCGGCGCCGTCCAGCCTTGTTCCCGGGCTGTGCCGGCGCGACTCACCGAGCAGCCACGGCGCCAGGGCCACGGCCAGCAGGCCGACCGGCACGTTCACCAGGAACACCGCGCGCCAGCTGGTGAACTCCACCAGCACGCCGCCGAGCACCTGCCCGGCGACGAAGCCGACCGAGGCGGTCGCGCCGTACAGGCCCAGGGCGCGGTTGCGCTGCGGCCCCTCGGCGAACCCGGTGGTGATCAGCGACAGGGCCGCGGGCGCGACGAGCGCGGCCCCCGCCCCCTGCACCAGGCGGGCGGCGACCAGCAGCACCGGGTCGTGGGCAAGGCCACCGGCCAGCGAGGCGGCGGAAAACACCAGCAGCCCGGCGATGAACATGCGCCTGCGGCCGAACAGGTCCGCAGCCCGCCCGCCGAGTATCAGCAGCCCGCCGAACGCGATCGCGTACGCGGTGATGATCCACTGCACCGCGTCGCGGGGGAAGCCGAGCTCGGCCTCGATGGACGGCAGCGCCACGTTCACGATGCTGAAGTCGAGGACCACCATGAACGCGGCGGTCAGGATGAGCGCCAGCGCAGCCCCGTGCAGCCGGGCCGACTCCGGAGACGGCCGGGCGCGCTCCTTCGACGGCCGGGGAGGCTCCGGGGAAGGCCGGGCGGGCCGTGGGATCCGGTGGCTGGACTGGGTGCGCTCCTTGATGAGGGTCATCGCGCGGCAAACACTCTTTTCGATACGCTACGTCTCGTTTCTTTGCTGTACGCTGCAACCCAATGGACGGCGCACGTATTCCACCGGAGCGAAGTGAGCTGGGACACCCCGCGGCCGGCCCCGACGTGCCCGGCAGGCGCGGCCGGCCGCGCAGCGAGGAGGCGGACCGGGCGATCCTGGCCGCGGCTACCGAACTGCTCGCCGAACGGGGCCTGGGCGGGATGTCGATGGAGGAGGTGGCCGCGAGGGCCGGGGTGGGCAAGGCCACCGTCTACCGCCGCTGGGGATCGCGCGGCGCGCTCGCGCTCGACGCCTTTCTCGCCGAGTTCTCCCGGCAGCAGCCGCTGCCGGACACCGGGACCTTCCACGGCGACCTGCTCGCCGCGTTGCGCGGCTGGATCCGGTCGGTGACCAAGACCCCGGCGGGCCGGATGCTGGCCGGGCTGGTCGCCGAGGCGCAGCGCGACCCCGCCCTTGCGGCCGCGTGGCGGGAACGAGTCTTCGAGCCACTGCGGTCCAGCAACACGCTCCTGGTCCAGCGGGCCATCGAACGCGGCGAGATCCCCGCGAGCACCGACGCCGACGTCGTGCTCGACCTGCTGTTCGGCTCGGCGTACCACCGGCTGCTGCAAGGCCACCGGCCGCTGAGCGACCAGTTCGCCCGCCGGGTGGTGGACCTGATCGTGGCCGGCGTCACCCATCCGGGCCCGTGAATGTGGTCCGGTGTCCCCCCAGCGGGTGCCATGGAGAAAGGCACGACCCTTCACCAGTTGACCAGAGCCGGTGCGGCTCGCCGGACGCCGGCGCCGGTCTCGCTATGCGTCCCTCCGCCGGACGACGAGGAACGTGACCGCGATCAGGGCGGCGGCGAGCACCATGAAGATTCCGGTCTCGATGAACTGGAACGGCCAGAACCGGTAGCCCGGCTGATAGGTCGTGAACGAGCGGTAACCGAGGCGCGCCAGGCACGCGAGTGCGGCGCTTATCTGGCCTTCAGCCTGCTGGCATGAGGCGGGGATGGCGGGTGCTCCTGGGTTCGAGACGATGTGCCCGGGGCCGACGCTCAGGCTGGTGCTGAGCTGGCCGCCGGGCAGCACCACGCCCCCCGTGAGCGGCCAGAACGCACCCTTCGGAGAGAAGTTCCGGGTCACGCTGTAGATAGTGGTGACCGCCGGGATGTAGTGCACCCGCACCCAGTACGTGACCACCATGCGGATGGCGAGGAACACGCCGCCGGTCACCGCGAGCGCCGGCAGCGACCGGCCGATCAGCGTTCCGGCGGCGATCCCCAGCGCCACCGCGAACACCGCGTACCCGATCGGGACGATGCCCTGGATGTCGAAGTAGCCCTGCGTGAACTGGCCGTGGTTAAGCGCGTTCACGGGCGCGTACCACCAGGTGACGATCCCGGCGACCGCGCCGCCGAAGACCGCGCCCGCAAGCAGCAGCCAGCCGGTCTTGACCGACAGCCAGCGCCATCGGGTGACCGACTGCGTCCAGGCGAACTGCACGGTCCCGGTTTCCCGTTCCCTCGCCACGGCAGGGCTGCCCCAGAACATCCCGAACAGCAGCGGAACGGCCAGAGTGAGCATGGTCAGCGCGCCCACCGGGCCGCCGCCCAGGTACACGGTCTGCGGGAGGCTGCCGCAGGTCCCGTCCTTGACGCACGTGACGAGCGCGGCGTGCCAGCGCGCGGCATCCTGCAGCCCGGTGATCAGCAGCAGGACGGCGAAGGCGGCGAGAATAGCGCCCGCGATGGCGGCGGTGACGCGGTACTGACGCCAGATGACCCAGGTCATCGCTTGCCTCCCACGGCGGTCAGCGCTGCCTTCGCCGGGGCGGCGTCCGCCCCCATGTAGGCGAGCACCATGTCCTCCAGGCCGACAGCCTCGGCTTCCCACTCCGGGTCGGCGACCGGGCCGTTCAGCCGCACGAGCATCGTGGTTTGCCGGGCGGTCCGTTCGGTCTGCACGACGGTGTGGTCCCGTTCGACCGCCGTCGTGTCCTTGCGCGGGCCGACCAGCACCCGATGTCCGGCGAGCAGCGCGTCGATGTCGCCACAGAGCTGGACGCGGGAGGACGCGAGCAGGATGAGGTGGTCGCAGACCCGCTCGATGTCCGCGACCAGATGCGAGGACAAAACGACGGTCAGCCCGCCCTGCGCGACCGCGTCGGCGAGCGTGCCGAGGAAATGCCGCCGGGCGAGCGGGTCCAGGGCTGCAACCGGTTCGTCGAGCAGCAGGACCTTCGGCCGTTTGGCCAGCGTGAGCGCGAGGGCCACCTGGGCACGCTGGCCCCCGGACAGCGTGCCCACGGCCGCGTCCAGCGGGATGTTCAGCCCGCGCAGCCGGTCCCTGACCGACTCGCCGTCCCACCGCGGGTTGAGGTGCGCGCCGATGCCTATGTGGTCCTGCGCGGTCAGCCGCAGGTACAGCGGAATCTCCTGGGCGAGGAAGCCGATCTCCGCCAGGAACGCCGGATCCTGGCGCGGCGCGCCGCCGAGGATGATGGCTTCGCCGCTGGTCTGGCTCGCCAGCCCAGCCAGCAGCCGCAGCAGCGTGGTCTTGCCCGCGCCGTTCGGCCCGACCAGCGCGGATATCCGGCCCTCCGGAACGCTGATCGAGCAATCGGACAACGCGGTGACCCGGCGGTACCGCTTGGTCAGCGCGCTGGTCTCGATCACAGCAGTCACGCGATGTCCTCCTCGGCGGGCGCCTGCAGCGTGACCCGCAGCAGCGATTCGATCGCCTCGTCGTCCAGCCCGGCGGCGTGCGCCTGGCGCACCCACGCCGCCAGCGCGCGGCCTAGCCGCGCGTGCGTGCCAGGCGGCGGGCCCGGCGGCCGGCTCCGCACGAACGTGCCGTGCCCGGCGCGTGCCTCGACCAGGCCCTCGCGCTCCAGGTCGCGATATGCCTTCAGCACCGTGTTGGGGTTGACCGCTGTCGCCGCGACCACCTCCCGCACGCTCGGGAGCTGGTCGCCCACGGTGAGCACGCCCATCCGCAGCGCCTGCCGCGCCTGCCGCGCGATCTGCAGATAGGGCGGCACGCTGGACCGCCCGTCCACCCGGAATCTGATCATGCCGGTGCTCCAGTGTCTTAGACTGCTAAGACACTATAACGCTGGCTCCGCCCGGGTCAATATCCGGAGTTCAGGCTGGGCCGGCGTCCGTGGTTGGGGCAGCCATGACGCAAGAGGGTGTCATGACGAATGGGACAACCCCGCCTCCGGTCGGGCGGCTCAGGCGGGGGCGCCTCGCGACGCGACCAGCAGGGCCTGCGCGCCCACACCCACCGGGCCATCCAGATCGGACAGGACCGACGTCGCCAGCCCGGTCCCGCCGGCCGCGACGTTGCTTTGCGCATCCAGGCAGATCCACTCTCCGGCCGGCTCACGGAACAGGTGGACGGTGAGTTCGGGGTTGATGAACAGCCAGCGGCGCAGGTCGAGTTCGCCGGACACGCCGTTGCCGCTGTCGGCCACCGCCAGAACCCGCTCCAGCGGGGCCGGTTCCTCGTCCGGCACCAGGGGATAGCGCATCCTGGCCCACACGGTGGCCGGGCCGGGCTCGCCGAAGATCCCGTGCACCGCACGCCATTCGATCGCTGACAGGTACCCGTCCACCCAGCCACCCGGCGTGAGCGGCGTACCGGCTTCAGGCAGCGGCGGCGGCTTGGTCAGCCCCGGCCCGGTGTCCGGGCAATCGGTCCGCAGCACCCGCCACGCCCGGGCCCAGGCCACCTCCCGGCCGGCCGCGGTCAGCACCGCCTCGAGCAGTTGCACGCTGCGGCCCGGCCGGGCCAGGCGGGTCCGCACCTCAACCTCACCGACCGGGATGGACGAGAGGATCTCGGTGGTGAACCGGGCCACGACCATGTCATCCCGCGGCTCGGAGCGCAGCATGGCGCGCCCGAGCAGCGCGGAGGGCGGCCCGCCGTGCTGGGCGCGCTCGTCCCACGGCCCGGTGGTGTGCACCGTGGCGAGCCACCTGCCCTCGCCCAGCGGCACGAAGAAGCTGTCGGCCACGCGCAGGATGTTACCGGTAGGTACCGTCCTTCGGGCGGCCCGGGATCGGCGGCCCGCCGCGCCGCCCCTGTGGTCAGGCCGCTGGCTCGATGACGACCTTGAGGCCTGTTCGCTTCGCCGCAATACCAAACGCCGGTCCAGCGCTGCCCAGCCCGAAGCGGTCGGTGACGAGCGGGGCCAGGCTGAAGCTGCCCGATGCGGCCAGGGCGATCGCCCGGCCGTAGACGTTGTTCATCCGCCGCGCCATCGCGATCGTGAGTCCCTTGCGCCGCGCCGTGGAGGCCTCGAAGGTGATCCGGTCGTCGGTGGGGATGCCGCCGAGCACTACCCGGCCACCGGGGCGGACCGCAGCCATCGACAGCGTCACGGCGTCCGCGGTGCCGGCCATCTCGAACACCGTGCCCGCCC
>Ga0070734_10005280_pt1 | contig 11540 bp, 10 predicted proteins | sample Coa_R1_8_FD_66444 | JGI IMG/M metagenome (GOLD analysis project Ga0070734, IMG submission 66444) | Surface soil microbial communities from Centralia Pennsylvania, which are recovering from an underground coalmine fire - Coalmine... | ecosystem: Environmental > Terrestrial > Soil > Unclassified ...
AAGTTCTTCCGCAACGGGCACAGGTTCTTTCGCGACGTGCTCGATACCTGGATGTCCCGGCCAGACGCGAAGATCCGGCTCTTCGGCATTACCCGGGCCGACTATGTGGTGATGACCGACCCGGACAAACACACCGCGCGGGAGGCCGCGATCGACCAGTTCGAGGAGCGGTTTCGCACGATCTTCCAGCGGCGCCACGATTGCATCCACAATTGTGATCGCCCACGGAGAAGGCCCCAGCCGCTCGACAAGGATGGCACCGTGCTGAAAGTGATCCAGGATATCGAGTTCTTGGTGAATCGTTGCGAAGAGCACATCAATACCGAGTTTCGGGAGTTCCTGGCCGGGGCCGGTTGCTCGGCTGCGACGATCGTCCAGGCCGGGTACTGAGACCGACGTTCAAATGGAGCCATAAAGCGGCAAACCGCTGCTTGACTTTTGGGCCGCCTGCCGGAAACCAGGGTACGCCAGCGATTGATGCCAAGTCTGGGATGATCCCCCGCGGGACAATCAAAGTCAGCTTATGAGTTGCCGGGATGAAGGTGCCGGGAACGCTCTGCAACTGCTCGTAATTCATTTTTTGACGGACGGCTTTCAAAAAAGCGAAAGGTGGCCCCGTGGTGCTGCGGGGCTACATAGCGAGACCACGACTGGTACCGTGGTTCCTCGACCTCTAGATTGGTTTTGCACCGGCAAAGGATGCAGGACTCTGCGGCATTCAAGAATCGACGAAGGGCGGCGACATTTCTCACACGATAAACGGCAGCTCTCGCAATTAATCCAACGGGCGTATTAGGCGAAACAGGAACTTTCAGGATTAGATGCTCGGCAACCTGTTCACGAATGGTTCGAGCGAAGTTATTGAGCACGCTTCGTCGAGCATTTTCATCCAAGCATCTTGACAGCCTCGGCCCCATGACCGCCCACCGCAGTTCGTCAAGCAAGACAGCTCGTCCTCGGTACATCGATTCGAGCACGTCACGAATCAGCCGCTTTCTATTCGTCTCCCGGCCGCGACGATTAGGGTTACCAAGGGGCGAGTTTACCATTTTAGCTCGCGCCTTGTGGTCAGAAAGTTCACCCCCCCCGTCGCTAAACTACCTCGCAACCAGCGGCGGAAAGTCAACTTGCGAAGAAGTTGGGGCGACTGACACTTCGTAGACGCTTCGGCTATATGCCCCAGACTTGGAAAGCAAGAACAGCTACCTGAACCAATCCAACGACCACAAGTAGGGCGGTCAGGATGTTGAGGCGCGCGGCAGTTTTGCGTTGTTGCTGGGCAAGAGCAGCTTGCAACCGCAACTCAGCGTTCCGACGCGCCTCCGGGTCACCGAACGCGCTGCCATCGGCAAATATTTCAAACAATTCCTGCACTTCTTCTCGGAACATCGGAGTTCACCATCAAATCACGAACCCTGGTTTGCGTGAATTACTCGCATTATAAATCTACTCGCATCGCCGGCGCAAGTATTGCAGCCGCGAAGTCGCAAGCGCCATTTGAACCGCAAAAAGATCAGTCAGCAGAAGAGGTTGCGACAATTCACTGAAAAGAACCCTGCCGCGTAATCGGGTGATTTGAACCCCGCCGAAACCGGTCAGAACTGGCGAAGGGCTTCTTTCAAAAGAAAAGTCGGGGCAACAAGACACCGTCAGAACTTTTTATCGCCGGCGTCCGTTGGTGGGAAGCCGGCTTGCGGCGGCTGATGGGCGACGGAAAGCTCGACAAATGCCGATCTTGCGTCCGTTCAGAGGAATTCGAGGAGCAAGACCCCGCCGAACATGGAGAGGTCCGGTCACGTTGAATGCTCAGAGGACTGAGCTCCTCGGTCGCGGAGCCAGTTGATGACATTCTCCTGGCGAGTGCCGCGTCCGCCGGCCGCGTCCAACGGGGTTCCCTTGGCGTAGTCGGGGATCCAATTCAGGTCGGCTCCCCTGTTGAGCAGCAACTCCGCTGCCCGTCGCTGGCCGGCGGCGCAAGCGTGCCAAAAAGCCTGTGACAATGCTTCGCGTTCGGCGCCGGATTGACCACCGAGCAACTCTTCAAGGCGATCGAGCATGCCGAGGGCGGACGCATGCCAGAGCTTGTCTACCTTGGCACCTCGCTGGACGAGGAGGCGAGCGACATGCCAGCACGCATAGCCAATGGCATTGTCGAGCGGGGTGCCGATCGATCCGTCCGGCGCCTCCACGTTGGCACCCCCGTCGATCAGCGCGCTGGCCACGTCGACATCGTCGCTGCTCGCAGCCCAGTGCAGGGGCGTCTCGGACCCTGGCTGGTCAGGGTCTCGGGCGTTCGGGTCCGCACCTGCTTCGAGGAGCATCCGCACCACTTGAGGACCGTTTGGAAAGTAGCCGGGCCAGTCGGCAACCACGTGCAGCGGCGAACGTCCTTTGGCAATACCGCCGAGCCTCGACGCAGCAAGGCCCGGGTTGTCGGTGAGGAGCCGCTGCAATGTGGCAAGGTCGCCGGCTCGGATCGCGGTAACCGCATCAAGGAAGTCGCTATCGGTCGTCATTGGTCATCTCCGCGGCTGGGCCGCCCTCTCGTTAGGGGGAATTGCCCGGAGCCGACGAGGCCTCTGGCCGGTCTTCCCCTCGGTACGGCGTTGTGAGTGTGTTCTTGAATCGTTCTAGCTGCTCATCACTGAGCACTCTCTTGGCTCGGTCAAGAAAAATGGGAATGGACTTCTTACACCAGCCAGAATTTCATACGCGTTGGAAATCTCCTTGAATGGACGATGACGGTCGTACAAAGACGGATCAATGCCCTGCTTACGGTGCCGACTTTCGAGATTGTCTCCATCTGGCCACTCGTCGGCATGGTGCCCAACAGTTCAGACTTGGCGGCCGTCATGGCTTTGGCCTCTTTCGTATCAAGAGGAGATGGCCGTCCAGTGCCTCAAGGATGGGGCAGTCCGGCCCGCCGCCCGTCTCGCCGCACTCCCTCGTCAGCCGAAGGAGAGCCTTTCGCATCCGCCGAAGGGTTCTGATTTTCTCTTCAATGGCAGCGATTTTGACTTCGGCCCTGGCCTTTACGTCTTCGCAGCAAGTGCCGGGATCAACCCGGAGGGATAGCAACTCCTTGATTTCGCTTAGCGTGAAACCAAGTTCCTTGGCCCGCATAATGAACAGCAACCTTGCGATGACCTCTTCCTCGTAAAGGCGATAACCGGACGAGGGCGAACGGGCGGGTCGATTCAGCAGCCCCTCCCGCTCGTAAAACCGCACGGTTTCAATGCCTATCCCGGCACGCTGGGCGACTTGTCCGATGGTCAGGTGTTTCATGTCTCCTCTCTCGACAGTTCCCATTATCAACCCTGGACCATACTACAGGGTCAAGCGCAATTTTCGGAAGCCCCGATGTTCGCACGTCACCTACGACAGGGATCGATTTTTCCATCGTCTCGCAAGCACGAGAAGTGCCGCTCTCCCCGACCGTTTGAACTCCGAAAGTCCAACGGGAATAAAGCTTTGCAGCGCTGTCCGAAAAAGACTCCTCTCTAGACGCAACTTGATTGAACCCGGCGAGACGAGATGAAAACGCTGGGTATCAAAAGAGAAAAGCCCACCGCCGTACCGGCCAGTGGACTTTCGAAGAAATCAAATCGGGGCGACAGGACGGCTATTGAACTTTTTCTCGCTGGGGTCCGGGGTTGGGAAGCAGGATTATGCCGTGTCATCGTCGGGTTGTCGGGTGGCAAGCGACCGTAACGAAATAGCTCAGCAGCCGGCGGGGGCTGCCAAACCTACGACACCTGGGAAAGCCTACCCGCCCCCGCCGTCTGCTGCAGCGCCTGCTTCGGCCCGCTCGGCTGCACCACCGGCTGCGTCCGGCCCGCATAGGGCCATGACGCGTCCGCGGTCAGCCCACAGCAGGGCCGCGGACACCGCCGCTACCTCGGTGATGAGCCCGGCGGCCGAGGCCGGGAACCCGAAGCACCAGTCCATGACCGCGATGTTCGCCGCGACCGGCAGGGCCAACAGGGCCCCGAGGGCGGCAGTCCGCGGCCAGAGCAGGAGGATCGCCGGCACCACCTCCGCTAGCCCGACGAACCGGTGGTACACCGGCGAGTACCCGTAGAAGTGCCAGACCAGGGTGACCATGCTGTCGGACTGAGAGTCGAACCGGAACTCGCCCGGGACGAACTGCCCGCCGGCTAGCTTGAGCAGCCCGTACACCACGAACACGCCGGCGACGAACACCCGGCCGGCGATCACCGCGGCCCGCGACACCCGCATGGCACCTCCAACTCCGCCGCCGAACGACACCGCTCACCTGCGGGCGGGGCAGAGTGAACTACCACTCTGGAAAAGCCTATGCGCCCCGCGGATCAAATGCAGCGCCGGGTTCGGCGCGGTCGCCCAGCGCCACTACATTAAGTTCTGGATGACGTTAAGGAGCCCGAGTAAGACCGTGTTGGCGTAGATCAGGACGATGGTCGCGATCAGGCCGCCGACGGTGATCGCGGCCGCCCCACGGAGCCGAAGCACCGTCCGGGGATGCAACCCGCGCACCCCTCCAAGGTCGAGGTCGCGACGCTCAGCACCGCGCGCCGCAGCCAGCACGAACGCGGCACAGGCCACCACGAAGCCGAGGAGTAGGGCGACCAGCGCCCAGACAAGCCACTGCGTAGCCATAGACACACCCTCCCGCGCCGAACTTGTGATTCGCGAATCAAATTACGGCCATCATAAGTGGCCACGGATCGCGCGTCAACGGCCCATCTGGCCAATCTTTCAAGGAGTTGCGATGAATCCGGCTGCGCGAATTGACCGAGCAATGCTTGCGCAGCAAAATGAAGGCCATTAAGCTCCTCGACCAGTATGTAGCCGCATGCAAAGTACGGCAGCGCCTGAGGAAGAGCGCCTGAAAGTACAAGTCGAATTCGTCCGGTTGCGACACGAGCGCGACGTGGAGCATGGTGCCGGATATGCACCCGTCCCGACCAGCCTGGAACACGAACAGCCAGGGGCCGCACGGGAATTCCGGTGGCAGTTTCTGTTCGGCTCCGCGCTCATCCGAGCGGATCGCGAAACGGGTCGGCGCATGCGCTGGCACGCCCACCCCGGCGCTGTTGACCGCAGCGTCAAGCAGGCAGCCGACGTGGCGCGGATCGGTAAACACCTGACGTGTCACACCCTCCGGCACTCGTTCGCCACGTACCTGCTGGAAAACGGTTACGATTTCCGCACGGACCAGGAACTGCTCGCGCACAAGAACGTCGAAACGGCGATGATTTACACTCACGTCATGACCAAGCCGGGCTTGGGCGTGCTCAGCCCGCTCGACGCGTGATGGCCGTAACGGCAAGGATTCAATGGCACACCTGGAGTCAACCGGCAGGCCCGTACTGGCGACGGGATTTGAACGGCCCATCTCACAGTGCCGCAAGAGGTTGGGTCAGCTTGACCGGAACGTAAGCCCCTCACACCGCGCCATTTGAACACGATCTTCGCGATGCAACTCTCGTCCCCGAAATAGGAAAGCCCTTCGACGTTCTCGTCGAAGGGCTCGTTTCGAAAACAGTCGGGGCGACAAGACGGCTATTGAACTTTTTATCGCCGGCGTCCGGGGGTGGGAAGCCGGCCTGCGGCGGTCGCTCCACCGGGAGACCGGAGGCGATTCGCAGCCGTAAAGCCTTGCCAGCAGGAAGGCGGAGCAAGCGTCGCCATCGTGACAATGGCTCAACCAGTCGCTAAAATCCCCGTGAAAGCAGAAGGATTTACGAACGCGGCCTGATTGCCGACTTCCGCTACCTACTGACATCGCGTAGGCGGGGAGGACGCGGTAAGCTCTACCCTTTCTAACCCGTTACAGGGAGATCGTTGTATTGAGGGCATGGGGATGACGCAATCAACCACTCCAGAGGAACACTTCCCCTCCGTCTTCAGTCACGCAACTGCTGGTGGTCGTGCATATCCTTATCAAGCTCGATTGGCGACCGACGGGCAAACCGTTTCTCGTCTTCTCAACGTTCCGACAGGGCTGGGCAAGACGGCGGCTGCGATCCTCTCCTGGGTCTGGCGGCGGCGATTCGCACCGCAGGACATTCGCGTGTCAACCCCCCGCCGACTCGTGTACTGTCTTCCGATGCGGGTTCTGGCCGAGCAGACCCACTCCGAGACCATTCGCTGGTTGGATCGGTTGGGCATGCTTGCTGGACAGGCGACTTGGGAATCTGCCGGTGACGATGGTTTGCCGACTCGGACCTCGCGGTTGCGCAACTACACCCCCGACTCCGCTGATTCCAGAGAATTCGACTGGGCCGCACGCAACGGCGACCAAGGGACAGGCCGAATAGCTGTCCATCTGCTGATGGGCGGTGAAGAGCGAACCGACTGGGCGCTGTGGCCCGAACGAGATGCGGTACTGATCGGCACCCAGGACATGCTCCTGTCGCGGGCGCTCAATCGGGGCTACGCCTCGCGACGACCTCGGTGGCCAATCGAGTTCGGGTTGCTGAACAGCGATTGCCTCTGGGTGTTCGACGAAGTGCAACTGATGGGGCCGGGACTGGCGACCGGACTCCAGCTTGAAGCGTTTCGGAACTCCGAGATCGACGGCAAGCGTTACTTCGGCACCGCGAGCCAGTGCGTCTCGTGGTATCTCTCAGCAACCGCCAGCCGAAAAATGCTGGCGTCGCGCGACTGGCGTAAGGGTGAGGGCGATCAGAGGCCAGCGGATTTCGTCTTCGAGCTTTCACCGCCAGAGCGAGCGGACATCACCGGAGTACTTGGTCAACGGCGGTTGGCGACGAAGAAGTTTGAGTCACGACCCGCCTGGAAACTGGACGATCAAGACGCCGCCGAGCGAATTCTGGCTCGCCACCGCGAGATGGTTTCAAGACTGCGTGAAGCCCCGCCCGGCATCCCACGGCGAACACTGCTCATCTGCAACACCGTGGACCGGGCGAGAAAGATTCACGCCGCCATTTGCGAGGTGGTGAAGGCAGACGCGGACCAGCAAGCAACTCCAGACCTCGTACTGCTCCATTCTCGTTATCGACCTCCGGATCGCGCGCGAGAACAGGAGCGACTGAAGGCGACTGTCTCGCCGGACGCGGGTCAGATCGTTGTCGCCACACAAGTCGTCGAAGCGGGCGTGGATTTGTCGTCGGCAATCCTGTGGACCGAGATCGCGCCGCTTCCCAGCATCGTCCAGCGCTTGGGGCGGTTGAACCGGGCAGGTGAGTTCGGACACAACGCCGAATCCCGGTACGGTTGGACGCCAGTCGCGGTCGTCGTCGGCATCCCCCTACCGGCGCTGCGCGAGGGTGCGAAGAAAGAGGACAAGGAGAAGCACGAGCGGGAGACGACCAACGCTTACCTGCCGTATGAGCGGTGCGAATGCGAAGCAGCGCAGACCGCTTTGGCGAGCCTCACCGACGCCAACCCCGCCAATCTCGAAACGCAACTGCGGTCGGACTTGGAAGTGACACTTCAGCCGCCCGACTACTCGCTCCAGCGCCACGAACTTCTCGACTTCTTCGACACCGATTCCAACCTGTCGCTCGGCTACACCGATGTCTCGCCCTTCGTCCGGGGAATCGACCCGGAGACGGACATCTACATCGTGTGGCGACAATGGGAGGGCGGTTCTCCTCCCTTCGATTTCGACATCGGTCGCCAGGAGATCTGCCAAGTCCCCATCTGGCACGTCATCGGGAAGAATGGCCTGAGCAGTTGGGGGCAGGGGTTCGTCTGGCTCGGACGGGAGCGAGGGTGGCAACAAGCAAGTCGGGACAACCTCCTTCCTGGCGCGACTCTCCTATTACCGGTCGAAGCCGGTGGTTACGCAGACGCACTCGGCTGGACCGGGAACAGCCCGGACAACGGACAAATCACGGACCTGTATGTTCCGTTGGAGCATCCGACAGACGAGGATCTGCTTTCGAGTCTGGATCGCGGTTGGCAGAGTGTCGATTCCCACACTTGCGACGTGCGGGCAACCTCGAAGTCCATCATAGGTGGCCTTGCGTTCCTCGATAAAGCCGTTTGCGGAGCAATCGACGAGGCGATTGTGTGGCACGACTACGGCAAGGTGATCGACGGTTGGCAGGACGCAACTCGCCGGGTTGCCGAGGTTGCTGGTTTGACTTGGCCGAACGACATCGCGCCCATCGGGAAGTTCTCCTTCCACGAAAGCCCCCAACTCACCGGCTTGACGGGTTCGGCGCTGCGATGTGAAATCTGGCGGTTGAAGTGCAGCTTCGCTCCGCGTCTTCGTCACGAGGTTGCGTCTGCACTCGCCCTCCGGCAGCACCATCGCAACGGCCAGCCCGATCTGACGATCCCCCAAGTCCTGGCGCAGTACCTCGTGATGTCCCACCACGGGCACGTCCGCAAGACGCTTCGCGACGAGTTGCCGCGGGACCCAAGTCGAGCGCGTCGGGAAGCGGACGCCGTGCGCGGCATCCGGGATGGAGCGTCGGTCGCAGCCGTTGCGATAGCTGGTCAAGACCTTCCCGCGACTCCGGCACTTTCGATTGCGTGCCGTCAGATGGGGCGAGGGCCAGACGGTGAGGAGAGTTGGACCCGATCCGTACTCCGGTTGCTTGACCACTTCGGGCCGTTCCGGTTGGCCTACTTCGAGGCGCTGGTTCGTGCCGCAGACTGTCGGGCGAGCGCGAACCCCAGCACTGGCGTCGTCACCGCGAAGCCCAGTTCGGTGGCCGCGACTGATGCTGTTTCAGGAGGAACCAAAGGATGAGCCTTCCTGACGGCGTTCCGCTGCCCGGTTGCCGGCATGACGTGCTAGGGCACGCGCTGAAGGCAATCGGCGTGCTTCGAGCGCTGGCTACTTGCGCCGCGGCGGATGATTGCGACGCCGCAGCCGAGGGATCGTGGGATTCGGCCACCGCGACTTTCAAGATTCGATCCGCTCGCTATCCCGATGCCGACAGTCTGGCCAAGTTCTTCGCGGAGAAGTACCGGCCGACACCGATCTTCGCTCCGTGGCACAAGACGGGTGGCATCACAGACAATCTCGACGTTGCAATTGCAAGCACCGCGGGAGACATCGAGCAGTTTCGCAAGGAGAACGAGACTTTCCTTGAAGGCTTGGGGTTAAAGACAACCAAGAAACTGGCTCCTTCGGGAGCTTTGGTGTTCACACTCAAGTCCGATGCGGACCTGTCATCGCTCGAACGGACGGCAACGAGTGCCGGGCTGTCTTGTCAGCACAAGCAGAAAAAGAAGGGAGGCGGGCAGGTCACTGAGGTAACGATTACTACCGACCGTTCGCCACTGGAAGAATTCTTCCGTGGGCATCGTGACCGCTTGGTTGAGTTCGGACTGACAGAAAGGAAGGAGATTTCGGCGGAAGGCGTGTTGAAATTCGCTTCGGATTCCTCGAATCGGGACGCCATTCTCCAACTCGTCGCTGCCTTCAACGGAACGAGTCATCCTGCGGGTTCACCGCCCGTTCCCACCGACGTAGCCGAGCCGCAGCGCGATCGGTTGCGATGTACCATCTCCCAGAAAGAGTCAGGGAAGACCGATGGGGCCGTTCCTCGCGCGGCGGCCCTACTCCGTGATGATCCTGTTTTCCAAGAATGTCTGTGTCTTGCCCGATCCGCGGTGTCCGACCTTCAAGGTGAAGACGAGGAAGTGAAATCAGACGCTTTTCTCCGCTACCGCGACCTACTCCCCGACAGAGTTGCTGAGTCCGTTGATTCGCTCTGTACCTTGTTTCTTACGAGAGAGAACGACAACCCGTTGCTCCTCCGTCGCGGTCGGCCTGGTGACAAGGTCCGTGGACACATCTTCGCAAGCTACTGGGAGTACTTCGAGTACTTTCGCGCGCACAGCCTCGGTTTCGCGCGAGCCAGTCTCTTTGCTGAGAGGGTCACCGCAACCGGAGTGTCGAAGAAGCACCAAGTTGGGAAAGGCACCCCGTTCTTCCCCGATGCCATCAAGAGCTACAACCAAGGCGCGGACTGGGTGACCGAAGAGTACCCGTTCTGCCCGCTCGACTACCTCCTCGCTGTTGAAGGGGCGCTGGCGATGCGCGGAGCGACCTCAAAGACGCTCAACGCACGCAGTCGGACTCGTGCGGCGTTCCCCTTCGTCTTTGAAGCCACGGAGACGATGACGGACGAACAGGGGAAGGCGCTGAAGTTGGCGTCTTCGTTCTGGTTCCCGATCTGGACGCGACCGACCGGCTATGACGAACTGCAATCGTTTGTCCTCGACTCCCAAGCTCGCCTTGCGACGAAAGAGTGCCGGTTTTCGAGTGACTTCGGACGGGCGATCCGTTCTCAAGGGGTCGATGCTGGATTCGCTGCCTTTCAGGAATTTCGCTTCAAATTGAAGGGGGCGAACGTCCCGTGGACGACTGCCGGCCGATTCGTTCCCTGCACCGGCACCCCGGCGTCCGGCATGCTGAACGAGTTACTGGCTCCTGTCGATGAATCGGGCTTCCTGAACCAGTTCGAGTTCCACACAAGCCGCGAGACACGAGCCGATCTGCACCCACTTCGTGCCCCCGTCCTTGACGCTATCGAGGCCGCCGCCGCCGAACCTGACGAGAGCAAGGTCCTCGACGTTCTGTGCCGACTGGCGGATCTGAATGCCCAACTCGCGAAGTCGAAGTCACTGCGCGAAAAGGTTGGGTCAGGCAGGGTCATCTTCGTTCCCCCGCTGCGGTGTGAGAATTGGTCGGAGGCGCTGACTGATCTAGAAGGCGACCGCGAGTTCGAGATCGCACGAGCATTGGCCTCGATTCAAGGGAGAGAACGGCAATCGGAAGGATCGTACTCTCAAGCCGAGCCGTTCTTGGGATCGCTGCTGCCTTTACAACGGGGACAGCGATGCTGGTTCCTGCCCGACCCACCGTCGCCGCAGGCGGTCTGGTCAGGCATCGACCTGACACGCGACCTCTCTGCCATCCTCGCACGTCGAGTGATCGACTCGGAAGCTGACTTCCGGCCGGCGTTGGTCGGGGCGTGTTCTGCACGGCTGTCGTCTCTCCTGGCCTTCTTAGGGGGTGAACTCGATGACGCGCGAATTGCCCGGTTGGTCGAGGGTCTGAGCTTGGTTGACTGGCAACAGCCGTCGGAACGCCAGCTCAGGGATGCCGCTCAAGACACGGGTGAACAGCATCTCGATGCGGTGCCTGTCGCCTACGCCGCAGTCCGATCTCTGGTCGAGATCGCGTGTGACGCGAGTTCGAGCGACAGCACGGCCACGAGCAACGCAGGACCGCGTGCGACCGTACAGCGAACCGTCTCGTTGGTGACCCGGCAAGAACCGGGAATGGTCGTCGCTGGCGTCACCGAGGCGCTTCGTCGATTGGCCATCGTCGGCGTTCCGAACATTTACGGTGAGGCGGCCCGCCAGCAGAAGCCGAAGCTCGCCGGCCAAGATGTCGTCGCGTTCGAGGCTGGGCCGGCTCGAATTCAGTGCGACCCAGCGCTGTCCCGACGGCTCGCTGCGGCGGTTCTCATTGGGCGTAACCGCCCTTCCGCTAGGCGGCGTGGGCGAAGAAGGCCTCACCAGCAACCCGTTGGCGATGCGGATAGAGGCGATCCCTTTCTCGT
>Ga0070734_10005282_pt1 | contig 11538 bp, 10 predicted proteins | sample Coa_R1_8_FD_66444 | JGI IMG/M metagenome (GOLD analysis project Ga0070734, IMG submission 66444) | Surface soil microbial communities from Centralia Pennsylvania, which are recovering from an underground coalmine fire - Coalmine... | ecosystem: Environmental > Terrestrial > Soil > Unclassified ...
GAGTACATCAAGCGGGGTCGATACAGCGATGCGGTCGATCTCTATGAAAGCGCGATGCAGGGGGCGCTGGCCGACGATCCCGCCCTCCTTCACGGGTTGGCCCGCGCGAAACTGCTTACCGGTGACGGAGCGGGCTCGCAGATCGCGTTCCAGCGGTTAAAGGAAGTCTCCCCTGCGGACTTCACCGCCGACGCCCGGTTGGGGAACGCACGCGCTCTCGCGCTGCAGGGAAAATGCGCCGAGGCCTCGGCCGAATACGAGGCGCTTCTGCCGACCTATGCAGGCGAAGAAGCACGTTGCCGCTACGGGCTGCTGCTGAAAGAAAGAGGTGACGAGGAACGGGCGCAGAAATTGTTTCGGGAGATTGTCCAGTCGCAAAAGGATGCGCCGGGCTACTATCGGCGCAGACAGCGCGAGTGGATTGCCATTGCCAGGCAGAACCTGCGACGATGATATTGTCGCCATGCGAACGCATTTTCATAGCCCGGCAAAGGATCGGCCATTTGGCAACGGCCGATCGCTCCGGAATTCCAAGTGTCGTACCTGTGTGTTTTGCGCTTGCGGACGATGCCCTCTATACCGCGCTGGACGAAAAACCGAAACGTACGCGCCGCCTGCGGCGAATACGCGATATTGAGGAGAATCCGCAGGCAACATTCGTCGCCGATCGTTACGACGAAGATTGGTCGAGTCTCGGTTGGGTCATGGTCCGCGGTCGCTGCGAGGTTCTTGGATCCGGCGCGGAATTTGAAACTGCCTGCGACCGTCTCAAGCGCCGCTATGCGCAATACGCGACGATGAATTTGTCGTCGGTGATCGCCCTTCGCATCCTGGAGGTGCGTTCGTGGGGTAATCTCGATGACTGATTCCGTTGACGATGTGCGGTCCTGGCGCAAAGCAGAGCGCGCACGGTTGCTGGAATTGCGCAGAGCCATGCCGGCCGCGGTGCACCGCGAAGCCAGCAAAGCGATCATGCGGGCGTTGCGATCGCAGCTTTTGCCGGGCAGTCACGAACTCATCGGATGCTATTGGCCGTTTCGCCGCGAATTCAACTGTGTGCCGTACATGCGTGAAATACTTCGAAGCGGCGGACGCGTCGCGCTGCCGGTTGTGCGGGGACGCGGAAAACCGCTTGAGTTTCGTTGTTGGTCCGAAACTGCGAAGATGGAATCGGGTGTGTGGAATATCCCGCATCCGGCCTCAGGCGAACCCGTTTTTCCGTCGGCGCTGGTCATTCCTTTGGTGGGTTTCGACGATGCGGGGTACAGGCTCGGCTACGGCGCAGGCTACTACGACATCACGATTGGAAATTTCTCCGAGACGCCGTTTCGGGTGGCCGTGGGATTTGAGTTCTCGCGGCTCCCGACCATCTATCCGCAGCCACATGACTGGCGCATGGACGTGATCATCACCGAGACGCAGACGCGCGACAGCTTTGCAGGTGAGGTAACATAGCTTAGGTTTGGGCACTAGAACGGGGCTTTCCATGAACGACATTGCACGCCAGACGCCTAAAACCGATTGGGAAATCGCACAGGCTGCAAGGCTGCTTCCGATCCGGGAAGTGGCCGCAAGGCTCGAAATTCCTGCTGACAGCCTCGAGCCCTTCGGACACCACAAAGCAAAGATTGCCATGGATTTCGTCGAGCGATGCCTGGCCGACAAGCCCGACGGAAAGTTGATTCTCGTCACCGCGATCAATCCCACGCCAGCAGGAGAGGGCAAGACGACAACAACGGTAGGGCTCGGTGACGCGCTCAACCGCAAGGGGAAAAAGACCGCGATCTGTCTGCGCGAGCCGAGCCTCGGTCCCTGTTTCGGAATGAAAGGGGGAGCCGCCGGCGGAGGTCATGCGCAGGTGGTGCCGATGGACGAATTAAATCTCCACTTCACCGGCGATTTCCACGCCATCGGCGTGGCCAACAATCTTCTCGCAGCCATGCTCGACAATCACATTTACTGGGGCAACACGCTCGATATTGATTCCCGCCGCATCACCTGGCGTCGGTGTCTCGACATGAACGATCGCGCGCTGCGCTCGATCGTCTCGTCGCTCGGCGGCGTGTCGAATGGTTTCCCGCGCGAGGACGGTTTCGATATCACGGTCGCTTCCGAGGTGATGGCTATCCTTTGTCTGTCAACCTCCATTCAGGATTTGGAGCGGAGACTTGCCAACATCATTGTCGCGTCGACGCGTGCGCGGACGCCCGTTCGCGCGAGCGACCTGAGGGCGGAGGGCGCCATGACCGCGGTGCTCAAAGACGCAATCAAGCCAAATCTCGTACAGACTCTCGAAAACAATCCGGTGTTCGTGCACGGCGGACCCTTTGCGAACATCGCGCATGGCTGCAACTCCGTGCTCGCAACCAGGCTCGGGCTCAAGCTGGCCGATTATGTCGTTACCGAGGCAGGATTCGGCGCCGACCTGGGGGCCGAGAAATTCTTCGACATCAAGTGTCGCAAAGCCGGGCTGTCGCCGGCGCTGGCGGTCGTAGTGGTCACGGTACGCGCGCTCAAGTATCACGGCGGTGTCGCACGCAAGGATCTTGGCACTGAGAATGTGGGCGCTGTCATCAAGGGTATCGCCAACCTGGAGCGTCATCTCGGAAACCTGAAAAAATTCGGCGTTCCCGCTGTGGTCGCGATCAACCATTTCGCGAGCGATACCGAAGCGGAGATCGACAAGATTGTACAGGAATGCCGCCGGGTCGGCGCGCCGGCGGTGGTCTGCCGGCACTGGGCGGAGGGAGGTGCCGGCGCCGAAGATCTGGCCGACGCGGTCATTGCCGCTGTGGGACGGGGTGCTGCCAATTTTCACACGCTTTACCCGGATTCGATGAAGCCATTGCAGAAAATCGAGACCATCGCCTTTCAGATTTATCACGCCGGCGAGGTGGTTCCTTCGAAACAGGCCAGCGACAGGCTCGAAGAGCTGGAAAAACTCGGCTTCGGCAACCTACCGGTGTGCATCGCCAAAACCCAGTATTCCAATTCCGCGAATCCTGAAGCCTATGGAGCGCCCACCGGTCACGTTCTGCCGGTGCGCGAAGTGCGGCTTTGCGCAGGCGCGGAATTCATCGTCGCGATCTGCGGCGACATCATGACCATGCCCGGCCTGCCGCGGCAGCCCTCGGCCGAAGCCATCCACGTCAACGACGCGGGCAACATCATCGGCCTTTCGTGAGCGCAGATACCGGTAAACGGGAAATCGAAACCGAACGCCTCACTCTTCGGCTGCCAACCGTCGCAGACTTTGAGGACAGTGCTGCGATGCTGCGCGACGAGGCTGTCGCCCGCCATATCGGCGGTAATCCGTACACAGAGGAAGAATCATGGCTCCGCTTTCTGCGCAACGTCGGGCATTGGCACCTGTTCAATTTCGGATTCTGGATCGTGCGCGAGAAATCCGGAGGAGAATTTGTCGGTCACGTCGGGCTCGGTGATTTTCGCCGCGACACGGCGCCGTATTTTGGTGGCGATCCGGAGATGGGGTGGGTCCTGGCGCGGCCGGCGCATGGCAAAGGGTACGCGACCGAGGCTGCGCAAGCGGCTATTGACTGGATGCAGCTTAGGCACGGTCCCAAACGCCTTGTCTGCATGATCGATCCAGACAACGCGGCGTCGTTCCGTGTGGCGGCAAAATGCGGTTTTCAGCAATTTGCGCGCACGACCTACAAGAAAACGACAGTGGTGCTGCTGGAGCGAACGTCGGTCCAGCCACCTGTATGGAACGCCCGTTCGCCATGACCGATCACAGCGGCCGCCCACGCTCCGATCACCTCTTGCAACTCGCGAAAGTTCCGGCGGTCACCCTCGGCTTCTGGATCATCAAGATCGCCGCGACAACGCTCGGTGAAACGGGCGGAGACAGCGTAACCATGACATGGTTCGGAGAGACGACGGCCCATCCGAGCCCGAACGGCTATCTTATCGGCACGGCCATATTCTTCCTAGCCTTAGTGCTCTTTGTCATTCTTCAGATCGTTGCGAAGAAGTTCCATCCGTTTCTCTATTGGGCGACGATCGTCGCCTCGACGACGGCGGGAACAACGCTTGCGGATTTTACCGATCGTTCGCTCGGTATCGGATATCCCGGCGGATCGCTCCTTCTATTTGCATGCGTCCTGATAAGCCTTGGCGCTTGGTATTGGACCGAAGGCACGGTTTCGGTGCAGACCGTCAGCACGCCGCGCGTCGAGATGTTCTACTGGATCACCATAACGTTTTCGCAGACGCTCGGGACAGCGCTGGGCGATTGGGCGGCCGATGCGGGATTGGGCTATGGCGGCGGTGTCATCGTCTTCCTTGCCGCGCTTGTCGCGGTGGCGGCGCTTTATTTTGCGACCTCTGCGTCGCGCGTCGTTCTGTTCTGGATGGCGTTCATCCTTACGCGACCGCTCGGCGCAACGGTCGGCGATTTCCTGGACAAGCCCCGCGCCGAAGGCGGCCTGAATTTCAGCCGGCCGCTCGCTTCAGGCATCATTGCCATCTTTATTGTCGTTTGTATTCTGGTTCTGCCGCAGCGTCCGGGCATACATCCCGGTGCGTCCGCGAAGGCAAGCTGAGCGCGCACTAACATCTGTTTAGATCTGTTCAGCAACGCGCCTTTCAGCAGGAAATAATGGCTGTTGTTGTGTTCTTGTTGCAATCGGCGGTTCCGTTTTGTCCCGTCCTGGAACTTTGCCCGGTTCGACCGCTTACCGCAGGAGGGATATCGAGAAGGAAGTTGCGTGGCCGGGCTGATTGCCGTCGCCTATAATCCAAAGCACTGGTGGCCGAAACATTTGGCGCCAAAGCGCTGGCGCCGCTGGTTCAGACTCCCGCGCTTGGGCGTACCGCGCTTCGGATTCTGGACGCGATTTTCTCTGCGCATTGTTTTTCTTGCCGTCGCGGCGGGCGTCGTCGTGTGGGTGGGGAGTATTGCGGAGCAGGAGATGCGCACCTCCTTCGCGCAGGCTCGATTCTTCGCGGCGCGGGCGCACGCGCTGAAATACTGGGTGGGCGCAAATTCGAGCCCGGCGTTGAAGTTTCCGGTGGGGGGACCGTATGACGCACGCCTTGGTTATTCCAGACTGCCGCAATTCATCGCCCGATTGCAGCACGAGCACTTTGCCATTACGGAGCAGACACGCCAGTCGCCGGATCTGCGCGAGCAGCTCTCGGCGCAGGGCTACGCGATCTATGATGAAAAGCAGCACGCCGGGCTGCAGCTTTTCGACCGCCGGAACGCACCGATTTATTCGGCGAGCTATCCGGAAAGTTCCTATGAGCATTTCGATTCGATTCCGCCGCTCGTGGTGAAGACGCTTCTCTTTATCGAAGACAAGGATCTCCTCGAGAAACAGTACCCCGAGTACAATCCGGCAATCGAATGGAAGCGCTTCGCCCAGGCGAGCGCCGGCTGGATCGGCGGCATTGTCAATCCGCGACTAAGACATGGCGGCGCCAGCACGCTCGCCACCCAAATCGAAAAATTTCGCCATTCGCCCGGCGGCCGTACGGAAGGCGTCCTGCAAAAGCTCCGGCAGATGGAGGGAGCGACCCTTCGCGCCTATTTGAATGGTGAGAACACCTACGCCGCGCGGCAGCACATTGTCACAACCTATCTGGATTCGACGCCGCTCAGTTCCCGCCCCGGCTACGGCGAAGTCATCGGGCTCGGCGACGGCTTGCTTGTCTGGTACGGCACTGGTGTGGCCGAGGCCAAACGTGTCCTTACCGATTCAGCGCCGCGGAATCTGCCGCGCAAAGCGGAAGTGTATAAGCAGGCTTTGAGCCTGCTTCTGGCACAGCGGCGGCCGGCCTATTACCTTGTTTCCGATCACCGCGCGCTGGAGGAATTGACCGACAGTTATCTCCATCGCCTCGTCGCCAGCCGCGTCATTTCGAAGCCGCTTTTCGAAGCGGCGCTCAATGCGCCTCTGCGTTTCAGCCCCCATGCGCCGGCGCCGGCACCCGTATCCTTCGTTGGACGCAAAGGCGCCGATGCCATTCGTGCGGAACTACTGCGCGACCTGGATGCCAGCAGCTTCTATGATCTCGATCATCTCGATCTGACCGCGAACACGACTCTTGATCTTGCCACGCAACAACGGGTTACGGATTTTCTCGCACAGCTGCATGATCCTGATCGCGTGGAACAGCTGGGGCTCGTCGGCAAGGATCTCCTGGGCGGAGGCAATCCCGCCAAGGTCGCCTACAGTGTTGTGCTCTACGAGCACACCGACGGTCGAAATCTGGTGCGCGTGCATGCCGACAGCCTTGACGAGCCGTTCGATCTGAATTCCGGCGGCAAGCTGCAGCTCGGTTCAACGGCCAAGCTACGGACGCTCGTCAATTACCTTCAGATCATAACGACGCTTCACGACCGCTATGGGAAGCTACCTCGCAAGCAACTGTCGAGAATGGCGGACCAGGCGCGCGACCCGCTCACCCAATGGTCGCTGTCGTACATGGCCGGCACGGACAATCGCAGTCTGCAACCGATGCTCGACGCCGCCATGCAGCGGCAGTATTCCGCCAGCCCCGGAGAAGCGTTCTTTACCGGCGGTGGCATGCATGTGTTCCACAACTTCCAGAAGTGGGAGGATTATGGCCACCCGACAGTGCAGGTGGCATTCGCCAACTCTATCAATCTCGCCTTCGTCCGCATTCTGCGCGACGTCGAGCGCTACTACATCGCGCAGAACCGCCTGACGGAGGACGCGTTCGACGGAAACGACCAGGCGCGCCTCGCCTTCCTGCATCGCTTTGCCGACCAGGAAGGGAGTGTGTTCATGGGCCACTTCTATAAGGATATCTCGAAGCTCGACGCGAACGGGCGCCTGTTCTTCCTCGCCCACAAAGCCGGGCCCTTTTACAAGCGGCTGACCGTGCTTTTCCGCTCGCTTCGCCCGAATGCGGGCGTTGAAGATCTGCGCGCCTTCCTGAAAAAGCAGGTCGGCAGGCATTTGCAGCTGAAGCAGCCTCTCGAAAAACTGTACGATGCCTACGGGGTGGACAAATTCTCCCTGATCGATCGTGGCTATCTGAGCCGCATCCACCCGCTGGAACTCTGGCTTGCCGCCTATCTCGACAAGCACCCGCAGGCGTCCCGTAGCGACGTGATGGAAGCCAGCAGGCAATTGCGCCAGGAGGTCTATGGCTGGTTGTTCAAGACGCGCAATCCGCACCGGCAGGATTTTCGCATCCGGATTCTGGTCGAACAGGATGCGTTTAAGCGAATCACCAAAGACTGGCAGAAGCTCGGCTTCCCGTTTGCGCACCTTGTACCATCGTTGGGAACTGCCATCGGCAGTTCCGGTGACAGGCCTGACGCGCTCGCGGAATTGATGGGAGTCATTGTAAACAACGGCGTCAAACAGCCGACGATCAACATTCGCGACCTGCATTTTGCCAAAGGCACGCCTTACGAAACGGATATGACCGCAGGCCACGAAAAGCCCGAACGCGTGCTAGCACCGGAAATTGCGGCCACCGTTCGCAATGCCCTGACCGATGTGGTCGAGGAGGGAACGGGCAAGCGGTTCGTCGCAGCCTATCACGGACCGGACGGCGCGCCGCTCGTCCTCGGTGGCAAGACCGGAACCGGCGACAACCGCTACGATAGTTTCAGTGCCGGTGGCGGCCTCATCGGATCGCGCGTGGTGGATCGCACCGCAACCTTCGTATTTTTCCTTGGCAACCGCTTCTTCGGCACCATCACCGCGTATGTACCAGGCAAGGACGCCGCGCAATTCCACTTCACCAGTGCGCTGGCGGTACAGATTCTGAAAACGCTTTCGCCGGAAATCCAACCGTTGTTTGAAGAGCCGGCCGAGGCCAAGACGTAGGTCAGCCCTCGCCAAGCGCATCTTCGTAGATCTGCGAAGCTTCCAGCCAGCGATGTTCGGCATCCGAGAGGCTTCGCGCAGCATCGGCGCGCCTCTTGGCCAAGTCTGCCGCGCCCGACGGATTGGTCGCGAACAGGTTTTCCCGCACAAGAGCGGAATCGATCTCGGCGATTTCCTTGGTCAGACGCATAATTTCGGCTTCGGCCGCTGTTGCCCGGTCCTTGAGCGGCTTCAGCTGAAGCCGCCGCTCCGCTCGGTCTCTGCGCAGGCCTCGATTGCGGCTCGCACCGGTGCTCATGCGCTCATCCGGAGCGGGTGCGAGCAGTTCTCTGCTGTAGTCGTCGAGATCGCCGTCGAACCGTTTCGCCGTGCCGTCGGCAACCAGAAGGAACCGGTCCACCGTCGCCTCGATGAGACGGCGGTCGTGGCTGACAAGAAGCACGGCACCCGCAAATTCGTTCAGCGCGTGGAGCAGTTCTTCGCGACCATCAATGTCGAGATGATTGGTTGGCTCGTCGAGAATAAGGAGATTGGGTTTGTCGAGCGTCGCGATCGCAAGCATAAGTCGCGCGCGTTCGCCGCCGGAGATCTGGGCGACGGGCGTCAGGGCCTTGTCACCGGAAAGGCCGAAGCCGCCCAGCTGCGTACGCAACTGACTTTCGGAGAGTCTTGGACGAATCCGCGACAGCGTTTCCAGCGGCGTCAGCGACCCGTCGAGTTCGTCAAGCTGATGCTGCGCGAAATATCCGACGACGAGCTTCTTCGCACGCAAGACGCTTCCGGACTGCACGACCAATCGGTCTGCGAGGACCTTCGCGAGCGTAGATTTTCCGTTGCCGTTCCTGCCGAGCAGCGCGATGCGATCGTCAGGATCGATTCTGAGCGAAAGCCGTTGCAGCACGGGCCGCTTCGGCTCGTATGCAACCGAGACGTTTTCGAGCGTGAGGAGCGGCGGACTGGCCTCAGCGGGTTCGGGAATTCGAATCGGCGCGATCTGCTCGTCCAGCGGAATCTCGATCGGCTTCAGCCGCGCGAGCATCTTGAGCCGGCTTTGCGCCTGTCGCGCCTTGCTCTGTTTGTACCGGAAGCGATCAACGAACGCCTGCATGTGTTGCCGCGCCGCTTCCTGCTTCTTTGCCATTGCGGCATCGAGCGCTCGCCGTGCCTCGCGCGTTTCGACAAACGTCTCGTAGTTGCCGGCATAGAGGGTGAGTTTGCCGCGTTCGAGATGCAGAATGAACTCCGCCGCGGAATCGAGCAGGTCGCGGTCGTGGCTGACAAGGATCACGGTGCTGCGATAGCGCTTCAGGAAATTCTCGAGCCATAGAACGCCTTCGAGATCCAGAAAATTGGTCGGCTCGTCGAGCAACAGAAGATCGGGCGCGGCAAACAGGATGGCAGCAAGCGCGACGCGCATGCGCCAGCCGCCGGAGAATTCGCGACAGGCACGCGATTGTTCGGCGTCGGTGAACCCGAGACCCGCGAGAATCGCTGCGGCGCGCGCGGGCGCCGACCACGCGTCGATAACTTCAAGGCGCGAATGAATCTGGCCAAGCTCAATTGGATCGCGCGCAGCCTCGCTCGCGGCAAGGAGATCGAGGCGTTCGCGATCGGCGGCCAGGACAGTGTCGAGCAGCGTTTCGCCGCCGCCCGGCGCTTCCTGGGCAACCGAACCGATCCGCCATGACGAGGGTCTAACGATCACACCTTCGTCCGGCGTCGCCTGATCGGCCAGCAGCCGCAACAACGTGGATTTGCCGGCGCCGTTGCGGCCGACAAGTCCGATACGACGCCCCGCCGGCAGTCGCGCGCTCGCGCCGTCGAGGATTGCGCGCCCCGCGATTCTGTAAGTCACGTTTTCGATCGACAGCATCGGCCTTGGGTTGCAGCGTGAGGACGCGGCTTCTATAAGGCGCCCGCCCTTGCAAATGAAGCGGAGTTGACACGATGCCGATCGAACGGACGCTATCTATCATCAAACCGGATGCGACGCGGCGAAACCTGACGGGACAGATTGCGGCACGGCTCGAGCAGTCCGGCCTGCGCATCGTCGCGCAGAAGCGTCTGCGGCTCTCGCTCGGTGCCGCGGAGGCTTTCTACAATGTGCACAAGGAGCGACCGTTTTTCCGCAGTCTGGTCGAATTCATGAGTTCCGGTTCGGTGGTCGTGCAGGTTCTGGAAGGCGAGAACGCGATTGCGAAGAATCGCGAAGTGATGGGCGCAACCGATCCGGCGAAGGCGGAACGCGGCACCATCCGCAAGGATTTCGCCGAATCGATCGAGGCAAATTCCGTACATGGGTCCGATTCGGCGGAAACGGCGCATCACGAAATCCGCTTCTTTTTCAGCGAACTCGAAATCGTGGGCTGAAACGGGACTCGTTCGATGCCCGGCAGGACCATCGTCATCAGCGGGGCCACCTCGGGAATTGGCGAAGTCGGCGCGGACCGTCTTGCCGGAAAAGGCGAGCGCATTGTCTTCATTGCCCGCGACCACGCGCGCGGCGAAGCGAGGCTGAATCACCTGCGCGCCATTTCCACAGGCGACCATAGGGTCCATTACGCCGATCTGTCGCGACTTTCCGAAATGAAGCTCGTGGCAGGCGATATTGCGCGGGAGGAACCGCGCATCGACGTCCTGATCAACAATGCCGGCGCCATCTTCAACACCCGCAAGATCACGGAAGACGGGCTCGAAATGACCTTTGCGCTCAATCACATGGCGTATTTCGTCATCACCAATCTGCTGCTGGCGAAGATGGGTGCGGGCGCACGGATCGTTTCGACCGCCTCAGACGCGCACAAGGGCTCAAAGCTCGATTTTTCGGATCTGCAATCCGAACGGCGCTACAGCGGCTTCGCTGTGTACGGACGCTCCAAGCTCTGCAATATTTTGTTCACGCGCGAACTGGCAAGGCGGCTGACCGGGACCGGGATAACGGCCAACTGTTTTCATCCGGGATTTGTTGCCACGCGATTCGGCAATCAGTCTGGCGGCGCGTTGTCGCTCGGCATCCGTGCGGCGAAAACGTTTGCGCTGACGCCGGAGCAGGGCGCGCAGACGATGGTGTATCTCGCAAGTTCGCCCGATGTCGCCGCGCTCACGGGCGGTTACTTCGTGAAGTGCAAACCGGACATGCCAACGCGCGAAGCGCAGAACGACGCGGATGCAAAGCGCCTGTGGGAAGTTTCTGCGGAACGCTCCGGCGTGGGTGTCTGAACGCTCGTCCTCACCCAACGAAACTTGTCATGCTGCGCGAACGTGCAGGATCCACGAACCGAGCGATCAAAGGAGTTCCGTCAGTCGCGGATGGGGTTTGCCAGGTGCGTTCTGGACGCTGCGCATTTGCGCTGCATGACAACCTGGTCGGTGGCGCGGGGTTCTAAGGTTCTTTCGGATTGAGCTTGTGTGACTCGGTTGTTCGCATCATGCGCTCCTTTTCCGCATTTACGGCTTTGCGCAGTTGTTTCGGCGTACCGTGTTTGATGCGGTTGGCTGCCGCGACTCTTTCCTTCTCCGCGCGCAGGGCGGCTTTCTTTGCCCGCTTCAGATTGATCAGTTCGCCCATTTCTCCGACCCTTATGCCGATTGATGGCGCTGAGCCGCGGTGCTCAGTGCCGTGACTCTAAGCGCACTGGCGAGAGGGCGGGCTTCGCGCGATGCGTCCACCTGCGCGACAAGCGCGGAAAGTGTGCGCCCTCTTCGC
>Ga0070734_10005283_pt1 | contig 11538 bp, 10 predicted proteins | sample Coa_R1_8_FD_66444 | JGI IMG/M metagenome (GOLD analysis project Ga0070734, IMG submission 66444) | Surface soil microbial communities from Centralia Pennsylvania, which are recovering from an underground coalmine fire - Coalmine... | ecosystem: Environmental > Terrestrial > Soil > Unclassified ...
GATTCCGTGTCTTTATCCGGAAACTTGTAATCGATCATCTGCTTTTCCACTTCAAAAGCAGCGGGGCGAGCCTCTTCGGGCGCAAGGCCGAGGTTATCCGCCAGATATTTCAGGATCTCGCGCGCTTGAGCCGGCTCCAGCTTCACGCCGTTGAGACTGATCATGCGCTTGATGGTTTGCTCCCAGCCCTCGGGCGTGGTACGGCGCCAGGAAATGCGGGAGAGGCGCTGCTTGTCATCCGATTTGTGACAAGGCGAGCAAGTGTTGCGCACCAGATCGTTGGTGATCGGGATGCCCGCGTCGAGATCTTCCTTCTCTTTTTCGGACAGTTCCTTGGGCGGTTCGGTAGGCGCGGGTGCGGTGGTCGGGGCCGGTTGCTGAGCTGCCAGCAACTGACAGAGCATCGCGGCCGCAACGGCGCAGCGGGTTAGCAACCTCATGGGCAATGCTAAATTATGTCACAAATACTAGGCGCAATTGAATTTACTTGAGTTGAAAGGCGGACACATCCACGACCAGATCCATGCCCTCGCGGCGAGCGTTGTCCCGGCGGGCCTCGCGGGATCGGGCTTCGAGCGATTTGGCCTCGCGTTTGTGGCCGGTGTTGCGCAAGAAGGCGGCGAAGTTCAGCAAGACGCCGCTATAGGCGGGATGATCAGGTCCGAGCTTCTGCTCGGCGATCGCAACGGCTCGGCGGAAAATCGCAGCCGCAGCTTCAAGATTTCCGGATTGCGCTTCGGCGCTTGCCAGGTTGACCAGTGGACGCAGCAGAAGGGGATGATCGGGGCCCAGTTCGGACTCATGCAGCGCGATGGCGCGCTGAAACAGCTCGATCGCTGCGCCCGTCTTTCCCTGGATTCGCAGAACCACTCCGAGGTCCCCCAGCAGCGTTCCGATTTCCGGCGGCCACTGGTCTGGCCACTTTTCGAACGCGGCCAGCAAATCTTCGAGCATCGGCTGGGCGTCGTCGTATCGCTTTTCCATCAGAAACAGTTCGGCCAATGCGGCTCGGGCTAGCAGCAAACGGCCGTCATCCTGCGAAAAGATTCTGGTGTGGATCGCGATGGCTTGGTTCAAGAGCTCCTCTGCGGAGACCAACTGGCCGGATTCGCGATTCACCAGCGACAAATTGGTCAGCAATAGCGCGCGGTCCCGTTCGCTCAGTTCGGGCTCCGCCAAAGAACGGCGCAAATATCGCTCAGCTTCGTACTTCCCTACCCTGCGCGGATTGCAATGCGTCCAGGTAGCTAAGCTCTGCTTGCCGGTAATTGGCGGCGCGCTCGTACGAACGTCCGTGCTGCATCAGGCTGTTCCAGTCACCTTGCGCCGCGAGAAGCAGCGGCAGACAGAGCGAACACACTCCGAGCGTCCGGTGCATGGGCCCTCCTGGATTCGAGGTTCTTGGCTGCTACTTCTTGTCGATGACGATGGTGGCGCCGTGTTCGTCCACAGGAATCGCGAAGCAGTTCAGGCGTCCGTCAAAATCGCGGACGATCTTCTCGAGTTTTTCGAGCGTGGATTTCGAGAGGCGATCGCCCTCGATCACGGGAAGTTTCTTGAGCAGGTCGTTGCGAAGCTGATCGTTCAACCCGAGGACGCGGAGATGCTCCAGCTTCCGGCCGTCAAGCAGATCGGCATGGTCGTTGAGCAGGCCCAACTTCTCCAACTGCTGGCGAGCTTCGTCCACTTGCGATGACAAGTCGGAGAACTTGTCCTTGAGCTCCGACTCCGCTTCTTCCAGCGCGGACTCGGCTTCCTGCAAGCTGCTTTCGACGTCGGTCATCGCGCTTTCGGTTTCCGGCTCTTCGGCTACTTCCACGCTGTTGTCGTCGGAATCCATCTCGACTTCGGCATCGTTGTCGTTGTCATCGTCGTCGGAATCGACTTGCTCGGGAAGCTGGAAGCCGACGGTGACGAGAATCGGGCCGTTCTGCGCGGAATTCGCGGTAAAGTTCCACTTCTGGATGGACGCGACAACGCTGTTACGCAGTTCATCCGGACCACTTACCACTTGCGCGCTCGCTACTTTTCCCGTTGCGTCGACGGTGACTTGCACTACAACCGTTCCCTGGATCTGGTCTTCGATGGCAAATCCCGGATAATTCACCGGTTCGCGCATGAGCACTGTGGCGCCGCCGACAGCCACTTTTACGCCGGACGCATCGGCGACGGGTTGAGCGACAGCAGGGGCGGGCGCTTCGGTAGCCTGTTTGCGCGTTCCTTCCTGCGCGTGGACGCGAGTCCAAGTCATGCCCAGGGCGCATACCAGCGCCACGGTCACGGCCAGAATCGCCGGCAACCTGGAGGGCGAAAACTTTCGGGTAGCGGCGCCGGTGAGCCGCTGAATGCGATACAACAGCGGACCATCGGTGCTGCCTAGCGCTAGATTCGGCGCGAGCGTACGCAATCTTTCGAGCTTGGTGAGAGCGCGCGCGTAGCACACCGGATCGCCGCACAAACTTACGGCCAGATCGTCACAGCAGAGCTCGCGCTCGTGCCGGATGCGCGACGATGTCCACCACACGGCTGGATGATAGAAGAGCAGCGTCTCCACCACCATTTGAAGAATGTTCACTAAATAGTCGTAACGGCGGATGTGCGCGAACTCGTGGGCAAGCACCGCTTGGAGCTGCTCGGGTGTCAGTCCCAGCAGAGAGGCTGTGGGCAACAGAATCACGGGCCGAATCCAACCCACCACGCTGGGACCTTCCGCGAGCGAAGTGACAATCAAGCGCACGGGACGCGATAATCCGAGACGTGAACCTAGCTGTTCGGCCATCGCGACTACCGGACCTTCGGCTGATTCACCGGATCGGCGCAACATCGCCACTTGCCGGGATCCCCAAGCCAAACGGAGCGACAACAAGAGCACGCCAAGAGCCCAGACCGGAATGGCCAATCGGCCTAGCAAAGCAAACCAGCTTGGCGTGGATGCCGCGGAGCCTGTCCAGACTGCTGCCACTGTTTGCGGAACGGCCGTGAAAAATCGTTCCGCGGTCCGCGCCGCTTGCGGCTCGATGTACATCTGGCAGGCAGTAATGACCGGCAAAGCAACCAAGGCGGCCAGCGCGAAACAGCTTGTGAGATAGCGCGCATTCGCTGACCGCTTTCGCAGCAAGAACAGCGCGATCCACAACAGGAATGCCACCACCGCTCCCTGCCAAACAAATTGCAAGAGCGCCGTACGGAGAGCGTGCTCGATTGCAGTCATTTCTTGTCTCCTTCAAATCGATCCAAAAGTTTTTCGATCTCTTCCAGTTCTTCCGGCGACGACTTCTTGGTCGCGAGCGCTTGCAGTACCAGCTCGCGTACCGAGCCGCCGAAGGCGCGGTCCATCAAATCGCGCAGCAGTTGCCGCTGCGTTTGTTCCTGGGAATAGCGCGAGCGATAAATCTGGGGCCGCTGCGATTCGTCGCGCTCCACCAGGCCCTTTTCGGTCATGATTTGCATCAACTTCAAAACGGTGGTGTATCCGGTGGGCCGTGCGTCATTCAAAATGCGCTGAATGTCGCGCACCGAACGCGGTCCGCCATCCCACAAAACCCGCAGGATGCCCAATTCGGCCTCGGTGGGTCTCGGACGCTTGGAAGTCATGGCCCATTATTGACGAAGTTCTTCGTCATTGTCAACGAAAACTTTCGTCATTGGCGGTACTGGCTAAGATCCCAATAAAATAGTGGGAGATGGCCAACAAGAAGCCGGTCAAAACCAAACCGAAACGCGACCGCAAGGCAGCGCCAAAGAAACCCACACCAGCAAAGAAGGCGCCGGCCAGGAAGAAACCCGCGGGCATCGCGCCGCTCGAGCTCTCCGCCTTCCCTCCCGAATCCGTAACGCAGTCGGAAAAATGGATCTGCCTCGCCTGCATCCTGGACGTCTTCACGCGACACATGGGACTGGCGCTCAAAACGGCGCAGCTTGAAATCAAGCGCTACACGCCGACGCTTTTGGAACTGTACGCCCCGGTACCAACGCGGCCTTTTTTCGAACCGTCCGACAGCGGCGTTTGTCCTTACTGCGGATCGGCCGCAAAATGGCACGCGCGGCTCCGCATTGCTCGCATCGAAAGCGGCAAGGCGACGGACGCGCTGCGGCGAGCGCTGATCAAATCCTTCCCGAAGACAGGCGAGCCTTTTGTTGTCATCGAACAGAAAGCCACCGGGCAGAACGCGTTCTTCGAATGGCTCGACAAAACCAGCGGCGACCTGGATTTCGACGATCCGGCTTGGCTGAACGTCATCTCTCGCCACTACCTGAGCCGCAAGGAACCAAAAGTGGATTGGCTGCCGGCCTTCGCCGCCGCGCACGCCATCCGCCGTTCGCGGAGGATTGAGTCGGGCTTCGAGCTGGATCAGGGCCGGCTCTTCCTCGCGCCGGCGCTCTTTGACGAATTACTGCTGGTGCAATATCTGGCCAGCCGCTCGCAAAAAGCCGGCGGATTGACGTTCGAGGGCCGGTACACGCTGCCCGAACTTTTCTCGCGGCTACGAAACGCGGGCTATTTGCGAAGCGCGGCAATTCAAGCGCACAATCCTTCGGACGCGCTGGAACAGCTTCTGGAACATTTGAGCGGCGGCGAAACGGCTATCAAGTTTTACCACGTGGTGGATCGCAGGGAGTTGCTCGAAAGGGCGAAGGCATTGAGTGCGGAGAAGCCGCCCAAACCCAGGGCCAAACCGTAGTACCGGAACATCCACCCAACTCGCGTACTAAACGGAATAGAACTCGCGCTCTCTTCCTCGATCCAGGCTCAAACGTTACGCTTCCGTATGCTTCCGAGTAATGTAACGCTTTCTTACGACGGACGGCGTTTCAGCTTCACCTCTGACGCGGACAAAGTGCTGAAAGGGAAATTGGCGTGCGACTGCACCAAATCCCAACTGATCCGCGAGTACTGCGACGGCACATTTCCGGCCTTGCGGTGCGGCCACAAAATCGGTGTGGTTTTTGTGTTGGCTTCCGAAGCGCAAGACTCGCAGGTTAATTAGACGCGCGCAAGAAAATCGAGCAGTGCGCTGTGCGTGGCTTCCGGCTGATCGGTGGTGAAGACGTGACTGGCGTTTGGGATCATCACGAGCTTTGCATTTGGAATCCGAGCGGCGATGAATTCCGCATTATTCGGGGGCTACCGCAGCGAACTATTGAACGATAATTCCGCCCATGGAGATTCGATACACGTGCGCGGTTTCGACACCGCCAGCATCCATTACTGGGATGAATTAATCATCGCCGAGGAACGTCGCTGCGGACGGATATTCAAGCCCATGATGAGCAGAATCGGCACACCGTCGCAGGCTCGTCCCAATAGATTTTGACGTGTTCGTTCTGAATGAATGGCAAAACTTTGGTGTATCGCCGCACGCGTGGCGCACGTTCTTTTGCGTGACGTGTTCGCACTCTCGCGAACACCAAATAAGGAAGAACCACAGTCATGGCGTTCACACGAGTGTGAACGCGGCACGCACGAGTGCGTGCGCCACGTGCCTAGAATGAAATCAGACACACACCGAACGAGAACACGAGAAACGCCTTTGCCCAACCATCTGATCTCTGAAAAAAGTCCGTACTTGCAGCAGCACGCCCATAATCCGGTGGATTGGTATCCGTGGGGTGACTCAGCTTTCGAAAAAGCCCGCCGCGAAGACAAGCCGATTTTTCTTTCCATCGGATATTCCACATGCCACTGGTGTCATGTGATGGAGCGGGAGTCGTTTGAAAACGAAGCCATCGCGGCGATTCTGAACGAGAGGTTCGTTTCAATTAAGGTGGATCGAGAAGAACGGCCCGACGTCGACCACATTTATATGACGTACGTGCAGGCGACCACCGGAAGCGGCGGATGGCCCATGTCGGTGTTCCTCACGCCCGATCGGAATCCGTTCTTCGGCGGTACCTACTTCCCGCCGGACAATCGTTACGGACGCCCGGGCTTTCCCGTGGTTCTTGAACGCATTTCCGAAGCGTGGAAGAGCCAGCACGACAAAATCGTGGAATCCACCAGCCACGTCATGCAGCAACTGAAGCTGCAGTCGGAATCCGCGGCGGTAAACGGCGGAAGGCTGGACGAAAGCGTACTGGATAGCACGTTTCAATACTTCCGCCGGACCTTCGATCGGACGAACGGAGGCTTTGGCGATTCGCCCAAATTTCCTCGTCCCGTCGTTTTCAATTTCCTGCTGCGCTTTTATAAACGAACCGGGCGCAAAGAAGCGCTCGATATGACGCTTGAGACGCTACGCGCGATGGCGAACGGAGGTATGTACGACCAGCTGGGCGGCGGCTTTCATCGATATTCGGTGGACGAGCGCTGGTTTGTTCCGCACTTTGAAAAGATGCTTTACGATCAGGCGCAGCTCGTTGTCTCTTACCTTGAAGCATTCCAGATCACGCACGATTCTTTCTACGCGAACATCGCGCGCGCCACGCTGGATTACGTGCTTCGCGATATGACGCATCCCGAGGGCGGATTTTATTCGGCCGAAGATGCCGACAGCGTCATCGACCCGGCGAATCCGCATGAGAAGGGCGAAGGCGCGTTCTATATCTGGAGTGCGCAGGAGCTGCATCAGATTCTGGGGCCGGAGTTAAGCAAGATCTTTGCGGATCGTTACGGGGTTGAGAGTGGCGGCAATGTCGCGCATGATCCGCAGGGCGAATTCGCCGGGAAGAACATTCTCTACGTTCGCGGCGAATTGACCGAGGGTACGGAAGACCGACTTCGGCAGGCTGTCGAGAGGCTCCTGACAGTTCGCGCGACGCGCGTACGCCCGCATCTCGACGACAAAATCCTGACGTCCTGGAACGCCCTCATGATTTCGGCGTTCGCGAAAGCCGCGCAAGCGCTGGATGAACCACGCTACCTAGATGCCGCCGTTCGCGCGATGGATTTTCTACTCACGCGGCTTTACGATGCGAACAGCGGGCTCCTGCTGCGCCGCTACCGCGATGGCGATGCCGCAATCCCCGGGTTCCTGGATGATTATGCGTTTCTGATTGCGGCCCTGCTCGACTTATATGAAGCCGATTTCAATCCGCAGCGAATCGAGCTTGCGATCGCGCTCGCCGGCAAAATGTGCAAACTCTTCGAAGACCCCGCCGGCGGCGCGTTTTTCACCACTGCTGATGGGGACTTGAGCCTGGTTGTCCGGATGAAGGACGATTACGATGGCGCCGAGCCCTCGGGCAATTCCATTGCGCTTCTCGATCTACAGCGCCTGGCGCATTTCACCGATCGTCCGGAGTTTCGCGAAGCTGCGGCACGGACCCTGAGCGCGGTGGGTCCGAAAATGGCCGCGCAACCGGTCGCCGTTCCTCAAATGCTGGTCGCGTACGACTATTCCCTCGCCACGAAACGCGAGGTGGTCCTGGCCGGCGCCCGGAATGATGCGGACGCTTTTCTCCGCGAGCTGCGAAACCGTTTTCTCCCTCACACCATCGCGCTTCTCGTCGACAATGAACAGATGCGATCGGACCGAAAGAAGATCTTCCCCGCCATCGCCGAAATGCGCGCGATCAATGGCAAGGCAACGGCGTACGTTTGCCAAGGATACGTATGCCAGCTTCCCACGAACGAAGTGTCGAAGTTTGTCGAGTTGATACAATGAGTGGAAATCAAAATTTCCCCGAGGAGAATTCATGGAAAGACCCGCAGCTACAACAATGAGAGGGAAGCCGCTGACATTGCTCGGGCCCGAGCTCAAGGCCGGCGAGAAGGCTCCGGATTTCGACGCCGTGAGCGACGGATTGCAGCCAGTGAATCTGGAAAAGACCGGACAAACAGTGCGAATCTTCAGCGTTGTTCCCTCGCTCGACACGCCCGTGTGCGATGCGCAGACCAAGCGATTCAACGAGGAAGCCGCCAAGCTTCCGGGCGTCGAAATTTACACCGTCAGCATGGATCTTCCGTTCGCACAAAAGCGATGGTGCGGCGCCTACGGTGTGGACAAAGTCAAAATGGTCTCCGACCACAAAACAGGTTCCTTCGGAGAAAAATACGGAACGCTTATCAAGGAACTGCGCATCGAAAGCCGCGCGATTTTCGTTCTCGATAAAGACAACACTCTGAAGCACGTCGAGTACGTAAAAGAAGTAGCGGACCACCCTAATTACGACGCGGCGTTATCGGCCGCGCGCGATCTCGCCAAGTAGCGGTTTCTTTGCATGTCGTTTTTGCGCGACCTCCGGCACGCGTTTCGAGTGCTGAGCCGCGCGCCAACGCTCACTGCTGTCGCGCTCTTCTCCATCGCGATCACGATCGGCGCGACAGCGGTGGTATTCGCGGCTATAAAGTCCGTGTTAATCCAGCCGCTGCCTTACGCGCAGGCGGATCGGCTGGTCCAGTTCCGCAGCGAAACCAAGCGCGGCAAGTCGCAGGCGGACTGGGTGACTTGGAGCGACATGCTGGATTTAGCGCGAAGCAACCGCTCTTTCCAGTCCATTGGAATTTATCAGTACGCGCTGTTCAATTTGACCGGCGACCGAACTAACGCTCCCGAAGCACTCTACGGATTGAGTGTGTCGGCGAATTTATTTGCAACGCTCGGCGTGTCTCCGCTGCTCGGCCGCAACATCCTCCCCGAAGAAGATGCGCCGGGCCGCAACAACGAAATGATTTTGAGCCACGGGCTGTGGGTCCGGCGCTTCCATTCGGATCCGGGAGTCATCGGCCGCCCGGTAGAAGTGAACGGACACGCGGCGATCATTATCGGAGTGATGGCCCCGGATTTCGATTTTCCCTTGCGGTTAGCGACTTCGGTCCGCACGCCTTCGGGACACATGGATTTCTGGGCTCCGCGCGGATTCGATCCGGCTCACGAGGATCGGAACAGCGGATCGGGAGCGGTTGGGCGTCTTCGTCCCGGCGTTACGGTGCAGCAAGCCGAGCAGGAATTGCAGGCGTTCAGCGAAGCACTGGCGCAGCTCCATCCAATAAGCGAAGAAGATCGCATCACGATCCATGCTGCGTTACTGCGCGACCGGACGCTCGGATTCTCCCGCCCTGGTTTGCTATTGCTGATGGGCGCTGCGGCGCTTTTCATGCTGATCGGATGTGCCAACGTCGCGAATCTGTTGCTCGCTCGAGCGCTGGCTCGCAGCCAGGAAATTGCCATTCGCCTGGCGCTCGGCGCGGGACGCGGGCGCATCGCACGCCTGCTGGTGACCGAAAGCTGCTTGCTGGCAGTCGTCGGCGGGATGCTCGGGTACGCTTTGACCGTTCTCGCTTGGACCCTCCTGCCATCTGTCGCGCCAGCGACGATTCCGCGCCTCGCTGCCGCGCGTGCGGATGGTTCCGTATTCGCCTTCGCGCTGCTAGTGTCGCTGATCAACGGTTTTCTGTTCGGAATCGCGCCTGCATTGCGAGGTGCGCGGCTCAACCCGCTGAACGTGCGCGGCGTTGTGGGCCAGCGGAAAAATGCGCTGCGCTCTTCGCTAGTTGTCGCCGAAATCGCGGTGGCGGTGATTCTCGTCGTCATCGGAGGGCTCCTCACTGGAAGTTTTGTGCGGCTGCTTCGCACCGACACAGGATTCCAGCCGGATCGCGTGCTGGCATCCATCGTCATCCCGTCGGGCGATCAATATAGAACAGCGGAATCGCATGCCGCACTTTTCCGCCGCATCCTCCAAGACGTCCGCGCACTGCCAGGAGTCGAAACGGCGGGTGCCGTGGACGCTCTTCCCTTCAGCGGAGAAAACAATGGCGGCGTGATTGGCACGGGCGATCACGCTACCGAACAAGTCGCGGAAGTCGATCGCATCAGCGCCGATTATCCGCAAACCATGGGTCTGCGGCTGCTGGATGGCCGCTGGCTGCGCGAAGACGACATGCAAGCATCCCGCGACACGGCATTAATCAACGACATCGCCGCGCGTACGCTGTGGCCAGCGCAATCTGCATTAGGCAAACGTTTCTGCGTTTATTGTTCCACTCCCGAATGGAGGCAATGGAAGAGAGTAGTGGGCGTGGTGAAAAGCACGGTGCATTCGCGGCTCGATCAACCCACTCACTCCGAGGTGTATTACGCCGCCGATGCGCTCCAATCTGCAGCTTTTCTGGTGGTGCGCACCGTTCATCCGGCGCCCGAACTCGCCCACGCCATCCGTTTGACAATCGCAAAAATCGACCCGAAGCAACCGGTATTCCTGAGCGCCAGCATGTCGACTCTTATTGGCGATTCCGTCGCTGATCGCCGGTTCGTCATGACACTGCTCGTTATCACTGGTTGGTTGGCTTTACTTCTCGCGGCGGGGGGCGTCTTTGGGGTGGTGTCTTACGCCACGTCGCAAAGAACGCAGGAAATCGGCGTTCGCATGGCGCTCGGTGCGACTGCCCACGACATCGTCCGTTTGGTTTTCGGCCAAGGAATGATGCTGGCCATCGGCGGGGTTACGATCGGCCTACCGGCAGCGCTCGGGATAATGCGTTGGCTGGCAAGTTGGCTTGAAGGACTGCCTCAGCACGAACCAGGATTCATAGCAGGATCGATTATTTTGGTCTTCCTCGCGGCTGCGCTCGCCTGTTACGTTCCGGCGAGGCGCGCCGCGAGAATCGGCCCTATGGCCGCACTGAGGACGGTTTGATCTCCACGGGCAAAATTGTCCGGTCAGATTTACCGGTGTTCGCGGCCGTGCACATCGTGCATGGCGTTACCGTGAAATTCACGCCGGTGCTCTGCAGGATGTTCGCCGCGCGCTGGATATCCGCCGTGGTACCCATGCCGATAATCGTAATGATGGTCCACGTGCCCGTAAAACTGTTCGTGGCCGTGATACCAGGGGCCAGCGCCGATGAAAACGCCGCCCGAGAACCATTCCGGACCATAGTATCCGTCAGGCGCGCAATTGTACGGCGGCACTTCGTAGTAACCGTAAGGACAGACCGGTGCGGGGCCGATCTCAACCGCGACCTGCGCTGCGGCTGGCCGCGCCGTCGCGACTGTCAGTAATCCGCACGCGGCGACTGCCAGCGCAAAATGTTTCAACATTTTCATGTGCTTGTTGCTCCTCCAGGGAGATTCCATGCACATCGCGTTCCAAACTTTATTCTTCGCGGAGCGCCAGCATTGGCTCTAAGCGCGCGGCTCGCATGGCCGGTAGAAAACTCGCAGCCAGCGCGACCGCTGCGAGTAGTGCGATCGACAGCCCAATCGTCATCGGATCGGTCGGCTTCAATCCGAACAGCATCGAACTGGTGGTGCGAGCGGCCGCAATCGCCAAGCCGGTCCCGATCGCCAGTCCGGCAAGCAGCAGCATCGTGGCCTCGCGCAAAACCAACCCCAGCACGTTCGCGCGATTCGCGCCCAGGGCCATCCGAATGCCAATCTCACTCCGCCGCCGGGCCACCATGTATGAGATCACACCGTACAATCCGACCGTGGCGAGAGCCATTGCGAGAAAGCCGAAGAATCCGGAAAGCGTGGCCATCAGCCTTTCGCGCAGCAACGAGTCCTGCAGCATGGTGTCGAACACGCGGAACTGGAGCGACACTTCGGGATTTTCGTCGAGAATCGTACGTCGAAGCGCGGCAGTGAGCGAACCGAG
>Ga0070734_10005285_pt1 | contig 11536 bp, 10 predicted proteins | sample Coa_R1_8_FD_66444 | JGI IMG/M metagenome (GOLD analysis project Ga0070734, IMG submission 66444) | Surface soil microbial communities from Centralia Pennsylvania, which are recovering from an underground coalmine fire - Coalmine... | ecosystem: Environmental > Terrestrial > Soil > Unclassified ...
AACTCGGGGATGAATCCTGGGCCCAGTTCCGCGACAAGGTTTGCGCCGACCTCGACCGGGCCCTCCAGGGGCCGGATGAGGAATGGCTGGCCCTGGTCAACGAATACGACCAATGGGAGCCGGATTTTTTGGAGGAAGTGGAACGAACGGCTACCCAGCGCAAGTCCGAGGTACTGCAGGCGGCCCTGCAGGTTTACCTGGGCCTTTGGTCCAGGCGCCTGTCGGGCGAGGTCCCCGTTCCCGGAAAGCTCTCTTCACTTCCAACCGGTGAAATCCTAAAGTGCCTGCAAAAACACCAGGACATGATCCCCATGTACCTGAACGCCAAAATGATCCTGGACCATCTTTTCCTGGAATTGCGGGAAGGTTTTAAAAGAGGAGAGCTTTCAAGCCGATCCTTTATGGAATTGTCAGTCCAAATTTAGCTGGAGTGAAACATGCAGGACAAAAAGACCTTTTACGTCACAACCCCCATTTATTACGTCAACGACGTGCCCCATATCGGCCACGCCTATTCCACCGTGGGTGCGGATGCATTGGCGCGTTTCAAGCGCATGGACGGCTACGAGGTTTATTTCCTGACCGGCACGGATGAGCATGGGCAAAAGATCGCCAAAACCGCCCAGGAAGAGGGCATCACGCCCAAAGAGCTGGCCGACCGGGTTGTGGAAAGGTTCAAGGAGGCATGGGTCAAGTTGGACATCACCTATGACCGGTTCATCCGCACCACCGACGAAGACCACCGAAAGACCGCCCAGGCTTTCTTCAAGAAGGTGATGGACGCGGGTTTTATCTATAAAGGCCAATATGAGGGCTGGTATTGCCTGCCGGACGAGAAGTTTCTCTTGGATTCGGAAGTCAAGGATGGGCCCAATGGCACGAAGACATGCCCGGATTGTGGCCGGGTGGTCGAGCGGATCAAAGAAGAGAACTATTTCTTCAAGATGTCAGCTTTCCAGAAACAACTGGAAAAACACCTGGCCGACCATCCGGATTTCCTACAACCCGAAAGCCGCAAAAATGAATTGATCAACAATTTCATCAGGCCCGGTTTGGCGGATGTGTCCATCACCCGTTCGGCCGTTAAATGGGGTATCCCGGCTCCGGTACCGGAAGAGACGGTGATTTACGTCTGGTTCGACGCCCTGATCAACTACATCTCGGCCCTGGGTTGGCCGGACGGGAACCTGTACAAGAAATTCTGGCCGGCCGACGTCCATATCATCGGTAAGGACATCCTGCGGTTCCACACCACCATTTGGCCTACCATGCTCATGGCAGCGGGCGTGCCCTTGCCCAAGAAGGTTTTCGGGACGGGCTATATCAACAAAGACGGCAAGAAGATGTCCAAAAGCCTTGGCAATGTGGTGGACCCCTTTGAGCTAGCCGCAACCTACGGTCCGGACGCCCTTCGCTATTACTTGTTGCGCGAGTTCGCTTTCGGGATGGACGGCAACTATACCGACGAGGGGTTCCAAACTCGTTTCAACGGGGATTTGGCCAACGACCTGGGCAACTTGGTCAGCCGGACGCTGACCATGGTTGAAAAATATTTCGTCGGGGTCATTCCGGAGAAGTCGCCCTCTTTAGATATCGAGATGCCCGGTCCGGAGCAGGTAGGGGAAACCCGCCATTTGATGGACCGGTTGGCCTTCGACGTGGCCTTGGAAGGTCATTGGAAACTTATCAAAGACGCTAATAAATATATCCAAACGTCGGCTCCCTGGAACTTGGCCAAGGATGAGTCTAAAAAAGCGGAGCTTCAAAAAGTGATCTTCACTTTGGTGGAGGTCCTACGGGTGACTGCACTCCGCCTCTCACCTTTTATGCCTTTTACGGCGCAGGCCATTTGGGAACAATTAGGATTTGGGGATAAGGTCGAAAAGCACGCCTTCTCGGAAACGGAGAAGATTGGTACCTATTCTCCGGGGCAGAAGGTGAAGGTGGGCGTCCCTTTATTCCCCCGCATTGAAAAGAAGGAAGAAGGCGAAAAGGCCCCGCCTACCGGGGAGGGCGGCATTGAGGCGGTTCAAAATGCACTTAAGAAAAAACTCGCCCAACATTTCAAGTCCAAGAACCTGAAGCCGGATATGGGGTGGTTGGCGACTTCGAGCCGGGAATATCCCGAATTGCTGGCCAAGGGAAAATACGGATTTTATGTCCGCACACCCGATAAAAAGCGGGTCATCATCGAGATCGAAAAAGAGAAGTTGATGGATCCCCGGTCCGCCGATACTTTGAACGAAACCATGACGGCCGAAGCCGAAAAGATCATGGCCTCGGCCGGCTAATATGCTCATTGATTCCCACTGCCATTTGGATGATGAACGCCTGGCCGCGGACGAGGAATTTGTCCTCCAAAGGGCCGGAGCGGCCGGGGTGGAATACCTGGTGACCATCGGGACCGATGAGAAGACCTCGGCGGCGGCGGCCAAGATCGCCTCCCGGCACCCGGGCCGGATTTTCCATACGGTAGGGGCCCATCCTTCCGACGTAGACCGCTTTGGGGAAGCCGAACTTTCCGAGATTGAACGTCTGGCCCATGAAACGGGCCCCAAGGCCATCGGGGAAGTCGGGTTGGACTATTACCACGATTCCAACCGTGAAAAACAGGCCGTCGTCTTCGAACGCATGATCAACCTGGCCCGGCAGCTTTCACTCCCCCTGGTGATCCACGACCGGGACGCCCATGAGGATATCTATCGAATCCTGTCTGAAAAGGCCCGGGGCCTGAAAATCATGATGCACTGCTATTCAGCGGGGCCTTCCTTCGTTGACCGGTTCATGGAACTGGGCTGCCTTTTTTCCATCGCCGGGCCGGTGACCTTCAAGAACGGCCAGGACCACCGGGATGCGGTCGTCAAGATCCCCTTGGACCGGCTGGTCGTGGAGACCGATTCGCCTTATCTTACCCCCCATCCCCACCGGGGAGAGCGCAACGAGCCGGCCTACGTCAAGCTGACAGCTGAGAAGGTGGCTGAGGTCAAAGGGCTCGGCCTGGAGGAACTGGCCGAAAGGACCACCCAAAACGCCCGAAAATTCTTCGCCATTTGATCCGCCCATTGGTTTTTAGGCCCTTCTAGGTAAAATACCCACCATTTTCTTCACAGCTCCTATATTGGAACCAGGGCTAAAACCCCTGTTGAAAACTGTGTAATCCTCATTCTCTTGTTCGGGCTTCGCCCGGATGGATTATGACAATGAGGGTAATTTCGAAAGGCGAGCCATGATCCGCGAAGCCCTGGCCAAACTGTCCCAAAAGAAATCCCTGAGCGAACAGGAAGCTTATGACTGCATGATTGAAATCCTGGAAGGGAAGGTGCTGCCCACCCAGATCGCCGCCTACCTGGCTTTCCTGAACCTGGAGTTCGAGACACCCCGGGAAGTGGTGGGAAGCGTTAAAGCCGTCCGGGACAAGATGGTGCGCCTCAACGCTGAGGGGTTGAACGCCATCGACGTCTGCGGCACGGGCGGTGACCACAAGGGCAGCTTCAACATCTCCACCGGCGCGGCCTTGGTCCTGGCCGGCGGCGGGGTCAAGGTGGCCAAGCACGGCAACCGGGCCGCCTCCAGCCAATGCGGCAGCGCGGAAGTCCTGGAAGCCCTGGGGGTCAAGATCGACCCCACTGTCGGAACCCTCGAAAAATGCCTCGCCGAGGCCGGCATGGCCTTCCTCTTCGCGCCCCATTTCCACCCGGCTTTCAAGCATGTGGGCCCCGTCCGCAAGGAACTGGGGATCCGCACGATCTTCAACGTGCTCGGTCCCATGTGCAATCCGGCCTCGGTGAAACGCCAAGTCATCGGGGTCTTCGATGCTGAAAGGGCGAAACTGATGGCCGAAGCCCTGGTGGAGGCGGGCACCGAAAGGGTGGTAACGCTCCATAGCAAGGACGGTTTGGATGAGGTTTCCAATGCCGGGGAAACCTTCTACTGGGAATTGAAGCGGGAAGGGTCCACGACCAAGCGTTCCACGGGAACCCTCCACCCGGAATTGTTCGGATATGCCCGCCGCAGCCTGGACGACATCAAGGGCTCCGACGCGGCCTCCAACGCGAAAATCCTTCTGGCGGTTCTGGCCGGGGAAAAGGGCCCCCACCGGGAAGCGGTGGTCATGAACGCGGCCGCGGGTTTTTACGTCGCCGGCAAGTGCGACGCCATCCCCGACGGCCGGGCGCTGGCCGAGGAATCCATTGATTCGAAGAAGGCCTTGGAAGCCTTGGAGAAACTCAAGAAAGTTTCGAACTCATGAGCATCCTGCAAAAAATAGCCGGAACGAAACGGGAGGAAGTGGCCCGCCTCAAGCAAGCGCGGGGTCTCGCTTCCTTGAAAGAGGGTGCGCAAAACCAGGCACCTCCCCGTGACTTCCTCAAAGCCGTCCACCGGCCTGGGAAGCTTTCCCTGATAGCGGAGCTCAAAAAGGCCAGCCCTTCCCGGGGCGTGTTACGGGAAGATTTTCAAATCGAGCCCTTGGCAAAAGCCTATGCCAAGGCGGGGGCACAGGTCCTTTCGGTTTTGACGGATGTTTCTTATTTTCAAGGCGACCTTTCCTACCTGAAAAAGGCCAAGGAGGCCTCGGGCCTTCCGGTTTTGAGGAAGGATTTCATCATCGACGAACACCAAGTTTACGAGGCGAGGGAAGCGGGGGCGGATGCCATCCTGCTCATCGCCGCCATGATGCCCCCGGCCCAATTGAAGGAACTCAAGGCGGTGGCCGACCAGCTTTCCATGGCCAGCCTGGTGGAGGTACACGACGAAAGGGAATTGGAAGTGGCGTTGCGGGCCGGGACGAAACTTTTGGGCATCAATAACCGCAATTTGAACGACTTCAGCGTGTCCCTTCAGACCTCTTTGGATTTAATGAAGAAATGCCCCAAAGGCCTTCCGGTCGTCAGTGAAAGCGGCATCTTTACCCGGGAGGATTGCCTGCTCCTGAAGCGGGAAGGGGCCTCGGCGGTGCTGGTAGGCGAAGCCTTCATGACCTCCCCCGACGTGGAAGCCGCCGTGAAGGCGTTGATGCCGACAGACCCTTGAGAGACCCAAAATGTTCAGAGTGAAAATTTGCGGGGTAACCCGCTCCCAAGACGTGAAAATGATCGCCCGGGCGGGGGCGGATGCCATCGGCTTCCAGATGTCCATGGGGCCGCGCAGGATCACCCCGGCCCAAGCCAAACGGCTGGTTAGGCTGGTGCCTCCCCTGGTCACGCCAGTGGGGGTTTTCGTCAATGAAACGCTTTCACGGGTTAAAAAGCTCATTAAACTTTGCGGTTTCCAAGCAGTCCAACTGCATGGGGATGAGCCCGAAAATTATTGCCGACAAATCGGCGTCCCGGTCCTCAAGGTAATCCGTATGAGAAACCCCAGTGTTTATAAGGATTTCAAGGGCTTTGGCGTTGCGGCCTTTTTATTGGACTCCTATAATAAAAGCATCCCCGGTGGAACCGGCAAAAGTTTCCAATTCCAATGGGCCCGGAAAGCGGTTCAAGAGCTTCCAGCCCCGGTGTTGCTAGCGGGTGGTTTAACATCTGACAATGTCCAAAGGGCTGTCCGGATGTCCGACGCCTTCGGTGTGGACGTCTCCAGCGGCGTGGAAATCCGGCCCGGCGTCAAAGATCCCCGTCAAGTTTCCCTTTTCGTACAAAGAGCCAAAAAAGCATTTCGGGTTTGAAACGTCGATCAGGATGGGAGCCCTTCGGTGGCCGACCAAAAATCACTCATCATCAAGCTGGCGCATATCTACTACCACACCGGCAGTTGGGACAAGGCCATTGTGGAATATGAGAAGATCATCGCCTTGGATCCCAACGACTTCAACGTGCACCTGACCCTGGGGGAACTGTTCCTGAAAAAAGGGGACCTGGACCGGGCCTTCAAATCCTTCGAACTTTCGTCGGCGGGTTTTTTGCGGGAAAAGAACGCCAAAAAGGCCGCCGGCGCCTTCCGCGAAATGGCCAACCTGGTGCAAAAAATGATCGAGCCCCAGGACATGGAAAGAGCCGTAGGGGTATACAAGGGCATCCTTTCCCAAATGCCCGATTCGACCGAAACCCTGGCCAACCTGCGCGACCTTTATATGCGCCATAACCAAATGGCGGAGGCAATTTCCTATAGCATAACCCTAGGTGATCTTTATAATCGCTTGGATTACGTCGACAAGGCCGAGGCCGAATACCTGAAGGCCTGCACCATGGACCCGTCCCACGCGGGCGCCAAGGAGAAATTGGAAAAGTTAAGAAATGAGATCAAACAGCAACAGGCAAAGCCCGGCGTCTGATTTTCCCCATCTGCCCAATTCCAAAGGTTTTTTCGGCCCTTATGGGGGCCAGTATGTCCCGGAAACCCTCATGGTGGCCCTGCGGGAATTGATCGAGGCCTATGCCGAGGCCCAAAAAGACCCGAAATTCAAAAGGGAATTCCAGGATTACCTCACCGAATACGACGGCCGTCCCACCCCCCTGACCTTCGCCGCCAATATGACCCGCGCCCTCAAGGGCGCCCGCATCTACCTGAAACGGGAAGACCTCAACCACACCGGGGCCCACAAGATCAACAACTGCCTGGGACAGATCCTGCTGGCGAAGCGCATGGGCAAGAAACGCATCATTGCGGAGACGGGGGCCGGCCAGCACGGCGTGGCCACCGCCACGGTCTGCGCCCTTTTCGGCCTGCAATGCGAGGTTTTCATGGGCGAGGAAGACGTGAGGCGGCAGGCCTTGAACGTCTTCCGCATGAAGCTGTTGGGGGCCCAGGTGCACGCCGTTTCCTCCGGCACCAAGACCCTGAAGGACGCCATGAGCGAGGCCATCCGGGATTGGGTGACCAACGTCCGCACCACCTATTACCTGATTGGTTCCACCGCCGGGCCCCATCCCTATCCCATGATCGTCCGGGATTTCCAAAAAGTGATCGGCGAGGAAGCGCGCCGGCAAATCCAAAAGAAGGCCGGAAGACTGCCGGACGCCCTGGTGGCCTGCGTGAACGGCGGTTCCAACGCCATCGGGTTGTTTTATCCGTTTATTAAAGATAAGAAAGTAAGGATGGTCGGCGTGGAAGCGGCGGGGGACGGCGTGAAGACCAAGCGCCACGCCGCCACCATGGAAAAGGGGAAGCCGGGAGTGCTTCACGGCAGTTACAGCTACGTCCTGCAGGACCTCGACGGCCAGATCGCCGAAACCCACTCCATTTCGGCGGGGCTCGATTATCCGGGCGTGGGCCCCGAGCACGCCTGGTTACGGGATACGGGAAGGGCGGACTATGTTTCGGTGACCGACAAACAGGCCCTGGAAGCTTTCCAGGCCTTGGCCCGCCAAGAAGGCATCCTCCCGGCGCTTGAAAGTTCCCATGCGGTTTACCAGGCCATGAAAATCGCCCCCCGGATGTCCAAGAACTCCATCCTCATCGTGAACCTCTCGGGCCGGGGGGACAAGGACGTGAACACGGTTTTGGAGCGGCTGGGGTCCAAACTCCAAGGCGGCCGCCCGTGAGCCAGAAACTCCGCCGCTTGTTCCAAAGGGCCAGCATTACGCATCGGCCGCTTTTCCTGCCCTATATCTGCCTGGGATATCCCAATTACAAAGCCTCGCTGGAATCAGCCAAGGCCGCCCTCCGGGCCGGCGCCGCAGCCCTGGAACTGGGGGTCCCTTTCTCCGACCCTATTGCGGACGGGCCCACGCTCCAAAAGGCCACCCATCTTTCGCTCCAAAACGGGACCAAGTTCGCCGACGTTTTTCGGATGATCCGGGACCTGCGGCAGAGCGGCTTCCAGCAACCCCTGCTCGTCATGACCTATTTGAACCTGGTGGAACAATGGGGTTGGGAAGAATTTGCCGGGGCCCTGGCCCAATCGGGCGGGGACGGGGCCATCATCCCCGACCTGCCTTTGGAGCAATTCCCGTTCTTCAAGCCTTTCCTGCAGAAGGAAAACCTGTCCCTTATCCCTTTTATCGCGCCCACTTCCACGCCTGAAAGGGCCAAATTGGCCGATGCCCAGGGCGCGCCTTTTTTGTATTATGTCTCGGTTACCGGGGTGACGGGCGCCCGCAAATCGCTCCCTTCGGAACTGGTGCCCGCCTTGCGGAGCCTCAAGAACCGGTTAAAAACCCCCCTGGTGGTGGGCTTCGGCATTTCCACCCCCGGCCAAGCGGCCCAGGTGGGGAAGGCGGCCGACGGGGTTATTATCGCCAGTGCCCTGGTCCAGTTGATTTCCAAAACCAAGGCGCCCCATATTGGGAAGGCCGTCGAAGGATTCTGCAAACAAGTCGTCAAAGCGCTTCATAAACAATGAAAAATGGAGAATGTAAAATTTAAAATGTTGGTCAGTTTTGACCCGGGCGGGTCAAAACATCATTTGTTTTCCATCTTTCATTATCCATTGTGCATTTGAGGGGGTCGTCATTGGTCTGGTACAAGAAACCCAAAAAAGTCATCACGAAGTTCCAGGGCAAGAAGCAGGTGCAGGTTCCCCAGGGCCTTTACGCCAAGTGCAAGGGTTGCGGGACCATCCTTTACAACAAGGAACTGGATAAGAACTACAAGGTCTGCCCCAAGTGCGGCTACCATTACCAGCTCTCCTCCCTCGAGAGGCTTTATTTGACGGTCGACTCCGGTTCCTTCGTTGAATACGACGAGAAATTGGATTCCAAGAACCCCCTGGGTTTCCCCGAATACGAGGCGAAGGTCAAGAAGGGGCAGGAAAAGGCCAAGATGACCGACGCGGTCATCACCGGCATGGGCAAGGTCGCCGGGGAACCCGCTTCCATCGCCATCATGGACTTCCAGTTCATGGGCGGCAGCCTGGGGAGCGTGGTGGGCGAGAAGATCACGCGGGCCGTTGAACGGGCCATTGAAAAAAAGATCGGGGTCATCATTTTTTCGACCTCCGGCGGGGCCCGGATGCAGGAAGGCATTTTTTCCCTGATGCAGATGGCCAAGACTTCAGCCGCCCTGGGGCGGCTGGGCGAGGCGGGGTTGCCCTACATCTCCGTTTTGACCGACCCCACCACCGGCGGCGTGGCGGCTTCCTATAGCATGCTGGGGGACGTCAACCTGGCCGAACCGGGCGCCATGGTGGGTTTCGCCGGGCCCCGGGTCATCGAGCAGACGATCCGCCAGAAGCTGCCCAAAGGCTTCCAGCGCTCCGAGTTCCTCGTGGACCACGGCTTCGTGGACGCCATCGTCCACCGCAAGGAAATGAAGCAGACGCTTGGGAAATACCTCAAGTTCTTCCGGTCTTGACCCAGCCTCTCCAGCTTGAGTCCCTCGAACAATTAGGCTGGCGGTTCGGCCTGGAGACCATCCAGGTCCTTCTCGCCGAACTGGGCAATCCCCAAAACTCCCTCCGGGTTGTCCATGTGGCCGGTTCCAACGGCAAGGGCTCTACCTGCGCCTTTATGGCCTCTTTCCTCAAATGTGCGGGTTATAAGACGGGGCTTTATACCTCCCCCCACCTAAGCGACATCCGGGAAAGGTTCCGCGTCAACGGGACCTGGATTTCCCAGTCGGATTTCAACCGCCATACCCGCTTGGTTTTGGAGGCTTGCCGACGCGTTGAAAAAAAGATGGGCCACCTGCCGACCCATTTTGAGGCTTTGACCGCCATCGCTTTTTGCTGGTTCGAGGAACAAAAGGTGGATTGGCTGGCCCTGGAGGTTGGGCTGGGCGGCCGGCTGGACGCCACGAACGCGGTTCCGCCCCCCGCCTTGTGCCTGATCGCGCCCATCGGCCTGGAACACCAGAACATCCTGGGCAAGACCCTGGGAAAGATCGCCTGGGAAAAAGCCGGGATCCTGAAGGAGGGGTGCCTGGCCGCGACGGTCCAGCCCCATCAGGAAGCGGCCCGGAGAATCGACCGAACCGCCCGGGAAAAGCGAGCCTCCCTTTGGCTGGGAGGCCGGGATTTCCATTTCCGAAAAACATCCAGGGGTTTCCATTGGGAAGGCCCAGGTTTTAAGGGTGACATTCAGCTGGCCGGTTTTCCGGAATACCAAATAGCCAATGCGGCCCTGGCCCTGGCGGGGGTCCAGCTCTTGAAAGCCAGGGGCGTGGACGCCAAGCAAAGACTGGTCCGAGAATCCTTTTCGGCCATGCGATGGCCCGGCCGCGTGGAAGTGGTACGCCAGAAACCCCTGGTTGTCCTGGATGGCGCGCATAATCCTGATGCGGCAGGGGTCCTTTTGTCATCGGTGAAGGGCCTTTTCCCGAAAAAACGCTGGATTGTGCTGAACGGGTTTCTCAAGGACAAGGATTATCCCGCATCCACCCGAATCCTGGCCCCTTTGGCCTCTCTAGCTATCGCCACCGAACCAGCCAGTGAAAGGGCCGAGAAGGGTGTTAATGTGTTCAAGGCTTGGGAAAGAGCAGGAGTGCGGTCCCTGGTGATCCGGGATTGGCGGAAGGCCTTGGGATTGGCCCTGCGGAAACTTTCCATGGAACCTCATGCGGGACTATTAGTGACGGGATCACTTTATTTAGTGGGAGATTGCCGGAAATGCCTAGTCGGCCTCAAAGGTCTGAAGACCCTTTAACCTCCTCTGGTGGATCTTCCGACGTTCCGTGGAATCCCTGGGTGGACTTTGCGGCCCTCGGTACCGTTGTCTTGGCGGTCGCCCTTTTGAACGACCGGTGGGTCAGCGAAGAAACCCGCCCGCCCCATTGGGACATGGGATGGCATCTTTCCAACAGCTTGGCCTATCTGGATGCGCTGCATCCCAGGACCTTTTACCGGCTTTGGACGAATTACCTTTTTTATCCGCCGTTCCGGTATTGGACCACCCTCCCTTTTTACCTGATTTTCGGGACAACCGTACGCGTTGCGGTCGATACCAATATTATTTTCATTGCCCTTCTCGCCTTTTCGATTTACGGCATCGGCTGGGAACTGTGGAACCGTTGGACCGGACTTTTGGCCGCGGTGTTCATCCTGGCATCCCCCTTTTATGTTTCGCAATTCAAGGAATACCAGTTGGACGCCCCCTTGGGGGCCATGGTGGCTTTCAGCTTTTATCTCCTGATTAAAACGAACGATTTCTCCCAAAAGAAAACCTCCCGGCTCTTCGGCCTCTCGTTCGCCTTGGGAATGTTGACCAAGTGGGTGTTTTTTCTCTGCTTGGCCTTCCCCCTCGCGGAGGCCGTCATCCAAACTTGGAATACGGATCCAAATTCAAGGAAACAAAGGTTTTTGAACCTGCGGGATGCCGCCGTAATTGCTTCGGTGCTTTCCCTGTTCCTATGGTACGCCCACCACCCGCCGAAATTAATCCACGACTTGTGGGGCTACCGCTCCCAGGGGGACCCGCCTGCTTATGCCTGGTATTCGATTTCTTATTACTGGAACCAACTGATGCCCCAGCTTTACCTGGTTCCTTTTTGCCTTTTTATCCTTGGGTCCTTGATAAGCCTCTTGTGGAAGGAAGCGCGAATCCGCAACCGCGCTCTTTTGCTTTTTATCGTGGGGAATTACGTCCTCTTCACCCTGCTTCACAAGGACCCGCGCTATACCATGCCGATGCTGGTGGGTGTTTCCCTGGTCGCGGTTTTTCCG
>Ga0070734_10005286_pt1 | contig 11528 bp, 9 predicted proteins | sample Coa_R1_8_FD_66444 | JGI IMG/M metagenome (GOLD analysis project Ga0070734, IMG submission 66444) | Surface soil microbial communities from Centralia Pennsylvania, which are recovering from an underground coalmine fire - Coalmine... | ecosystem: Environmental > Terrestrial > Soil > Unclassified ...
GTGCCGTAGTTCAGCTTGCCGGGATCGCGCTTGGCGAGCGCGACAAGCTCGGCGAGCGTCTTGACGCCGAGCGAGGGGTTGACCACCACGATATAGGGGTAGGCGCTCGTCATCGAGATCGGCGCAAGGTCCTTCTCGGGATCGTAGGGAAGGCTCTTGTAGATGCCGGGGTTGATCGAGATCGGGCCCGACTGGCCCAATAATAAAGTATAGCCATCCGGAGCGGCCTTGCTCACGGCCTCGGTTCCAATCATCCCGTTGCCGCCGCCGCGGTCTTCCACCACGACGGTCTGTCCGAGCGCGTCACCGATGCGCTTGCCGAGAATGCGCGCGACCGAATCGGCAGCGCCCCCGGCGGCAAAGGGCACGATCAGCCGGATCGGGTGGGAGGGATAATCGTCGGCCCGCGTGTCGGTCGCGGCGCTCGCCAGGGCAAGGATCAGCGCGAGGGCAAGTTGTCGCGTTCGCATCAGCATGTTCCGTGAATTGCGGCTCCGTCGATTGCTCGCACAATATGGCGAAAATGCCTAGCTGGTCTATCGCATGCAGCGTTGCGAATTTCCGCCATTCGTCGGATGTTGCCCCGTCAAACGGGAGGGCGGACGTTGCAGGCACCTGATGTCACCAAAACGCTCGCGCGTTACACTTTTGCGACGCGGTGGGAGGACGTACCGCCGAATGTGCGCCATCAGGCCAAGCGCTCCTTCATGAATCTGTTCGCCGTGGCGCTCGCGGGTTGCCGCACCCAGCCTGTCGAGATCGCACTCGCCTCGCTCAAGGAATTTTCCGGCGGCAGGCCAGCCACGATCATTGGACGCGCGGAGCGGATCGATGCGCTGAGTGCCGCCTTTCTCAATGCGGCCGCCGCCAATGTCCATGACTTCTGCGACACGCATCTCGCCACCGTGATCCATCCGACGGCGCCGGTGGCGCCGGCGCTGCTCGCGCTTGCCGAACTGAGGAAGGTGAGCGGGCCCGATTTGCTTCTCGCCTTCATTCTCGGCAACGAGGTACAGGCGCGCATTGGCCTGGCGATCTCGCCGCATCATTACAACAAGGGTTGGCACATCACCTCCACCTGCGGCGCGTTCGGCGCCGCGGCCGGCAGCGGCAAGCTGCTCGGATTGAATGAGCGGCAACTCGTGTCCGCGCTCGGCAATGCGTCGACGCAAGCTTGCGGCCTCTGCGAATGTCTGGGCACGCCTGCGAAAAGCGCGAGCGTGGGGAATGCCGCGCGCAATGGGCTGTGGTCGGCGCTGCTCGCCGGCAAGGGTTTCGATGGGCCGGCCGAGCCGCTCGCCGGCCGGCAAGGCTTTTACAACGCGATGGGCGATGTGCCCGATCTCAAGCGGGTCACCGATGGCCTGGGTGAGAGCTGGGAAATCCTCGCTACTTCCTACAAGCCCTATCCCTGCGGTTTTGTCATTCATCCCGTGCTCGATTGCGTGCTGGACTGGCGGCGGGATTATCCCGCCGCCGAAGTGACGCGCGTCGTGGTCCACGGCAATCCGCTGCTGGCGCATCGCACCGACCGTCCTGACATCGCAACCGGGCGCGAGTCGCAGGTCAGCGTCCAGCACGCGGTAGCGGCCGCACTGGCGCATGGCGCGGCGGGACTCGATCAGTTCACCGACGCCTGCGTCGCCGATCCTCGCGTCGAGGCGCTGCGGCGCAAGGTCGAGGTCTTGCGCGATGAGAAATTCTCGACGATTGCCGCCGCGGTCGACATCACCACGGCCGACGGCGCGGTGTACTACCTGACGCAATCCGCCGCACGGGGCAGCGACGTTAATCCGATGAGCGATCAGGATCTCGAGCAGAAGTTGAGGATGGTGGCGGCGGGCTGGAATCCGCGCCACGATGTGACGCCGCTGATCGATGCGATCTGGGCGCTCGACAAGAGCGATGATGTGTCGCGCTTGGCGTCGCTCGCGGTTGCGGGCTGAAATATGGAGAGATTAGTTTGAACCATCGCGTGAACGGAAGCGCGAACCCTCTCCCACAAGGGGAGAGGGTAGAACGAGGCGCTACCCCTGCATCCGTGGCGCGCCGAGGAGCCCGCGATAGACCCCGATATCGGAGCCTTCGATCGCGACCGCGCCGACGGCCCTTGCATAATAGTCCGCAGGTCCCACGCCGCCGATGATGGCGTAACCAAAACCCTGGTGCTTCATGTCCTCCAGACACGCGAGCAGCAGCGCCGTGCCGACGCCACTCTTGCGTGCTTTCGGCTCGACGCCGGTTGGTCCAAAAAAGTTTCGGCAGGTCACGTCGTGGCAGGCAAAGCCCTGGATTTTGGCGGCCTTCACCGCGATGAAGCAGGAGACAGGTTGCCGGCTGAATGCGACCTCGGCTTCGCTGGCCCAGCCATCGGAGAAATTATCCTTCACCCAAGCGATCACGCGGTGCATCTCCGGCACGAGCGCGCGCCGTATGGAGACGCCAAATCGAACCGGCCGCTCCATCACGGCGCGGGAGTCGGGCAGATCGTAGAGCTTGACCAGCATGTCCATGGGGACTTCGGAACCCTCCGCCGAAAAGGAATCGCCGTTAGCATACTCCCTTTCCGCCTCGCGCGCTCCGTCGTTCCCATGCACTCGTCATGCCCGGGCTTGACCCGGGCATCCACGCCCTTCGCGCCGAGGCAAGCAAGCCTCGGGAGCGGAAACACGTTCCAGGCTAGGACCTTGGTCGAATGATTTGCCCGACGGCTGATTTTCAGAAATCGAGTCAAGCCCCGCAACGAAAAATATTGTGCTTTCGTTTTGCAGAAATTTATGATTATCGTAACGCCATCCCGCCTCGGGAAGAGGGGCGAACGCGTCGTCACGATCGTGAGGCGGGGTGCGATGGATGTAATGACGCCGCGCGACGAGTGGCGACCATTGCATGCGACAAAGGCGTGTGGTCCTGGCGCCCCTGGGCTGGTGCTAAGTTTGCTGGTGATGACCCGCAAGCGACGGTGACTACGAGGTCATGGACACCGGGGAGAGCGCGCTATAAGCCGCAGAGCCATCGCGCGGGGAATGTCGATGTTTCGGCTTCACCTGTAGTGACTACGCTGGTGCGCTTTTCACTTTTGCGCACTGGGCTGCGGGTGCAGCTAAACACCCGGCATTCCCTGCGCCCTCATCTCTCTTAGGGGCGACTAGGTCAAGCAAGGCTCGGGCGCTGGTCGCGCCGCGGGAACGCGGACTTATGGCGTGAATCTATCTTTTGTCGTCCCGGCCAAGCGAAGCGCGAGCCGGGACCCATAACCAAAGGCTTTTGTTTTGCGAAGAACGACAGCCACGGTTTGTCTATTGATAGATCACGCGGTATGGGTCCCGAATCTGCGCTCGCTTGTTCGGGACGACGATGTTGAGATGATTTCGTGTTGGCCATCTCAACACCAGGCGAATGTCAGAGCCTCACGCCACGCGGGAGAGCGGATGCGCCTGCTGGATGATGCGAAGGGCTTCGTCGACGCCGCAGGGACGGCTGAAATAGTAACCCTGCGCCTCCGTGCAACCGGCCTGACGCACGAGTTCGAGCTGCTCTTTGGTCTCGATGCCCTCGGCCGTTGTCTCCATGCCGAGGTTCTCGCCCAGGCTTGCGATGGTGCGGACGATGGCCTTGCTCTCGCTCGATTCGCCGAGCGTGCCGACGAAGGAGCGGTCGATCTTGATCTTGTCGAAAGGAAACTTGCGCAGGTAGCTGAGCGACGAATAGCCGACGCCGAAATCGTCCATGCTGACGCGAATGCCGAGCGCGCGGAGCTGATGCAAAATCGCAATCGTTGCCGCATCGTCCTCGAGCAGGGCGCTCTCGGTCACCTCAAGCTCGAGCCGGTGCGGTGCAAGCCCGGTCGCGGCGAGCGCGCTTGTGACCATGGCGGCAAGTCCACGCGCACGGAACTGGATCGGCGAGAGGTTGACCGCGATCCTGACCTGATCCGGCCATTTGGCGGCCGCCAGGCACGCCGTGCGCAAGACCCATTCGCCGAGCGGTACGATCATCCCGGTCTCTTCCGCCACCGGAATGAACTCCGCAGGGCTGATCGGGCCGCGCTTGGCGCTGGTCCAGCGCAACAATGCCTCGAAGCCGGTGAGTTCGCCGGTCTCGACACGGAGCTGAGGCTGATAGGCCAGATGAAATTCCCCGGCCTCCAGCGCGCCGCGCAAATCCATCTCGATCGAATGCCGCAAGCGGGCATGCTGCTCCATCTCGCTGCGGAAGAATTCGTAACCATTGCGGCCGTTTGCTTTGGCCCGGTAGAGCGCGAGATCGGCGCACTTCATCAGGCGCTCGGCATCGAGCCCATCGACGGGCGCGATCCCAATGCCGATGCTGATGCCGGAATGCGTCAGTTGACTATCGAACAGGGGCGGGCGGCTGATGACGTCGACAAGGCGGCGGGCGAGATCTTCGGCCGATTGCGGCTGCGGCCCAAATTGCAGCACCGCGAACTCGTCGCCGCCGAGCCGGGCGACCGTGTCGTCGGGCCCGACACATTCGCGCAATCTGTCGGCCACCCAGCGCAACAGCTTGTCGCCGATGGCGTGACCGAGCCGGTCGTTGACAGTCTTGAAATTGTCGAGGTCGATGCACAGCACTGCCATGGCGGTGCCCTGCATTTCCACCTGCGCCAATCCGGCGGTCATCCGCTCGCGGAACAACGCGCGGTTCGGCAGGTCGGTGAGCGCGTCATGCTGCGCCATATGCGCAACGCGCGCTTGGGTCTTGTGACGCTCTGTGACGTCCTCGTAGGTCACGAGCCAGCCGCCTTGCTCCATCGGGCTGTGATTGAGCTTGATGATGCGACCGTCGCCGAGATGCCGGTGCACGGTGTATGCGCCGCTTTTGACCTTGGCGATGTAAGCCTCAAAAAGCTGCTCTGCCGTCGTGCCGGGATGGTTACCCAACGCGCAAGAGTGCTCCATGATCTCGCGCATGGAGACACCCGGCCGCACGATTTGCGGCGACAGCCCGTACATGTCGATATAGCGCTTGTTGCAGACGATGACACGGAACTCGTCATCCATCATGCACAGGCCTTGCGACATGTTGTTCAGCGCCGCATCGAACCGGCGGTGCTGCTCGGACAGCTTCTCATGCGCCCGCTCGCGCTCGGTGATGTCCTCGTAGGTGGCGACAAAGCCGCCGTCGGGAAGCGGCCGGTAGCAAGCCGCGATCAGGTTGCCGTTCGACATGCGCCGATGCAGCACCGCATTGTCCCCGCGGACGATGCTGGCGCGTGCGGTCGCCATGACCTGCTCGGCGCTGTGCTCCGCCGAATAAGCGCCATGCTTCATCACGCGGACGACCATGTCGGAGAGATGCGTACCCGGCGCGGCCTCTTCCGGCGAGAGACCATAGATCTCGCGATAGCGGCTGTTGCAGACCTTGAGCCGCATGTCCTTGCCGTAGACGCAAAGCCCGTGCGCCATGTTCTCCAGCGCGGCGTCAAGCAACATATTTTGTTGCTTCAGCTGTTCTTCCTGCAGCAATCGCTCGGTGACGTCCTCGCAGGCGCTGACCCAGCCGCCATCGGGCATCGGACTGGAAAGCGCCTGGATGGTACGACCGTCGCCGCGCGTGAGGTAACCGACGCTGGAATCGTCGCGATGGATTTCGCTCATGCGCCGGTTGTAGACCTCTTCGGCCGAACTCCCGGGCCCATTACCCCTGGACACCCAGTGCTCGATCACCTCGCGATGCGTGATACCCGGCTTGACCACAGCGGGATCGAGACCATAGACGCTCAGATATTGTTCGTTGCAGACGATCAGGCGCTCGTCGGGGCCGAACATCGTCAGCCCGTGGGACATGTGGGCGACGGCGAGTTCGATGCGCTTGGTCTGGAGCGCCAGGGCGCATTCGAGCTTGGCGCGGCCGGTGATGTCGTCGCAAACCGCTACCCAGCCGCCGTCCGGCAGCGGGCGTATATCGAGCGTCATGGTGAGTCCGCTCGGCATCTGCTGCTGCGTGCTGAAGGGAACGCCGGCTGCGATCAGCGCCAGACGCTCGCGCAACAAGCCGCTGGTCTTGTCGGATGCGAAATTGCCGCACTCCGCGCTGTGCTCCATCACCTGGCGGTAGGTGAGACCGGGGCGGATGACATCGGCCGACAGGTTGAACATCTCGACATAGCGGCGATTGAACAGCACCACGCGATTATCCGCATCATAGACGCAAACGCCTTGCGCGGTGCTGTCGAGCGCGATCCGGCTCAGCGCAAGCAACGCATCAGTCGTCGCGCTCTTGTGGGCGGCAGCCTTGGTGGTGCGACGCGTCGTCATTCGGCCAAACGTTCTCCGGTTCAAGGGCTTAACCTAGGGGGGAGGCGGGAAGATTGTCTTAAAAGGCGTAGTTTACGGAGCGTCACCGCAACCGATGAACCGAGCCCGTGGTTTTGCGGAAATACGCACGCTCCGTTATTCGGTAGTTCGATCGGCACACGCATGAGTTGCCGGCGCTCGCCATTCCACTGCGCGATGGGCGCGCGATACCCCCGGGACAGATTTAATTTTGGTTTAATTCGCCGTGGCGCGGATGGTCGCGGCAAGCGCCTTGAGCGCGCTCTTTGCCGGATGGTCGGTGACGTTGGAATGCAGCACCACGTCGCGCGAGGGCAGCGGCGGCAGGCCGAAGCGCGCGCCGACGTCGATCGTGCCGAGCGGCGCGACACGCTTGGCGAGCGCTGCGACTGCAAGGCCCGCGGAGGCCGCAGCGCCAGTCGTCGCAATGCCGCCGCCGACGAAAACTTCTGTCCAGTCAATGCCCGCCGCATTCAAGGCGTCGACCGCCATGCCGCGCACGCTGCAGGGCTCGGCCTGGGTCGCAAGCCGCAGCGGTTCGCCCGGGTGATGTTCGAAGTCGGGCGCGGCCATCCAGCCAAACGCTTCTTCCAAGATCGTCTCGCCGTCGCGGCGGCGATTGTCATGTCTGAGCACGATCGCAGCATCGATCATGCCACGCTCCAACTCCTCAAGCACTTCGCGCGAGGTTGCAACGCGCATCTCGAGCACGACCGACGGTTCTGCGCTGCTCATGCGCCTCAACAGCAGCGGCAGCTCGGCGCCGACGATATGATGGGTGATCCCGACCACCAGCCGCCGTCGCTCGGCGCCAAACGAGCCGACTGCGCTCTGATGCGCGGCGATCAGGTTTCGTGCCGGTGCGAGAAAAGCGATGCCGTCCGCCGAGAGCCGGACCAGCCGCGGCGTCCGCTCCAGCAGCCGCCGGCCCAGACCATTCTCCAGCCGTTTGATCTTCAAACTGACGGCGGATTGGGTCGTATCAAGCGCCTCGGCTGCGCGCGTGAAGCTTTTTAAATCCGCTGTCAGAACAAAGGCTTGAACGGCCTCGACATCGAGCATTTTCATAGTCCCATCCATTTCCAAACGAAATCATTGAAATTGAGTCTAATACGCTTTTGCAATGAACGGGAGGGGATTATGTGTGGGCGAGTTGACAAGAACAGGAGGCGACCATGCCGCTCGTTCGCGTTTCCCTTCGCCGAGGCAAGCCCGCCGCTTACCGCAAAGCCATCCTCGACGGCATCTACCGCGCGATGATCTCTGCCTTCGATGTACCCGAGCAAGATCGGTTCATGGTCATCAATGAGCATGACGAGGCCGATTTCAGCTACAGCAAAACCTATCTCGGCATCGACCGCACCGACGATGTTGTGATGATCCAGATCACCGCCAACAACACCCGCACGGTTGAAAAGAAGAAAGCGTTCTATCGTCGGCTTGTCGAGAATCTCGCCGCCAATCCCGGCGTGCGGCCGGAAGACGTCCTGATCAATCTCGTCGAAGTTCTACCCGAAAACTGGTCGTTCGGCCGCGGCATCGCGCAATACGCGATCGACAAGCGCTGACACCTCTCACATTTCACAGCAAAGGAAAGAGATCATGATCATCGCTCACTATGCTCATCGGCTGCCCGCGGACTACGATATCTCCCACATCCGTAATCGCGCCAAGGGGCGCGGTCAGCTGTGGGACGCCATTCCCGAACTCTACTTCAAGGGATTCCTGCTGCGCGAGCGCGGCCGCTTCGGCGCCATCCAGAACGAATATTCCTCGCTCTATCTCTGGCGCAAGGATGAGGCCTTTCGCGATTTCCTGGTCGATGGACGCACCAAACCCGTCACCGACAGCTTTGGCCGCCCGCAAATCGAAACGCGGTTCGTGCTGGATGCGTTGAAGGGCAGCGGCGAGAGCGCGCGTTTCCTTTACAAGCAGGAGCGGACAATCGCGCATGATGCCGACCTGACCTCAGCATTCGCTGAAGAGATCGCGCGCAATCGTGACGCCGCACAAGAGGCAGGCGTGATCGCCGCCGCCGTCGGCGTCGACGCGCAAAACTGGACGTTCACGCGCGTCGTGTTGTCGGAACGCGAGCCGAGCGGCTCAAAAGGCGAGGAGGTTTATGAGATCCTCTATTTGGCGAAACCCTTGCTCGAAACGTTGCCGCCGGCCAATGCCAGGCAAAAGCTCGAGGCGCTACCGGCGTAAGGGGTCATCTCGCCGCGCGGCGTTTTACAATAGACATCGCGCGGCGAAGAGAGCAGTCTCGGCGGTGAGCGAGGCAGAGTGATCGAAGGTGATTGAATTGACCGAGAGCAACGCGCCGCGACCGCTGAACGAAATCGCCAGCTATCATGCGCATGTCTATTACGATCCGGCAACGACGCGCCCAGAGGCGGAGCGGCTGCGCGACTGGATCGGCGAGCGTTTCTCCGTCACGCTCGGGCGCTGGCACGACGTGAAGGTCGGGCCGCACGATCAGGCGATGTATCAAGTGGCGTTTTCAACCGAGGTGTTTCAAACGCTGGTGCCCTGGCTGATGCTTAACCACGGGAGCTTGAGTATTCTGGTGCATCCGAACACGACCAACCCGCGCCGCGATCATCTCGCCGATCCGCTCTGGATCGGCACGGCGCTCGCCGTGCACGGCGAGAAATTACCGGAGGCGACAGAAGCCGAGCAGCCGCTCGTGGCGAACACGCAGCCCTCGCTTCGTCCTTGAGCGCTAGCTCAGCTCTTGTCGTACCTTTGTTGCCGCATCGCACATCGCCTTCAGCTTTCCGAACGCGGTGGCGCGCGGCATATACTTCATCCCGCAATCCGGTGCGGGCACCAATCGATCCGCAGCCACGTATTTCAGTCCGTTGCGTATGCGCTCGGTTACCACATCGACGGTCTCGATCTTGGGATCGCCGAGGTCGAGCACGCCGAGCATGATTTTCTTGCCGGACAAGTCCTTGAGAACGCCGAGATCGAGCTTTGGCTGCGCCGCCTCGATCGAGATCTGCTGGGCCGTGGTGTCGGCAAGCTCGGCGAGAAAGGAGTAGCCGGCCGGCTTGGTCGAACCCGGCACGACCGCGGCATAACCGAAGCAGAGATGCACGACCGTCGGCACGGTGATGCCTTTGAGCGCGCGGTTGATCGCCTTCACCGCGTAACGCCGTGCCAGATCGGGATTGTTGCGCACCCAGGGCTCGTCGAGCTGAATGACATCGGCGCCCGCCTTTTGCAGATCGAGCGCCTCGGCGTTGACGGCCTCGGCGAAGGCCATCGCGAGTTCCTCGTCGTCTTTATAGTATTCGTTCTTGGCCTGCTGGCTCATGGTGAACGGGCCGGGCAGGGTAATCTTCGCGGCACGATCGGTATTCTTGCGCAAAAACTCCATATCGCGCAGCTCGACCGGTCCAGAGCGCCTGATCTTGCCGACGACGCGCGGGACCGGAGTCTTTTGCCCGGAGCGCGCGGTGATGATTGCGGGGTTGTCGGCATCGACGCCCTCGAGCGCGGTGGCAAAGCGGTTCGAATAGCTCTCGCGGCGGATCTCGCCGTCGGTCACGATGTCGATGCCGGCGCGCTCCATGTCGCGGATCGCCAGGATCGTGGCGTCGTCCTGCGCTTCCTCCAGATGCTCTTCCGGCAACCGCCACATCTCATGCATGCGCGTGCGCGGCACCGATTTCGACAGCATGGCGCGATCGACCAGCCATTCCGGTTGCGGATAGCTTCCGACCACGGTGGTCGGCAAGAGATGCGTCGGGATGGGCACGGGAGTTCTCCTCTTGTTGTTGTCAGGTCGCGGGCTGCAGATTGCCGGCAGCGATATTGTCCGCCGCGCTCTGCCCGCCGCGCGTTCCGGTCTGCCAGATCGCCGCCTTGCGTTCGATCCATCTGATCACGGCGTTGAAGGCAATCGCCATCGCCAGCACCAGTAACACGCCCGCGAACACATGGGGGCTGTCCAGGATGGTGCGGTAGCGCGAAATGAGATAACCGATGCCGGCCGATGAGATCAGCATTTCCGACACCACGACGCCGACGATGACCAGCGCGCCGCCGACGCGCAGGCCAGACAGCACGGTTGGTATGGCCGCAGGAATGATGACGCGGACCAGGCGCTGCGGCAGCGTCGCGCCCATGCTGCGCGCGGCGAGGAGCAGTTGCGGATCGATGGTCTGAATGCCGGCTGCGGTTGCGAGCATCGTTGGCAGGAAGCCGTAGATCGAGGCGAATGCGATCTTGGATTCCGGACCGATGCCGAGCCAGACGGTCAGGACGGGGTAAAGAATAACAAGCGGCACGGCATAGAGGCTCGAGACCATCGGCATGATGAGGAGACGCGGCCGCGGCAGGCTGCCGACGACAGCGCCGAGCAAAATGCCGCCGCCGCAGGCAAAGACAAAGGATATCGCGATTTCCGCAAGCGTCACGGTCAGCGCCTGGCCATATTCGCCGGCCTCATTCCAGCCCGCCGACAGCGTCGAGGCGAGTGAGGGCAGGAACAGCTCGGGAATGAGTCCGCTGCGCGGCAGGATTTCCCAGAGCGCAATGAGTGCGATGATGATCAGGGTGCGAACAGTGGTTGCGCGCATCGCCACCTCATGCCGATTTTCGAATGTGCCGCCAGATGCGCTCGCGCAAGCTGCCAAAGGCGTCGCCCGAGAGCATCTCGTAGGTGCGAGGCCGCGGCAACGGGACCTGCAGATGATCGACGATGCGGCCGGGCCGCGCCGACATCACCGCGACCTCGTCGGCGAGATACACCGCCTCCGTGAGGCTGTGGGTGACGAACACGACGGTCTTGCCGGTCGCCGACCAGATCCGCAACAGCTCGTCGCCCATGGTCATCCGCGTCTGCTCGTCCAGCGCCGCGAACGGCTCGTCCATCAACAGCACCGGCGGATCCTGCACCAGACCGCGTGCGATCGAGACGCGCTGCTTCATGCCGCCGGAGAGCTCATGCGGATGGCGTCTGCCGAAGCCTTCGAGGCCCACGAGCTTGAGCGCATCCTCGGCTTTCGCGCGGCGCTCGGCTTTCGCCATCCCGCGCAACGCCAGCGGAAATTCGACATTCTCTTCCGCCGTGAGCCAGGGAAACAGGCTCGCCTCCTGGAACACCACGCCGACGCGGTCTGGGTCGGGCTTTGGGATCGGCGCGCCACTGATCAGGACAGTGCCGGACGTTTGTTGCCTGAGCCCCGCGAGCATCATCAGCAATGTCGACTTGCCGCA
>Ga0070734_10005288_pt1 | contig 11527 bp, 7 predicted proteins | sample Coa_R1_8_FD_66444 | JGI IMG/M metagenome (GOLD analysis project Ga0070734, IMG submission 66444) | Surface soil microbial communities from Centralia Pennsylvania, which are recovering from an underground coalmine fire - Coalmine... | ecosystem: Environmental > Terrestrial > Soil > Unclassified ...
CGCAAGGTGCTGGTGGAGAACATCACCGACGCCGCGCGGCTTGGCTACGCGGCATTGCGCGTGCTTCGCAAGCGCGCAGAGACGATCTGCTTCGTGACCGGTCATGGCGAGACGTTTCGACCGATGCCGGGCCACTATCATTTCAGCCATGTCGAGACGCTGCGTGGCCACGATATTCCGGGCGCGGGCGACGTGCTGGTCGCCGAGCCCGAGCAACTCGATCGGTTGCAACTTGCGCTGAACGAGATCGGCTTCGAGATGCGTCCGCTGGTCACGGCGACAGTGGGCGCGATTCCGTCCGATTGCACTGTCGTGGCCGAGATCGGTCCACGCACTGCGCTCGCAGCCGGCGAGGCCGCTTTGCTGGCGGACTATCTAAAAAGTGGCGGGCGGCTCGTGATGCTGATCGATCCGCAGTTTCCGATTGATTCCGAGCTGCAAGAGAAGTTGCTCGCGCCGCTTGGTCTTGCGACCGTTGCGGCGATCGTCATCGATCCCCTGAATCATTTCCGCACCGATCCGGACAAGGTCGCGGTGCCCTATTATCCGCCGCATCCGATCACGGCGCGCCTCGCGCTCACCGTGTTTGCGCAGGCGAGGCCGATCCATCTTGCCAAACCTCCGGCGCGCGTGGAATCCACGGTGCTTGCCGCCAGCAGCAAGGACAGCTTCTTGCGGCCGCCGTCGGCCGCGGGTGGTATCGCCGACGCAAGCGAGGCGCAGGGCTCTTCCGAAGAAGAGCACGGCGCGCAAGCGCTGGCCGTCGCCCTCGAAGGGAGTTTCCCGGGGGCGCTGCCAGCCAAGCACTTCCGCCTGGTGATAGCTGGCACCAGCAAGTTCGCAACCAACGAATATTTTCCCTATGTCTCGAACGGGGAGTTGTCGGTCGCGATCATGCGCTGGTTGGCCGAGGAGGACGCCGCGCCGAATGTCGCGCCGCGTGCCTACACCGTGCCCGAGATCGTGCTGACCAGTGCCCAGATGCGCGACACCTTCATCGCGCTCGAGGTGTTGCTGCCGCTCACCACAGCTTTGTTCGGCGTCGCGATGTGGTGGAGGCGGCGTTGACGGGGGCGAGATGGAAGACGCCGGCGGCCATAGCCTTGCTGATCGGTTGTCTCCTTGTGCTTGTCATCTCGGGCGAGTGGCCGGAGCTGCGCAAGAAGCTGCCTTCTACGCCAAAGGGGCTGGTCGCGATCGCGCCGACACAGATCGAGCGCATCGAGATGCGCAGCGGGGCCGACAGCGTCGTCCTGCGTCGTCAGCCGGGCGGCTTTGCGATCGACGACCTTGATGGTGCAGCGCCGGCCGAGCTTGGGTCGCATGTCGATGCGGCGTTGAAGTTCGCCAATGTCAGCGAGCCCACGCGAGAGATTCCCGCTGCCGAGCTTGCCGCCGACAGCTTTGCGGATTTCGGGCTCGATCCTCCAAATGAAGTGGCCGTGCTCGAAACTCATGCCGGGATCGCAGCGACCTTGAACTTCGGCGCGCCAAACCCGGCCGGCACCTCGCACTATGTGAGGCTTGGCGGCGCGCCGACCGTTTATCTGATGCCGCGTTACGTGAGCGAAGAATGGCGGCTGGTGTTTGACATGGCGCGGCGGCTCAAGGGCAAGGCCGACAGCACTGTCGCAAGCCGCGGGGCGGATCTGCTGTTGCCAGTTTCGATGGCGCAGGTCTGGGCGATCGAGATCGTGGCGGGCGGCAAGCTCACCCGTTTCGAGCGGGACGGAGCGGGAGCGTGGTTCCGTCATCTCGGCCAGCACAGCCATGCAGCCGGCGCCAATGTTCATGTCGCCGATCCCGTGCAGGCGCCGATCATCGATACCGCGTTCCGTGCCTTCGACGCGGCCGTGGCCGAGGCGCGGGTCGGGCCGGGCGATGCAGTGCACCTGGCGCAATATGGCCTCGCGCTGCCGACACTGATCGTGCTGTTCTACGCGCGCGACAGCTCGACGCCGCTGGCGCGACTGGAGTTTGGCGCGTCCTCCGACAAGCTCGATCGCTATGCGCGGCTCGCACCTGATGGCGCGGTCATTACCGTAGCCGAGTTCGAGCCGAAGCGGCTGCTCGAGCTTCTTAGGGCGGTCGGAGCAGGGTCGTGACGCGACTTGCCGCCGCCATCGTGCTCGGCGTCGTGTTCGGTGCCTTTTTCGGTGTCTTGGGCTCGGCGCGCGCGCATCAGGTCAATCTCTCGACGGCGCGCGTGATGCTCAACGCTGACCGCACCGTCAGCGTCGAAGTCGGGCTGAAGGGGAGCGACGCCGATCGTCTTGCCGGCACCAACATCTTCGATGCGCAGCGCGATCAGGTCGGTCCGGCAGAGGTCGCGGCATCGGCCGCGCCGATCATCGCTTACATCAGCGCGCATGTCGCCGTCACGAGCGCGGATGGCAAAGCCTGCGCGTCGGCTGCGGCTGTGCTCGTCCCCGATGGCGACGGCGTGCTGTTCCGACAACATTTCGATTGCCGCGATGCCGGAGACGACATCGTCTATCGCTCGACAGTGCTGACCGACACCGATCCGGCGGCCCGTCAGGTGGTCCTGATCGGGCAGGGCGACAGCGCACCGCAGGCGCTGCTCGACGCCGTGAACTCGACGGTGACGCTGTCGGCGCCGCCGCCGTCGCGACTCCAGACATTCGAGCGCTATCTCGTCACTGGCATCGAGCATATTTTCCTGGGCTACGACCACATCGCCTTTCTCATTGCGATCGTGCTGTGGGCGCGTCGGCTATTCCCGGTGATAAAAATCGTGACCGCATTCACAATCGCCCATTCGATTACGCTGTCGCTCGCGGCGCTTGGCATCGTCGTCATTCCCTCCGCGATCGTCGAGCCAGCGATCGCCGCGTCGATCGTCTTCGTGGCGTTGGAAAACTTTGTCTCGGACGACATCGAGCGCCGCTGGCGGGTCACCTTTGCTTTTGGCCTCATTCACGGTTTCGGCTTCGCCGGTGCGCTCAAAGAGGTCGGATTGCCGCCGAACGCGGTCGCGATCGCGCTCGCATCCTTCAACATAGGCGTCGAGATCGGCCAGATCGCGATCGTCTCGATCGTCATTCCCTTGTTGATTGGCCTCGACAGGTTGTTGGCAGGCGCGAGGGGCAAGCCGGCGAGAGCCGCGCGCCTGGTCTATGCGTTGTCTGCGGTCATCGCCGCGCTCGGCAGCTACTGGCTGGTCACGCGGGTTATAGGGGAAGCGTGATACGAAGTGCGCAAAGCGATTAGCGAAGCGTGTCCGCACGTGCGGCTTTATTGCCGTAACACCAAGCCGATTTTCCAACCGCTGATTCGACGAAGGACCTCAGTCTGCGACGAGCGTGAGCGCCTTCGTGAGGCACAAAGATACCGCCCGATCACTCTGCCAATTGAGGCAGCGATTTCCGCCGTCTAATTGAAATGACGTTCGACATGGCACTTGTCCGTGCAACATCATTGCAAATGATGCGCGCGCACATGAGGAGGTCTCTACGGAAAGTGCTTCAAACAAAGGTATTTCTAGAACTCTCAAATTGTGTCGAAGGGACACATCCTGAGATGAACGTGCTTCGCTGTTCTCAACAGCAAGACGAATAGACCTTCGCAAATTTCCGATAGCGATGTCTCTGTTCGCAGAAAGTAAGTTCACCCTTTTTTAGGTCTTCGGTTTCAATTTGGAACTCGCCAGGTTCGAATTGCGACGAGCTCGGCCATGAGAGTACGCCGAAGATCAACGCTGATCTTTGATGCGCCTACGACGTCAAGCAGGGCGCAAGAGTCCAAGTATCCCCCGCAATGTTAAGCCCGTCCCTCGGGAGTCGCGTCTTCATGGCCGCGTCTTCTGGAGGCAACTTATTGTCCATTCCTCGGAGAGAATTGATGTTCAGCCGTAAGATCAACGAAGATGCTAAAGCGCAGCTCGCCGCCATCAGCCGTTCACAGGCTGTGATCGAATTCAGGCTTGACGGCACGATCATCACGGCAAACCAGAATTTCCTCAATGCGATGGGATACGCGCTATCGGAGATTCAAGGTAAGCATCATTCCATGTTTGTGCCAGCAGCTGATCAGCGGGACAGCGCTGACTACCGTGCGTTCTGGACTGCGCTTAATCGCGGCGAATTCCAGGCCGCGGAGTTTAAGCGCGTCGCCAAAGGCGGGCGCGAGATTTGGATCGAGGCTTCGTACAACCCAATTCTCGATGGAAGCGGCAAGCCGATCAAAGTCATCAAGTTTGCAACCGATGTTACGGACAAGAAGCTCCGCAACATCGCTGACGCTTCCAAGATCGCCGCGATCAATCGCGCGCAGGCTGTTATCCAATTTAACCTCGACGGCACAATTGTAGTCGCCAACGAAAATTTCCTGAAGGCGATGGGATACAGCCTAGCTGAAATCCAAGGTAAGCATCATAGCATGTTCGTGCCCGCCGGTGAGCGCGACAGTGCGGACTATCGCGAGTTCTGGGAAGCGCTCAATCGCGGTGAATATCAGGCAGCCGAGTACAAGCGGATCGCGAAGGGAGGAAGAGAGGTCTGGATACTTGCATCCTACAATCCGATACTCGACGAGACGGGCAAACCGCTGGGCGTCGTGAAATTCGCCACGGAAGTTACGGCGCAAAAATTGAAGAATGCTGATTTGGCAGGCCAGATCGAGGCGATTGCTAAGTCGCAGGCCGTGACCGAGTTCAACATGGATGGCACGATCACCGCGGCGAACGAAAATTTTTTGGCTGCGTTGGGCTATACCTTTAGCGAGATCCAGGGCAAGCATCACGGCATGTTTGTGGATCCGTTGGAGCGGGATAGCGCGGCCTATCGCGATTTTTGGACGAACCTCAACCTGGGCCGATACCAAGCTGGCGAATACAAGCGAATCGGCAAGGCCGGTTGTGAAGTCCATATTCAGGCTTCCTACAACCCTATCTACGATCTCAACGGCAAGCCGTTTAAGGTCGTCAAATACGCCACTGACATCACCAAGCAGGTCTTGGTCCGCATGGGCAACGAGCGTGTCCGCGGCATGATGGAATCAGTCGCGGCCGGGGCGGAAGAACTAAATGCCTCGGTGCGGGAGATCTCGGAAGCCATGACAAAATCCAGAGAGACCGCAATTGGGGCGGTCGAGCGCGTGACGGCGGCAGACGCACAGGCTCAACGTCTCACGGATGCCGCGCAATCCATGAGTGGCATAGTCGATTTGATCAACAACATCACCGGGCAGATTAATTTGCTTGCACTCAACGCGACAATTGAGTCGGCCCGAGCCGGCGAGGCAGGTCGCGGCTTTGCGGTGGTTGCTTCAGAGGTCAAGAGCCTTGCCAACCAGGCAAAGCAGGCCACCGACAAAATCGGTCATGAGATCGGCAGCCTTAACAGCATATCCGGCGATGTTGCCGGTGCCTTGGTCTCTATTAAACAGTCAATTGAGAGCGTTAGCGAATATGTGACATCGACCGCCGCCGCTATCGAAGAGCAGAGCACCGTAACCAACGAAATGTCCACGAGCATGCAGCGCGCTGCGGCGGAGGCCGCTAGGATGGCAGCCGGCTGACATTAGTCGTGAAAGCAATGCGAACATGTCTGGTGGTCGACGATTCCAGTGTTGTGCGAAAGATTGCACGGCGTATCGTTACCGAGCTGGAGTTCGACGTGATCGAAGCCGAGGACGGCGAGAAGGCGCTCGAAGCCTGCTTCGTCGCCTTGCCTGATGCCGTCCTGCTGGATTGTAACATGCCATTCATGGATGGCATCGATTTCCTCTGCAACCTTCGCCGCTTGCCAGGTGGCGACGCGCCGAAGGTGATCTTCTGCACCAACGAGAACGACATCGCCCACATCGCGCGCGCACTGGAGGCCGGCGCCAACGAGTACATCATGAAACCGTTCGACAAGGACATCGTCGCGACCAAGTTCGCTGAAGTCGGGTTGATCGACTTTCCGCAATCGACATTTGAGTAAGCCATTGGAAGAGGCTACCTATGACGACGCCCGATTTTGAGTACCTGCGCAGATTACTGAAAAAAGACCAATCCGGTCTCGATCTGTCAGTAGACAAGCAATATCTCATCAAGAGCCGCCTTCTTCCCGTTGCAAAAGATGCCGGTTTTGTCTGGCATAAGCGAGCTCGTCCAAAAGATGAAGAATGGATCAAGCGGCCTCGTCACACAAGTAGTCGAGGCGATGACCACCAACGAGACCTTCTTCTTCCGTGACAAAGTGCCGTTTAGTCATTTTCGGAATTCGATTCTGCCCGAGATCATTCAGGCCCGCGCCAGTCGCAAGAGTATTCGCATTTGGTGCGCCGCCGGTTAGACGGGTCAGGAACCCTATTCGCTAGCAATGTGCGTGAAGGAGACGGGCGCGGCGCTGGCCGGATGGCGGGTCGAAATCCTCGCGACCGATCTGTCGCAGGAGGTGCTGGAAAAGTCGAAGAGCGGTATCTATAGCCGGTTTGAAGTGCAGCGCGGTCTGCCGATCCAGTTGCTAGTCAAATATTTCAAGCAGCAGGGCGAGCTCTGGCAGATCAATCTCGACATCCGCGCGATGGTGCAGCACCGGCAGCTCATCTGAGAATGAAGGGATCGCCGCGAGTCCGTACAGGAGCTTCGAACGGAATTGGTTGATGAGCCCGGCGCGCGCCGGTCGGTGCAAGCGAGGGGCGGGGTGGCTGGGGAACCTGGATTCGAACCAAGACAAACAGAGTCAGAGTCTGTTGTGCTACCGTTACACCATTCCCCAATTAAGCGCTTGATGTTGCTGCGCTTTTTCGGAAGTTTTTCCAATTGAGCCGGAAGTTTTCCAAATCCGGCCATCGGCCGCCGCTGATATAGCCGGGCCCACGTTCGCGGTCTAGTCCTCCTTGTGCGCGAGGCGAAGACGCTTTTGACCATCGGCGTCTCAATAATCCTCGCCAAACGACGCTAGCCTCATCCAACATTCTCCCGTTGATGCCCTTCTCAAATCGCGGCCGGGTTGTGAAGTAGTTCACACTAGGTGCGGCCAATCGGGAATAGCGTCATGGCCGGCATTCACTCGCGGCACGAGGAGTGTTGGCCGTGACAGGGGGAAGCGCGCACAACGCCGGACGGACACTTCACCGACGTTCGCATGCTCAATCTGAATGCGCAGGCTCGTATTCGTCAAATCGGCGACGCGGCATTCTTTTGGGCGGAGGAAATCGAGAGATTTCGTAATTGAATTTTGACGCCGAGGCTCACGATGAGTGCTCAATAGGAAGCCAGGCGACCAGCTGTTTTCTGGAGGAGTCGGTGATCACGCCCTTGAGCGTCGGCCTTTCAGTTGAAACCCTCGAAGAGGGCACTCCGCCGTGATCACGTGTCCTCTTTGCACGGCTCGCGCCGCTCGCAACCACCGTTACTGCCCGCAGTGCGGCAGTAGCCTCAACGGCGCCGTTGACAAGCCTTTTCCGCTCCCTCCGTCCAGCGGACCGGCATCCGATGTGCCACCCGTTCGACGACAGCATCGTGCCAAGCTGCGGCCGTTGCGGATGTTGACGGAGAACAAGCAGGTGAGCGTGTTGTTCGTCGACGTTTGCGACTCTACGTCACTGTTACAGGATGCGGACCCAGAGGAGTCGCGAGAGTATCTCGGTAAAGCGCTCGACTTCTTGATCGAAGCAGTCGAAACCTTTGGAGGCACGATTAGCCAATTGCTCGGGGACGGTCTTGTTGCGCTGTTCGGGGCGCCCTTAGCACAGGAAGATCATGCTCTGCGGGCGTGCATGGCTGCACTCAAGATGCAGAGGGCAACCATTTCCGATTACGAAGCCCGTGGCCTTGCCAGCCCCACGTTCCGGATCGGCATCAACTCCGGCGAAGTGCTGGTCGGCATTGTCGGGCAATACCAGTGGTCACACTATGGCGCGGACGGTAAGACCATCCACATTGCCTCGCGGCTTGAGAAGATGGCGCGGCCCGGCGGCATATTGATCAGCGCTTCGACGCAGCGCCTCATTGCCCAGCAAATCGATACGCGACCGGTCGGGGCGCGGTCCGTGCGTGGATTGACGGTTCCGGTCGAACTCCATGAGGTCATGGTCCGAAGTGAGAGTTCGGCTGCTTCGCCTATGACGCGCAAGCAGCGATGGGCGCCCCTCGTCGGACGCGAGGATTCGTTGCGGGTGCTGGAGGAAGCAATCGAGACCGTAAAAAAGGGCGCGATGCGAACGATCGGGCTCCGCGGTGATGCCGGGATTGGGAAATCGCGCCTGATCGCCGATTGGACGAGCGCTCTTTCAAGCCAGGGCGTGAGCGTTTGTATCACCCAGGCCGTGGGTTATGCGAGCACGAGAGCCTACAGCACTGCCGCTGACCTGACAGCGCGCATGATAGGCTTGCCTCGCACGACCGTGACCGAAGCGAAGCAAATTGCGTTACAGATTTTGGTCGCGAAATGGCCGGCAGAAGGCGCAGAGCATCTGGCAGCAGTGAGCGACCTGCTCGCACTCGCAGCGCCAAACGAAGCATGGCTGGCATTGAACCCTTCACAAAGGCGACGTCGGATCGGCGAAGCTCTGCTTTGGCTTGTGCATTGGCGCCTCACCGTGCAGCCAGCTCCTCTCGTGTTGGTACTTGAGGACGTATTTCTGGCCGATCGTGAGAGCCGGCGGCTGTTCGAGTCTTTGATTCCCCGCCTCCAGGGGCTGCCCGTTTTGATTTGTGTTAGCTATCGTCCGGATTTCGAACACCATTGGGGAGAAACCGCTTGGTTCGCGGAGCACGCGGTGGAGCGGCTGCGAGACAGCGAGATGCTCGCTCTCGCCCAAGCCCTGCTCGGCGATGATTCTTCAGTGCGTGGAATCATCCGCGAACTGATCCATCGCGCCGACGGCAATCCCTTCTTCATGGAGCAGCTAGTTATCACGCTGATTGATGACGGATCCCTCGAGGGAACGCCTGGCGCGTACCGTCTGCGGAAGCATCTTGGAGAGTTGCGGGTGCCGGGCTCTATTGCCGCCGTAATCGGTGCCCGGGTCGACAGGCTGCCAGACGCAGCGAAGTCGGCACTGGAGGCCGCCAGCGTCCTGGGCGATCCCATTACATGCGAACTGATCGCCGCGATGCAGGAGGTGGATCTTGCGCGCACGAAAGGATTGCTGGGTCTTTGCCTCTCATCCGGATTGTTGACCGCTCCCGATCAGCTGCCTGGCCCACTCGAGTCGCACGCATTCGTGTTCCGTCACTCGCTCGTTCGAGACGTCGTGCTTGGAATACTGACCCGGGCCCGCCTCAAGACGTTGCATCGGTTAGCATTCCAGGCCTTGCAAGCGCAGCCGGGTGCCGACAATGCAGACGCTGCACCGGCCCTTGCTCATCATGCCTTCAAGGGCGAGGAATGGGAGCATGCGGCACGGTTCGCTGTGAAGTCCATGACGCGCGCCATTTCCCACTCGGCCAACCATGAAGCGCTGAGGCTTTTCGAGATGGGTATCGAAGCGTCCCGCCGTGTGGACGGCGAGTCTGCCGCCCAAGCCCTGGAACTAGCGCTACGGCTGGAAGCCATTGGGGCCATGATGGCTCTCGGCCACATCGACGAGATTTTCAAGAATATGGAATGCGCCGAAGCCATCGCTGCGCAACTGAACGACCAGCGCGCCCGCGCATCGGTTTCGACGCAGACAGCCGTGTTTCTCTGGATGCGCGGGCAGTTTGAGCAAGCTCTGTGGCACGCCTCACGGGGGCTGGATGCCGCGCGGCTCGCGCAGCGTCGCCATATGGCGATGGCAGCGCATCAGACCCGGCTCATGAACCTTCACGCGCTCGGGCGATATTCCGAGGCGGCCGCCGAAGGGCGCCTCGTACTCGCCGACTACGGGCCCGAGCTGGCGCAGCATTATGTCCAACCTGGATGGGCGGCCATCCCCATCATCAATCTGTACGCATTCCATGCCAGCACGCTCTGGCGTCTGGGTGATTGCGAAGCGGGGCAGGACGTTTGCAATCTGGCCTATAGGATTCTGTCGAAGGTCAACCACCCTTACTCACGTTTATTGGTCGACACCGTCCAGACGCAAGTCTGGATCGAGAAAGAGCAGCTCGACGAGGCAGAGGCCTTGATGCGCATTGCCCTGCAGCAATGCCGGACACACAATATACCGACCATGCTGGCCGTTTGTACCGGGTTGCTCGGCAGTGCACTGGCTCGCAACGGCAAGGCATCCGAGGCTGTGCCTCTGCTCGAAAAGGGTTTCGCCGATCGCATCTACGATGCGGCCGGTCCTTACGGCAGGATATTCATGCGGGTGGGCCTCGGTGTCGCCTATCGCTACCTCAGAAAGCTGGAAGATGCGATCCGCATCGGACGCAAGGCGATCGAGCAAGCAGGCGAAGAATACGGTCATCGGACGGAAGCTCTTTACGAGTTGGGCACGACGCTGCGGTGTGCAGGTGATGCGGCAGGGGCGAAGGATTGCTTCACGCAGACCCACGAGGCGGCGCGACGCCTCGGCATGTTCTACTACCAGGAACGGGCTGCAGCCGCGCTTGCAAAACGACAAGAGGATCGGCACCCAACATGAAAGTCTCGACGGTCAACCCCGATGCGATGCCGCCGGGTCTACGCGGCCTCCTCTACGGAATCTTTTGTTGGCTCAATCGTCATATCGTCGTTTTACGCGGGATTGGCGCACTGCTTCGGCTTTGGCCTTCCCTCGGCGGTCGATTTGACGCGGCGGCACGGGCCAGCGCTGTCACAGGCGTACTGACGAGGCCGCGGAGTTTTTCGAATACTGCCCATGCGCCGAACCTGGTGGCTGGAGATTATCTGATCGCGATGGACCCCGGGCCGACCTATGATTCTGACAGGGCCTTGCTTGAGGCTCGGTTGGCCTGTCTGAACGTCCGGGTCGACGCCGACCGAGAGGCTCAGCGACGAGTCGCTCAACTGACGCAGCTTGGGGGGAAATCTTTCGATCTCATCGAAGACTACCTGATGTGGATTGCCTTTCACGCTATCTCACCCGTGTTCGGCACGGCAGCGAGCAGTGTGGCAGTTGGTGCGGGAGGAGATGTCAACGATATCGGGCTCCAACGGCAATATCTTCTCGAGATCCGATATGTCGCGGGTCAACTTCTGGGCGGTAGCTCGTCGACGCAGCGAATCCAGCGCAGAGCGGAGCTCTGCGGGGATTCGCTGCGCGCACGCATTGCGGGCCTAATCAGCTCGCTTCAAAGCGCTTGGGGTGTGAACGGTTCACCGCAGTATATCGAGCGAAACGCGGTGGGCCTCGCCTGGATATCGCATCCGGTCACAGTCCAGTCCGGCGCCCTCGTCGTGCAAGAGCTCTTGAACCGCCCCAAGGTCTATCGAATGCTGCGATCGAGGGCAGCCAGTATTGGGGCTCCCCACGTTTGGCAGGACAACGATTTCCGCGATTGCGTTCGAGACCACGTGCTCGAGCTCATGCGGTTCCGACCAATCTTTCCGCTGCTGGCGCGCGATGTCCCACGCGATGCCGAATTCGAAACGGGTGGGCGTCAGAATGCCCAGTGCCCCGGCGGCGGAAAGGTTGCCATATGGTC
>Ga0070734_10005289_pt1 | contig 11525 bp, 7 predicted proteins | sample Coa_R1_8_FD_66444 | JGI IMG/M metagenome (GOLD analysis project Ga0070734, IMG submission 66444) | Surface soil microbial communities from Centralia Pennsylvania, which are recovering from an underground coalmine fire - Coalmine... | ecosystem: Environmental > Terrestrial > Soil > Unclassified ...
TCCTCGATCCCGCCAGGCTGATCTGAGCGTCGTCTACCTGAACGGACGCCTGCTGCAGATCGGGACGGTTGGCGAAGGCCTGTGCCAGCAGCTCCTGAATGGGGCGAAGGTTATCGGAAGCGGGCACGTCGATGGTGTCGGTGGGAACGACGCCCGCCGAGAGCAGCGCGACATCATCGGAGTTGCGGCGCGTAATGACGTTCTTCATCACCGCCTCCTGCTCTTCGAGCAAGCCGCGCGAATTGATGAGGTCCTGCCGCAGCGAATAAACCTGGGCGTTGGCGCGGGTCAGTTCGATCGGTGCCTGCGTTCCTTCATCGACGCGCGCCTTGGTGTCGGAATAGAGCTGCTCGGCCGATGCCAGGGTGCTCTCTTTCACCTTGACATCTTCGTAAAGAGCCACTAGGTCGGTGTAGAGGCGCGTGACGCCGTATACGGTTGCGATCAGCTGCTGGCGCAGCAGGAGGTCCGCGATCTTCTGCTCGTTTTTCGCGATGCGGATGAATCGTCGGTTGACGGAAAGGCCGAAGCCGCGAAGCAAGGGCTGCGTGACGGTGAAGCCGAAGCTCGAGGTGGTGAACGGACTGAAGGAGGTCTGCACCGAGTTGAGCGTTTCCCGGCTGTTGTTGAAGGCGACGTTCAGCTGAGTGCCCGGGCCGAACCCCTGCACGTAGCCGGCGTTCACGTTGGTGATGTTGGTCTGCAGCGCGGGAGTGCCGAAGCTGTTCTGGGGCTCGGGCGTGGTTTGATGCGTGGAATTGAATTGCGCGCCCAGGGCGGGGTCGAACAACGGAATCGCGGGGCCCGAGGATTGCGGAATGGTGCTGAGCATCGACAGGTTATCCTGCGGCTCGGTGAGCACGCCCAATTCGGATGGATTGGTGGGTACCGATCCAGAAATGAAACTGGAAGAAGCGGCGCTGGTAATGAGCGGGCTGGCCGGGCCGCCGACGCCGGTGGGCGTCTCGGCGAGGGTGTAAATCAAGCCGCGCAGCGTGCCGCCTCCTTTGGCGCGCAGCAATTCTTGATGGGCGGAGAGGGGCGTGTAGCGCTCCAGCTCCACGTCGAGATTGTTCTCAATCGCCAAGGCGATCGCATCGGCCAGCGACAGATAAATGTTCCCGGCGCGCAACAGCTGATGAACGCGCGGTGAGTTGCTTAGATCCACCTTGGGCAGCGGATTCTCCCGGTAGATGGTGGTGGCGCGGCGCCAAGCCGCAGGCCCGCCATCGCCGGCCGCGAGCCAGGCCGGATTCACGAGCGCGGCCACAAGTACTACGGTGCAGATTTTTTTCATTGGAAACCCATCAGGAACCGCAGCGGAAACGGGCGCACGGATCGGGCGTTCGTCTCCGCCAAATTAGAAACCTGTTTAGAAGAAAGCGGATCGGCGCGGCGCACCTTAGCGACCAGCGGACCGTTTGGACCTGCCCCCGTCGACGGCAGCGGCAACCGGATGAACCCGGATCCCTTCCTGTACCGAATCGTTCGGATTGATGACCACCTTGGTCCCTTCGGCAACGCCGTCCAGTACTTCGATGCGATCGCCCAAATCACGTCCTACCACGATCTTTTGAAAGTGGATCACATTGTCTCGATCGAGCGTCGCGACCAGAGTCCCTTCGGGCCGCACCACCAGGGTATCTCCGGGCACCAGGATCGGCGGGTCCTTGCGCGGCAGACGGAGATCCACCTGCACGTACATTCCCGGCAGCAGCTTGCCGTCGGAGTTCGGAACCTGCACTTCCGCCAGCAAGGTCCGGCTGCTGGGGTCGAGCGCGTTGGCCGTTCGGGTGACGGTACCCGAAAACTTTCGATCCAGATACTCCGAAGTGCTGAGAACTGCGGTCTGGCCGACGTGGACGTCCCCTGCGCTGGCCTGCGGCACGTTGATATAAGTGCGCAGCAAATTGGCTTGCGCAATGCGGAAGAGCAGGGTATTGCCTGCATTTACCAGCGCGCCGACATCCACATTTCGCAGCGTGATAATGCCGGCGAACGGAGCGCGTACTTTCAGGTAGGACTGCAGTTCGACGAGCCGCGAGACGTTCGCCTGGGCGGCCGAAACGCTGCTTTTGGCCGCGGCGACGGCGCGGTCCAGAGCGCGGACATTGGCGGACTGAGCCTGATACTGGGCCTGGTATTGATCGTTCTCCTGTTTGGAAACCACGCCGCGCTGCACCAGGTTGTCCCAGCGGGTGGCCGTTACCTTCGCCAGAGCCTCATTGGCTTTGCCTTGCTCCAGCGCGGCGGTGGCACGTTCGAGATCGGCTTGCGCCTGTTCGAAAGCGGCCTGCGCCTGACGGACTTGCTGATCGAGATCGGGAGCTTCGATTTCGGCCAGCAGTTGGCCCGCCGTCACGCGGTCTCCGATGTCGACAGAACGCGCCTTCAGGTATCCGGTGGCGCGCGCCAGGAGAGGAGCCTCGGTAACGGCTTGAATGTTACCCGGGAGCACCAAGCTGCCGCTTGCGGCGCCGCGCACGGCGGCCACCACGCTGACCTCGGGAAGGGCTTCCTGCTGAGCCTTGGATTCGTCTACCAGCAGGCGTTCCTGGCGCTGCCGCGGCAAATAACCGCGCAGGAAGGCGCCCACGAAAACCGCCACCACGACAACCAGCAACAAGATGATCGCGCCCGTGGAAGGCCGCGACGGTCGGGCGAGCGGCGAGTGCTCCCGGCGCTGCGCCTCGAGTTCACGCTTTAGACGGTCTACTTCGGCGCGAAGCGCTTCCTCCGTATCCGGAATAGTTTCGATAGGATTCTTTGGCTCGTCTCTCACTAGTACACCTGAATTCCCGACTCCATCCACTCGCGCTCTTCATCTTCAATCTGCTTGTCGTGATCCACCGGAGGCGTTCTGCGCATGTAGGTGTAAACGATGGGCACCACAAACAGGGTCGTGACGGTGGCCAGCAGGAGCCCGCCGATCACGGCGCGTCCGAGCGGCGCGTTTTGCTCGCCGCCTTCGCCCAGTCCGAGCGACATCGGAAGCATGCCGACGATCATCGCCAGCGCCGTCATCAGCACGGGCCGCAGGCGCGTGTAGCCGGCCGATAGGGCTGCTGCGCGCACGCCTTTGCCCTCAGCCCGCTCGTCGTTTGCGAATACGACCATCAGGATACTGTTGGCAGTGGCCACGCCGATGCACATAATGGCGCCCATCAAAGCGGGAACGCTTAGCGAGGTGCCCGTGGCGAAGAGCATCCAGAGGATGCCCGCCAGAGCGCCCGGGAGCGCGGTCAAAATGATAAATGGATCCGCCCAGGATTGAAAGTTCACCGCCATCAGGAGATATACGAGTACGATGGCCGCGATGAGCCCGAGTCCCAGGCGCTGGAACGAGGTCTCCATGGTGGCGGCCTGGCCGCGCAGCATAATGGAACTCGCTTGTGGCACCTTCGTCTCGGCGATGATCTTCTTCACCTGCGCGGCCACGCTGCCGAGATCACGGCGATCCACGTTGGCGTACACGTCGAAAACCGGCTGGACGTTGTAGTGGTTGATAATCTGAGGGGCCGAGGCATGCCCGAGCGTCGCCAGGTTCGCTAGAAGCTGGGTGCCGTAGGGCAGCGCTCCGGGGTTGCCGTAGGCCGATGACGTCTGGCTGGGCGCTGCGCCGGTGGAGGTATCGTTGGTGGCGGCCACGCCCGCCATGGAACTGGCAGTGTTCGTCACCAGGCTGCTGTTCAGCGGGGAAATCGGGGTCTGCATCAAGGAATCCACCGAATCCAGCTTGTACTGCGGTGTCTGGACGAGGATTTGATAGTTGACGCCGTTTTGCCAGTTGAGCCACTGATTGGGCGCCACCTGGCCGCTGCCGCTCAACGAAATCAACACGCTGTTGGCGACGTCGCGCTGCGTCAGTCCTACCTGGCCCGCTTTCACACGATCCACATTGACGTCCAGTTCGGGCGCATCAACCACCTGGTGGACGTGAACATCGGCCGCTCCAGGAATCTGCGCGATGCGTGCCGCCATCGCTTTCGCCGCCAGATAATTCGGTTTCGAATCGCGGCCGGTGACTTGCACGTCGATAGGCGCCGGCAGGCCGAAATTCAGAATCTGGTTCGTGATATTGGCCGCCTCGAAATAGAAGTCTTCGTCCGGGAACTTCTCGTTTAGCGCTTTGCGCAGGCGATCTGTATAAAGCGCGGTGGAGGTATGTTCCCGCGTGAGGGAGATCAAAATATCGCCGTCCGACGCGCCGATATTGGGGAAGTCTCCGAACGCCAGATTGAAGCCGCCCGCCGGCAGGCCGATGTTATCGAGAATCGTGTCCAGTTCCTTGGACGGAATCACCTCCCGAATCGCGCTCTCTACTCGCGCAAAGACGACCTCGGTCTGCTCCAGCCGAGTTCCAGCCGGGGCTCGAACATGCAGGCGAATCTGCCCGGAATCGACCGTCGGGAAGAAGTCCGTGCCGATCACGAACACCAAACCCAGGGAGCCGAGTGCGAAAAACATAAAGCCGCAGAGCACCAGGGCGCGATGGTCGAGCGCCCAATCGAGCAGGCCGGTGTAGCGCGAGCGCAGCTTTTCAAAGCGCCGGTTGAAAGCGAAGTGCGTCCGCCAAATCAAACTGTGTCCTTCCGCCGACCCGCCCTCGCCGTGTTCTCCCGAGCGATACATGTCCACTTCCACTTTGAGCAGGTAGTGCACCATGGTCGGGATCAATGTTCGTGAGAGCATGTACGACGCCAGCATGGCGAACACGACGGCGAGCGCCAACGGCGTAAACAGGTACTTCGCCGCGCCGGTGAGCAGCAGCACCGGCACGAACACGATGCAAATGGAAAGAGTGGAAACGAATGCCGGAACCGCGATTTGCTGCGCTCCATCGAGCACCGCCCGCACCAGGGGCTTGCGCATCGCCAGGTTGCGGTGAGTATTCTCAATCTCCACGGTCGCGTCGTCCACCAGAATGCCGACCGCGAGAGCCATTCCGCCCAGCGTCATGACATTGATGGTCTGGCCCATCAGGTTGAGGATGATGATCGAGGTGAGAATGGACAGCGGAATCGAGATGCAGACAATCACGGTACTCCGCCAACTGCCCAGGAACAGCAGAATCATTAGTCCGGTGAGCAACGCCGCGATGATCGATTCCCGGAGCACGCCGTTAATCGACGCCCGCACGAACAAGGATTGGTCAAAGAGCTGCTTCACCTTGAGCTCTGGAGGAATTCCGGCCAGGATCTTCGGCAGCACGGCCTTCACCTGGTTCACGATGTCCAGTGTGGACGCCGTACCGTTACGCATGATGGTGAGCAGCGCGCCGCGCGTTCCATTGGTCCGTACGATGTTCGTCTGGACCGAAAATCCGTCGTGTACGTTGGCCACGTCCTTCATGTAGATGGTGGCGCCGTTCACGGTCTTCACCGGCAGATTATTCATTTCCGCCAGGATCTGCGGACTGCTATTCAGCCGCACCTGATATTCCCGGTCGCCGATCTTGATCATGCCGGCGGGAAGAATCAGGCTCTGCAGGTTGACCGCGTTCGACACGTCGGTGGCGGAAACCTGCTTGGCGTACATCTGGTGCAGGTCGAGATCCACAACGATCTGCCGCATTTTTCCGCCGAAGGGAGAGGGCACCGCTGCGCCCTGCACAGTCGCCAGGGGTGTACGGATGAAGTTGTTTGCCAGATCCTGGATGGCCTGTTCGCTCAGGGTTTTGCTCTCCAGGCCCAGCTGCAGGATCGGCACGCTGGAGGCGTCGTACTTCACGATGCTCGGCGGGAAGATTCCGGGTGGCATGGCGCGAACCGAGGATTGCGACATTGCGGCGATCTGCGCCATCGCCATTTCCACCTTCACCCTGGGGTGGAAATAGACCCGGATGGAGGAAATGCCCGGGTAGGATTGCGACTCGATGTGCTCGATGTCGTTCACGGTGGTGGTCATCGCCCGCTCGAACACGGTGACGATGCGCTTTTCCATCTCTTCGGGCGAGATGCCGCCATAGTTCCAGACCACACTGATGACCGGGAGATCGATGTAAGGAAAAATATCGATCGCCATCGTCAGAATCGAGGTGATTCCGAGCAGCAGGATCGCGATCGACATCACCACGAAGGTATAGGGGCGGCGAAGGGCTAGCCGAACTATCCACATAAGGTACTAATGCTCAGTATACTTTTTAAGGATGAAATCGAACGGCTCAAGGTAACCCGGCGTCCGATTTTATCGGCACCACGGGGGCCTGCGACGGAAATGGGTCGCTCCCTAGATCACTGCAAACAATGACATTTTAGCACAGCGGGGGGGGCCAGAATCAACCCGCTGGTACTGTGTGGGAATCTGCAGGCGGGCCTGTATGGAGCCCTAGCTTTACGGCTCCTGCGCGCCTCGCGGCTCACGCCGGGATCGGCCTCCCGAAGTCGTCCTCCGCGCGCCGGTTACAATGTCGGGCATGTGGAACCGCCGGCTGATTGGCCTGCTCGCCCTCGTATTCCTTGCCACCGGCTGCAGGAAGCCTCCCGCCAAGGTCGTTGTTCCCGACGTGTTCCGGGTTCAGTTCGAGACCACGGCCGGCGATTTCGTTGTGGAGGTCCATCGCGATTGGTCGCCGCATGGGGTGGATCGTTTCCACGAGCTGATCCGGATGCGCTACTTCGACGAGAGCCGGTTTTACCGCGTGCTGGCCGGCTTCATCGCCCAATTCGGCGTTCATCGCGACTTCGATGTACACGCCCGCTGGCGCAACCTCTCCATTGTCGACGATCCGCCCAAGGAAAAGAACCTGCGGGGGACGCTGGCTTTCGCGCAGTCCGGTCCCAACACCCGCTCCACGGAGATCTTCATCAATCTGGCCGACAATGCTGCGCTCGACGATCAGCGTTTTGTTCCCTTCGCGCGCATCGTCAATGGGGTAGAGGTGATCGATCGTATCTACTCCGGCTATGGAGAGATGCGGCCGGAAGGCAAATACATCGATGTGAATCGCGTCGAGGAGGAAGCCAACGAATACCTGGGCCCGCGTTTCCCCAAGCTCGATTACGTAAAACGAACCCGATTCCTGGACGCCAACGGTGCGCCCATGACGCCGCAACCCAAGTGATACGATCGTGTACGAAGCCGGTCGAATGAAGTCTCTGGCGGTGGTGGGGATGGCTGTGCTGTTGGCGGCGCTGGCCGTGCGGGCTCAGCGATACGCCTTCAACGAGGCTGAAGAGGAAGGGCCGCGCCCGTCATTTCCTGCTCAAGCCGAATTTCACTTCATTCGCGTCGAGTACACGGACCTGCCGGAATACCATCGCGGCTTTGGCTATGCCTCGCGGCGCGGCACCGGCAATGGCTGGTGGATCGTCGACTGGCCCGACGCCGACGACCATTTCACCTCCGGCATCCAGCGTTTGACACGCGTCGAGACCGGCGAGCCCTTGCATCTGCGGCTTACCGACGACAGGCTTTTCGACTATCCCTGGATCTACGCTACGCAAACAGGCTGGTGGGGACTCAGCGAGCAGGAAACATCGCGGCTGCGCGAGTATCTGCTACGCGGCGGCTTCCTGGTGGTGGACGATTTCTGGGGCCAGGATTCCTGGGAGGTCTTCCGCGCCACTATGAAGCGCGTGCTGCCGGGCGAGTCCATCACCGATATCGCCGAGACCGATCCGGTGATGCATGCCGCCTATGACATCGGCGAAAAGGACCGAACCTTCATTCCCGGGACTCGCCACCTGCGCATGGGGCCGGGCGGCACCACGCGAGTCTATCAGCCCGAGGGCACCATGCCCGCCTGGCGTGCCATGCGCGACCCGAAGGGCCGCATCGTGGTCGCGGTCAACTTCAACACCGATGTGGGCGACGCCTGGGAATACGCCGACTCACCGATGTACCCCGAACAGATGACCGCACTCGCGTACCGGTACGGCGTGAATTATCTGATCTATTCGATGACCCACTAGCGAGCCTGCCGGAGCGTCGATCACTGGCGCGCGCCCACGCCGGAAACGTTCGTTCCTGTGTCGGACTCCACCATCTGCATGGTTGTGCCGCCATTGGACAGCACAATGTCGTAGTTGGCCGGCCCCAGGGCCGCTGAGTTCGTGGTCAGAGCGGCTGAACAATCCGAATTCACCGAATATGTGCCCGTATAGGGATCGCCTCGCACGACGCCTCCGTTGAAAGCATCGGTTTCTTTGCCCTTCAGGTTGCCCGCGCCATCGGCTACAAAGTTTCCTGCTGCCGAATAAAAGTTGTAATTACCCATGTTGTCGAAGTAATAACCGGTAACGGTATATCCGTAGCCGCCTTGCATGCTCGCCACCGTGCAACCCGATTGTGCGTGAACGACTCGGGTCCGCACGGACGCCGAGATGAGACAAAGCGCCAGAGCGAGCGCGCCTGCTCCCCAGGTGGCAATTCGACGAACCGTTGTGCCGTGTGGGAATAAATCTTGCTGACGTTTGCGATTGGTAATAGAAAGCCCTAGCATTCTGCCTCCTTGGCGAACTCGTCGCCTAGTTTACTAAAGGCCCGAGCGCCGCACTGTGCCGCCTGAAACGTCCAGAACCAGGGTCTGGCGATTCTCCGGCTCGCGAAAGAGCTCGCTTCGCCGGCTGTCGGGCACCGGCGGCGCGATCCCGGAGCTTTCGCCGCTCAACAGGTACACGTTGTTGAGGCCATAGACCGGAAAGGGGCGAAAACTGAGAGCCGACCAAAACAAATCCGAATCGACGCCCTTCAACAGAATGAGAGCATCCTTGTTGCTTCCCGCCTGCGCCGCCACGCCTTCGAGCACGCGCTCGATGCGAATGCTGCGGTCATAAAATGACCGGCACACCACGCGGGCCACGGGTATCTCGACGAGGAGATAGATCGCGACAAGAAGTACCGCAGCGCTCTTCCCCAGAGGGCTCGCCCGCCAGCCGGAGACCGCGGCCCACGCGCCCCACATCGCCAGGCCAGTGAGCGCCTGTGTCAGGTAGTACTGATCGATGTGATCGCGAAGCGGAAGAACCAGCGACATCGAAATCAAAAACCACAGAGCAAAGAAAACTGCCGGTCCTTCGCGGCAGCAGATCTTAAAAGCCAGAAAGCCAAGCAGGCCCAGCATCAGCAGGATGGCGAGCAGCGATCGAAACGGCGACGGATAAATGCGCAGATAGATGAGCTGCACGGGTCCCAGCGCGATCTTCCAGTAGGTCCAGAGCGTGGAGAATATGCTGGCGTCCAGGTGCATGCGGTAGGGGCCGGCTGTGGGCAGAGGTGCTGCCAGCGCGTGTACGATCGCGTAGGCCGCTGAGGCCCCGAACATCGGCAGGGTCTTGAACAGAAGCCTACGGTCGCAGCACACGGCGTACGCTGCGGCGAAGGCGGGATAGACGACGTTCAGCTCCAGCACCCCAAAACCGAACAGAAACACGATCCACTGTGCGAGGAAATAACGCCGTTCGCCCGTTTCTGAATATCGGATCAGAAGCCACAGCGCGGCAAGGGAGGTGAACGAAAACAATATGTAGTAGTAGATCGCGGTCCAGGACAATGCGACGCCCATGGCGCTGTTGACGGTCCAAAACACGGCGGCCCAGAACCCCGCCGCGCGGGACCGGGTCAGTTTCGCGGTGATCGACGCAAGGAGCATCAGGCTCGCGGCAAACGTCAGAAAAACACAAATGCGATAGGGTAGTGCGTTGAGTCCAAACATCGCCGAAAACGAAAGAAAGAAGGCGCGCTCGCTGATGGTCCGGATGGTCCCTTGCCCGAGCGGTGCAAAGAGCGCCCAGCGAAACCCCTGCGATTCGCGCGCCAGTTGCAACAGCTTCAGAAAAGTAAAATCGTCTTTCTGGAACCAGCAGACTAACCCCGGCCAGTACAAGACCACGGCGGCGATGCTTGGTGCGGTCCAATAACCGGCGGTTCGGAGAATCTGTAGGATTCGAGGCGGAGCTTGCTGCAAGAAATTATTATCCCGTTGACCGGCGCCGTCGCGGGCTAGCCTTTCCAGAGCAGCTCGGCATCCGATCGGCGTACGTAGTTGGCGTCGATTTCCTCGGGAGCAAGAGCCCGGCCCGACCGCAAATCCCGCCCTGCGATGCGGCCGATGGCCGCAGCCAGCGCGCGCGGCGCTGTGATCCGGGTTCGTCCGGGATCGACCGCGCCCGCGAAGGTCGAAAAGTCGCACGAGATGACTTGCGCTTCGATCGGCAAGGCCGCCTGCCAGCGGGAGAATTCGAGGACCGCCTCGGGAGCGGCCGCCTCAAGCGATACGTTGTAGAGCCCGGCATACACTTCGCCGCGATGCGCGTCGATCACCGCAGCGCGCAGCGGCGCGGTCCCAAAGAACGCGAGCGCGCGTAGATTGGATACCGCTACCACCGGCTTGCCGGTGTTCTCCGCGAGGCCCTTTGCCGCAGTGAGTCCGATCCGCACGCCAGTAAAGGACCCAGGGCCGGACGCGGCGGCGAAGCATGCCAGGTCCGCCGGCCTGACGCTGTGCCGCGAAAGCAGTCGCTCGATCTCCTGGAAAAGAACATGACCGAACCCATCCGGCGAATGGATGGCGAGTTCCTCGACCGTGTGATCTCCATCACACAAGGCGATGCTGCCGAACTCCGCCGTAGTGTCGATGGCCAGAATCACTGCGCCCAATCAATGACTCAGCGTGAACACGCGCTCGCTCGAGTACGCCTTGCCGTTGGCGTTGAGCGCCGTAAGCCGGATGGTGAGCACCGCGGGAAAACTCCTGGCGATGGACGCGGGGACCGTGAAACTCCCCGGCGAACCAGTACCGATGACCCGATAACCTTGACCCTCCGTAGGGACCTCGGCCGTCCACAGAAACATCATGGCGCGGGTTGCGCGAGAAGCCCGCGTGATCTTGGCGGAAAACCGGACCGGCATTCCCGCCGCGATCGCGTCCGCCGAAGGTTCAGCGATCGAGTACGGCACCTTCTGGGGATTGGTCTCGACTTCCTGGATCAGGGGCACGTCGCGCGAGTCGAAACGCACCGATTTCAGCATCGACTCCTTGGTTCCCTCGCGTGCCACCAGTAGGACCCAGGGATGGGTCGCATCGGGCGGCTGGCCGGTGAAATGTTCGCCCTTATATTTTTTCTGTCCGATCGAGTCGCCCGTCACCGGGTTGAACCACAACACGTCGTAGCCGTGATTTTCCACCGACATTTCAATGGGAGGGCCAGGGTGGTCGACATACGCCGTATACTCGACGTCTTCGAGCGCCACCGCGCGCCCGCCGTCGATATCGAAATAAGGCTCCAATTCCCAGTGGCGCGTGTCGGCGAAAAATTCGTACCAATTCTTGCCGTAGGCCGGCGCCTGGGCCGAAGCTTGCATCTCCGGGTATTCCCCATCCATGGTCGTGCTCCAAAGATGCTGCGCATCGGTCACGCCGACGAACGGGACCTGATAAAACTGGTGCTCCACCGAGCCGATGGCATCGTCGGTCGTACTTTCAATTACAAAATTCATCCACCCGTCCGAGAGCAGGGGCGAAGACGTGGCTTTCCCGTTGGTCGAGCGAGGATGCTGGTAGGGATCGGTCTTGGCGAGCGCGG
>Ga0070734_10005291_pt1 | contig 11522 bp, 11 predicted proteins | sample Coa_R1_8_FD_66444 | JGI IMG/M metagenome (GOLD analysis project Ga0070734, IMG submission 66444) | Surface soil microbial communities from Centralia Pennsylvania, which are recovering from an underground coalmine fire - Coalmine... | ecosystem: Environmental > Terrestrial > Soil > Unclassified ...
CGATCGTGCCGAAGCGTGCGATGGCCGCAGCCACCGCCCTTTCGGCGTCCGCCGGCACGGTCACGTCCAGCTTTTCGATGAGGACGCGATCCGGGGCGATCTGCCGGATCTGTTCAAGCTTGCCAGGATTGCGGGCGGTCGCGGCCACGTTGTACCCGCGCGAGAGAGCGTACTCGGCAAAGGCCTTGCCGAAGCCGGAGGACGCGCCAGTGATGAACCAGGTGGGGGTCGACATTGCAGTTTCTCCTTTGAGCTGAGGGCCGGGTAACCGAGGCGCTTGCGCCATAGAAATATCCTGCATCCGACTATATAGATTGATAATCCGTGATTTTTCGAATACATTATTCGAAACGGTGCATGAATCGGGCATGAATGATCCGGGATCTGTTGACCCACCTTCCGGTGGTCGTCGGTGTCGCAAAGAGCGGAGGATTCGCGTCCGCCGCAGCGTCGCTGAATATGAGCCCGTCAGCGGTGAGCCACGCCGTGCGTGTCGTCGAAGATCGTCTGGGCGAACCGCTGTTCGCCCGCACAACGAGAAGCGTGGCGCTCACCGAAGCGGGCGCCCGATTCCTGGCGAGCGTCGGCCCAGCGCTGGACGACATCGATAAGGCCGTCGAGGGGATGAGCGCTCGGCGCGGTGAGGTCACGGGGGTCCTGCGCATCAACGCGCCGCGCGTTGCCGTTCTGATGGTGCTGGCACCCATCCTGGCGGGACTGGCGCGGGCCCATCCCCGGCTGACGGTCGAGGTTCACACCAATGACGCCTTCGTCGACATCATCGAGCAGGGCTTCGACGCGGGCATCCGGCTCGGCGATTCGATCCAGCAGGATATGGTCAGCATCCGCCTGACGCCACCCTTCCAGGCCATCATGGTCGCCTCGCCGGACTACCTGGCAGCGCGCGGCACACCGCACAGCATTGCCGAGCTTGCCGGCCACAATTGCATTGGCTTTCGCCTGCTCGGGTCGGGCGCTCTCTACGAATGGGATCTGCGCGACGGCAAGCGCAACATTTCGGCGAAAGTGAACGGAACCAGCGTGATCACGGACGCAAGTTTCGCGCGGGACTTCGCGCTGGCCGGCATCGGCATCGCGTACATTTTCGAACCGCTGGTTCGTGCCGAGCTGCGCGATGAGCGATTGCACCGGGTTCTGCCCCATGCATCCGTCGAGGAGCAGGGACTTTTCCTGTATTTCCCCCAGCGAGCGGCGCGCGCGCCGAAGTTGCGCGCCTTCATCGACGCAGCGCGGGCTATGCCGGCTTCCTCCCGGCGGCGCGCCTGAGCAGACGCACCAGTCGGAATCAAAGAGCGCCGGGCAGCTGCACGCATCGATGTGCGGGTTTACTGTGACGTGAGGGAATCGCGGTCTCCACCTTCGTTCGCACCCGCCGCGTGTCGCCCGAAGTGATGAATATCATCAAGGAAGTCAGCGGCGAGTTGACCGACGACATCCAGCGATACCTGGATCTTCACGCCGGCTATGTCTATCCGGTCGATACCCCCATTCACCAAAGACCCCAGTAGCAAGACGTTGAGGGGCCGCAATCTCGCGTGGCTCGTTGCGACGCTCGCGAGCAACGCAAGCAAGCCGTCGCGGCAGCGTCTGCAAACCGGATGTCACCTACGAAAAACCCGCCCAGTTCGGGCGGGTTCAAGGGAGGAAGAAGCCGGGCCGCGGCGCTCATCCAACCAAGGCTTGCAGTTCCCTGGACACCGAGCGCGACAACCGCTGGCCTTCCTTCGCCACGTTGACCTGCAGAGCCACACGCGCCACATCCAGCACGTCCTTGGCCAGAGCGTAGCTGCCCTTGGCCTGCAACCAGGTCAGCACGTCCGCCAAGTGCCAAATCGACGCGCTGCCCTCATGCACCGGCGCCGGAAAGCTGCCCGGATGGGCCAGCATGAGCTTGCGCATGTTCTGCCGCGACACGCCGATGATCTCGGCCACGTCGGTCAGGCCGACCAAATCCGGTGCCACCTCGATGAGCTTGGCCGACGGCGCCGCACGGCGCACGTCCGCCAATGCACTACGCACGGCGGCGCCGGCGTCGGCCGCTTCGCGGGTGAACTCCAGCGCCAACCGCCCCGGCTGCCCGATGCCGACCAAAGCATCGTCGCAGCCAGCCTCACCCAGGCGTTCAACCAGCGCATCCGTGTCGCGATCGTCGTCGGCAAGCTGGTACTTCAAGGTGAAGAGGTATTCCATCGCGCTACTCCCTGGCATCGTCGTCAGCCTCGCGCTGCTTGCGATGCGTGGTGCAGTTGTCCACGACGCGCCGCAAGGCGCGTGCATGGTTGCCGGAGCTCTTCGGCGTACTCCATACGCTGGTGATGCAGAACTCGCCGCAGCGGCATTCCTCGTCGTTGTACGGGCAATAAATCCGCCCCCAGGCATGGCTGCCGCCGACTTCGACGCGCCAGCCCTGCCTTTCGGCGTGCCTGAGAGCTTCCTCGACCTCTTTCTTCGGATGAGGCGAACGAGCCATCCGTGCTGTCCAGTATGGGGATGATCGGCCAGGTTGTCAAGTGACAACCTGGCCTCGGCATCAGGCCGTCGCGCTCCGTGCCGGCACGGCCACGTTCCCTGTCGGCTCTACCACCAACTTTTTCTACCGGCCGGCGATAGCCTCGATAGCTGCCGAGCCGTATTTATTTCTAGATCAATATGTTATGGCAGTTTTTCGATAGCTCGCGATAGTCCTGGAAGGGCGTCAATTCACTCCCACTCGATTGTCGCCGGCGGCTTGCTCGAAATGTCGTAGACGACGCGATTGACGCCGCGCACCTCGTTGATGATGCGGGCAGACACGCGGCCGAGCAGCTCGGCCGGCAGCGCTGCCCAGGTCGCTGTCATGAAGTCCGTCGTCTGAACGGCGCGCAGCGCGATCACGTGCTCGTAGGTGCGGCCGTCGCCCATGACACCGACCGAGCGCACCGGCAGAAACACGGCGAAGGCCTGGGCGACCCGGTCATACCAGCCGGCGGCGCGCAGCTCTTCGATGTATATGGCGTCGGCCTGACGCAGCGTGTCCGCATGCTGCGAGCTCACTTCGCCGAGAATGCGCACGCCCAGGCCGGGACCGGGAAACGGATGCCGGTGGACGATTTCCGCCGGCAGTCCGAGCGCCAGCCCCAGCTCGCGCACCTCGTCCTTGAACAGGTCGCGCAGGGGCTCGAGCAGCTTCAGGTGAAGGGTCTCCGGCAGTCCGCCCACGTTGTGATGCGACTTGATGGTGGTGGCCTTGCCGGTCCGGCCGCCGGCCGATTCGATGACATCCGGATAGATGGTGCCCTGCGCGAGCCAGCGGGCGGTGGTGAGGCGCGAGGCTTCCTCCTGGAACACCTCGACGAACAGCCGGCCGATGATCTTGCGCTTGCGCTCCGGATCGGCAACCCCGGCGAGCGCCCCCATGAAACGATCCGCCGCATCGACCACGATGACCCGCACTCCGAGGTGGCGGGCGAAAGTCGCCATCACCTCCTCCGCCTCGTTCAACCGCAGCAGGCCGGTATCGACGAACACACACACCAGCTGCTCGCCGATCGCGCGATGGATCAGCGCCGCGGCGACGGAGGAATCCACGCCTCCCGACAATCCGAGGATGACCTCTTCGCGGCCGACCTGATCGCGGATCCGGGTGACCGCTTCGCTCACATAGTCCGGCATGTTCCAGTCGGCCCGGCAGCCGCAGATGTCGACGATGAAGCGCTGCAGGATCGCCCTGCCCTGACGGGTATGGGTGACCTCCGGGTGGAACTGAACCGCATACAGTCGGCGCGCTTCGTCGGCCATGCCGGCGACCGGCGTGCTCGGATTGCTGGCGATGACCTTGAACCCCGGCGGCAGGCCATCGACCTGGTCGCCATGGCTCATCCACACGTCGAGCAGGCCGTGGCCGGCGTCGTTGCGGCGGTCTTCGATGTCGCGCAGCAGAGCGGAGTGCCCTTGCGCGCGAACTTCGGCGTAACCATACTCGCGCATCGGCGCACCCCGCACGACCCCGCCCAGCTGGGCCGCCATCGTCTGCATGCCATAGCAGATGCCGAGAACCGGCACGCCCAGCTCGAACACCGCGGCGGGCGCCTGCGGCGCGTGGCTGTCGTAGACGGAGGCCGGTCCGCCGGTGAGGATGATTCCTTTGGGAGCAAAGCGGCGGACGAAATCGTCCGACACATCGTGCGGATGCAGCTCGCAATAGACGTGCAGCTCGCGCACGCGCCGCGCGATCAGCTGCGCGTACTGCGCCCCGAAATCGAGAACGAGGATGCGTTCGTGGACATTGGCCACCGACAACGGGGCCGGCTCAGTCGACGCGATAGTTGGGGGCTTCCTTCACGATCTGCACGTCATGGACGTGCGACTCGCGCATCCCGGCGTAGGAAATCTCGACGAACTGCGCGCGAGTACGAAGCTCATCGATGGAGCTGCATCCGGTGTAGCCCATGCTGGAACGCAGGCCGCCGGTGAGCTGGTCGATGACGGCGGTGACCGGACCTTTGTGAGGGACTCGTCCCTCGACGCCCTCCGGCACCAGCTTGTCGGTGCCTTCCTCGGCATCCTGGAAATAGCGGTCGGCGGCGCCCTGCTGCATGGCGCTGAGGGATCCCATGCCGCGGTACGATTTGTACGAACGCCCCTGGAACAGCTCGATTTCCCCGGGCGCCTCGTCGGTGCCGGCGAACAATCCGCCAAGCATGACCGCGTGGGCCCCGGCCGCGATGGCTTTGGCGATATCGCCGGAGTAGCGGATGCCGCCATCGGCGATGACCGGGACGTCGCTGCTCAGCGCCACCGCCGCGACATTGGCGATGGCGGTGATCTGCGGAACGCCGACCCCGGCGACGATCCGGGTCGTGCAGATCGAGCCGGGGCCGATGCCAACCTTCAGGCCATCCGCTCCGTGATCGATGAGCGCGCGGGCGGCATCGGCCGTGGCGATGTTGCCGCCGATCACTTCGATCTGCGGGAAGCTGCGCTTCACCCACCGCACCCGTTCGAGGACGCCCTGGGCATGGCCGTGCGCCGTGTCGACGACCAGCACATCGACGCCCGCCTCCACCAGCGCGGCAGCGCGCTCCTCGGTGCCCTCGCCGACGCCGATGGCGGCGCCCACCCGCAGCTTGCCGTGAGCGTCCTTGCACGCGTTGGGGTGCTCGCTCGACTTGAGGATGTCCTTGACGGTGATGAGCCCCTTGAGCTCGAAAGCGTCGTTGACCACCAGCACCCGCTCGAGACGGTGACGGTGCAGCAGAACCATCGCTTCCTCGAGCGAGGCCCCTTCGCGCACGGTCACCAGCCGCTCGCGCGGCGTCATGATGGTCCGCACCGGCGCTTCGAGACGCGTTTCGAATCGCAAGTCGCGGTTGGTCACGATGCCGACGACCTTGCCCCGTTCGATCACCGGCAGGCCGGAGATGCGGTGCTGCGAAGTAAGCCTCTTCAGCTCGCGCACCGACATGTCGGGGGGCACGGTGATGGGATCGCTCACCACGCCCGACTCGTAGCGCTTCACGCGCAGGACTTCACGCGCCTGATCTTTTGTCGGCAGATTCTTGTGGATGATTCCCAGACCGCCTTCTTCGGCCAGGGCGATCGCCAGGCGCGCTTCCGTCACGGTATCCATGGCGGCCGACAGCAGAGGGATATTGAGGCTGATGCGCCGGGTCACCCGGGTCTTGAGCCCGACGTCGCGCGGCAGCAGGGTGGAATGAGCGGGGACGAGCAGTACGTCGTCGAATGTGAGGGCCTTTTGGAGGAGGCGCATGACCGGACCGTCGACGCAAAACCGCATTATACGCGCATCGCTGTGAGACTAAAATCACGCTTGCGGCGAGCCCGCGTTGACCGCGCGGCGGACTGTCCTTAACTTGGCGGCATCACTTCCCGCGGACGGTCCGGGATGGACGGTGGAGGATGCATGAAGTCGCCCAAGCTCGTCATCGCGCAGTGTTTCGGCATGGTGCTGGCCCTCAGCGCCGCGGCGGCCGCTCATGCCCAGCTGTACAAGTGGGTGGACTCGAGCGGCCACACGCAGTATTCCGACAATCCTCCCGCCGGTGTGAAAACCGAGGCGGTGAAGAGCCACATCAGCTCCGTTCAGTCGAGCGGCGGCGGACAGCCGGCGTCGATCGCCGACCAGGAGCAGGCATTCCGCAAACGTCAGATGCAGGCGCAGGATCTGGCGAAGAAGCAGGAAGCCGACGCGCAGCGCGCCCAGGAAGCCTGCTCGAGCGCCCGCTCGCGGCTGGCCGGCCTGGAAGCAAGCGGCCGCCAGGTGCGCTTTGACGCCAACGGAGAGCGCCACTACCTGGACGACAACCAGATGGCCCAGGAAAAATCTCAGGCCCAGCAGGAGGCGGCAAAGTTCTGCAAGTAGCTCAGCTCTGTGTAGACCCGCCGGGGCGGCCGCGGGCGCGGCGATGGGCCGCGCGGCGCCGCCGCGTTTCTTTCGGGTCGGCCTGCAGCGGGCGATAGATCTCCACGCGGTCGCCGTCGCTCAACACGTGCTCGCCGCTCACCGGCACCGAAAAGATGCCGAGCGCGGGCCGTTGCCGCACCAGTTCGGGGAACTCTTCGGTGACGCCGCTCGCGGCCAGCGCCTCCGCCACGGTCGCACCCTGCGCGAGCCGCACCTCGCGCACGACGGCTCGGCCGGGCAGCGCGTAGACGACGGTCACATTGATCAATGCCGCAGCGGCGCCGCCGGGGCGATGCCGCTGCCTCCATGCCGGTTCCCGCCGACGTGCGAGTGCGCCATCACGACGCGGTGCCGACCACGGCAGCGGCCCGCCGCACGAAGGCGTCCACCATGGTGTTGGCGATCTGACCGAACACGGGTCCCACCAGGCGGTCCAGCAGCGCGCTGCGAAACTCGTATTCCATGGAACACTGGATCTTGCAGGAATCCGGCCCGAGCGGCGTAAAGGTCCACACTCCCTTCAAGTGGCGAAACGGCCCTTCCACCAGCTCGAGGGTGATGCGCTCGACCGGCGTATTGGTGTTGCGGGTGGTGAAGCGCTGGCGCAGTCCGCGGAAATTGATCTCGATGGTAGCCTGCACGGTGCCGATGTCGGCCGAGTCGATGCGGGCGGCGCTGCACCAGGGCAGAAACTGCGGATACCGCTCGATATCGGCCACCAGGGCGTACATGACGGCCGGCGGATAAGGCACCAGCGCCGATCGCTGCACGGAGGTCATGAGCCGCGCCCCGCATGATCGTCTCCCGCGGCGGTCGAGGCATACGCCGCGGCATTGCTACAATCACCCCGCATGAGCATCGTAGACAACCGGAAAGCGACACACGACTATTTTATAGAGGAGCGGTATGAGGCCGGCCTCGCCCTGGAGGGCTGGGAGGTCAAGGCGATCCGGGCCGGACGTGCGCAGATCAAGGAAGCCTATGTCATCGTACAACATGGCGAGATTTTCCTCATCGGCGCACATATAAGCCCGCTCGAGGCCGCGTCAACCCATGTGCAGGCCAATCCCACGCGCACCCGCAAGCTGCTTCTGCACGGCGAGGAAATCCGCCGGCTGATCGGCAAGGTGGAACGCGCCGGCTACACCCTGGTTCCCCTCGATCTGCACTATACGCACGGGCGCATCAAGCTCGCCGTCGGTCTGGCCAAGGGCAAGCGGCAGTACGACAAGCGCGAGGCGGAAAAGGCGCGCGAATGGAACCGCGAGAAGCAGCGGCTGCTGAGGCACAAAAACAAGTGACACCGCGCTGGAGGAGGATGCCGGGGCGCCGGACGCACCCTCAGCGCGGCGGGTTTTCCGCCAGCGCCCGCCACGTCTGAACCACGGTGTCCGGGTTGAGGGACAGGCTCTCGATTCCCTCGTCGGCCAGCCAGCGCGCGAAATCGGGATGGTCGGACGGGCCCTGGCCGCAAATGCCGACGTACTTGCCCTGCTTGCGGCAGGCCTGAATCGCCATGCGCAGCATCGCTTTCACCGCCCCGTCCCGCTCGTCGAAGGCTTCGGCGACCAGGCCGGAATCGCGGTCCAGGCCCAGCGTCAGCTGGGTCAAGTCGTTCGAGCCGATGGAAAACCCGTCGAAGTACTGCAGGAATTCGTCGGCCAGGATCACGTTGGACGGCAGCTCGCACATCATGATCAGCTTGAGCCCGTCCTGGCCGCGCTTGAGACCTTCGTCGGCCAGCAGATCCACCACTCCCCTGGCCTCGCCCAGCGTGCGCACGAACGGCACCATGATCTCGACGTTGCTCAGGCCCATGTCGCCTCGCACTTTGCGCATGGCTTCACACTCCATGGCGAAGCAGTCGCGGAAAGACTCCGCCAGGTAGCGCGAGGCGCCGCGGAATCCGAGCATGGGATTCTCTTCGTCGGGCTCGTAGCGCTCTCCGCCGAGAAGCTTTTTGTACTCGTTCGACTTGAAATCGGACAGCCGCACGATCACCGGCTTCGGATAGAACGCCGCCGCGATGGTCGCCACCCCCTCGGCCAGCTTGTCGACGAAGAAGGTGCGCGGATCCGGATAGCCGCGACTGGCCGCTTCGATCCGGGTTTTCAGCTCGGCCGGCAGGCGGGCATACTCCAGGATCGCCTTGGGATGAATGCCGATCACGTTGTTGATGACGAACTCCAGCCGCGCCAGCCCTACCCCGGCATTGGGCAGCGCCTGAAAATCGAAAGCGAGCTGCGGGTTGCCGATGTTCATGGCGATCTTCAGGGGGATCGGCGGCATGGCGTCGAGACTCTCGGCACTGACCTCGAAATTCAATCGGCCCTCGTAGACGTTGCCGGTGTCGCCCTCGGCGCACGACACGGTGACGGTCCTGCCGTCTTCCAGGACCGCGGTCGCGTCGCCGCAGCCGACCACCGCCGGGATCCCCAGCTCGCGGGCGATGATGGCGGCGTGGCAGGTACGGCCGCCCCGGTTGGTGACGATGGCGGCCGCCTTCTTCATGACCGGCTCCCAGTTCGGATCCGTCATGTCGGTGACCAGCACGTCGCCGTCCTGCACGCGGCTCATCTCGGAGGCGTCTTTCACGGCGCGCACCGGCCCCACGCCGATGCGTGAGCCGATCGCGCGGCCCGTGGCGAGAATTCTGGAGCGGCTGGACAGCGTGTAGCGCTCCTGCCCCTCCGCGCGGCTCCTCGACTTGACCGTCTCGGGGCGGGCCTGCAGCACGTACAGCCGGCCATCCATGCCGTCCTTGCCCCATTCGATGTCCATCGGCCGCCCATAGTGCTTCTCGATGGCGACCGCGGTGCGCGCCAGCGCGAGCACCTCGGCATCGGTGAGGCAGAAGCGGTCCTGGTCCTCCTGGCCCACCGGAACGGTGGCCACCGAATGACCGGCCCGTCCGTCCTCGGTGAACACCATCTTGGTGGCTTTCGTTCCGCGGCTGCGCCGGATGATCGCCGCCTTGCCGGCCGCCAGCGTCGGCTTGTGGACGTAGAACTCGTCCGGATTCACCGCGCCCTGCACCACCGACTCGCCCAGCCCGTAGGAGGCCGTGATGAAGACGACGTCGCGGAAACCCGATTCCGTATCGAGAGTGAACATGACGCCGCTCGCCGCCAGATCGCTGCGAACCATGCGCTGCACGCCCGCCGACAGGGCGACCGCGTCATGATCGAAGCCCTGGTGCGCCCGGTAGGAGATGGCGCGGTCGTTGTACAGCGACGCGAACACATGGCGGATCGCCGTCAGGACATTGTCGACGCCGACGATATTGAGAAAGGTTTCCTGCTGCCCGGCAAACGAGGCGTCGGGCAGATCTTCGGCGGTGGCGCTGGAGCGGACCGCGACCGGGAAACTGCCGTTGGCGGTCAGCGAGCGCCACGCCGTGCGGATCTCCTCCTCCAGGGCGGTTGGCAGCGGCGCCGCCATGATCCATCCGCGGATGGCGGCGCCGCACTGCGCGAGCTCGGTCACGTCGCCGGACTTCAGCGCGGCCAGTCGTGCGCGGATCCTGCCGGCCAGTCCGGCGCCTTCGATGAACATCCGATAGGCTGCCGCGGTGGTCGCAAAACCGTCGGGAACGTCGATGCCTGCCCGGGTCAGCTGGGAGATCATCTCGCCCAGCGAAGCGTTCTTCCCGCCGACGGTATCGACGTCGGACATGCGCAGCTCGTGAAACGGGATTACAAGGCGTGGCGCCATACGGGTTACCATGATGGAGTGATCAGTTGAATTTCGCGCAGCGGCGATCCCCGGCGGGCGCGGGCGCCCATTCTACCGGCACTTACCCCGCCCCACCGGAACCGCCAGCCCTGCCCTGGAGCTCGCATGGCGTCGGCAAAACGACCGGTCTTCTTCATTTCGGATGGCACGGGCATCACGGCGGAGATGCTCGGACACAGCCTGCTCACGCAGTTCGAGGACATCGAATTCAGCGAAACCGTCATCCCGTTCGTCGACACCGTCGAAAAGGCCGAGCAGTGCCTGCAGCGCCTGTCGCAGGCGCGGGCGTCCTCCGGGCTGCGCCCGCTCGTTTTCGCCACGCTGGTCGACAGCGACATCCGCAATATCCTTCACAAAGCCGATTGCCTGCTCCTCGATTTCTTTGAGCGATTTTTGGACCCGCTTGAAGCGGAGCTCGGCGCGCGGTCTTCCCACACCATCGGGCGCTCTCACGGCGCGGTCGGCAAGAAGGGGTATCAGGACCGTATCGAGGCAGTAAATTTTGCTCTCGCCCACGACGACGGGATGTCCATACGGGAGCTCGACAGCGCCGACGTCATCCTCATCGGGGTATCCCGCAGCGGCAAGACGCCGACGTCGCTTTACCTCGCCCTGCAGTTCGGCATCAAGGCGGCAAACTATCCGCTGATACCGGAAGACTTTTCGCGCAACGAGCTGCCCTCCGCCCTGCGCGACCGGCGCGAAAAGCTGTACGGCCTGTCCATCGCCGCCGACCGCCTCGCCGAGATCCGCAACGAGCGGCGGCCGGGCAGCAAGTACGCGGACCTGGACAATTGCCGCTACGAAGTGGCCGCCGCGGAGACGCTCATGCGTCGCTACAGCATACCGTGGATGAACTCGACGACCCGCTCCATCGAGGAGATCGCGACCAAGGTCCTGCAGGACATCAAGCTGGAGCGCCGCGGATTTTAAGGTGGCGCTGGCGCCACTGCTCGTACAGGCAGACCGCCGCCGTGGTGGCGACGTTCAGAGATTCGATGCCCGCAGCCATCGGCACGTGCGCGGTGACTGATGCCGCCGCCAGCGCCGCGGGACTGACGCCGGCCCCCTCGTTGCCGAAGATCCAGATGGTGGGACCGCGCAGATCCAGCTCGAACACGCTGCGCGCCGCCTTGCCGCTGGTCGTCACGATTGCGCCGGCCGCGCGCTGCACCACCGCGCCGACGTCGGCGCACTCGTGAAGGGACAGATGGAAGTGCGCACCCATGGCGGCGCGCACGACCTTGGGCGACCACAGGAAGGCCCCCCCCGAGCAGGCCACCAGGTGGCGCACGCCGGTCGCCGCCGCCGTGCGCAGGATGGTCCCCACGTTGCCGGCATCCTGGATCCCTTCGAGCACGAC